>Ga0307511_10008602_pt1 | contig 10208 bp, 2 predicted proteins | sample 13_EM_MG_FD_200266 | JGI IMG/M metagenome (GOLD analysis project Ga0307511, IMG submission 200266) | Populus trichocarpa ectomycorrhiza microbial communities from riparian zone in the Pacific Northwest, United States - 13_EM | ecosystem: Host-associated > Plants > Roots > Unclassified | place... | reverse complement strand
TTATTACGGAAAAAAGGAATTGATTATTTTTATTGTGCAAGCCTCGTAAAAATGAATTTTTTTTTTTACTTGAAGGGTTTGATTTATTTCAATCATGGCACCTTCTATGTGTAAGAAACATATTTTAAAAAAAGGTCACACATAAATACTATATGCTAATAAAAAAAGCAGTAAAATAAGTACGAGAACCACTAGCTCCATGAAGTGGTTCATCTAGGTTTGCTCCTTAAAGGTTAACAATTCAAGTCTCACAAACCTAAAGGTAACTGGAGACTTACATGGTCGTTAACTTCAGGATCCGTGTGATTAGTCGAGGCACGCGCAAGTTAACTCAAATAGCCACGTTAATAAAAAAAAATGCATCTATTAATAAATAAATAAAAGCGAGACATCTATCTAGATTAGTTCCATTAAAATGTTTTTAAATAAATTTAATTTTTTTGTTTTAAAATAAATTTTTTTATTTTTAGATCGTTTTGATGATCTAATATTAAAAATAAATTTTAAAAATAAATAAAAAATATTATTTTTATGTATTTTCAAGTAAAAATACTTTGAAAAGCAATCATTGTCATAATATCAAATAGACTTTAAATTTTTATTCTAACATATATACAGTGAGATTTTATCTCAGCGTGGCGGAGGAAGGCCAGGCCCTAGAAAAACAATTAATATAATACTCACATAAAAAAAATTCTAGTCTTGATCTCCTAACAAAAAATTGATATGAAAAACACAATATTATGTAATAAATAGGTTGTTTTTTTTTTTACAAAATAATAATAATAATAATAATAATAAACATACATTCACATTCTAGATCTGGATTAAAGAAAGAAAAAGATATAGATAAATAATTTATACGAGCATAATATAGATAAATAATTTATATTGCTTATAAAAAATTGTTATAGGGCTGTTCTCTTAAAAAAATATCATCTCATCTTTTAACCTTACGGTCTACAATTATAGACTCTTATAATTCAAAATACGCTTAAAAATGTAATATAATAATATCATAATTCAGATTAAAACTTGGAATGCAATAGTATAAAAGAGGAGTACGTTACTAATTATGAACTCGATGAACATGTTTAACATTAAATTCATGTAAATATTTATTTCACTGCGCTTCTCCCGTTTATAAAAATGACATGAAGTTGATAACAGTTTAGTATGGGATTCTGCTTGATGATTTGATGTCACGAAGACCTAGTCAACGTTTATGTTTTGTAATCATAAATAAACAGGATCCATTGCTCTTGACATGGCATTTATCATGTTCAATACACAGTTTAAGTTTATCTACATTTATTTTTTTATGCTTTAATTATATGTTAAGTTCTTGTTATTTTTTTTTTATTCATGTGGGTATTCGGGTCAACTTGTATGTACCTCGATTAATTTTACAGGTCTTAAAATTAATAATCATGTAAGCTTCCAGTGCTTATCATGTTAGCAATAAGAAGAATCAAAACTGAAATTATACAGAGAGTAAACTTTTTGATCAAAAATTTTTACTAATCGTTACCTACCAAATAGATAGTTAGTTCCGGTTACTTTTTCATTGTAATGGTTGAGAAGGTTTTTACTTTATTTTATGAAAGCTTGCAGGTTCTTAAAAAAAACAAAAATGGTAGGTATATAGTACAGCTATTGATTAAATTAATGCCCATATCTTGTTTATTAAATTCGTCACACTTCACTCTCTGCAAAGGGACAGTACCTCTAATGTCGGATTTTGACATTGATAGCACATGCTGTCGTAACTATTTCCGTTGAAGATTATATAATATAACAGCAGCAATGCCAGCAACCCTCAAATATCTGTAAAATAACACTAAAAATCCTAAGGCTTTCAACAAGTTGCAGTTTTTTTTTTTAACATAATCATCAAAAATATATTAAAAAAACCAACAGCTAAAAAAAATACATAGACATGATAAAAAAAAAATTGATCTGCTACAGTTGCAGCTTTTGCTTTTAGAAAATGATGAAAAATGTTTTTATTTGAGCTTTACAAGCGTATAAAATATAGATTTGATTATATTTGCTGCCAAATTTGGATAAAGATGAAAACAAGATATAAAATAAATAAAAAACCCATTTAATTCTTTATGAAAAAAGAAAGAAAGAAAGACTAGCATTGTGAATATGAAGTTGCGTGCTGGACATGTACAATGATTCAATAAATGTATTGGTTATGCAGATAAATTGTGACATAATACTTTGAAGTGATCTATACATGTTATGGTGCACGTAACCCACACTTAGTCATCCACGTTACATGTTGTTCAATACTTCTAATCGAGTATATATCTTAATGTATTGTTTTTTAGTTTCTAAAAATTGTAGTGGACATCCACCACCACTAAGGATTATACACTTCAATACCTTCAAATCATTCTCTAGTTTTTATGGTGCGTATAAATTTCCAGTGCAGAGCAGAAGCACTCATCTCTAACAAACAACAAATCATATTTAATGTCGAGCACCAACCTCTCTCCTAGTAGTACTCATTTCTCTCCACTCACAACGAGTTCCCTCGTCATCAATACTTTACTCTCCACGAGGTAAACTACCATGATTGAGGTATATAAACATCTCAGCTCACCAAGTAAGTTAACATGAGAAACAACACGAAAATAAATCCTCACAACTAGTCTCTTGACACAAAACAAAGCATACCACACAAGGCTACAATGCACAGTGCTACTCCTACGCTCTTGCTACACTGCTTATCGTCTTCACTACTTACTTCCATGTACAACATACTCCTCTCCTCTTACATTCATTGACTTAAATATTAGAGTGTTTCATGTTTTAATAGGAGACTTGTTTTTTAAAAAAACTCATGAAAGTCACCCATCAACTCACGAGACCAGTGGTCAAGCCTAGTCATTCCATCAGTTTAAGATCACAGTTGTGGAAAGCCTAGTCCATTTTTAAAGTTTTCATGACTTCATCAGCATAACAATGGATTGGGTTTAAAGAAAGAAGTTAATATGACTCCAATGCACGTTGAAGAAAACTCGAATAAGATTTTATAAGAGATGAACAAAGAATGCACAATCGAGATGATGATATGGACATAGAAAGTTAATAGTAACGGTATATTATTATATGCAAAACCTCTAGACTTGCAAATCTAACTATGATGCGCCTCCTCTAAAATTGACATTTAACAAAACCTAAAAGGTGTGACTAAGTCACTATAGTCACACTCACAAAGCACTATTCATTGCAATATTGCTTTGCTCTTTTCTTTCTTTCTTTCTTTTCTTTAGTTTTTCTTTTCAATTTCACCCTTCAACAATCCAATAATTTTTTATTTAGTTTTTTTTTCAATTTCATCATTGAATGTTAGGTTGTTTATAATTTTTTTAATTTGCTTTATATGAGATTATATGGATTTAGTTTTTCTCTCTCGATTTCAACCCTTAACATTGGATCCTGTGGAATTAGGTTTTGTAATTTTACTTGATTTTTATTCTATGAAGTTATCTCAATCTCAAGGCTCAAGTTGCAGGTTTGATGGGTTAATCAGGATTGGCTAAAAGGTTTTTTTTTTATTTTTTTTCAATTTCATCATTCAATATTAGGTTGGTTGAGAATTAAGCTTCATAGTTTTGTTTTGATTTGCTTTCTTTAGGGTTATCATGGTCTCATTACTTAGGTAAAAAGTTTGGGAGGTTAACTCGGGTTGTTTTTTATTCTTTTTTTCTTGAATATTTTTTTTCATTTTCATCCTTCAACATTAGGTTTATTCGGAACTGAGTTTCATAATTTATTTTGATTTGCTTTTTATGAAGTTATTGCTAACCTTTAGGTCACACATTTATGTTTTTATATATTTTAATGATAACAATAATATGTAAATTGGACTAATAATATATTTGGTTGAGAATAAGTTTTAAACATGTTTTATACAAAGATGATATCAACAAACATAAAGTATTTCATAAAGAAATCAATCAAGGAATCCAAAAGGAAACAAAGTGAAGACTTAGTTTTAATATTCATTTTAATGTTATATTTTAAATCTTTATATCTTATCTCGATAGAATAAGTAAAATGAACTCACACACTTCATTATGCATACATTTAAAAATAATTGATAATTAATCTAAGATAATCTAAAATAGATGATTCAAAAAATTCACCTAGGTTAATATGTCAAAACTTGAATTTTACATCAACTGGTTGACCGTCTAGTATGACCAAATGATTATACTCTAATTGGTGCTATTATACCTTCATAATCTAGCACAATTGTATTCAATATCATTCTCATTAGTTTTAAATATCTTCAAATCCTATAAGTGTTATCTTGTGAGATATACAAATATTAGGTCCTTAAATTGTATTATTCACTCTATTAAGAGAGTTAATTATGATAGCAAAATCACTCTTGTAAACTTTTAAGAGTTGGGTAAAAACTCTTGGTATTGGTGAGGTAATTTTACCAAGGAAAAATATTGAAGAGGGTACATCTTCAAGTGGAAAAATCTTGGTGTGAATTCATCTAGTGGTGAAAAATCTTGAAAAGAGAATATCTTCAAGCAGAAAAGTCTTGGTATGGATTCATCAAGTAGTATAAAAATCTTAGCGTAGATTCATCAAATGGCTATTATACTCTTAAACTTAGACTAATAAATGAATATAATACTTAAGTATGATTTGGTACTTGAAGTGTGGATGTAGGCTTACCGAACCATGTTAAAACCGAGTTTCCAAATTCTCTCTCTTATCTCTTTACTTTAAACACTTTAATTATAGTATTGGTTATTGTATTTATTTAAATTAGTTTATATTATTTGCTAATATTAGTGATACACCTAATTCACCTTCTCTCTTAGGTGTTATAGTTGTTTTAATCCTAGAACAATAGTTATCATAGTCTCATAACCCGAGTTATAGATTTGACAGGTTAACCTAATAGGTCAACCTATTACGTAGTCATCTTAATATTTTTTTTCTTTATAAAAGATGTTTGTCTAATATATAACAGTCTCAATATTTAAAACATATGTCATTCAATATCATTAGATTTTGGGTTCATGATTAATTGTTTTTACTAGAAACACATTAGCAATATCTGGATAATTTTTTTTTTATCTTTCAAAAAATTGATCCAACTCATAACATAAATGTGGGCTAATGATCTAGTTTATACTAATAATTAAGTAATATTATCATGAATACCCAAAAAAAAATAGTGAGCTAAATAATAAGTCATCTTTATCATTTTATTTTGTCGAGGCAACTTCTTATCCCTTTAATAAAACAATTTCATTTTTTATATGTTATGTTTATTTTTCAAAAGGAAGCTAAAACTCATTGGTTTTAACTTGGAACTAATATTTGACTTGCACGTTATAACAAATCTAGTTTATAATCATATATATTTGTTTAGACCTTGTATTATTTTTGTTGTACATGTTAAGACTTTATACATATGTTAAGATCTTGTTTTATCATCTTAGTTAATTTAATTTATGTTTTACATGATGGATGGACACATAATTTATTACAAATCCTTTTTTCACTTTTAAGCTATCTTTATAAATCAAGATACTAAAATTGTCATTTGTTAATATTACCAACAAATATTTTATTGATATTTGTTTAGTATAAGTGTTATTTTACTTGTTTGGTTAATTTGTTTATGTATATGGACTGAGTTTGTTTATTTGATATTTAGTAATATCATTTCAATTTCTAAAGTTATTACTTAGTTTGGTTGATGAGTTCTTATTATTGTTAATTTATTTTTCAATTACTAATTTTTATATATAAAAAAAAACTATAAGAAAAGTATATCATGTGCTATTTATCTAAAATCTATATTTTCATTATATGATATATATTTAAACAAGTCGTTTTTTTTTCCATTTATCATTAACCTTTGTTTATTTTTCTTTATTCTTCAATTCAATTTAATTTTAATATTTGAATATCAATTAGAATTTCTATTATATTATTCTATATGAATATAATATATTCTTAGAAAAACCTACAATTGGATTTGAAACTAAAAATTTCTTGATTTAATCCTAAAAAACTTTAAGCATAGAGTTGGGAGTAAATAGTTTCTTGACTTAAATATTGCATGTAATAGGCAATTAAACCTTATTGGGCTATTTATATGTCCTTAACTTGCTTAACACTAAATAAATAATGGAGACTATGTTATTTTTACTAAAGACATCTTCTTTTACATCTCTTTTTTTAGCGATATGGGATGAATTTTTTTCTACTTCTATTTAACATGATAACATCAATGTGATGTGAAACAGGAAATGGAGAACTAGATTAGAGTAGAAGAAGTAAATGTGATCAAATAGGGACACCTTCATTTTTAAATAATAGAATCTATATAATGTCATTAGTCCCTTACCAGGTCATCCAAGAGGAGCACCAAGAGATAAATTCATGATCGCCTAACATTTTCTAAGCTCTTAACCACATCTTTTACCATTATATATGCTGGGTTGTGTATTGTCATTCATAAAAAGTATTTCGTGTGATATCCATCTCTAATAAAAAGTGACATGAACACAAGGAACCTTAACAAGTTTTATCACTTTTATCATGACCACGATCATGATATTGAGGAATGTCATGCCTTAAAATAGAAGATTAAAATATTGATCTTTAGATAATACCATTAATAATTTATGAAGAAGTAAATGTAACCTAAAGAAGTAAGGGAAAATCCCTATTATGCACTACCTAAGGTCATATAATTTTCAAAAATTAAATCTCTAATATCTTTTAAACTTTTGACTACAAGCAATAATATTTTTCCATGTCTTCACCAGAAACTATCCATAATAAGATTTTCATATCTCCAATAAAATCTTCATATCAAGATCTCCATGTCTTCATTAAATTTTCCAAGTCTTTGTGATAACTTATCTATGAAAGGAATATAAATCCTTTTCCAGGTCTTTGTGACCACTTATCTCTAAGTCTTGGTGATTACTTCTCTCAAAGCCTCCATAACCACTTATCTTTAAAAAAAATCATTGATCCTTCTCTAGGTCTTTATGATGGTTCATGGGATACTTTACTTTAAATACATTCCTAAATGCATACAGAAGCAATATTATTTGACTTTTATATTTATCTTTTTATATTAGACTACCTCTTCTAACAATTCTTATATTTACGACATTTTTCTTGACAGACTATACAGAAGGGATAAACAAGTCTAAAAACATAACATGTATAAAACAATAAGTGTTTTCTCTTCTTGTACTACTAATTAAGTCTTTCAAACATGATATTTTAAAAGACATGGGGGGCAAGTAATGGTGCATGAAATTAAAAGAACCTATTTGGACCCAAAACAAAAGGCCCAATTAAGCTTGATTTTGAGCCTGGCTAAGCTTGATTTAAATTGGCCCAATCGAGGCCTACAAATAAAAATAAATTAAGGAGAAGAAGATACTCTAAAGTGGGAATAAAGACATAAAAAAGGGGCATGAAAATTAAAGCGAGAAGAGAGGAAGATAAAGAATGAATAAATGAGACACCAAGAAGACACCAAAACTTTGGTCAATATATGTATTATGTCATTGGAAAGATCTTGATGATAGAATTTCAAAGACACCTTAGAAGCTTATCATTGGAGGTGGGGTTGAACCACACATGCCATTCAAAGATGATGCGTGTGGTTCACATACTGGCGTGTGAGTTGCACGTACTAGCTAATTTCTTGCTCCTTTTCCAGTTCAATCCCTAAACTTTCTTTTCATTTTATTCCCTATAAAAATCCTTTCATCCCTTCTTAACCCAACCTAATCTTATTCTCCTTATCCCACTGAACCTTCTCAATCCCAATTGAACCTTTTCCTGGCCAAGACCAACCAAAAATAGGTACGAAAGGAAGAGATGAGCAAATCTCAACTTAATTAAACCCTCTCCAAACCAAGCCCGACCGAACCCTCTCCAACCTTGGCCCAACCACATTTATGTTACCCTTTCTTGCCATTATACAACCCCTCTCAAATTGTCTTAAGCCAATATTTTCACCAATACCTATCCCAAAGCTTGACTCTACACCAACTATTATAGTCTGACTACTATTTTAACCAATGGTTATCCCAAAGCTTGACTTTGTACGAACTCTCTTAGCTTGACTACTCTTTTCACCAATGGTTATCCCTTTCCTAACCATTATTTCCACCAATGGTTTATTCTCAAACACCAACCTACCTATTAATAACAAGTATGACACATCAATTAATGACTCAACTTTATAGAAAAGTAAATATTTCTTATCATTTTTTCTCTCCACTAAGTCACTAGATAAGAAAGAAAGTTATGTCATGCTTTCTCAAGCTTGCACCTTACTTCACTCTCGTTGCTCCACTTACCCTCTCTTCACACACACATTCTACTTTTTCTACATTTACTAACTGAAGCATCGAGAGTCTCTTATTCTAACAAGGGACTTGTTTTGCAAGCCATAAAAAACCCAAATCTAATATGAATTTTTTCATGACTTAATCAATATATTTATCTCTGCCTCCACAATAAAAAAAACAATAAAATTGTCTCTTTATTAAATTTATTTACAATTTTATTTATTTACTCAAAGTTCTCAACAATAAAAACACAACACCACACAACATGTATATTGAATTACATATGGTTAAAGACTATACATGGCATTGCACATGGCTACGTAATAAGTCTAGCTCTATGAAACTAGCACTTAAAAGAAATGATCATGTTGCAGAACTATTTGGCATTGTTATTAAACCCAACCTCGCGGATCAATCTTGAAACCTCCCGGCATGATTCCTAGCCCATCCCATATTTAAAATTAACCTGGGTGAGAGTTTTCTCGATGTGACCCAGTCAACTTGATGAGTTTAAAGACAACTCGGATGACAGGTAAAATACATGGTTTGGCTTTAAAAAAATTCAAGGTAATATCTTTTTTTAATATTAAGACAATGACATACTAGATCAGCCCATGCTTTGCAACTTAACTTACCAAACCTGCGATCCAGATCATGAACTTCACTGGGTTTAATAACTTTAGTTTTTTTAAACTAATTTTTACTTAATGATATGATAACGAAAACATAAGCTTGCAAGATTGAGGATCAACCAAGTGTTAAAACATTTATTTGAGACTATGATAATCTCATCGAAAACAAATCAAAATAAATTATAAAAATCAATTCAAAATCAATCAAATACTAAATGATAAGATTAAAAATCAATACTTAATGATAAAATTAAAAAGAAAATCCAAAAAAAAATAATCTAAAGAAATGTAGTTAAGAAATAGCTAGGAACTGATAGCCATATGTATTCTTTATTTTTCAATTCTTATAATCATTGAAATGGGATTGTTTGATAATGTAAGAATGATCATGTTGCTGAGCCAGCAATTACACGATCATGCAGGATAGTAGATTGATTAGAAGACAGTCAGGACTTAGAAAATGACTACAAAGAATTAAAATCTTGCAGCATGTGCGACGGAGGTGTCTTTGTCGAGTAACATGATATTTACGTATAAATATAAATGCAGGGGTTTGTTAGATATCTGATTGTTTTCTTAATTTTGTAGCTGTACTGTAATGTAGATGATTGCTCAATCAGTGATGACTGAATGAATTCACCCAGATAGAAAATTAATAGCTTGCATGCCATCCATGCGAATAGGATATATCACTCTTGTCCATGTGGTTGATAAATAAGTAGAAGACAGAGTAAATAAAGCAAGCCATCAAACCTAACTTTTGTGGGGCTAGTTTCTTCTCTCTCTGCGTGTGGCTGCTGGGGGGTTTCAAACCGACCTCCATGAAACCGAAGAGTCAATTATCGCTCGCGTCTTGTGCTGAACCCCCCAAGGGGAGGGGCGGTGGGGCCTGGGACCATGGTGGGGTTGATGAAATGATGTTGATCCAATGCTTGCTGAGTTCCATTAGCAAATGATTGATTGCTAGGGATATGTTAATGTTCCCAGATGGAATCATGATTAAAAAAAAAGAGAGAGACGAGACGATAATTGGAAAATCAATTGTTTTATAGCATAGAGGTAGAAGAAAAGGATGTTAGAAAAATCGTGACAAAATCAGGATGAAAAGATTTTGCTTTTAAAGTTTCAATCAGCGTAGCTCAAATGCTTCAGTCAATAAGAAGAACTTGAAAGCAAAATCATGATGGAAATTGATCGAGGT
>Ga0307511_10008600_pt1 | contig 10210 bp, 11 predicted proteins | sample 13_EM_MG_FD_200266 | JGI IMG/M metagenome (GOLD analysis project Ga0307511, IMG submission 200266) | Populus trichocarpa ectomycorrhiza microbial communities from riparian zone in the Pacific Northwest, United States - 13_EM | ecosystem: Host-associated > Plants > Roots > Unclassified | place... | reverse complement strand
CGGGTCACGAAGAATAATGGGAAGCATTGTATGCTCGTCAATTGACGCAGTGCGGGAGATGTTAAGGGTGTTGCCTCGTTCTTCGAGCTACGGGATTCAAGGAAGTGATACAAAGGGTCAGAGCGTAGTGAAATACGTAGCTTGTGAGCGTGCAAGGTAGTTAAATAGTAGACTACAGCCATTTGCTGCGTTCACAACACGCAACATGACCTGTGCAAGCAGGAGGAAGAGGGCTGTTTGAAGCAACCAATTATGTGTTTCGATGAGCCGGTGGAGAGCCGAGCCACACTCCTGCATCGAGATACGGAGGAGAAACACGCGTATGGGGTGTGCCCCAAGTGAGGCAGGGGAAGCAAGTGGAATATGTCCAGGCCACAACGCAAAATGCTATCTGGCTGTCACTAGAGCACGGTTTACGTGCTGGAAGGCATCGGGGCTTACCCCATGCGTACGATACCAAGCATGACAGAATGTCGGGGAAGCCGACGACGGAAGGTAGTGCCCATGCGACACGTGGAATACATGCCATACTCATTCCTGCGGCCCTCAAGGGGGTGATTCTGCAAAAGATACGAGTAAATATTGCGTGAAATACAGTGATATGAGGCATTGGAAATGGGACGCGCCGGGGACACACGGACATACGCTACGAGGGCTACAACTCTCCGACCTCCCACGGGACGGGTTCACCTTCCCAATCGTCCTCTGTTTCGGTGTCGGCGCGCACACCGTCATTGCCCTCTCCAACATCCCAGATGTCACCCCCTTTGGAAGCGTCATAGTGACCAACCCGATCACCATACAAGAGGCAGCGGACAACACGTTCCTCCTTGCTGTTCTGAGTTCCTGGTGGAGAAATGGCCAACACGCGGCGAAGATTATCAGGTAGGTCCACACTAAATGTGCCAGACTCGTGACGATTTGCGTCATGCTCGGCGTTGAAACTTGAGTCGCGGTCATGGGCATGAAGGTCTATTAATGGATCCCAGTCGAGATCATCGGGACCTCGATGAGATGGTTTGCGATGCATGCCAGCGACCACCTTAACTGTAATGTCATCTAAACTATCGTCCTCGTCCTCGCTTGGTTCGAGTTCAACTCTCGGTTTCTTGCGGCGTTGCTGCACTCCGCCCTTCGGCTTACTCAGTGCAGCGTGAGACACGGCACCAGGAGGTGGAGAGGGGGGTACTAAGGAACCACGTGAGATTGGTGCGTCACCCTGGTGTGTTTTGTTGTCTGCAAGTTCTCCCTCCTCCAGGCCACGCTTCGCCAATGACTTAGTCTGGGCGGTTCTGTGAGGCACGACAGACTCCGCGGAGACAACTTTAGATCGGATGGGACGCCCCATACCATCAGTTGGACTAGCGCCAGCCTCGCCGACACGGGTTGGGAACGATGATGCGACACAAGTTGCGGTCAGCTGATGACTCGAACTCGAGGCGATGGCAGATTTGATATCGCCAAATTTTCCATTTTTTGAAAGTGCTTGAGTAAAAGGATCGCGAGAAGCACGTGGAAAATGCGAGTCCAGCGTGTTCAACTTGGTGTGAGAGGGTGGCGCAGGCTCACTGGTATTCTTGGGTAAACTCAGGGTTGGCAATGCATCTTCGAACAATAGCTTGAATGATTTGCCCCCAGCAGGAGCTTTCACTGGAGAATCGTCGATGGAAGACGCGTTCATAGCACCGTGTGCAAGATCAAGATGGTCTTCGCTATCGGACGATTGGTCCACTTCAGGAACGGGGAACACAGCAGATATACCAAGACGCTGGCGTTTCTGTTTATTAGGTGACGGCGAGACGGGCTCCCCGCGTAAGCGCTTACGCGCACGCGACACTGCCCTGTCCACTGGCGGGTCATGAGATGGGGTCAAGTCGTCTCTCGCATGGGCTTGTGCGATAAGCGGGAAGGGATCTGGTGATGGGGTGCGAGGGTCTCTATGATCTGGCTTATGCTTTGATGGAGTGGCAAAAGGATTGACGGAAGACGGCGCCTTGGACAGGTGAGAGGCAGACGACGTCGAGGGGTCTTGGCATTTCTGCTTGCCACGATTCTTGTTCTTGACGGGGGAGAACGGATTGAAACCAGGTAGAGGATCGACGGCCGTCACTGGACGAGACTTTGGAATAATGGGAGCACGCGAAGAGGATAGAGAACTCGAAGGGTGCTGAGATGGTGGGGGATTCGACGAAGAGGCGGCGGCGGCCTTGGTTATTCTCTTGTATAGCTTGTACTTCTCGGCTGCGAGACGACTGGGTGGTACGAACGCGACGCGACACGACAAGTGCAGGGGACGTACCGATGTGGGGATGGTCTTTGATATCCTGGACAGAGGGATCCCTGCCTTTGGCGGACCTAAACTCGCGCTCCCATGTTTTTATCTGGGCGCGAACAGCAGCGAGCTCGCCCTCGGCCATGGTGCCAGTCGGGGGGAAGACAAACAACAGAACAACAAAAACCGGCTACTCTCTCTCGAGGAGCCCGACATGTTCAAGCACACACATACATAGTCCATGGCTACTGATTTCGTATCTTTCTCGCGGGGGCTACGCCTCGTTCCTCCCACTTCCTCTTATCCGTTCTCATGGCCTGGGGAGCCTTCTATCGTCCATCAGACGCGAGCGTCGTCGGGGAGCCCATGTACCCGTCTGCTAGATCGCCTCCTTGGCCCAATAGATACCCACCATCCCGGCCTCCTTCGCCCCCTCCTCTTCCTCCAAAGAAACCGATGCCCCAGTTCAGGAGACCTTTAGCACCGACAGTGTTCAACGATCCCGCTTTCTCTTCAGATCCTTTCTCGCATCCTCATTTCAACCTCGCTGATGCTCGATCATACAAAGACTTGCCCCCCAGGCCACCACGCCGCAGCCCTTCCATGTATGACCCTACTTCTCAAGAAAATATAACGTGGCCTGCCCCTGCTGTTCTTCCACACCATCCAACGACTGTAGACCGCCGTCTGTCCCCACTTGCATTGTCTGTATCCTTAGAACATGAACCCATCTTGACATCCTCAGGATCCTCCACTGTATCATCATCAGCCACATCGAACAGTTCTTCACCCACACAGACTCCCGGGATTCACACTACGTTCCCTGTCTCGAGGACGATGCCCCAGAGCCTTCGTCCGACCCCATTCACCAAATTTCCGCCCTCTGCTTCTGCACGCCCACCAGATGAAAACCGTCCTCGTATGCCATATACCATGTCTACACCAGATATGCGACCACCCCGACCTACATCTCCTCCTCGAGTCAGTTCTGCGCCAGACCTCCCGGTCACTAGGAAGCGATCGGACAAGATAAAAAACTTTGTCAGGAGACTTACGAAACGCGACAATCTCGATCGTATCGACGAGCTGGATGAGACAGATCCTTTTGGGCTTGGTTTCCACCACAGTGGTCCTTATGAAGCAATTACCAATAACCTTGCGAAGCTCGTTCCACCACACAGCGCTGCGGATGACCTGATAGGGCGAATGAATCCTTCGAAGCGCAAGGTAGGCATTTTGGATACCCCTATTCCGGGACAGGCACTGACGAATATGAAGGTCAATCGCACTAGCGCTCCACCACTTGGGCGTGTGGCAATGAACGATGTGCGTACAGTAATTTGTGGTCTGCATTTTTACTCATCAGGGTCCGTAAGAAGCAGTCGTCTCTACCAGCCGATATCTTCGCAGAGGCAGACAATACCTCAAACGAGGGTTTTGTCCATAATGTTCAAGTCGAAACGGTTCCTATTCGAGAACGCCGTCATTATGATCCCGCTGCAAGCAACATCCGACCTGACCACATCGGGACTGGAATACTCCGTGATCAGTCTCTTGAGTTATATCCCCCCAATGACAGGGACTTCCCGTCTCAACCAGCTCTTCGGGTGCACTATGTCGGAGACATCATTCCTCATGTACCTGGTGTAGCGCCATCTCATATGAATTCCGTTTCTGCGCCCTATGTCCCTAACGGGGGGTTACAGTCCACGGGCACGACTCGTTTCCCTCCGAATTATCGTGAACCTGGCTTGCATACCCCATCTCCACCGCCACCTTCTGATCTACCCCATCTGATATCCCAACCAGTTCGGCCTTTGGGTGATTCACCGCCCCGACAAGCTCCGCCACCCAGGAGTGTTCGTTCCCTGGACCTACCGCGCATTCACAATGGGCAAACTGCTAACAGTGACAGCAAACCACCGCGAGTACAACACCTCCCAAAACGACTTGTCATGCCAGCCCCTCTGCAGCCTCAATCGCAATCGCAATCGCAATCGCAGCCACTGCCTGCACCACCCCGCCAACTCCGATATGCGTTTCCTAAAGCAGACGATGTGGGTCGTCGCCCGGTCGATGTGACGGCTGAGATACCAGTGGTGAACCGAGGGAGGAAGGTGCTACGCAAACGGTCAGCCAGTTTTTCGGGCAACGTCCACTTGCCAGTGCAGTCGTTGATCCCCCGGACCGGGGGCAGTCTGACGTTGAGAAAGAACCCTTCCGTCACAGCATTGGAAGGGGAAAGGGCCCAGCAAGGGACTGGTCGTCGTCGTCGACTGAGTAAGCGGAAAGTTGATATCTAAGATTATGATTATTGTTAGCCGACCTTCGACGCGGAAATTGACTGTTGATGTGACATTCATGCAGTCGCACATTTGATTAAATGCTCGATAGGACAATTACGCGCAATTTAAGCTGTGTATCACCTCAATTAAATCTGGCGAGCTGATGGCGTCCTCTGTAGTATGTATACACTGATCTTGCCATCACGCTGTGGAAGCTGTACATGAAGTGTGCAGTTTCCGCTTCATTGATTGATAGGGCATCTTGTGAACGGCTCTCCGGTGGACTCCTCTGTGAGGTGAGGCGTGAGCGAGCAAATTTTTTCGGCCAGCATAGCAGGCAACTTGGGCCCAGGATTGCGATGCGTGCGGATGCTGGGCCCTGTGATCCGTTCATCTCGTGCGGAGGTTCATCGCCCCAGACATCCCAAAAACGCGGAAATGGGCAGCGTTTACGACGTCAGAAGACCTTCATTTTGCCTTTGAAGAGTACGGATGGAGGCAGGGAAACCCATAGTCCGTAGAAGTTGGTAGTCTGGAAAGAAAGAGCGATCCGACGGCCACCAGCGCCACTGCTCGGGGCTGGACGGTCCTGCAAGAAATGTAATCTGCAGGGTAGCTGAGACTGGATCACACTTTGCTAACTCTAAATCCATATCATCGCCTTCCCCGACATAAATACTGGCTTCCATGGCAGCCCTTTTCCGAATGTCCCCTCCTCTTGTCTCTGCACATGGATAGTATGATAGGTCTCCTCCCCTCTGCCCTCGCAGTCCTTGCTGTCACTGTGGGCGTCGATCGTCTACGATGGTCCAAGGCAGGTCATCGCCACCCCTTCTTGCAGACATCTTGCAGACCTCCCCCTCTCCCCAGCTTGATGCTATTCCGTCGGTCGGACCTTCCGGACTCCTCTCGTCCTACTATGGCGCCGCCAGGTTCATTCTGCACGCCAAAGCCATGATCCAGGAAGGTTACGACCAGGCAAGTCTTCCCCTGCCCACGACGACTCTTGTGTGCGGTTCTCATCCAGTCTCAGTACAAGGACGGGTTTTTCAAGGTACCAATGGTGAACCGATGGGTCGTGGTGATAACAGGCCCACGCCTCCTCGAAGAACTTCGCAAGATTCCCGACGAGCGGCTATCCTTTGATCACGCTATGCGAGACGTGTGTGGCTGCCAATCCTCTGTTGTTTTTTCTTTTCCGTGTACGTAACCACACTACAGCTCCTTCAAGTCAAGTACACTTTTGGTCTCGAGGCACAAGAGCAACCGTATCATGTCCAAGTAATACGGGACCACCTCAGGCGCAACTTTTCACAGCTGTTTCCTGAGGTCTTCGAGGAAATACGACTCTCCTTCGATAACGTTTTTCCCGTTGGAGAGACCGGTACGGGGTCACATGACTCCTCACCCTTGATCTAACTAGTGTGGCAGGGTGGGTCAAAGTCGGGGCCTATTCCGCGGCAATGAAAGCAACGTGCCGTATAAGCAACCGTGTCTTTGTTGGACTCCCTATCTGTATGGTTTACCCGCCCCTTCTCGCCCTACACGTGTTGAGCGGGATTTGTAGGCCAGTCTTCCGAATTCGAGGAACTTCAATCAAAGTTTGCTCTACAAGTAATGAACCGGGCGAGTTTAATGAATCTTTTCCCCACGCTACTTCACCCGTACGTACTTCTTTTTTGAAGATTTGAAACCATGCAGACCCGGAGCAGATTGATTGGTCGACTGTTGACCAACACCCCTAGCAGTCTAAGGCGCTGCATAGAATTGTTGAAACCCATTGTCGATGAGCGCTTGAGGAAGGAAGAGCTCATGGATAAAGACTGGCCCGGAAAGCCGGTATGTATTGATGAATGGTAACGACCTACATATTCAAACTCGGTTGCACAGTGTGACATGATTAGCTGGCTTATCGACGTCTCTTCCCCAGAGGATCGTAACGTTCGCAGTATCGCTCTGCGTATTTTGGTCCTAAATTTTGCGTCTTTGCACACGTCGGCTCAGGTCTGTGTGATCCATGTATTCGAAGAATTCTCTTATACCTGCTCCAGAGCTTTGCCCATGCGCTGTTCAATCTTGCGGTTTACCCACAATTCCAGGAACCTCTAAGGGAAGAAGTCAAGGAGGTGATCAGTCAACATGGCTGGTCGAGAGAATCCATGTCCCTGCTTCCGAAAATGGACAGCTTTTTGAAGGAGAGCCAGAGGTTCAGCAGCACGAGCTTATGTGGGTCTGACCATTCTATCCGGCACTCTCGGTTAACTCCCCAACTCGCAGTGCCTGTGGTGCGAAAGGCCATGGAAGATATCATATTTTCCGACGGCACAAAGATCCCTTCTGGCACCCACATTGCTGTGGCCTCTGGGCCAATGCACTTTGATAGTCGGTACTACCCGAACGCCTATGAATTCGATCCTTTTAGGTTTTGCTCGTCGCGAAAGGAGGCTTTGACGAAGTACTCTATGAATTTGTCTCATTTATCTTTTGGCCAAGGAAAACGAAAATGGTGCGCAGGATCTAGGTAATGCTGGTGGGTTGGTGTTGACATCTTCCGTATAGTCCAGGACAGTTCTTCGCCTCGACAATGATGACGACGATGATGGCCTATCTGGTCCTCAATTATGATATGAAGTTGGAAAACGACGGAGTTCGACCGCCGGATGAGTGGTTTCTGATGAACTGCGCTCCAAATCGAACAGCGGAGATTTTGTTCAGGCGACGTCCCACATGCTGAGTCGACGTTGTTTTACTCATGGTAATGAAGACTGCATCGCCCAGCCATCGCTATGCTCTACATATATCTGCTTATTTATTTTATCTACCATAATCAATTGTATGAGACAGTAGGGATTACAGACTGGCACTACGATTTGCATTGCGTGTCAAGGAGGCATCGATCCTAGCAAGCCCATGCCAATCCACTTGCACATTCATGGCGATCGCGCGAAGTTGGACACTATGTATGACAGGCATGTTCGTGTAACAAAGTTGCAAGTGGCTTCCTTCCATGCACCGACGCTGCTTCCCTACATAGATCCATGTACCATGCGTTTTGATCATCTTACAGCATGGTTCATATCGATAGACCAGAATCAACGCTCATATGAGCGCTTTTAACAGTTTAATGTAGCCAAAACAATGTCGTATGATCCTATGTATGTCCAGAAATAGCTAAAATCACCTTGTTTAGAGCTGTCCCGCAATCGCTCAAACGAGTTAGGAGGAGGACGAGCTCTCTTATGATAGGTAAGGCGATCGGCGCCATCGTTTGGCTACATTCCAAAACTAAACAAAAGCGCTCACTCAATTTCGTCTGATATGAACCATGCTGTAAGTATTTGGTGTTCTGCGCTGGCTTGCACTGATCATGTAGCCTGATCCGACAAACGAACAACGCTGAGGCACCCGAAATAGACAAAAAATTGGCCCTATGAAATCTCAGACTCGAGAGGGGACGTTCAGAGTTACCCTTGAATTTCTCTTCCATGCACCCTGTGTCCCTCGTCTGGTTGACGGTTCTCCTAGCCACTACCGCAACGTCGTTTGGTGTGCGTCGCCAAAGCGGGGGTTGCACTTGCGGAAGCGACCATTTCACGGCTGAAGATATCACCAACGCCCTTTCTCAGGCCAAGAATGGTGGTGGAGGGTAAGATCACGAAGCATCGCTTCATACAACTTGAAGGTACTCATACAATATCCGCCAGGGACTACCCTTCTCAATACGATAATGACGAAGTAGGGAACACAGTCTAGACGGCCATGGCGTGTGGTGACTGATCGAACTTCATAGGACTTCTCTTTTCCGTCATGCAGTGGGGAACTCTTCGACTACCCTCTGAAGCACGGCAGTGTTTACACGGATGGCTCGCCTGGTCCTGATCGTGTCGTTTTTGACGATGCTGGCCATTTCTGTGGTGAGTAGTTATTGCGGACTAACCTTGGTAATATCACTGAGAGGCCGTTAGGATGTATTGCTCACACTGGGGGATCCCGAGAAGGTGAAGTTATCAAGTGCTCGTAGTGCAGACTTTGCTGCATTACATACATGCATGTACAACTCAGTAGGAGGGATGGAACATGAACTAGAAACTATACTACTTGGTGTCTGGATCCCAGTGTGACCAATAACCAGCGTCGTCAGACTCGTCTTGGCTGTGTCCGAGATTCGCGAGATTCAAGGGGTCAAACATATTCTGGATTGGTATTTTATGTACCTACGGCTCTGCAGACCAGTCGGCTCGAGCTAGGGGGTGATGCCTATACCACGATCTTTGAGTCATGGGAAGTTGTTCGACAGGTCCTGCACGATCCACTCACTCTGCCAATCCACAAAGCTACCTTTTGCACGTTCATGGCGATCTCGGGTACAAAGAGAGCCATGTATTTTCAGGGGTATTAGCGATAAGTTGGATGCTATGACAGGCAGTTGGCATGCTCGTGTAACATTCCAAGCAGCTTCTTTTCAAGCATCGACACTGCCCCCCATCTTCACTACCATGTGTGTTTTGATCATCGTTGCAACTTATTTGGTGTTCTCGATCGAACGTGCGCTGGTTTGCACATGTAGAGTCTGAGAAGAGAACAACCGCTGAGCCACCCTTGAAATCGACAAAAAGATGCTTGTTGGCCCTATAAAATATGCATCCGGGGACGTTCAGAGTAACCCTTGAATTTCTCCGCCATGCGTCCTGTGTCCCTCGTCTGGTTGACGGTTCTCCTAGCCACTACCGCCATGTCGTTTATCGTGCACCGCCAAAGTGGGGGTTGCACTTGCGGAAGCCACTATTACACGGCTGAAGATATCACCAACGCCCTTTCTCAGGTTGAGAATGGTGGCGGAGGGTAAGACCATGACGCATTGCTTCATATAAATAAGGCACTCACACTATATCCGTCAGGGACTACCCTCATCAATACCATGATTACGAAGTAGGGCACAGCCGACCATAACGTGTGGTGACTGATCGAACTTCATAGGGCTTCTCTTTTCCGTCATGCAGTGGGGAATTCTTCGAGTACCCTCTGGCGCACGGCCATGTTTACACGGGTGGCTCACCTGGTGCGGATCGTGTCATATATGACTATTCTAGGGATTTCTGTGGTGAGTCATTATTGCGGACTAACCTTGGTAATATCACTGAGAGGCCGTTAGCATGTCTTACCCACATTAGGGCACCCACACATGATGGATTTATTGAGTGCTCGTAGTGCAGACTTTGCTGCATTACACGCATATCACATGATAGCTATTCGATCCCATGCATGTACAACTCAGTAGGAGGGACGGAACATGAACTGGAAACTATACTGCTTGGTGTCTGGATCCCAGTGTGACCAATTCCAATAACCAGCGTCGTCAGACTCGTCTTCGATCTCACGGGCTGGAATGCGAAACGCAATGGTTTCGTATGGCTCAGCTGCGACCTGGTAGAATGATGAACAGCGGAAACATGCAGTAACAACATAGCCTCACGATCAAGTATTGATAGGCTTTATTGGGAGGCTCCCTCTTTTGTTCCCATGCGCTCATGAACCGTCGTCGTGGGATAACATCTGGCTTAATTTGAGGAAGATGCACTTGAACCATCATCCCTTCCTTTCCGGTGTCCTTATCACGGACTTTGGTTACCCGATAGCCTGGGCGACCGATTTT
>Ga0307511_10008599_pt1 | contig 10210 bp, 16 predicted proteins | sample 13_EM_MG_FD_200266 | JGI IMG/M metagenome (GOLD analysis project Ga0307511, IMG submission 200266) | Populus trichocarpa ectomycorrhiza microbial communities from riparian zone in the Pacific Northwest, United States - 13_EM | ecosystem: Host-associated > Plants > Roots > Unclassified | place... | reverse complement strand
GCTTTACAAGATGGATTATAATTCCCATGATGCACATCAGATTCGTTAGGGAAACCAATACAACCAGCTAACTAACAGATTAAGAATCTATGGTATTCACCCTCCAAGCTCGTTGGATCCTTGTGTTTTCATTTGTTGGTACGACATTCCTCATCAAATCAAGCTTATCACGAATGATACATTCGATTTGATTAAGGACCAAATTCGGAGTTCTAGACATTCCAGCAAAGATCCTTGCATTCCGACTTATCGAAGAACGACTGACTTTGTGACGTCATCCTTATACTTCTCGTTCGGGAATTAATATTTGTTGGGTAGGGGTTTCCGTTTCTAATAGTGTTGGTGCCTAGGTACAAATTATCTTTGCATGTGGGTTGCATGACCACGTAATCACGAGATTCGCATTATTTGGTATTAGAGCTTGGCTCTATTAATCAGGTTATAACCTTTTGAAATGTTCATTTCTTGTTGATTCCGCAAAGATTAAAAAAAAATTCTTAGCGTCCAATTTCTTTTTTGCCTTGAATTTGTCGCATATTATAAAAAAAAGAAAAAAGAAGTCATTCAAAATGACAGTTATTTGCTTTCGCCGCAAAAAACTAAACAAGAGGAAATTGGATAAAATCAAATCAAAATTAGGTCAAATTTGAAAATATGATTACTGGGTTTGTAATCGAACTACATATTAATTTTGGGGTCAATTGAATATTGTTTGCTTAGGTTTTCAAATTCGGGTTTAATGAGGTCTGATTCATAACGTTTTTGCGTCAACATATCAAACCTTATCATAAATTGCTCAAATTTCACATTATGTCTATTTAGGTTGAAATTTAACTATATCTCAAATTTTAACTCAATTGGACATCGTTGACCTTAGGTTCAAGATTCGGACGTAAATGGATATGTTTTTACTTCAACTCTTGAAACTAGTCTTGTTTCTGTTGTTTTCATTTCTTGCAGTATATATATACATCATATCTAAAATATTTGGGTGTTATTTCATCATATTGTATACTTCATTCCTATTTTCATTTGAGTCTTCAGTTTCGTTCATATTTTAGATAGATTTGCTTGCTACTCGCAAGACTATCATTGCAGTTTTGTTTTTGCATGTTTTATTTATTATTATTGCTTCTCGAGTCTTATACAGATATTTGGATTGCATTATTGAGTTGGTTCTATTTGGTATGATTTCAGTTCTCCAAGAACTGAAATAAGATGAGATGAGGGGAAAGACCTAAGTTTGAGTGACACACGAACGATGTGAGGATATTTTTATACCACTAACAAATTTTGCAGGTACCATCATGTTAGATCAAAACAACAGACCACCCCCTCCCGAGGGTGAACTTAAGTTCCAAATGTAAGCCATGACGAAGATGATGGAAAGAATGAATTTCGTGATGGAGAACGTGACTTGAGAAGGTGGAGAAATGTGGTAACAAGGCTGGAACAGGTACCTAAGACATGAGAAAGGTTGGGGTTGAACCGAAATCAAACAATGCCAGTAGGGCTGAAAGGCCAAAGTGGGCTCATTATAAGGAGGACGTTGATGATTTTGGTCATAGTGGTTTAGAGTCATGATCATAAAACTAGGGCCCAATTCGGCCAAAAGGAAAATTTCCGTAACTTTGAGGGACATAATGATGTAGATGGTGATTTGGATACAATCAAACTGAAAATACTTTCTTTTCAAGTTAAAAATGATCCCGAGTATATTTGGAGTGGGAGAAAAAGATGGATTGGATTTTTTTATTGCCATACCAATTCAGAGGCAGAGAAGGTGAAATTGGTAGTCATTGAATTCATGGATTATGCACTGATTTGGTGGGATCAAAATGTGATTAGTAGGAGGAGGAGTGGAGAAAGGCCAGTAGTGTTGTGGGAAGAGATGAAGGTGTTGATAAGAAGGTGATTTGTGCCTAACTACTATTATAGAGAGTTGTATCCGAAATTGCAAGGTTTGAATCAAGATTCTAAATCCGTGGATGAGTATTTCAAGGAAATGGAGATCGCAATGATTAGGACCAATGTGATTGAGGATAGGGAAGCTACTATGGCTAGATTTATTAATGGGTTGAATAGGGACATTGTGATTATGTGGAATTACAACATTATGTGGAATTGGTGAACATGTAGGACAAATAAAGAGAAGAGGCAGCACACGTGTTCAAACCACTTCGACTTCATCTTCCTCAATATGTAGGACAAATCTGAAGAGAGAAAAGGGGGATTATACAACCAAAGCCTTATATGCATGCAAAGGTCGACCCAACTAAGGCTAAAAAGGATGCTCATACGGATGGGAAAGGTAAATTTGAATCTCAACCTACTCGTGACGAAGATATTAAATGCTTTAAGTGTTTAGGGAACGAGCACATTGCATCTCAATGTCCAAACCGAAGAGCACATTGCAAGGGACAATGGGGAGGTTGATTCTGAGAGTGACGTATCTAAAAGTGAGGAGATGCCACCTTTAGAGGATTGTAGTGATGAATAGATGGCATATCCCGTTGATGGGGAGACCTTGGGTTATAAGGCGTGCGCTGAACATACAAATCAAAGAAGATGATGTAGATCAGCGATGAGAAAACATATTTCACACTCAATGTTACATCCAAAACAAGATATGTAGCATGATAATCAATAAAGGTAGTTGTGCTAATGTGATACTCTTGTGAAGAAATTGAAACTGAATTGCAATAAGCATCCTAGACCTTATTGATATGATTCAGGTAAGGTCAAATTTGGATTTTGATGTAAAATGTGCATAACTAAACATGTAAGGTTACGCAATTTCAGATCAATAAACTTCTTTGCCGCACTTGTTGTGTGTTGGTGAGATAATCTCCCTTCCTTGGTTCTTCAAAGGACTGAAAACGACTTATCGAAGAACAATTGTCTTCGTGGCGTCATCGTTATACTTCTCGTTCGCGAATCAATATTCGTTGTTTGAGTGAAACACGAGCAACGGGAGAATTTGTTTTTACCACTAACCAATTTTTGCAGGTATAATAATGTCAGATCAAAACAACACACCACCCCCTCATGATGCAGAACTTAAATTCCAAATGCAAGCCATGACGAAGATGATGGGGAATGTCAGTGACAGACTTGAGAAGGTGAGAAAGCATGGTAACGTGGCTGGAACATGTACCCAAGACGTGAGAAAGGTTGGGGCTTGATACGATCCAGAAAAGGTCAAATTCAGATTTTGACGTAAAATATACAACTATCCAGTTTTACAGTAATAGTTATAATTCTCAATCCGATCGTTGGATCGAGCTGCAATTTTACGTGGAGTCTCCTGACATGTTGTCCTACCTTGGTTTAAAATTGCAGGTCAATCGGTGTTCGGAAAGTCATCGAAACACGGGTCAACAAAGGCTGTACGAATTTTGTTATTTATTTAAGTCTAGAGCTATAAATAAAGGCATAACAAGACATGTAAGTTAGACAATTCAGATTAATAAAACTTCTTGTTTGCCGCACTTTGTGTGTGTGTGTGTGTGTTGGTGAGATAATCCCCCTACCATGGTTCTCTAAAGAACTGAAAAATGACTTATCGAAGAACAACTGTCTTCGTGGCATCATCCTTATACTTCTCGTTCGCGAATCAATATTCGTTGGGTGGGGGTCTCCATTTCCTATAGTGCTGGTGCCTAGGTACAAGTTATCTTTGTGTCACACTCCTATCAAACCTGATTTACTTGGCTTTCCGAGAATTGGTGTCTTTACGTGTGCCCTGCATGACCATGTGATCACGAGGTTGGCATCATGTGGTATCAGAGCTTGGCTCCATTAATCAGGTTATATCCTTCTGAAATTTTCGTTTCTTGTTGTTTCCGTAAATATTCCTTAGTGTCCAATTTCTTCTTCTCCTTGATTTTGTAGCAAATAAAAAAAATTAGTTATTTCATTTGGTTACTGTCCAAAATATATCAGTAGCATAAAAAAAATCTTTCAAAGAGATGTTTATTGGTTTTTGCCATAGAAAACTAAACAAGGGAAAATTGGACCAAATCCACTCGAAATTAGTTCAAATTTGATACTCGTATTACTGGGGCCCTAATAGCATCAAATATTAAGTTTGGGTTCAATTGGATATCATTTGCTTTGGTTTTCAATTTCGAGTCTAATCAGGTTTGATTCATAACGTTTTTGCGTCAGTATATCAAACCTTATCGCAAATTGCTTAAAATTTATATTCTTTCTATTTGGGTTGATATCGCACTATATCTAAAATTGTAGCTCAATTGGATAGCATTCACTTTAGGTTCCAGATTCCGACTTAACTCGTCGTAAACGAGTCTGTTTTGCGTCAACTTTTGAAATTTGCTTTCTTTCTGTTGTTTTTGTTTCTTGCAGTATATTTTCAACATATCCAACATATTTGGGTGCTGTTTCATCATTTTTTGCATATTTCATTTCTGTGTTTATTTGAGTCTTCAGTTTCGTTCGTATTTCGGATAGATTCGCTTGCTACTCCCGAGACTATCATCACAGCTTCATTTTTGCTTGTTTTCTAGTTTTTATTGCTTCTTGAGTCATATATACATATTTGGATTGCGTTGCTAAGATTGGTTCTATTTGGTGTTGGTTTCAGTTCTGCAAGAACCACAAGAAGGTGAGACGAGAGGTGTGAGCGTGTGAGGATATTAAGAGTGTTTGAGTGAAACATGAGCGACGTGATGATATTTGTTTTTATCACTAACCAATTTTTACAGGTACTATCATATCAGATCAAAACAACACACCACCCGTCCCGAGGGAGAACTTAAGTTCCAAATGCAAGCATGACATAGATGATAGAGAGGATGAATTTTGTGATGGGGAATGTGTGTGACAGACTTGATAGGGTGGAGAAACATGGTAACGTGGCTAGAACATGTACCCAAGACGTGAGAAAATTTGGGGCTGAACCGAAATCAAACAATGGCAATAGGGCTGAAAGGCCAAGGTGGGCTAATTATGAGGATTTTGAGGAGGCCGTTAATGATATTGATGATGGTGGTTTTGAGGATGAGGCCATAGGCCATCAGGAAGGTTTTCGGCAGCCTAGAAACCGAAGGGATTTTGGGAATAGAAGTAGGGGCCAATTCGGCCAAAGGGAAAATTTCCGTAGTGTTGGGGGACATGCTAATTTAGATGGTGATTTGGATGCTGTCAAACTGAAAATACATTCTTTTCAAGGTAAAAACGATCCCGAGCATATTTGGAGTGGGAGAAAAAGGTAGATTGGATTTTTAATTGCCATAACTATTCGGAGGCAAAGAAAGTGAAATTGGTAGTCATCGAATTCAATGATTATGCACTGATTTGGTGGGATCAGAATGTGATTAGTAGAAGGTGGAGTGGAGAGAGGCCGGTAGCGTCGTGGGAGGAGATGAAAGTGTTGATGAGAAGGCGATTTGGGCCTAACCACTATTATAGAGATTTGTATATGAAATTGCAGGGTTTGAATCAGGGTTCTAAGTCTACGGATGAGTATTTCAAGGAGATGGAGATCGCATGATTCGGGCTAATGTGATTGAGGATCGGGAAGCTACTATGGCTAGATTTCTAAATGGGCTGAATAGGGACATTGCGAATGTTGTAGAATTACAACATTGTGTGGAATTGGAGGACATGGTCCATATGGCAACGAAGGTGGAGAGGCAAATAAAGACAAGGGGCAGTACACGTTTTCAGACCAATTCGTTTTCATCTTCCTCAACATGGAGGCCGAATTTGAAGAGAGAGGGGGCTGTCCAACCAAGCCGTATGCGAAGGCCGAACCACCTAGGACCAAAAAGGATACTCATACGGATGGGAAAGGTAAATCTAAATCACAACCTACTCGTGATAGATATATTAAATGTTTTAAGTGTTTAGGGAAGGGGCACATTGCATCTCAGTGTCCAAACCGAATAGTTATGCATGCAAGAGACAATGGGGAGGTTGAATCTGAAAGTGACAAATCTGAAAGTGAAGAGATGCTACCTTTGGTGAATTGTAGTGATGAGGAGATTGCATATCCTGATGAGTTTTTTCAGTTCTTTAGAGAACCAAGGAAAGGAGATTATCCCACCAACACACAACAAGTGCGGCAAAAGAAGTTTATTGATCTGAAAATTGGGTAACCTTACATGTCTGGTTATACTCTTATTTATACTGACTCCAAACTAAAATAAACTCTATATGGACTTATATGAGGCCCGCGTATAATTAATCCCAAATATAACCCAAAACATAAAGAAATTAAAATAACATGAAGCCTGGTATTATTTTGCCGCATATAACTTGAGAAAATAAAACCTAATTAATTTGATTTGGTTTCCTTGTTGCCGCCCCTTTCTTTTACGTGATTAGCTTGGATTTCCTTGTATAACTTGGACAAATAACAAAGAAAATTTCCTTCTTTGTTGCTGATTTAATTACTTTCCTTCCTAGGTTAGGAAAAGTACTAAATAATCCTCCTCTTTTTAGGAACAAGAGCTGGCCGACTTCCTTACTTAACTAGAAGAATAAATTGTTGATTTTCTATCCTTATTGCATTAGGAAAAACAAGCCTAACAAAGTTGTTATGGGGCCAGACCATTAGTCCTTTGTTCCACACGAATTGGGCTCTTCTTGGCCCTGAATTAGATGAATTAAAGGTTGTCCTTCATGCTTATTTTGTACAAGCTCCTCTAGGTCCATCTTGCTCCATATATTATGTACAAGCCCATTTAATGCTTCTTTAAGCTTCTTTTTCCTAGCTCTTGTAATTGGCCCAATTGGTACTTCGAATGGGTCGTTAGCATGATTACGCTTGGTGTTGAGCTGATCCTTATCAGATGCCATCTTTGGTGGATTGTAGTGATGAGGAGATTGCATATCCTGTTGAGGAGGAGGCCTTGGTTATAAAGCGTGCGCTGAACATGCAACTCAAAGAAGATGTAGATCAGCAACGGGAAAATATATTTCACACTCGATGTCACATCCAAAACAAGTTATGTAGCATGATCATCGATGGAGGTAGTTGTGCTAATGTAGCTAGCTACTCTTGTGAAGAAATTGATTTTGAGTTGTAGTAAGCATCCTAGGCCTTATAGATTGCAATGGTTGAATGAATGTGGTGAAGTGAGGGTTACTAAGCAGGTATTGATAGCGTTTGCTATTGGGAAGTATTCTGATGAGATTTTATGTGACGTAGTCTCAATGCATGCTAGTCACTTACTTTTGGGGCGTCCATGGCAGTTTGATCGGAAAGCGATTCATGATGGGTTTAGAAATAGGTTCACTATTGTAAAGGACGGTAAAACCATCACTCTTGTACCTCTTTCTGATGATCAAATGAAATTAAAAAAGGGATGTGAGGATGGGAAGAGTGAAAATTCATGTGAGGACAATGGTGAGAGAAAACCATCAGATTCGGCTAAACCTAAATCATTAATTAAACCGATTGAGAGTGGAGGTAAAACTTGAGGAGTGAAGAAAGTAAGCTTGTGTGATGATAATAGTGTGGAAAAATTAAAGAAACAACCTGATTTTTATGCAGAAGAAGCTCAAATCAGATCTGCATTTTTCACTATTAAGCCGATGATCTTAGTTGTGTATAAGGAGGCTTATTTTAACACTAACGATCTTGATTCTGCTATTCCTAGTGTGGCTGTTTCATTGATGTAGGAATTTGATTATGTATTCCCTGAAGACATCCCTAATGGATTACCACCATTAAAGGGGATTGAACATCAAGTTGACCCTGTGCCCGAAGCTTCGATTCCTAACCGTCCAGCCTATAAAAGCAACCCCGACGAGATGAAGGAGCTTCAAAGGCAAGTAGATGAGTTGATGATGAAGGGGTACATTCGTGAAAGTATGAGTCCTTGTGCTGTGCCAGTGCTACTTGTGCCTAAAAAGAATGGAACATGGAGGATGTGTGTCGATTGTCGTGATAGACTTCATCGGTTTGGTATATACATGGTCCCAATAGATGCTCACTCTGTCTCCGCAACAATGAAGATCACAACCACTTGTTCTTTGAATGCTCCTATTCTAAAGCGATCTGGTGGGATGTTTGTGACAGATGCGACATTCCAAGAATGACAAAAGGCTGGGATGAATGGATTTCGATGGACCACTGTCACTTGGCATGGCAAAAGTTTCGTTAATTTTTCTCGTAAACTGAGTTTCGCAGCTACAGTGTATCATATCTGGCAAGAATGAAATTTGGTCTTTGATCAAATTGAATGTATCATTCGCGATAAGCTTGATTTGATGAGGAACGTTCTACAACATATGAAAACAAAAGGATCCAAAGAGCTTGGAGGGTCAATAACATAAATTCTTAATTTGATACTTAGCTGGTTGTTTTGGTTTCCCTAACGAATTTATTTGGTCTCTGTTGTCTGTTCATTGGCTAGCCTGTCGCCATTTGTTGTTTTATATTTCTGTTCTCAATGTAAATCTGGGGTACGCCCCTTAAAATTTTTGTATCTTCTTCTTTTAATACATACGTCAACTTACCAAAACAAAGTGTCGATTATCGTGCTGTCAATAACATAACGGTAAAGTATCAACATCCTATTCCTAGGCTTGATGACATGCTAGATGAGTTACTTGGATCATGTATTTTCTCTAAGATTGACTTAAAAACTAGGTACCATCACATTAGAATGAAAGAGGGTGATGAGTGAAAAACTGCATATAAGACTAAGCATGGTTTGTATAAATGGTTAGTCATGCCGTTTGGACTTACAAATGCGCTTAGCACGTTTATGCGTTTAATGAATCATGTACTGCGTGCGTTTATAGGTAAGTTTGTTGTTGTGTATTTTGATGACATTTTGATCTATATCAAGAACTTAAATGAGCATATTGATCATTTGCATAATGTACTTAGTGGGTTGCGTAGTGAGCAATTATATGCTAATCTTAAGAAGTGTACCTTTTGCATGGAAAAAATTGTGTTTCTTGGCTATGTCGTAACTGCGCAGGGTATCGAGATGGACGAGGAGAAAGTTAAGGTCATCCGGGATTGGCCTACACCAAAATCGGTAACTGAGGTAAGGAGTTTTCATGGATTTGCTAGTTTTTATAGAAGGTTTGTGAAGGATTTTAGTACTATTGCTGCACCTTTAACTGAAATTATGAAAAAGTCTGTTGGATTCAAATGGAATGATGAACAGGATACGGCTTTTAATTTGTTGAAAGATAAACTTTGTTTGACGCCTGTTTTAGCTTTGCCAGACTTTACGAGAGCTTTTGAAGTTGACTGTGATGCGTCAGGTATTGGTATAAGAGCTGTGTTAATGCAGGATAGGAGGCCCATTGCGTATTTCAGCGAAAACTTAATGGGGCAGCCTTGAATTACCCTACATATGATAAGGAGCTCTATGCCTTGGTAAGAACTTTAGAGACGTGGCAACATTACCTGTGGCCCAACGAGTTTGTGATACATTCTTATCATGAATCATTGAAGCACTTGAAAGGGCAAGGTAAGTTGAGTAGGAGACATGCCAAATGGGTTGAATTTATTGAAAGCTTTCCGTATATGATCAAGTATAAGCAAGGGAAAGAAAACATTGTGGCTGATGCACTTTCACGCAGGTATGTTCTTTTATCTACTTTGGATGCTAGATTTCTAGGATTTGAACACATAAAAGAATTGTACAAAGATGATAGTGATTTTGCTAATGTTTACAATGCTTGTGAAACTTCGGCTTTTGGAAAGTTTTATAGACTTGATGGATATTTGTTTAAAGAGAGTCGTTTATGTGTTCTGTTAAGTTCTATGCGTGAATTTCTTGTACGTGAAGCACATGGAGGCGGGTTGACAGGGCATTTTGGAAAGTTCTAGGACTCAGCCACATGGCTTGTATATCCTTTTGCCTGTACCTAAAGAACCATGGTTAGACATTTCGATGGACTTCATCGTAGGTTTACCTAGGTCAAGACGGGGTAGGGATTCAATTTTTGTAGTTGTTGATAAGTTTTCAAAGATGGCACACTTTATTCCATGTTATAAAACCGATGATTCAACTAACATTATTGATTTGTTCTTTAGGAGATAGTACGGCTTCATGGGGTCCCTAAGCATTGTGTCTAATAGAGATGTTAAGTTCCTTAGATATTTTGGAAGGTGTTATGGGGCAAATTGGGAACGAAACTGTTGTTTTCAACTACTTGTCAACCCCAAACAGATGGACAAACCGAAGTACTTAATAGGACCTTAACACAACTTCTG
>Ga0307511_10008597_pt1 | contig 10212 bp, 8 predicted proteins | sample 13_EM_MG_FD_200266 | JGI IMG/M metagenome (GOLD analysis project Ga0307511, IMG submission 200266) | Populus trichocarpa ectomycorrhiza microbial communities from riparian zone in the Pacific Northwest, United States - 13_EM | ecosystem: Host-associated > Plants > Roots > Unclassified | place... | reverse complement strand
ACCTTATCTACCAAAAAAAAAATGAACAAGACTATAACAAATATCTAGGTAGTGTCGTTTTAACAAGATAGAAAATATGTTTTTCTATCTTTTTTATTTCAAAAAAAAAATGCATTATTATTTTTTCAACTAAATACCTTTTTTAATATCTCAAAACAATCGGTAAATCGCTAGTTTATATATATATATATATATATATATATATAACTTTAACACATTTTAAATTAAATTGTGTTTTCTATTTTCTAAATCTATATTTAATAATGTGGTATATGGTGTTTTTAAATAAAAATATATTAAAATAATTTTTTTATTTTTAATATTTGCATATCAAATATAAAAAAATAATATTTTCAAATAAAAAATAACTTTAAAAACATTCGAGAAAGAGTTTAAAACACATTTCAAAATATATTATGGGATGTTTATCACAATTTCTGTTTATGTTTTTATGTGATTTCTAACAATATTTTTTATTTAAAAATAAAATAAAATAATTATTGTTTAAGTATTTTATAATTATATTAATATTAAAAATATAAAAATATATATAAAAAAACAATCAAGCATTATTCTTAAAAGCTTTATTCATTCGGAAACATCCCTATATAAAGGGCTAAAGCCCACAGGTACCTACCAGAAAATTTGAAGAGAGAGAACATAAAGCTTATACACCCCCACAGAGTCTCGTACAGGCAAGAAAAACCTACAATGGCATCATCAACAAGAAACCCTCTACTCTCTTCAGACTTGTTTGGTTCCAAAGTCTTGCTTTCTCCTCCAACTCCTAAAACAACTAAATCCTCCTTCCTTTTGTCCAAGAATCTCCTAAAAATAGTAAATAAAAAGAAATCTGGTTCTTTTAAATCCCTTCAATCACAAGCAACCATAGCTGCTGCCTTACTCTTCTCTTCTTTAACCCCTCAAGCCCTAGCCATTGACAACCCAGCACCACCACCTACTCCTCCTCCGGTTATTGAAGCCCTTCCCACCAAACCATCTTCTCCTTTCGCTCAAAATCTTCTCGTTACAGCCCCTAAACCCCAGTCTGAGTCAACCTCTGACCTTCCTGAAGGTAGTCAATGGCGATACAGCGAATTTCTAAATGCAGTCAAGAAAGGGAAAGTGGAAAGAGTTCGTTTCAGCAAAGATGGTTCTACCCTCCAACTCAGCGCCGTAGATGGCCGTCGTGCCAGCGTTGTTGTCCTTAATGACCCTGACTTGATTGACATTTTAGCAAGGAGCGGTGTTGATATTTCGGTTTCCGAGGGAGACTCAGGGAATGGGTTTTTTAATGTTATTGGAAGTCTTTTTTTTCCGATTCTTGCTGTTGCTGGATTATTTCTCTTGTTCCGACGGGTTCAAGGTGGGCCGGGTGGGCCCGGTGGGTTAGGTGGACCGATGGATTTTGGCAGGTCGAAATCGAAGTTTCAGGAAGTGCCGGAAACCGGTGTGTCGTTTGCTGATGTGGCCGGAGCTGATCAAGCTAAATTGGAGTTACAAGAGGTTGTTGATTTCTTGAAAAATCCTGATAAGTATACAGCTTTAGGAGCTAAAATTCCTAAAGGATGTTTGCTAGTTGGGTCGCCAGGGACTGGAAAGACATTGTTGGCTAGAGCTGTGGCAGGAGAGGCAGGGGTGCCGTTCTTTTCATGCGCAGCCTCGGAGTTTGTTGAGATGTTTGTTGGAGTTGGAGCGTCGAGAGTGAGAGATTTGTTTGAGAAAGCCAAGTCGAAAGCACCCTGCATTGTGTTTATTGATGAGATTGATGCAGTTGGGAGGCAGAGAGGGGCTGGACTTGGAGGTGGGAATGACGAGAGAGAGCAGACTATTAATCAGTTGTTGACCGAAATGGATGGATTTTCAGGCAATTCAGGTGTTATTGTATTGGCTGCTACGAATAGACCTGATGTTCTTGATTCAGCTTTGTTGCGACCGGGAAGGTTTGATAGACAGGTTACAGTCGATAGGCCTGATATTGCTGGTAGAGTCAAGATTCTTCAGGTAAGTTCAATAATGTTAACCAAGGTGTTATATTCCTCATATAGAATGTATAGAGTGTGCAAATTAGGATAAGGAAACAGAGAATAGAAACAGAATGTGTTTTTGTGTGTGTTGTGTCATGTTTATAAGAGGAAGTTTAAGACAGCTAAACTCTGAATACTAGTACTGGTATTATAAGAGAAACTCTCTGTGAACTGACTGTTTTTCCGGTCTAGTTATTAATTGTCTGATAATGCATACTGGAAAACTTCCCATATTTGATGTGTATGTTTCTTGAGAAAAATGGACCGTTCCAAATTGGTCTGATTATGGATACTAGATAGATTTGTCTGATAATGCATCCTAGAATCAGGTTGTTTCGTAAGCCTGTATAGTGTTCGAGAATTCTGCTCTTGCTTGATCTTAGCATAGTGAACAATTTTACTTTTATAAATGATAGGTGCATTCTAGAGGAAAGGCACTTGCAAAGGATGTGGACTTTGAAAAGATTGCACGGAGGACCCCAGGATTTACTGGAGCTGATTTGCAGAACCTGATGAATGAAGCAGCCATTGTTGCAGCTAGGCGTGACCTTAAGGAAATAAGCAAGGATGAGATTTCTGATGCTCTGGAGAGGATAATTGCAGGACCGGAAAAGAAAAATGCTGTTGTCTCGGATGAAAAGAAAAGGCTAGTTGCCTATCACGGTAGATGCATAATAACCTGCGGCTTTCCTGTACGTTTTTGCTGTATCCCAGGATTTAATTTTGTGACGCTAATTATGTGTGTTACTCTCCATTTGCAGAGGCTGGGCATGCCTTGGTTGGTGCACTTATGCCTGAGTATGATCCTGTAGCCAAGATATCCATCATTCCCCGTGGTCAAGCTGGTGGTCTAACATTTTTTGCTCCAAGTGAGGAAAGGCTCGAGTCTGGATTGTACAGTAGAAGCTACCTGGAGAATCAGATGGCTGTTGCACTTGGTGGAAGGTTAGTACCTAGGAAAATCTTTTTAGGCATTTGAGTATCTTTGGTGCTCTTCAAGAGTGAGCAAGGGCAACAAATTCCCCTCTATTTGGACTTCAGTTTTTGAGCTAATGAGACTTGATGCAAATAAGGGAATTCCAAGTGATTTACCCTACCTTGGATGTTTTACTACTGTCTCATTTTATATGACGATTTCTTCTCCCTCATCTAAAATGCAGGGTTGCCGAGGAAGTAATATTTGGTCAGGACAATGTCACTACAGGAGCATCCAGTGATTTCATGCAAGTTTCACGTGTGGCTAGGCAGATGGTAGAGAGATTTGGGTTCAGCAAAAAGATTGGACAGGTTGCCATCGGCGGATCTGGTGGAAATCCTTTCTTGGGACAACAGGTAAGTTTTAAACTTGGATCTTTTCAAATCTGTCTTTTCTATTCACTAGCTGGTTTTTCTCTTATTCACCATTTCCAGCTCTTCTGCAACAAAAATATTGGATTAGCCCCTCTTTTGTTTTCATCGCAGATGTCATCCCAGAAAGACTACTCCATGGCGACTGCTGATGTGGTGGATACAGAAGTAAGAGAGTTAGTGGAGACGGCTTATTCAAGAGCCAAGCAAATCATGACAACTCACATTGACATCCTCCACAAGCTCGCGCAACTCCTCATAGAAAAAGAAACTGTCGACGGAGAAGAGTTCATGAGTCTCTTCATTGATGGAAAAGCTGAACTATATATTGCCTGATTGCAATTCTGAGTACCAAACCATGTTGTATTGTATAAGTTTAAAACACATACAGGAAGATCAATATTTTTGTTCTGTGAATTTTGGAATAACAAGGCTAAGAACTTGTAGAGTCAAGATTCAGCTATAAATTTTTCAAATTATCACTTTTCTCATCAAACTGAGACATTGAAGCTGAGGATTATCATGCTGCCAAAAGTGTTTTTCAATTATATCTGGCTATATCCTTATTGTGATGAACAATTGAAACCTCTTTCTGAAAAGAGAAACTTACAAATGAAATCTGACGGGAAACTAGGGGGCTATGTGTGGCCTAATTGCATAAATAGTTTATGGTAGATATCTCTCTTTATATACAAAAACAATAATAAACAATTAATTATCTCATTTCAGGAAAAAAATTGTGCAATGGCCAGTGCAGCAGTATCCTTCTCCACTCCCAACCCTATCCTTTCTCCGCCCCAACCCCGCCACTATGGTACACCTTGGGCGAAAACATTTCTGATTCCCAATTCTACATCAAACCCACTATTTGATACAACAACCACAATAACTGATCAGATTACAGAAGAATAATACAGAGTCGTGTTTCTCTAGATCATCTTCCACTCCGTTGCTTTTTTTCTTCAAGGGTAGCAGCCTCATTCAACATGTCAGCAGCATCCTTGTGCATGTCAAGCTTGGCAAGGGCAACGGCTTGCATGTAAAATGCTGTAGACCAGTCAGGGTAGACACATTGTGCTTGCATTGCATCTCGGAGAGCGGCATCTGGTTGATCACATAGGAGATGGCAAAGACTACGCCGTGCATAAACAGTTGGAGATACCATTGTTCCCACATCTATGAACTGCACAAGCAAGCATGATGTAAGTGAGCAACATACAGAAGCACGTACACTTTCAAAGATGAGGTGGTAGGAAGGCATGGACAATGAAGTCTGTAAAAACACAGACTCGTGTAATCAAACTAATCCAAGCATATCCCACAGTTTGTAGTTGATAACGAACAGGCACTATGTTGCCAGCAAATTATTAGTCTGTTACATCAACTCACCCAGGCTTTACCACCCTAAGCCAAAGCATCACAACCTGCCATTTGTAAATACCAGGACGCATTGAGCCAAAGTATCCCAGTAACTAGTAGTCTCTTAATTTATTATCAACAGCTAAAAGACTATTACATCCTGAACATTAAAACAAATAAAAGGAAAGCCATTTTCTCATCTACAGATAAAGAGAACACACCTGAGAATAGCATTCTACAGCAGTTTTAAAATCTTTGTCACGAAATGCTACATCTCCACGCTTTCTGGCCTCCAACATATCTCTCATTTGTTGTGTCCACTCTTGGAAAGATAACTGAGCACATACGTGTAAAATGGAAAATTTCATCAGAATTAGAAATGGACATCATGAGAAGTAATTTTTGTACAGTTTAATTACCTCGTTGGTTCCTTCATCGTCCTTGTAGTGTGTCATTACCAATATCTGATGGATAGCTGTGAGATCCATCCGTGAACAAGCATCACCCATTGGAGACAGGGGGTGCTGTGGGGTAGGGGGTGCTTCTTCATGCTTTGGAATTCCCAGCATCACATAGGACAGAACCTGGAAACAGAGATTTATGATTCCAAAATTGTACATGTCTTACACACGAATACAACCCATCTACATTTCAAAACTACTCAAAAGCTGCCTTAGATGCATTGTCTGGGAAGAACAGCAAACTTCTGAATAGCAACAGAAAATACAACCCCCTCCTTGGGTGGGGGGGGGGGGCAAATTTATTGAGAAAGATAACAGCCAAGACAAAAAATATTTTATTAATGCCTAGATATCAATAGATAAGCAGGGCTCTATTATGGCAAGCAATCTAGTCATTCAAGATTTTCACTAGCAACTATATTTTGATCCCAAGTATTATCAGATTACTGCACAACAAGATAAATGTACGAAACTGAAGGAATGAGGCAAAGTAGGCAGCTCACATCAGGTTTATTTTGCAGTGGTGCAAGTGTCGTAACAAGATCCTTGGTATTTGGTCGCTCCCCTGGTTCGTATTGCAAGCATCGTGAGGCAAGATCAAAAACCACAGTCGCCTCTTCAGTTGAGAAGTTTCCCTCCAAATGAGAATCCATAAGGAGAAGAATGTTCTTCCCTCGAATCATATCAAGAGCCTGCAAAGAGCACATAAGTCAAACTTCCAACAACAAATCTAACATTCAGCAACTAGAGCTTAGTCTGCCATGCAAGCCACTGTTAAAGATATTTGACAATATAAATCTTTAAAATATTTTCAAAAGAAAAATTTACAAGATTTACTTGTATTTAAAAAAGCACTATTTCCTGTCAATTACATTTTATCTCTTCAACCATTTAGTTACAGCATAGCAATACCAAGGTGTTATCATGGTCAGAGAGCTTGGGCGCAATACTAACAGAAACACATTCGAAGCTCAAACAATGGAGTATTGACATGGGCTAGAGGTACCCCCGCCCCAGCCATCTTCAATAAAACAATATGACTGATACATCCTTGTGCAACTCAATCTCACACTTGTTTCTTTCATAGGTGGGGAAAAGCAGTTGAGCATTGAAGACATGAATTTATCCCTTGATTTAAAGATTTTGACAATAGACAGCAAGTCCAAGGCTCGGACTAGAGTTCAGTCAAAATTATCTGGACAAGTTGAGCAACAATTTTGACTCCAGCTGCTACTTAACCAATAATACGTAAACTCGAGAGTAATCACAATAATGGCATCTCATTTAGAACCGCCATGTTGGAGTCCCACAAAAATAAGATAATAAGATCATTTTGCTGAACCGCTATATGGAAACTATGCATTCTGATATTCACTGCGGAATGACCATATGAATCACTTACATGACTAGGAGGGATGTGCTTTCCACTAAGAAGATCCAAAAGGACAGTCCCAAAGCTGAAGATGACACTTTCTGGGGTGACCCTTCCTGGACATTCGATTTAGTTATTTGCATGTAGTTAGATAGCATTCACTAATACAAGCAAAAATGAATCGCATTGCAGAAAAATTGAGAGCTGTTGTGCATTACAAAGAAATCCAGCAAGGCGTTTCTTTGGAAAAGAAAATGCACGATTGTGAACAGTATGTGCCAGGCACGAATCATTATACTGGGCTGACATATTTCCAAGTCTTGGACAATTTTATTTCATGCCAACTTTAACTACATTATATTCCAGAGATTACTGCTAACTACTTAAGTTTTTCACATTCAAGAGATGAAGTTTTCATCAACACAAAATGCTATGCTTTATGTACTTGAACTCATGGAATCATATTGTTGTAGGCTACTAAAAATGGGAGAGAAAAAAAGATTGGAGGCATCTCCTACATGCTTGGAAGAAACAAAAAATGATTAATGAGAATAGGAGCATTGTCTGAGTATGTCCTCATCTCAATTACTAATGATATTGGGAAATGTTAAGGCATAATATCTCCATTTCAATTTGATGTAAACCTTCAGTACCTTTATAGGTTATCAATTCAATTTCACACATGAAAAATGGAGATAAATTTGCTCAAAATGTATATTCCCTAATTTGATGCTTTGTAGGGTTGTACAAAAGATGATACTGTATCTTATTTGGGAATAAACTAAATTCAATTTTGAAAAGACACGGTTCTCTTCTTACATTTGGTACATGCATTCCCTTTGATTTTTCTCCTCTGTCTGATAAACGCTGCAGGTTCTGTAAAACTCATAACGAGGCTGTCCCCATGATACTTGAAGTTTTTTTTTTTTTTTCAAGGTGTAGCTAGTAGGATATGACTTTCAACCAAAATATTGTCATCATGCATTTCAAACCATTGTTTTCAAGGATTTCCAACACCAAAGAAGACATAAATAACACATTGTAAGCACAGAAGTGAAAGAAAAACTGAGTACTGAACTACATAAGTCGCAAAAACCAACATCTACAACTGTCTAAGTAGATTTATAACAAGTAAAAGCATTTACCATTTCTTAGGTACTCAGGAGGTGTATAAGCAAGATTTGTGCTGTAACTCTTTCCATCCATACTATTCTTCATCAATCCAAAACATGAAAGCCGGGGATCTCCATTCTGCCAAAACCATCCACTAGATTACCACTCTCCTCTTATAAATCCCAATAGATCCTCCAGAGGACAATATCTTACAACATCCAAAGATGTTAAACTAATCAAATAAAAAACATTTGCCAATCTTGGACTGACAGACTAAATTATGATAGACCATCAAGCTCACAAAAGAGATAACTTACAATACCTCATCAAAAAGAACCCTGTAAGCGTTCAAGTCATGATACAGTGGACGACCTTCAGAACTACAATAATCTAAAGCTTCAGTAATATAAAGTGCAACTCTCAAACGCATGGCCCACTCAATAGTTTGATTTTCCCCTGTCAAGAAAGTAAAGTAAAATCATATTCATGGACAGAAAAATAGCAATATTCTGGTAGACAAATTTGCCAGTGACTTCTGAATAATTTTCCAATTCAGTTTACAAGATACCAATGCTTCAAATAAACAATAGCAAGAGACGTTGTTACAGACTGATATTAAATTTGACAACCCTCCCAGCTCATACCTTCAAGTCACAGTAGTTTATGAGTAAGAACTAATTCCAGCTTATTTTTTCCTTGTTTCTAATCTAAATTCCTTTCACCTCGCAATTAATTTGAGGTATCCATGAAGGAATCATCTTGCATGATCAAAATGCCATTAGCTGCATCATTGCCTCAAACACAAACAATTCCTTAATATATTCCTACAGAAGAAAAAGGAAACCCATCCCCTGCCATCAATCATGATTTTCCATTAGGTTTCATATTCCACATATCCATACGGGTGATAAAAACGCAACATACTCATCAATAACACAAAAACAAAGCTCAAGCACATTAGCTACACCGAGAACAAATTCCCGTTATTATTACAGCAAATTGCAGCCTAATCTTAAGGTATTCAAGTTTCTTACCACATTATCCAACTCACTTCAAAAAAATTACATTAGAATTTCAAACAAATTCAATGAACATTAATAAACTAAAGAGCCACGGAAATGAAAGGTGAATAAAAATGTAAAAAAAATTGCATATAATGCAGGAAGGTACATACAGTGAAACAGATGCTTTGAAAGGGTATCATTTGGCATGTATTCAGCCACCAACAGCCTCTCATCTCCATCACAACAATAACCAATCAAATTCGCTAACCTTTTGTGCCTCAATTTCCCAACACCCCACGCCTCGTCCTTCAAGAAAACAAATAATCCATCAATAAAATCAAAACCCCAGAATGAATTTAGAAATAAAAATAAGAAAAGGGAATTTCTTTACGTACAGCGAACTGTTTAGGATCAGGCCAGGCCAGTTTGGTAAACTTTTTGACAGCGATCCAACTTCTGTTATTGCTGTTATTCTGATTTTGTAACCGTCCTTTATAAACAACATTGGACGCTTTTTCACCGCTTTCAGACACGATAAACTCGGGACTAAAGTTGTTTGTTGCAGCTTTTAGGTCAGCAAATGAGAACTCCGTGAAAGACGGCACGCCAGCACCTCCACCTCCACCAAGACCACTGCTTTTTTCCGTTCCGTTTGTTGGCTGTGAAGAATGTTTAGTTCGGACATGCTGCTGCTGCTGTTGATTTTCCCGACGTTGTTCTTGCTCTCGTCGATTGTTTTTATTATCATCGGAGAACGGTAGTTTTAAAAAAGAAGATTGGCAACAACCCATGATAGCTCAGCCCCAGTTAACTCGGTACCATGAAAAGAACAGGAAAAGAATGGAAACAGCGACTGGCTGGCTATGCACTCGTGTGGTGAGTGACAGAGAGGGAGAGGGCGAGAGAGGGAGAGAGATACTCAGTGAAGAAGAAGAGCAGATGCAGCAGCACCAGCTTTAGGGGCTTTTTGGTAATGTGATTAATGTATTTTTTAAAATAGATTTTTATTTGAAAATATATTAAATAACTTTTTAAAATATTTTTATATTAAGTATTGATATATTAAAAACTTCATGGAGCATCTAAACACAGAAACAGAGCCTTCATTTAATTCTCATTGATTTTTTTAAAAAAAAAACTTCTCTCTCTGCCTTTGCTTTCTATTATTGAGGTGTCCTTTTACGTGATGAAAGGGTACTTTTGTCTTTATAAGAAAACAAAACAGCATCACTCGTAATTTGTCGCGATATTTTGATCTTTCGTGATATATATATATATATATATCCTTTTGTTCTTTCTTCAATGTTTATACTACAGTTGTTTTTTTAGTTTCAACTCTTCTTTTTTAAGTGCTTTCAAAAAAACATTTGTCTAAAATATATTAAATTAATATTTTAAAATTATTTTTTATAATTTGTTGTACTAATATTAAAAATAAAAATAAAAAATTAATATTTTAATATATTTATAATTAAAAATATTTTTAAAAATCATTTTTTATCACGGTACCAATTGTGAGTTATTTATAT
>Ga0307511_10008596_pt1 | contig 10213 bp, 8 predicted proteins | sample 13_EM_MG_FD_200266 | JGI IMG/M metagenome (GOLD analysis project Ga0307511, IMG submission 200266) | Populus trichocarpa ectomycorrhiza microbial communities from riparian zone in the Pacific Northwest, United States - 13_EM | ecosystem: Host-associated > Plants > Roots > Unclassified | place... | reverse complement strand
AGTCGAAATCCGCTTCGACTTCAGCGACTTCGATGAAAAGCTGCGCGCGCTGACGGAGACGTTGAGCGCATCGGGCGAAGTCATCTCCACGCTCCCGGCCATCGACAGCAGTGGCGGCGCCGGCATCGCATTCCGGCTGCTGTACGGATCGACGCTGCGCGAGGATGACGTCGCCGCGCTCGTGCCGGAAGGGAAAGTCGTCTCGCTGCGGAGAGCGGGCGCGCCGGCGGTGAAGAGCGAGCTCGCGGTGATGGATGCGCCGGAGGAAGACCTTTCCCTCCGCTCGATCTCCCAGACCGTTCGCGTCGACATCAGCAAACTCGATCACGTCATGAACATCGTCGGCGAGCTGATCATCGAGAAAACGCAGCTCGACTCGCTGACGCGCTCACTGCATCAGGGCGAAGCGCTGCAACAGGCGCGGCTCACGGCCCATGAGCTGACGAAGATTGCGCGCAACCTCGATCGCAAGCTCAACGAGCTGCAGAAATCAGTCATCGAAACGCGCATGGTTCCGGTCGGCCAGATCTACTCGAAGCTCTCCCGTACCGTGCGCAAAGTGGCGCGCGAGCTGAACAAAGAGATCGAGCTGGTGCTGCGGGGCGAAGACACGGAGCTCGACAAAGTGATGGTCGAGGAGCTGACCGATCCGCTGATGCACATCATCCGCAACGCGCTCGACCACGGCATCGAATCGGCCGAAGAGCGGGCAGCGAAGAGAAAGAATCCCATCGGCAAGGTTACGCTGAACGCCTACCAGCAAGGCAACTCCGTCGTGCTGGACGTGACCGACGACGGCCGCGGCATCGATCCGGAGATCGTGCGCAAGGCTGCTATCAAGCGGAGCATCGTCGCGGAGCACGATCCGTTCGATCTGCAGCGCGCCTACGAGATGCTCTTCACGCCCGGCTTCTCCACCGCTTCGGCAGTCAGCGAGATCTCGGGACGTGGCGTCGGCCTCGACGTGGTCAAGAAAAACCTGCAGGAGCTGAAGGGCTCGATCGACATTCTCTCTACCCCCGGCGAAGGGACGACGTTCCGGATCATGCTGCCGATCACGCTGGCCATCATCCAGGCGCTCATCGTCCGCACAGCCGGGGAGCAGTTCGCCATTCCGCTGACCTCGGTGGAGGAATCGCTTCGCATCTATTCGCGCGACATCCGCACCGTGGAGCGCCGCGAGGTTTTCACGCTGCGCGATTTCACCCTGCCGCTGCTTCGCCTCGCCGACGCCTTCCATCTCGACACCGATCGCGAGGAGACGGACGACACGAAGTGGTTCGTGGTCGTGACGCGCTCTGGTGAAAAAGTCGCTGGCATCCTCGTCGAGTCGCTGGTGCGGCAGCAGGAGGTCGTGATCAAGTCGATCGGTGAGCGGCTGAAGACCATCCCCGGAATCGCAGGCGCGACCGAAGTGGGCGAGGGAGAGATCGTGCTGGTGATCGACGTCGGGACGTTGATCGATCAGTTTGGCGGGAAGGCTCGCGAGGCGCGGGCGGGAGTGCTCGTCCACTGATGTTCGAAGAATTCTTCGGCTTCACCACCAAACCCTTCGGCAAAACGCCCGATCCGGGGTTCTTGTACGAGAGCGCCCAGCATGCTGAGGCGCTGGCGAGGCTGGAGTACGCAGTCGAAGAGAAAGAGCTTTCGCTGCTCGTCGGCGAGATCGGCTCGGGAAAGACGATGCTCTCTCGGGCGCTGATCGATCGCATCGGCGAGGCGCGTCCGGTGATTCTGCTGATCAATCCGCGCCTGACTCCGACCCAACTCCTCCGTTCGATTGCCTCGGGGCTTGGACTCCAGCCGGCGCGTTTCCGCAACGATCTGCTCGATCAGATTCACGCCAAACTCTTCGAGTTGTACGAAGCCGGACGCGAGCCGGTGTTGATCATCGATGAAGCGCAGCTCATCCCCACGAAGTCGACGTTCGATGAGATCCGCCTGCTGACGAATTTCCAGCTCGACGATCAGAACCTGCTGTCGGTTCTGCTCATCGGCCAGCCGGAACTGGAGACGCGACTGGAGCGCGCGCCGTACGCTCCGCTGCGGCAGCGAATCGGAATGCGCTACCGCCTCGGCCCTCTCTCGCTCGAAGAAACGCTGAGCTACGTCGAGCACCGCGTACGCGTTGCCGGCGGTTCGCGCAACCCGTTCACCTACGACGCCGTCCGCGCCATGCACACGATCAGCGGCGGCATCCCGCGCCTGCTCAACACGCTTGCCACGACCGCACTGCTCGATGCCTATGGCGACGATGCCGCGACGATCGACGCTTCACGAATCTCCGCCGCCGCGCGCGAGCATCGTCTGCGCGACGTCGCCGCGAACGATGAAAGGATCGGCCACGCCCATGGTTGATCTGGCCAAGATTCGGAAGAAGGCCAAAAAGCGCGAGCCCGAGGTCGCGGCGAAAGAGCCCGAACCCGCACCGGTATCGCCACCGCCGCCAGCCCTCGTCGAGGAGCCGCCCACTCCGACACCCGACACCCGAGAGCCGACACCCGACACCTTCAAACTCGATCAATTCAAACAGATCGCCGGCAAACGGCGCGAAGGCTTCATCGAGCAACAGGCTGAGACTTCCTCCGCCGATCAGGTCGAGTTGCTCAGCTTCGTCATCGCCGGCGAGCAGTACGCGGTCTCCATCGATCACATCGTCGAGATCGTCACTCCGCGCGAGGCCACGCACGTCCCGAACGCCGATCCGACCATCGTCGGTATCATTTCTCTGCGCGGCACGATCGTCACCGTCATCGACGTTCGCCGCAAGCTGCGGCATCCGTCGAGCGACAGCGGCAAAGACGCGCGTGTCATCGTCGTTGAGCGCGGAGGCGAGACCCTCGGCTTCGAAGTCGATCGCGTTTTGCGCGTTCTCAAAGTGGATTCCGCGGCCATCGAACCGCATCCCGTCGTCCACTCCAGCGAGTTGAGCGAGGCCGTGCGGGGAGTCTTTCGCCATGCCAACGCGTTGACGATCCTCCTCGATTTGGACAAGCTACTGGCCTGACCTGACCTCATGGATCTCACCTGCAAGCAGTGTGGCGCGAGATTTCGCGCGGCGATTCCGGAGCCGTTGATCCGCGCGGTGCGCGTGGCCTGCCCCTCGTGCGGCAATCAGATGGTGCTCAAACCGGCCGCCGACGCCGTGCAGCCCGGGCCGAAGCGCGTCGTGCCGCCGCCGGCTGCCGACCCGATGGACGAAACGATTCGCGATACGAGAGAGCCGGCGCCGAAGCGCCGCCGCATCGCCGCTATCGCCGACGAGCCTCGACCTTTTCGAACCTTCCTGGCCGATCATCTCGGCCGCCTCGGCTTCGACGTGTCGGTGTTCGAGACCGGCGAGCCGGCCTTCGATTTCATCCGCCGCGCGCGCGCCGATCTCGCCATCGTCAACGTCTATCTCAAGGGACGACTGGGCGTCGAAGTGACCGAAGACATTCGCGCCGAGGCTGACCTCGGGCATACGAGGGTCATCCTCATCGGCGCGCTCTTCCGCGCCAACCGCTTCCGCGCCAATCCAACGAATCTCTACGGCGCCGACGAATACATCGAGGAGCAGGTCCCCGAAAAAGAGTTCCGCCAGATCATCCGCAAGCTTTTTCCGGAGCTGGGACACAAAACGGGAGACGTGCCGGTCGAGCCGAAGGAGTACGACGAAGCGCGGCGGCTGGCCCGGCTCATCCTCAGCGACATCGTCATCTACAACCCGGACAAAGTCGAGGAAGGCATCCGCGACGACAACTTCTTCGAGGTGCTCAAGGAGGAGATCGCTGAGGGCCGCAGCTACTACGACTCGCGCGTGTCGCTTCGCGTGCGACAGAACACGGAGATTTTCTCCGAGACCCTCCAGCAGTTCGTGCGGATGAAGCGTGAAGAGATCGACCGCGTGATGACGGGGACGGATTGATGGGTTGCCAAGTTGCCAGGTTGCCGGGTTGCCGGGTTGCGAGGTCTCGCGGTTTCGCGGTCTCGCAGCAGCACCTCGCGACCTTGCGACCGCGCAACCACGAAACCTCGCCATGCAACGCAGCAACGCAGCAACCGGGCAACCCGGCAACCGGGCAACCCGGCAACCAACAACCATGAACGCCGACCCTCTCCTGCTCGAACAAGCGCGCTCCGCCGATCCGGATGCGAGGCAGAAGGCTGCGTATCTCGTGGCCCACACGGTCGACGATCGCGATTACCCGCTGATGTTCGAGCTCCTCGGCGACAAGGATTGGCGCGTTCGAAAAACCATCGTCGACGGATTCGTGCGCGATCCGCAGCCCGAGGTCGTCACGGGACTGCTCGATGCCCTCGCCGATGCCGAGAACGCAGGCAAACGAAACTCCGCCACCGAGGCACTGATCAGGATTGGCGATGACGCCATCGGTCCCATCGTCGAGCGACTGCGAATCGAGCGCGACGTCGACGTCCGTCTCTCGCTCGTCAACCTCCTCGGCGATCTTCGCAGCGGCGATGCTTTCGACATCCTCGTCGAACAGTTGGAGGGAGAGCCCGACATCAACGTCTCCTCATCCATCGTCTCCTCGCTCGGCAAGTATCGCGATGCGGCCGCGCTGCCGCATCTGTTGCGCGTGTTGCAGCGCGAAGATCTCTGGTTGAAGTTTCACGCCATCGAAGCACTTGGCGAGATCGGCGACCGCGCCGCGCTGCCGGCCATCCTGCCGCTCTACAACGAGAAGTCGCTGCGCAAGCCGGTGCTCGAAGCGATCGGCAAGATTGCTGACGTCGGCACGGTCTCCTTCCTGCTGCGCATCATTTCCGCCGAGGACAAACTGAACCTGACTGCGCTGCGCGCCCTCGTGCGCATCGCCGAGACCAGCAAGCCTAAAATCGTCGAGCATGCCGAGCGCCTGCTGATCCAGCGCAAGTTCCGCGAATCGTTTCCCGAATCGAAGATCGATCCGCTCATCGATCACCTTCACAACACGCCGAAGCGCGACGTCAAGGCCTTCATTCTGAAATTCCTCGGCTGGTCGGGCGATGAACGTGCACTGGCGGAGCTGATGACGGCGCTCGAACATCCCGACTCCGCCGAAACCGCAGCGCAGGCCCTCATCGACTTCGGCCCCGGCGCGGTGCCGGCCATCCTGGAATCGCTGCGCACCGCGGAGGAGGACGAGATCATCGCTCTGCTCCTGCGCGTCCTGAACGTGATCGGCGGAAGCGAGGCCGGCCCGAACATCCTCCCGCTGCTCGATCACGAGAACCCGATGATCCGCCGCCTGGCCATCGAGACGCTCGGCGAGATCATCGATCCGCGGTCCGCTGACTACCTGCTGGCCAAACTCGACGACGCCGATGTTGCCTCGCAGCAGGCCGCAGTCAACGCCATCTCCGCGCTGGTGGCCGCTTTCCCGGAGATGAAGGGCCAGGTGCTTGCGAAGATCCGCCGCCTGCTGCAGAACCCCTCCGTACCGATGAAGCTCAACTCGCTCTCGGTCTTCGTCAACATCCAGGGCGAGGGGTATCACGACGAATTGCTGCTGGCTTCGAAGGACAGCGATCCGGTCATCCGCCAGAAGGCTGTGTCGCTGATGGGCAAGTTCAGCGAGGAGCGTTTCGCCGATCAGCTCGTGCTCTCGCTGGCCGATGAAGCGACGGCCGTGCGACTTGCGGCCATCAACGCCATCGTCCGCCATCGCCCGGCTCAGGGACTGGAGCCGCTCATCAGCGCGCTCGAAGATTCCGACATCTGGATTCGAACCTCGGCCGCGCAAGCGCTGGGCGAGTATCGCCATCACGACGCCATCGAGCCGCTCGTGCGTCATCTCGATCACGATCTGCCGCCCGTTCGCATCGCCGCGATCGAAGCGCTCGGCAAGTCGGGCGACGAGCGGGTGAAGCAGGTGCTCTTCGACTGCGCGCACGAATCCGATCTCGAGGTCCGCCGCGCAGCCATCCTCTCCCTCGGGCGCGTAGCAGGCGAGGAGGTCTTCGACTATCTGATGTTTGCCACGACCGACGACGACTGGCGCATCCGCGCCGCGGCCGTCACCGCCGTCGCCGTTCGCGGCGATCGGACGGCGCTCCCCGCGCTCTACGCGGCGTTGCAGGATCCCGATACCTACGTGCAGCAATCAGCGGTGCTGGCGCTCGACAAACTGCCGGACCGCGCGTCGTTCCCCTGGCTGTTCCGGGCGCTGGAAAACACCGCCATTCTTGATGAGGTTTCGGACCTCTTCGTTCGACACAAACAGCTCTACCGCGATCTTCTGGAGGAGGCGTGGCGCACGGCCGACAGCCGGCGCGAGGTGGTGATCGCAGCGATTTTGCAAGCGATGAAAGAGAAGGGATGAGAGGCGAGGGGCGAGGGCCCATTCCCCTCGTCCCTAACCCCTCATCTCTGCGTTATGTCCACATTCAACCTGTCCCTGAATCACCACCTCGATCTGCCCGACGATGTGTTCAGGCTGATGCGGGACCAGATCTACAAACGGACGGGGATGTGGTTTGCCGATACGTCGAAGTACCTGCTGCAGAAGCGGCTCTCACCTCGGGCTCGCGAACTGAACTTCGACTCGTTCCAGAAGTACTTCTACTTTCTGCAGTACGACCCGCGTTCCGATGCCGAGTTCGACCAGATCTACGACCTCGTCACCACGAATGAGACCTACTTCTTCCGCGAGCCGGCCCAGCTTGCAGCGTTCACCGAAGAGATCATTCCCGAGATCCTCGAACGCAAGGCGGTGAAGAAAGTCCGTATCTGGTCGGCTGGATGCTCATCGGGCGAAGAGCCCTACTCCATCGCCATGCTCCTCTCCGAGGCCGGACATTACAGCCGCGCCGCCTTCGAGATTTTCGCCAGCGACATCAACCAGCAGGTCCTGGCCAAAGCGCGACGCGGCCACTATCGCGAGAGCGCCTTCCGCGCCACCGACGCCCCGCTTCGCGACAAGTACTTCACCCGCAACGCCGACGGCTCCTGGCAGATCCACGACGACATCCGCAATCGCGTTTCATTCGGCCGCCTGAATCTCTACGACGAAGCCCGCGTCTCGCTCCTCGGCCATCTCGACGTCATCTTCTGCCGCAACGTGATCATTTACTTCGATGACCTTTCGAAAAAAGTGGTCGTCTCGAATTTCTACAACCGCCTCATCGACTGCGGCTACCTCCTCCTCGGCCACAGCGAATCGCTGATCTCGCTATCGACGCAATTCAAACTGCGGCATCTGAAGAACGACATGGTGTACCAGAAATAGCTCACTGCTAGGATGCCCGCCCGAATGCCGCTTCGCGCCCTCGTCATCGACGACTCTGCGTACAACCGCGTCACCATCTCGCGGATGCTGGAGTCGTCGCCCAAAATCAAAGTCGTAGCCACCGCCGTCAACGGCGAAGACGGCATCAAGCAGGTCATGAAGCACAAGCCGGACGTCATCACGCTCGACCTGGAGATGCCGGTCATGGACGGCTTCGCCTTCCTGCGCTGGCTCATGGCCAACAAACCGACGCCGGTCATCGCCGTCTCGTCGCGATCGAGCGATCGCAGTGTCTTCAAAGCCCTCGACCTCGGCGCGATCGACTTCATCGCCAAACCGGGTGGACGCGTTTCGCCGCGGCTCGAAGAGATCGAGCGCGACCTCATCGCCAAAGTCTTGCAGGTCGCCGACATCCGGATGGAGAACCTGCGGCGCCGCATCACCGAGGAAGAGGAAGTCGCACCGAAAGGAATCCAGCCCGGCGCCGTCTGCGAAGGCGGCATCGAGCTCGTCGCCATCGGCTGCTCCACCGGCGGACCGCCCGCCCTGCAATATGTTTTTCAGAACCTGCCACTGCTGCCGATTCCCATCGTCGTGGCCCAGCACATGCCGCCTGCGTTCACGCGACTCTTCGCCGAACGCGTCAACAAACTCACCAGCTACAAAGTGAAAGAGGGCGATGACGGCGAGCTCCTCGAAGGCGGCACGATCTACGTCGCTCCCGGCGGGCGGCAGATGGAAGTGCGCCGCGTGCCCGAAGGCCTGCAGGTTCGGACCTTCGCCGCCAAGGCCAGCGACCTCTACGCCCCCTCGGTCGATCGTCTTCTCATCTCTGCCAGCAAAGCCTGCAGCGAGCGGCTCGTAGCCATCATCATGACCGGTATGGGTGACGATGGCGCGCAGGCCATCCGCCGCGTTCGCGAGCGGGGAGGGCGGACGATTGCCGAATCGCCAACGACCGCAATCATCTTCGGCATGCCGAACGAAGCCATCAAAACCGGGTGTATTGACGAGGTGTTACCGCTCGGAGAGATTCCGGTGGCCATTCAGCGGTTGTGTAGCGGGGAGCGGGGAGTGGGGAGTGGGAACTGAGCAGGTGTGGAATCACACCGGTTTTCCCGCTACCACTCCCTACTCCCCACGCCCCACCCCCACTTCCATGTGCTACTCTCCCTCGTCGTCCGAGAGAGTTCCCCATGACCGAAGAGAGAGCCGAGAAGTTTCTCGAACTGTTCAATAAAGGTAAGGAATTCACCGAAGAGTTACTTCGGGAAAACCAGCGCCTGCGGTATCGCGTTGCCTCGCTCGAAACCGAAGCCACGGCCGGCTTCGACGAAGAAGTGCAACGCCTCCGCGCCGAGATCCAGCACCTCACCGAAGAAAACCGCCGGATCACCCAGCGATTCAAGGAAGTCGAAGAAGAGAACAAGGACTTCGCCAATCGGTACATCGAGGTCGAAGAGCAGAACAACAACCTGGCCAATCTCTACGTAGCCAGCTACCAACTCCACTCCACGCTCGACTTCCGCGAAGTCATCCAGATCGTGCAGGAGATCGTCATCAACCTCATCGGCGCGGAATCGTTCGCGATTCTGCTGCTCGACGAGAAGACGAACGAGCTGAAGACGATCGCCTCGGAGGGCGAAGACGTGATGCCTGGCATCGAGACCATCACCATCCGCCTCGGCGACGGTGTTCTGGGCAGCGTGGCCAAGACCGGCGAGAGCTACTACATCAACCAGGACATGGAGACCGGCGGCAAGGTGACGATCGAGAAGCCGCTTGCCGCCGTACCGCTGAAGATCAAAGAGCACGTCATCGGCCTGGTGGTCATCTACAGACTGTTGCAGCAGAAAGACTCGTTCTCGGCGGTCGATTACGAGCTGTTCTCGCTGCTCGCCGCGCATGCCGCGACGGCGATTTTCTCGTCGAAACTCTACTCGCAGTCGGAGAGGAAGCTGAACACCATTCAGAGCTTCCTCGACCTGCTGACGACCACATCGTGAGGGGCGGATAGTGGCACTGGAGAACGCGAACTTTCTGGTCGTCGAGGATTCGCCGACCATGCGCCAGTTGATCTCGTTTTCGTTGAAGCGATTCAAGAACGCGAGGATCATCGAGGCGGTCGACGGCGTCGATGCGCTGAAAAAGCTCTCGGGCACGGACAAGATCGACTTGATCCTGACCGACATCAACATGCCGGTGATGGACGGGCTGAAGCTGGTTTCCCTCGTCCGTCAGAACGCGCAGCTCAAGAACATCCCGATCATCATCATCACCACGGAAGGCGCTGAGGAGGATCGCGAGCGCGGTCTGGCTCTCGGCGCGAATGCCTACATCTCGAAGCCGATCCAGTCGTCGCATCTAATCAAGACGATCTCGGAGCTGCTGGCGGTGTGAGTGGCCGCCGGCCGGCGCTGGTCCTTCTTCTTTTCGCCGCGCTGCGCATCCCCCTTCTCATCGTTCGCGCTCCATTTTTCGACGAGCTGTTCACGCGCTGGATCGCGGGAAAATCGTTCGCGGGGATTCTGTCGGCGCTGCGACAGGATTCGGGACCTCCGCTCTACTACTTCGTCGTCCATCTGATCGGCGATCCCTCCGTGGTTGTGACGCGGGTGCTGTCGTTGATCTTTGCGGGGATTGCGATTGTCTTCTTGCTTCGCGCGAAGCCTCTCGCTGCGCTGCTGCTGGCGGCCTTCCCGCCCGCCGTCCTCTTCGTCGCCGACGCGCGCGCGTACGCGATGTGCGCGATGTTCGTGACGATCGCGGTGCTGGCGATTGATGAGGACCGAACGTTCGTTGCGGCGATCTCGCTGGTTGCCGCGGCATACAGCCACTACTACGGAGTCTTGCTGTTCCCGATTCTGCTTTTCAAAACCGCCGCCGGCCCGGCGGCGCTACTACGCGCTGGCGCTGGCCGTCATCCTCTACCTCCCCGGATTCTGGCTCGCGCTTCATCAACCCGCCGAAGCGCGAGCCTGGATGTCGTGGGCCTGGCCGGA
>Ga0307511_10008595_pt1 | contig 10213 bp, 10 predicted proteins | sample 13_EM_MG_FD_200266 | JGI IMG/M metagenome (GOLD analysis project Ga0307511, IMG submission 200266) | Populus trichocarpa ectomycorrhiza microbial communities from riparian zone in the Pacific Northwest, United States - 13_EM | ecosystem: Host-associated > Plants > Roots > Unclassified | place... | reverse complement strand
ATACATGGTTGAGATACGTCTGGCCTAGCCGTTGGCAATACTTAGGGTGCTAGAGAATCCCGATTTTAGATTTAGCACTTGTGTTACCGAACCCATGCATATGTACATCAGAAAGCCTTGATTGTCGGCTCATATGTTGAGTTTAATGTACGAAGTTTTTTCGTCTTGACCGCGGGATTTTGTTTTTTATAGATGGACTCGCAGCTCAGCCTCAGGCCTTGGCGAGCAGGTAAGACCACTGTATTCAAGTACCCCAGAAGGACAGTACCGAGTCTGGAAGCCGGCTGTGTCTTCAGTATGGCTGTAGATTGGAGATATCATGTACTGCTATGCACTGATCGACGGTACTGTAAGGGTGCGTGACGTTAATTCTTCCGAGGAGTATCCTACAATCCGGGATGAATGGGTTCACAAGGCTAACCGTAGCTGGTGATGTCCCGCCCGCCAATCCCCAAGGCATTAGCTACGCCATGCTTGGACGTTCGTACTACGTATACGTATGCTTAGGCATGGTGAGCTTCCTGCAATTCAAGGTCAATTACCATTTGTGGTTGTTTGTAAAGCTCGGGAAGTATACCCGTTGACACACTCCCCTCTGGCTCACACTGCATGTAGACTTAATCATTTTGGAAAAGGGATAGCGGAGTATTTTCGCCGTCTCATCTACGGAGTATGCTGTAGGTGTATAAAAGTCGACCAAAGCCCCCTCAAGTTTCACTCTGCCATCCCCACCGCAATCCACCAGAACAGCCTTCCGAAAATCCTCAAGTAGCACCTCTTCTACCAAATATATCTGGAAAGGTCTTCGCTTGTGAGCCCCTCTCTACTATCGATATAACTCTCATAAATATCATTGCGCTGATTAAGTAACCGACTCTGAAGCAGCACTCCACCTCTAAATCAAAATCGAAATGCAACTCACAACCGTCCTCACCCTCTTCACTGCTGCCTCAGTGGCCTCTGCCTGGACATTCACCGGCTGGGCGGACAAGCATTTCCGAGGCCACAAGGTCATCGACCGCTCCGGTAATGCCTCAACCAACAACCGATGCTTCAATATTGCCGGCGACAACAATAACAAGATGTCCTCCTTCAAGTGGGACCAAGGTAGCAGTTCCCGATGTCAGTTCAAGCTGTATGATGGCCATGGATGCGAGGGTAGGCAGCTAGCTGAATCGACTAGAGACTTGAGCCGACCTGAGTTTAGTCGACCCAATGATAATAGGGCATCTAGCTTGTGGGTCGATTGCAGACGCTAGCTAGTGGGTTGATTGCGTACGCTTCTAAGCACTTTCTGAAGCTACCTTGATGGGATTGGGATTGCGGTGACGATGTTTCTTGCAATGGGATAGGATTTAAGGGTCTGGATACTGTGAAGGGACTTTTGGTGTTAACCTTAACGTTTGGATTTTTCTACTTTGTTACTTTGTTGTTTCCACTCCTTCAAACACAAACCATCAACGTAGTACTTTGTTTTCGCTATGAATGAAAATATCTCTGGCCAGGGAAACCCCTTCTCCAGATCTAGTGATGCATCGATGACAATGCTACCTATAGCTAGCTTCCTTGTAATCATGGCGGGCAGTCCGCTTCCATGAACATTGATCACATCATATGTTGGAATGTGGCGAGCGGTGAGTCGTGAATCCAGTGAAGGACGTGCTATATGAGAGAAGAGATAAAAGCTCTGTATTGTTCTAGCTACTGTAATGAACTGAAATGATGTGATATGATAAACAGAAGTAGCAGGTAATACAAGGGCTATATAAACATGAATGGAACATTCAGGTGAATGTGCACACATGTGCACATGGTAACACATGCAACTCAACGTGAGAGGCTAGGTGAATAGGCTCAAGGCGGGTTGCAAGGTGATGACAGTATAGCTAGGTATGGGCGAAATGACATGCACTGAATTCTAACATCATATAGCCAAATCGTAGAGATCTATGCCGAGAAGTATAGATGATCTACTGCACTCCGTAATAGACTTGGAGGCTCAAATCTAATTGGTACATGATAAGCAGGATCTTCATGAGCGTCATAGGGAGTAAGGTATATGATCCTGCGCTGAACGTGCTGGGGTTCTGCGTTGAAATTCAGGAGCCTCAAGGCAGGTTTTCTCATGCCTTTGGACACTCTGTAGTTCGGCTATATTGGCCGTTGCTTCAGAACCAGGTGGTGAAGCTTACCTCATTTAGCATGTCCACCTCTTTCGGGTTGGTAAGAAGCCTTTGGCAACCTTATTCTTACGAGCTAACTATATGGGTATGTTTATATATGCTTATGTTTGGTATCCCAAGAAATCTCTGGGTTTTAGTGGCTTGCTCATTATTTAGAGGCCTAATAGTTTGCTGTTCTTGCCGAGAACGTGGACTTCTTCACATAATAGTGATACTGTTCATGTAATCTAGGAGTTTGAACTGATGCTCGATAAGATAGATAGGAGGAGATATTCTTTTGGAGAAAAGTGCAGCCACTATATTTAGCTGCATGGAGATAGCAAAGTACATATTATATCAACTCAGTTGTCAAGCCATGATCGACGGAAACCCCTGTATATTAGATCCTACGCTACCTTGCCCGTTGGCCCGCCAGCTGCCAAATCCGAGCCTCTATATCAAGGCTGTTCATGCTTTCAAATGTCGAATCTCCCAGATCTGCTTCAACACCTTTCTGATCTTTACCCGCCACATGATTTCCCACAGCAAGGATGCAAGCTTAAGCTGTATTAACGTTTGGAGCCTACGCACGCGCTGTGCTGTAAGCAGAAGCCCTGTTGAAGACAACTCTCGTTATAATCATACGGTCGGGGCAGAGGTGACATGCTTATAGCGAATATATGCTTATATCGAGAGAAAATTACACCCTGTTACATATGTGGGGGGACCACGAGGGGCATGCGTATAATGAATATATGCTTATATAGGGTATGCTTGTAACGAGAGTTGTCTATACAACGTGTACGTATCAGTAGTAGGTACATACTTACATTACATATGTACGAATGCCCCGTACTGTCCAGTTCCACCGAAACCCATTTAGTTCTACCTACGGATGTTTTGTTGCATATCCCCGTCGTGTTGCACTACCCCCGTCGGATGCTGTACCACAGGGCAGGACTGGGATAGATGAGGATCCGTTGCTCCACCTGGGTTGATTTGTCTCTACCACTTGTTTTGTTTAATTTCTACTAGCAAGCATTTTTATTTTATTTTAAAATACTCATTACTCACATGCAGTTCCGTCGTGGAACTATGATGAGCCCCCCGGAAACCCGGGAGGATTCAAGGGTTGCCAAGTTAATCTGGCCCTCCCGCGCGATCTATGTACAGAATATGCGGACCTGAAATTCAACAAAGGATACTCGTCATTGCTCCATCGTGCTTGATTGTTTCGGGTGATGGAAATATTGATTTACCACTTGAGCTAGTTGTCAATTTTCGATGGATGAGAGGCCGGTGTTTTTCCACTTGGGCGCTGGGCTATTTCTCCACCCGAGCATTGTGTTATTTTCTCATCTGGGCTTTGCTATTTCTCCGCTGGCGTGATGGATAGACGTGATGATTTGTTTATTGCGGGACCATAAGGTCCATTTCGCTCCCTCTACCGGTCGTAAAGGTCAACATGTACGTACCTCGATGCCAGTGGGCTTACGCTGGCTCACCATGGCCCTCCAACTGGGGCTGAATATGAGTACTAAGTATATAAAACAAAAAAAATAAATAGCCTCGAACCCAAGTCAAGGCGGGACCAAGCATTGAAGTGTAGCTCGTAAGGGAAATCAAGGCGGCAAAGGCGGAGTGCTGGGGCAAATAGATCGAAGGAGGGAAGTGTAAGAGATACTCTCCCAACAGCATGTGGAGCGAGAGAGCATGTGGATGGAGCGAGCATGTGGAGAGAGCATGTGGAACGAGTATGTGGGACAAGCATGTGTTCAAGAACATCCATGTATATATAGGAGGCCATATGCCCTCGATGGAGAGAAGAGATATAGATCTTATACTTGTATTCCAGTCAATACAAGTTATTCTTCCGCTCATAACATAACAGGAAGGAGGTCTGGGACATGCTAGGGTTGCCTGGGACCCTTTCTAACTAAAGGAGAGTTGCGGGTCGATTGAGACGGAGGACGGGGAGGTCATCAAAGAACATGACCATGGGGCAAAAGCCAGAGCCCTTGTGGAACACAACATAATAAGCGGTCCGGAGCAACTAGGGGAAAGCGGGCCAGCAATCAGGACCGCGAAGGTGCGGCCGACACCGCAGATGACACAAACGATTCGCACACTCCAACAGAAATCGGAAAACAGCACCAGGGCCCGACGGGGTGTCGTGGAGACTCCTGAAGATGCTCAAAGACACTAAACTAGGTATAGCGAATTTGGAAGATATTGGGCAGATGGCAGACATAGGGAACAGATACTACGAAGAACCGGAGTACAGATAGATGACCGGGGTCATGACTCCAAAACAAGGAAGGGACCACCCGAAAGTGAAAGAATGGAGACCGATAGTACTGCTAAACACGGTGGGGAAACTGGCGGACAAGGTGGTGGCACAGACGCTACAGGAGCGCCAAGAGCTATTCCATGAGTCTGAGGAGGGAGAGGAAGAGGAGCGATAGACTCGGTGATCTTAATGGACGAGATAAAGTCAAAGCTGAAGGGAACGGCAGGCTGGAAGAATCCTAAGGTGTTCGGAGAGACATAAAGTCATCATTCAATAGCCTAGAGGGGGACGTGATGTAGAGGATACTCGCAGGCAAGGAGGATCTACAAGAGTGGATCGACAACTTCTTACGACCAAGGACGTTCGAAATCAAGGTGGACGGCACGCCCCAAGGCTCATCGCTATCCCTAGGCCTGGGCACGAGCCGGCTCGTCATTTGTCAAGGCAGACTCGGGCCGGCTCGTCTCGTGCCCAGGCGTAGCTGTCCCCGAGCCTTTTCACAGTTTCTATGTCAAGAGTGGTATGGGAGGCGGAGGAATATCTGAGAAAAGAGGTGATGATCCAAGCTTTATACTCAAAGAGAGCGGTTACCAGATCTCAGTCCAATGCTGGGGGGAGAGTTGGAGCCGGAGCTGGTGCGGGAACCGGAGACGGATTGGGGGTCGAGCCCCGGGGACCAAGGACGGAATTCCAAACCCTGTCAGTCATAGACGACGTCAACTCAGTAAGAGTAGGGGGAGGGCCTCATGGACGCAGCACTCGAGGCAGTGGCAGGGAAATATAGGCTCCAGTGGGACAGGTCGAAGGACTGGACAGACAGTGTACGCCTGGGAGTAAATCTGAAGCGGAACCGACACAACAAATTCAGGACTAACAAGACGAGGGCTATGTTTAACGTGCTGAAAAGGCTGACCAGACTCCCACCAGCAGCCAAACGAAAAGTAGCCATAGGCCCGACCCTGACATACGGATGCGAACTACATACAACACCGGAGGAGGGCAAATGGCTAGCGGACGAGATCCTAAGATGGGTAGGAATGGGATACAGAGGGTCCAGAGCACAGAAAGTTAGCGAGGTGGTCGTGGTAGAAAGATTGGATGAACTCATGCGGAGGAAGCGCGTCCGATGGGCAGCCAGCGTCTATGGGAGGAACGAACGAACTCCGCCAGAGAGCGCACCAGATCCCAAGAGAGGAACTACCGCAGGAAACAGAGCTAAGATGGGTGAGCGGAGGTGGGAAGAAGGCGTTCATATTACAACGGGAATTTTCAGTGGCGTACACGGACGGCAGCAAGATCGAAGGAGTGGTAGGCGTGGCATCAGCGAGAGGCATGTAGTTAGGGGAACTGGCAACCGTGATGGACACAGAAGTACTAGGGATAGCAATGGGGTGGGAGGGGGGCTACGACATAGTGGCTTCGGACAGCCAGGCAGCGATCAGGAGACGCATAAACCTAGCCTACAGGAGCCAAAGGGTGCGGTCATGGATCGAACAGAGGGTCCTTACAGCGGCAGTGTTCGAATGTGGCGAGCGGTGAGTCCTGAATCCAATGAAGGACGTGCTATATGAGAGACATGAGAGAAGAGTTAGAAGCTCTGTATTGATCTAGCTACTGTGATGAACTGAATTGATGTGATATAGAAGAAGCAGGCAATACAGGAGCTATATATACATGAATGGGACATTTAGGTGAATGTGCACATGGTAGCACATGCAGCTCAGCGTGAGTGAGGCTGGTGAATAAGCTCAAGGCGGATGTGCAGAGTGATGGCGGTATAGCTAGGTACCTATGGGCGGAATGACATGCACGGCATTCTAACAGGCGGCACAACCAAGGGAGCTGATGTGGGTAAAGGCACACAACGGGACAGAGGGGAACGCATAGGCGGACATGAGAGGCAAGACAGCGGTGCTGGTAGGCAAGATGATGCTCGAACCCAACATAGACACACCAGTGGGCATCAGCCAGGCTTACCCCCTCCACACAAAGGCACCACAACATAAGTGTCGTCATATACCATAGTATAAATACGAGTACTGATTCATAAAAATATAAAAAAGGTAGTGAAGTGTGACCTCATGCCAAGAACTCTTTGTTTCGACATCGCACTGAGAAAAAAGTCCGCCTTTGTGCCAAATTAGGGCTAGGTTTTCCCTGCCAGGGAGCATCGGAATTGATGAAACGTCAGTGAGCAAAATAACCATATATGGGTGCACTTGCTGAGGGCCTGGTCATGCAACGCATATTCGCTGATATTCGATCTGCGAAAATAAAAGCTACTCGGTGTCCAAGCGGTTGATTGATTGGGATATACAGTAAGTAAGGACTAGTATAATATAGTTCTAGGCCATAATATATTCCGGCTCCTTCTAACTAGGTATGTACATAGCCCTAAGGAGGATATCTCCGAATAAACTACACCTAATAGCTATATTCCACGTATTAGTCACATACTTAAAGTTTGGACACCATGTAATTCTCCCTCCTTATTACCAACTCCCCCTTAATACAGATGAACCTCTATAATAGCATATCCTGATTCCTTGGGACCGGAGAATCTGTGCATGTTGACAGGTTATGCGTTAATAGAGGTTTGAGGAGTGGGTCACGTGAGGTACCAATAGTGATAACTAAGGCAAGATAGTATAGATGTTCTGGGCCGCTCACGGGCAATTTAAATAATTTCTCGGTTTGGTGTATAACGCACTTGAATCGATAAAGGCTCACAAGTACTGATTTACCAACAAAAAAAAAAGAACTAATAACAGTATATTCCAGCGGCTGCAATAGGTTCATCTATTTACAAGTCGATGGCTAGCAGTCCAACTGGTAGTCGTTCAGCTAGAGCTGAGAGGTTAACCAGCCATACTCTATTAATACTTTCATATAAAATAAATTCAGCATTGGCGGCAACGATTAGGGCAGAACCATTTCAACCGGAAACTCGAGTAGTTGTAGATACAGCATTGGCTAATCTAATTGCAGTTTACCAAGCAGTCAGAACACCTGTAGTATTATTCTCCAGGCACATAAGGTTGGTAGTTGGGTAGAGGCTTTTTAGTTGGGTAAAGGTTAGCAAATACACCATGCTTGGTTTGCATATAGCCATTTGTCATCGGGTTTGGTCATATCACAACTGCAAAAGTATGACGTCTGTTGTAGCATTGTACCATTCCACCTGTTGACAACGCTGTAAAACAATATCTACCTATTGTGTAAGTCTAGAGCCTGCTTTAATTTAGTTTAAGATCGAGGAATTGAAGGTACGGCAGAAATTAGCATATAAGAAAGTAGATACCTGCGATTAAGAAACCACCGCCTTGCGCCTTACCCAGATCCTGTGATTACAGTAAAAAACAATGAGGATTTTCTATTGTAAAAAGAAATTGTGCGACAAAAGATGTTATGATTGTTCCAAGCTTCTATGAATTCAAGCTCCATATAGCTCATCAAGATTCTGTACAAGATGGTCCGACCTGGCTATGTATAGCCCGATCCATAAGGTCCCCGTGGATACGAACCCGTGGATAAGAACCGGTGGAAAAGAAACTAATTCTCAAATGCCTCGAGCCTCTCCCTCCGCTATAGCATAGGAAAAGCTTCTGATACATGGAATTCTACGGTAGCAATAGACCTAGCCCCTATTACGCCTGGGCACGAGCCGAAAGCTCGAGCTTTTCCCGGGTCGGGCTCGAGCCGGCTCGTCATTTTTCAAGGCAGGCTCGAGCTTTTCCCATATATTTTAGGGCTCGAGCCTTCCCAGCCACCGGGCTCGAGCCGGCTCGGCTCGTGCCCAGGCGTACCCATTCCATTCATCATTGGATATGAAGATGGTGAGTTGTTAATGTCACCAGCATGTTCATAATTCTCTTCTTGTCCAATGCCTGCTGTCTCCCACTGACCAAAAGGAAGGGTACGTGATGTGGATAGGGTCGGTCAAAAACTATTTCATAGGGAATTTTGAGTGTAGCAGAACGTTTTGGTCAATTGACATTTACTAAATTGAGTAATTATATTAATTGCCCGCGACCGGCATATGCCTCCCGCGAGTGGCCCAGAACATAGATGGGCCCAGAACATAGATGGGCCCAGAACATAGATGGGCCCAGAACATAGATGTTCCGGTCCACCGACGAATGAATTGAGTTCGGGAACAGACTCGTCTGTACGCGATGGACCCACTTCGTACAATAATCAGTCTTCGCAAGAACTCGTGTTTTGATCGACGAACACAGTGCATACAAGTTAAGAACTATTGCATACGTGATAAGTACGGTAAAAAGAATGATTTTAAATGAATTCGAACCTCTTCACATTATTTTATGTCTGCGCTAAGTATGTACCTTCCAACTACACCAACATGGGTATTCCACCCACAGCCCTGACCTATATTAATATAGAGGCATTGCACTAGGTTCCGTTGAAGGCCCCCCTGGCCACACACGGAATGCAGCGAGATAGAATTTTCGCAGGTCTCCGGAGGGCAATGATCTAGATTTTGTGCAGATTCGTGGGGTGCAGCGATATAGATTTTCTTCTAGGTCTACGGAGTGCGGTGATCATCTAAATTGACGTGCAGGTCTCCGGAATGGAGTGAGTAAAGCATCGGTATATAGTCGGACCTCTATAAATGCATCAATTCCGTCAGGACACTTTTGATGCATCTAGACAGGCCCATGCAGTTAGACTGGGAGTGAGAAAAACAACCGATATTTCACTAGATACATGATATTCCAACTTCGTATCCACCATGCGACTATCCAATCCTCCTATTGCCCAAGCCACTTCTCAAGGTGCGACTGCTGCTTTCGTTTCATATTGAGTTCCCACGTCCGGTTCGTCAAGGTCGTGGAGTCTATGAAGGATGCTGTATCTTGCGGAGTGGCAGTACTGGGTGCAGTCTGAATAATATAGAGTTGCAGTGCCTCTAAAGCTTGGTTTACCTCCTAGTGATAATAGGTCGAGGCTTGGAACCATCATGAGTAGCTGCGGAGGTAGGTTGTTCAGCTGAATTTGCCGGTATATTGGGTGGTGGGGCATAGGCAGTTGCAATATCTTCAATAGTGAGGTTGGCTTGACACCCTGGAATATACTCATCTGGAGGAGCTACAAAAGCTTGTAGGTCTTGTTGATTAAGGAATGGAATTGTTGGCATAGCTCGGAGTTGAACTCGAATAGAATCATAGACCTGACCAAGTTCATAATGTGGATTTCCATTTGCCAGGCGAAAGGGCTCTACTGGTCCTTCCAAACGGAGATGAGCCTTGTTCCAACAACAACATACTGTTTCCTCCGATACCTTAGACCAGGCTTGTACTCCGTAGAACCGTTTGAAGTGCAGTAAAAATATCCGGATTGTAGCACAGGGTCTTTTGTCGACCAGTGGAGGTAGTAGTAATACGGGATTCAGGGGTTGGATGAACTTCTAGCCAACTGAGAAGGCCTTGACAATACAACTGCCGACAGTAGGCCTTTGACGTTGCAATAATTCCTTAGTCGTATGGTTGTAAGTGGGAGGTAGTACAGTATTCGGAGGCAGGAAGATAATTCAGATATTGGCTGGAACTTCATCAGTGGGGACCTGCAGCCTCATATGAGTAATGAGTATACAGCTAGGTGGCAAAAAGAATTGGACGCTGCATACATATGCAATGTATATCATCCAACCCAAACTCATACAAAAGTCTCAAATATGCAGTGTTTGGGCCTCTTTATGCAGGGGGGGTGTCCAATTCTTTTTGCCACCTGACTGTATATA
>Ga0307511_10008594_pt1 | contig 10215 bp, 18 predicted proteins | sample 13_EM_MG_FD_200266 | JGI IMG/M metagenome (GOLD analysis project Ga0307511, IMG submission 200266) | Populus trichocarpa ectomycorrhiza microbial communities from riparian zone in the Pacific Northwest, United States - 13_EM | ecosystem: Host-associated > Plants > Roots > Unclassified | place... | reverse complement strand
CTCTTCTCCCCCCCACTACTTCTCTTCCCTCCCCTCCCCAAAACTCTCTTCTCCATGATGCTCCCACAAGTGCTCCCTGCGCTGCGCCAGCAAGACATCACCTCCGTCGCTGTCGTCGGGATCGAGTCCCACGTATGCATCCTACAAACCTGCCTCGACCTCCTCAAAGACAACTTCGAGGTCTACGCAATCTCAGATGGAATCAGCAGCTGCAATAAGGAGGAGGTGCCGATTGCCGTTGCACGGTTGAGACAGGAGGGAGTGAGGGTCACCACGAGCGAGAGCTGGTTGTATGAGGTTATGGTGGATTCTGGCAGGCCTGAGTTCAGGGAGGTGTTGAAGGTGGTCAAGGCGACCAAGGACAGTACGAGGGAGGGGTTGGCAAGGTTATGTAAGAGTTCTTTGTAGCATGTATACTTAATATATATATATACATATACCGGTATATGGTGCAAAAAAAAAAATATTACCTTCAAGTTCTAGGCAATCTCTGTGAGGCTCTTAGGTTCTGATAAAAATTTCATTTCAAATTCAAAGCAAGCCCATACACCAAAGGAATCCCATAGTATAAATACAAGGTAACAAGAAATGCAAGTAATCGGGCATATGAGCAACACATTACTAGTATTCACATTTTTTACCAGCCAATTTCTAAAATGTGCCTGTGCAATCTCGTACGTCCTTGAAAATAGGGATGCCACCCTGACTAAGATACCAGCGGATAACCCGAGAATAGCCTGTGCCAGCTGCACAGAAAAAAAAAAGAAAAAAAAAATAGGAAGTTCCAGTAATGCAACCAAGGGCCTGAGGAACCTCTCTAAGTACGGACACTCCTGTCGTGTTGAATGTAGCGCTTTGGGCCCTTCTACTCAGTCCCACTGCCCCCTCCGCTGCTCCCTCCGTTACCAGGTCTAGGGCCGCTCATCCACTTGAACGCAGTTGCTCCGCCAACAACATTCGTGCTTGATCTTGACTTTGTATGCCCACTTTGGCGTGGCGTTTCCAATGAACTCGACCGGGCGGCCTTTGTGGATGTGTTCAATGATAACCCGTTCATTGGGCCCAGTGTCTTAGTGTTTTCGTCCACCGTGGATGAAGGAAATGCCATCTGAGTTGGGTTTGGTGTTGCTGGCGTAGTTGCTGTACTGGTTTTGGAAGTTGAGGGTCGGAGGACCTTCATGCTTCGGGAAGCCCTCCTTTGGGCCTGCTCACCCCCTGACCCTGTGACGCTCCCACTTTTGGGAGAATTCGATGCGTTACCAGCGGCTGCTGCAATACTTGCGAGACTGGTAGGGTTTGCATCAGACTTCCTCCAACTATCCCAAGTACCACCACCTGTTCCAGATAATGCTTTACTAGCAGCAGCAGCATATGGCCCTTTAATGATTCCCTCTGCTGTGCTCTTGGTTTTTTCTATACTTCGGTGGATGGTAGTTGTATCCAACGCAGAGGGGAGGTCGGCATTACTGCTAGACGGGTGCAGGATACCTTGGATATCATCGTGAGAGCTCACAGATCTTGCTAGAGGTGCAATAGAATCCTTCCGTGGAGGTGACAGTATCGTTTGCGCAGTGGGTTTTTGTTCATTCATGGATGACGGCAGCGCCGGGGCTGTAGTCTCTTGTTCAGCGCTCGTATGCATATGATTATCTTTGGACACACTGTCATGCTCCACTAAATCCCCATTCTCGTGTCTGTTTCCAATATCCAGGGGCTGTTCATCAACGGTATGAACCTGGTCGGTCTTGTGGAGCATGCCCCTCGCATGAACATGGGCGTCATGTGGAGTGGTATCAAAAATATCAAAACTGTGTGCATCGAGTTCGAAGTCAACATAGACTTTTTGGCCATCTCTTACTTGGAAGGTAAGCTGCCTCTTGGAAAAAAGCACATCTGCTTTTATGGCTGATAAAATATCACTTCCCAGGACAATTTGAACCAGCTTCTGGTTATGGGGACGCTCTGGAGATTTCAATACCGTAAACTCGACTTTCAAGCGAGGTAACGTCGTGTGAGATGATATGCTCTCCGTTGGAACACTAGCACTTCCGAGGAATAAAGATAGCGATATCCTTTCCTCTCCGTTTTCTGTCCAAATTTTATCTTTGAACCCACACCTAGCAACGAGTGAAGAGTCTATCCATGACTTGCTAGAGCCGGTGCAAATCATGGCGAAAAGAATGGAATCGTATGAGCAATCCATTCCTAGCCAACAACGAATCACAACTGGTGCAGAATCATATGCCGACGGGGTATTGCATTCTATTATATCCCGCGGTCTGAGTGCCGATGGCAGAGTACAGTCGTGCTCGCTCCCAGCCATGGAGAAGTTATCAAAAGAGCGCATGGAACTTTGTCTTCCATCTGACTTATAATCAGATTTATATGACAGTGATCTCTCCATCAAAGGGCCTCCAATTCCACTGTTGCTCCTTGCTGGAAGATAGTCGCCAGAGCTATGAGACTCTGGGGCCCAATGGCTTTGTATGGCACTCTCATCGAAGCGAACGCTATTTGCCCGGGAAGCACCTCGCCTGGGGACGTCAACCTCATCTAGTGCAAGGCCCGTGACCAGATTTTGGGACTGTTGGCCGTCAAAGCCATTGAAAGGTCCTATGGTTGGCTCAGCAGGAGGAAAGGCTTGAGCTATATATAACCAGGGTAATCAGCTATTGAAAACGGCTGGTGGGCTGGGTTCGGTAGGTGAACATACGCTGAGAGAAGTTAGGCGGTGCATGAACTGAAGGGAAATAGGATGTCCATAAATTTTGAATTTTTGATTCATCCCCACGCCTTTCCATCTGTAGCAGTCTCTCCGAGTGATTATGCAACTGTCTCGCCTGCTTTGCCTGGATTGCTTTAATGCCCTTGAGCTCCTCTTGGATCCTCCATATATCCTCTGGGGTATAGAAAACCTCCATTGCCCGGAGAGCATGCAAAACTCCCTCAGGAGTGAGCAAGGCTCTCACAAACTACTTCCGTAGGGTGCCAAATCGATTGTCGTGGTGAGTTAGGGGTTGGAGTTCCAGAGTTTAATTGGTGGAGCGTGTGATACAGGAACCGAAAATAGCACTTGATTCTAAAGTGAGAGGCTGACAATCTTCTTTTTTAAGGCTCGTTCTGTTGATGTGATCTGAGTGGGTTCAGATGGGACAGGTTCGAAATGACGATGCCCGGGTTTGAGATGCAGGCCGATAGATTGGCTTCCGCGATTGACAGGACACGAGGTATGTTTACGTGAAGGACTGCTAGGCTTGCTCTGCTGGACTCCGACTTGCTATATCAGAGGTAAGGTAAGGGCAAGATGTACCTGAGGGTTGGTTGTTTGGGGCGTGGTCGTGATGGCTCTAGTGCGTTTGTGATGCAGTGTCGGCCTTTCTAGGCCCTTCCCAGCAACAAGAACATGGCGTTATGCTATGCAGGAGCGCTTCTCACCTGCTTTCTAATCTTCATTTCATTCAATTTACTTGTTACATATATACATATCACAACACCCTGAAAGGCAAATAGAACTATGCTGGATACACAGCAGCCCCCCGATACACAGTGTTATAAGAAAGCATATCTAGATCTGATATTTTGCCTAAGATCCTCCAATGTGTGCATACAGGACTTATTCTCGCTATTTAGATGCTTCATATTTAGGGGCGACCTCCCAAGTAGGGAAGATAAATGGTAAAGCATTGGCGTTCAGCTCAGGATAATGTTGGGTGATTGTCTTTACCACTTCGTTATACATGATTTCATAGCCCTTTGACGTAAAGTGAAGGCCTGTCTTTGTCAGTATAGCATCTGTTGTATTCACGCAGGCCTGTGGCATATGGGGATATCGATGTCGTCTGAACACATACCGTCTCGTAAGAGCGCACCGAGTCTTTCATTCCTCGGTTGAGTTTTGCACCCGAGCAAAGGTTCTCCTTCACTCCAGCCAGCATAAGCCATGAAGGCATTCCATAAATTCACAGTAGGAACACCTGCTCCCCTGCCGACTTCAAGGGCAACATCCGCATATTCCTTCGTCTTTGCGGCCATCCTCTGCTTATATGTTTTTCCATTCTCAAGACTATACTCCTGTGTTTTATACTCGCATATCGGGGCCGGAGTAATCAAAATGAGCTTCGGATTGTGGCCCTGAAGGGCCTCGTGTGTGACTATCGTGTGTAAATTCGTACGATATTCCTCTAGTGGCACATGCTGGGGCAGCCCCTCGAGGACAGCATCGTTCGCACCAAAGAATACTGTCTGGCCCGTGTGAGCTAGCATTTTGCAGAACCTGTGTAAGAGGGAAAACTAACCATGAGCCTGATTTGTGAGTGCGTTGGTGGCTGGATAATCGAAGGTAATATTCTCAAAGCATGGGATGTATTGTAGCCCGAGAAACCACGATTAATAACATCCAGTTCTACATCGATTTCCTTCCCAATTAGTATCCATTACTGACGACTTTCGAACGTTGGAGGTCATACTGCGTACATAGTCGTGCTGGAGCGCCGCGGCAAAGCCGAAACTATATTTGTGTTAGAGTTCAATCCAATGGCAGCAACTGTGGAAATAAAGGCGGGAGACACGAACCCGCTTGACTGGTCAAATGCCCCTTGGGTGATGGAGTCTCCAAAGAGGAAGAACTTATCATAGTCCACAAAAGAGGAAGGGCCGGCGTTTGCCATTTTGGTGACTGAAGCTCGCGGTCGATCTCTAATTCTTGGAGGACCGGTCAATTGCAAAGCACGCTGATTGATAGGGCTTCTTAAGTAGACAGGTATTCTAGGTAGGCAGGCTGCACTCGTAGAGTAGATCTGTCAACGGAGAGCAATCTGAGGATTTCCTAAACGGGTTGTGGGGGTCTTGAGGGGTTTCTTACCTAGTCTTGGGGTGGGGGTGTATAGGACAACACTTTCTAGTACCAAGACAACATATAACTACCAGACCGGTATATATTGGAACTGCATCTAGGTAGATGAGGCCCGCCTTAGGAAAATCTGGTGCTCATACTCATCATACAAGGCAATTTAATTCATCTGTGGTGCACTCGGCTCGTCATTGTGGCCTGAATCTAAAACTTGGCTCCCAGAGATGGAGATCAGTCGGATGAGTGGATACTATATATAACAGCGCATCTTAGTATTTTGTGGAGGAGGACTGTGCGGTATCGCGGAAGGAAAGGGAAAAAATGAGTGATTTTATTTCTAAAAAGAAAGCTCGACAGCAAGACTAGCTCAACAGAGTCCATATCGGTCAGAATACCCTCAGGCTTAGATACCAGGCACAGGGAGATGCATCAGCGATATCATATGTACTCCACGGCTGGCCATGCCTGGCAGGCGATTTTGACAGACAAGTTCAATCGTACTATAGTCTGTGAATACATAGGTGCATTGTGACTGCCAGGGTGGGGACAAGGGGCCATGGACAGGGTGGGAGAGGGAGGCACAACATCGTCATGAGAACCCTTCAAGATATCACAGGACAGGTGACTAGATGCTGTCTGGAACCTTGCTACTTCAATAATCATTTTCGGCATATCAGCGGCACTCCACACATGTTAGGCAGAAGCGAACAGGTATGTATAAGCAAGTGCATCTTGTATGCAGCCCCGGGGTGTGATATGTTCATCTCAAGCCTCCCGTACCTAGGTCGCACTTGTACTTACTCTCGTAAGTGTCTTCCTCATGATTATAATACAATTGCGCATGATACCTATGAGCACCTCCCCCGCCTGGCCCCGCTTCCCTCCCCCGGTCATCAATGTAGCACTGACAATGGCCGGCCCGTTGAACCCTGAATACTTCTCCACACGTTTCCCTGCCACTCTCTCACAGGTATCCCTGCACCTCTGCACTCTGGTGAGTTGATTCGGGTTCACCCGTCCATTCCAAATCACGCGTCTTGAGTGAGCGCAGTAACCTCTCCGCCTGCCAGTAATTCAGACATCGATCGCGGGTACTGATTCAAATATTCAAGTGTCTGTCTTGGTAAAGTTGAACCTCTAGTACGTCCCATGCCTCTTCGGCCAGGCTCCCCCCCCCGGCCACTCGTCTGCATTAAAGTACTGCTCGCGCTTCGTCCCGCTTCTTATGCCTATTCTGTATTTGTGACCGCTTGTCGTCCAACGTTCTTACAACCTTCCTACGATCCGATACTACTTCGCCATTAATACTGTAGCTGAGGCGCCTCATATTCACTCTGTAACCTCTTTCGCAAATGGAGGACGACGATGCCGGAAATCGACTTAGGATGTCTCGCCGGCCCTCTGCTGCTAACTTGCGGAAGGGCCGTCATCACAGGCGGATATTATCAGCTTCGTCCTCTAGACAAGCTGACGCTGACGAGCACTCCAGTCTGTTGGATGCTACTGACTTCGAAGAATCCTACGCAACAATACCTGGAACACCGAGGCCGAGGCTCTCTAGGAATCAGTCTTCCGCGTCTCCACGGACCGTTAGAGCGCCCTCGTTCACTAGCCGGCTTTCAAAATCACTGGCTGCCGTTGAGAGCAAGCTGGGACAGCAATGGGCAGATGAGCGAGTCTGGTATGATCAGGTAAGCTCCGCTTGTGATATATCTGTAATTTTGCAAATACTGACATGTTGCACAGTTTACGTCCACAGGTATAGCCCGTGCAATGTACTGTAATGCACCCGGCATACCGTTCTAACGTGTTTGTGTGTGTAGACTGGGTACATGATGCGCAGAAGGATGCATACAGGGTGAAGGCCCTTCGGGCCAGGAAAGATTTCAAGGGGAGAGTCTATGCACTATTTGATGGAGCACAAGGCTGGATTTTGGTTGCTATAATTGGGATGCTCACTGCATGTATGGCATTTTTTGTGGATGTTTCTGAAAATGTGTTCTTCGATTGGAAGACCGGCTATTGCACAAGTACGTAACACCCACGCGTCTGCAGCTTCAATGTCACATGAGCTAACATGGCCCTCTTGCATAGAGGATTGGTACTTGAGCAAGAAGAAATGTTGCTTGAGCGATACCAGTGGGTTATTATACGATCTATGCAATGGAGATCAAAACTGACTAGAGTTTAGTGAATGAGTTTTGTCCGATGTGGTCCCACTGGTCGCTTGGTTTGACTGGGCGGGAATCGCTATGGGTCGATTGGGCTGTTTATATTCTAGCTACCGTGACTCTTGCTACAGTATCGTGCCTTCTCACATTAACGACTCGCACAGCCTTCCCAGGTTTACTAAAAATCCAGAACGTTGATGAAGATATATCACTCCCGGGAGCGGATACAGGGGCTTCGCCATCGAGCCCAATGGCCTCAAAACAAAAGTCGGAATTTCAGTCTCCTCCTGTCGTGTATTATCCGGCAGCTGGTAGTGGCGTTGCAGAGGTGAAGGTCATTTTGTCTGGATTTGTTCTCCACGTATGTCTCGGAGTCTTCAGCTCCCCGAGGTCAGTGATGCTGATAATACTTAAAGGGTTATCTGGGCTTCAAAACACTAGTGGTCAAGGTAGTTGCATTGATATTGAGTGTGGCATCAGGTTTGAGTGTGGGAAAAGAAGGGTATGTGTGTTCAGGTTATGTTTTTAGGGGGTTTCCTAACAGCTAGATAGGCCTTTCGTGCACATAGCGACCTGTATCGGCAATATCGCATGTCGTTTATTTGACAAATACAACTATAATGATGGTAAGAACCCCTTCCCCCCACGCATATTGAGGATATACCTGCATACTGAGAAATAGTACAAATTTAGCCAAGAGACGAGAAGTCCTGAGCGCAAGCGCTGCTAGTGGTGTTGCAGTTGCTTTCGGGGCACCTATTGGTGGTGTCCTCTTCAGTCTCGAGGAAGTCAGGTAAGTTCTGCATTTTATATGGTATGCATGGGGTTAATTTAACACCAACAGTTACTACTTTCCGCCAAAGACTCTCTTCAGAACTTTCTTTTGTTGTATTGTAAGTATCCCTCCGCCTGCAGTGCTTAGATCATTCATTCATTCATTCATGCCTTCCCTAGGTCGCTGCGCTGTCCTTAAAGTTTTTAAATCCCTATGGAACAGGTAAGATCGTGCTGTTCGAGGTGCGGTATACATCCGACTGGCATATATTTGAGCTGGTAGCCTTTATCTTTCTCGGAATTTGTGGTGGTATTTATGGCGCGCTCTTCATCAAAGCCAGTAAACAATGGGCAACAAGGTTCCGCCGTATCCCATTCATCAAGCAGAACCCAGTCGGCGAGCTCATGCTTGTGGCATTAGTGAGTGCCTTGATTAGTTACTGGAATAGGTACTCCAAGATGGCGGTCAGTGAGTTGCTCTATGAGCTTGCTAGCCCTTGCTCTGGAGGCGGTTCCGAGCACAGTGGCATCTGCCCGGCACCAGACGAGATTCCAGCGGCAATTGGAGACCTTGCCATTGCTCTCGCCATCAAGAGTTTCTTGACGTAAGTTTATGTGGAGCCAGACTCACTGAACGGTTGCTAATGGTGCACAGTGTTATAACCTTCGGTGCAAAGGTTCCAGCGGGAAGTCAGTGGCCCTACTTCAATTCCCCCTTTGCCTACTCATGCTAATGTAAACATAGTCTACGTGCCTACCATGGTGATTGGCGGTCTCATGGGTCATATGGTTGGGCTAGGAGTTGAATATGTTGTCTAGTAAGTCATTGCATCTTGTAACTACAAATGCTCCGGGTTGCTAATACCGCAGCAAAGCAAATACCCCAACTCAGTGCTGTTTGCCTCTTGCCCGGTTGGAGCGCCACCATCAAGTTGTGTCGTTCCCGGAGTTTACACCTTGGTACGTTTTATTGCTCTCTTGCATCGAGCCCCATAGCTCACTAGTACAGGTTGCTGCCGGAGCTGTAATGTGTGGTGTCACAAGGCTATCTGTTACACTAGCTATTATCCTCTTCGAAATGACGGGTAGTTTGGACCACGTCCTCCCGTTTTCGCTTGCTGTTCTGGTATCAAAATGGACCGCGGATGCTATAGAGCCACTTAGTATTTATGTATGTCAGTAAATGGGCAAACAATCACGCTATGCTAACTGTAGTGTAGGATCTTTTAACAGACCTCAACTCTTACCCATTCTTGGACAACAAGATACGGCCCATTTTCAGCTCTCATTTGGCAGATATAACACCGAAAGCCAGGCCCGAAAGGATCATTGATATTTCGGAATCACCACTGGTGCCAGCGACTAGCCTCCGTGAGAAGCTGCGACTATTGCAACAAGTAGGAGAACTGGACGGAGGATTACCAATCGTAAACAACAATGTCCTTGTTGGTCTTATACCTGCGCCTGACCTGGAATATGCCCTCGATAATCTTCAGTATGAGGACGACGACCTATGCCGTATGGTGGCTGTTGATGATGGCTCAGAATCTGATCATGAAGCTGGGTCCTTGAAAGATCCATGTGATTTTACACCGTACATTGATCCTGCGCCAGTGGCATTGGAAAGACATTCTCCAATGGATCTTGTGTACGAATGCTTTGTAAAGTTGGGGCTTAGATACCTATGTGTCCTGAGGGACGGAAAATTCCACGGTGTGGTGAGTTGACTCTTGTGGTCCATAAATACTGGTTTCTAACGCTCTTCATTCGGTTCTAGGTCCACAAAAAGACATTTGTCAAGTACCTGAAAGAGGTGGTCGAAGGAAAGCATGGATAAGCGGTGGTTTGGTCAACCTCCTGCATATCTGGTCGAATTTATTATCTGGATATTATTGTGCATTTCTTTCAGTTATACAATAGCTTTCTTATACCTATGTTGATCTATGAGCTTGTATTTCTCATTGCAGATTCTTACACCGTTTCCTTGTTTACTTTGTCGGTTGAAACTTATCTCTTCTTTCTTCTTGAGCATATATGCATTTATGGCATTGGACGGGTGAATTTCCTATAGAACTAGGCACAAGCACTTTACTGAATGAGCAGGAATCGAGCTCGGCTTTTGAGAAGTGTAAATATTTTCTTTCCAATGCGCTGCTGTGATAGTCACTTCCAGCGATACCTTTAACATAGCAATTTGTGTTATTGCTTCATCTGGAATGTTGTACAAGATCATTCGTCTCTGTGAATCCTATATGGAATACTTGTTGGTACTTATATATATATGTACTTCAGGTACCTATCTCTGGTACCGGTATAGAGAGAGGTCAAAGTACTTAGTATGGCTTGGGCACAACTAGCTTACCCTGAACTTGACATATAGCATGCTCATGACACGAGATTACCTCTATTCTATCAACGAGG
>Ga0307511_10008593_pt1 | contig 10215 bp, 9 predicted proteins | sample 13_EM_MG_FD_200266 | JGI IMG/M metagenome (GOLD analysis project Ga0307511, IMG submission 200266) | Populus trichocarpa ectomycorrhiza microbial communities from riparian zone in the Pacific Northwest, United States - 13_EM | ecosystem: Host-associated > Plants > Roots > Unclassified | place... | reverse complement strand
ATATTATTTTGATTTTTTAACTTGTTTTAATAATCAAAAGATGTTTTTTAATAGAAATAATAATTTCAGTTAAAAACTTTATATTCACTAAAATAAATAAGAAAATTTATCTTGAAATGTTTTTTAAAAACAATCATATTTTTTTTAATAATATTATCAAAGAATTTATTGAGACTTGGATATTTTTTTATTATATTAAAAAAAAATTATCCTCCAAGACATAATACAAGCATACAAATTAGTTTTAAAACTATACCGGAAGTAAAAATATATGTGACTAATCCTTTATGTATTCATTTTTTATTGTAGTCAAGTTTCAAAATCATGGTCATGTCTCAACTGAAGAGCTAAAGCTAGAAAGAAAATAGTAGTATTTAGGATCGGGGTATAATTGTAATGGAATAACGGAATATGGTATTATACGTAATTATATAAAATTACCAAGAAGGATTTATAATTTTAAGAATTGGGACCGTGTGTGTACTGTGTGCGTCACAAACCCCTTATAAAGTATAAACCCTTGTGGCTGTTAGAACCCTAAAAAAGATCCACAGTCTGTCTTTCTTCTTCCTCCCAAAAGGAGAGAAACTAACCAGTAAGTCGTCAAAAAGAGAAAGGGAAATAAAATAAAATAAAATAAAAGAATGAGTGAACAAGAAAGCAGCAGTGATGAAAGAATGAGCAGTGAAGAAGATGAGCAACAACAAAAGGAGGAGGGATTTTCATATTGGAATTTGAAAGATGTGGAAAGGGGTCAACTGCCACCACATATCCGAAAACAAGGAACTCGTGTTTATTGCAAACCTGATGCTCCTACTAATGTATTTCTAACTCACCCTTTTTATCCTTTCTTCTAAAGACTCAAGCTTTGGTAGAAATAATCATCGTTATAGGATAGGAGTTAGTTTGAGCTTAATACAGTTTGTTATAGCTTAATTTAGCTCACATGTTTGTATCTTGAAGTTTATGAAGTTTTTAACTACAGCCCAGTTGCTGGACTTTGTTGCTGCTATGTTTGGAGATGGGAAATTGATGGTTATTGCTTTTAATGAACATAGCACTATTTGCAGTGCGTTTATCTTGTTATCTCATTTGATTTGGAAAGGAAAAGAGGGAAAATTGGAATGGTTAAGTTTATTTTAATTGAGTTCTTCGGTTTTATTTGTCTCTTTAAGTGCTTATATTTTTTAGGATTTTGGTTTCTGCAGACTGAAACTTTGCAATATTCTGGTTCCTATGCGTCAATGGGAGTAGATAATAGTTTACGATTAGATTCTTTCCGTGAAAACTTCAGAATTAAGGTAATTGCACTGGATAAGGATAAAATGGAGTTTGATATGATTGGTATTGATGCAGCAGTTGCCAACGCTTTTCGGAGGATTCTCATATCTGAGGTGTGTACGCTATGCCTAGTTCTGGGGATTATATTCTTGTAGATAAACAGTGATGAAAGCTTGATTTTTAGTTAGTTATTCTGCTGTTCTTTTGTAATAATTGATATCCTCTTTTATAGATCATTTATCCTTTTCTGTTTTTGCACATTGGGGGATGATCAGCTGTCAAAGTTTCTTAAACTCTTGTCTGAACATGTTGGTGTGACGAAAATTGCAAATTTCTTCTAATCTGCATTTGCTCATATTTGTTGTTGATAGGTGCTTGCTTGCAGTGTTTAGTACCCCTAAAAAATTATAACTTTGGACAGACTCTTAGATTAGATGGTTCCTGGAAATGTGCTTGACTTATAAGCATATTAAAGCCATCCACGGACAAAATGGAACATTTAGTAATGTTTAAAACAGCACAGTTCTATCACGAGAAGCTCTCATTACATTCATGTCAATGGATAAAGTTATCCTCAGATTTGTTGTTGATAGGTGCTTGCTTGCAGTACTTGGTACCCCTAAAAAATTATAACTTTAGACAGACTCTTAGATTAGATGGTTCCTGGAAATGTGCTTGACTTATAAGGATATTAAAGCCATCCACGAACAAAATGGAACATTTAGTAATGTTTAAAACAGCACAGTTCCTTATATCATGAGAAGCTCTCCTTACATTCATGTCAATGGATAAACTTATATCATGAGTAGTAGTGGATTGTGGAAAATAGTTTTCACCTTTTTCATTGTATTCTATTTTTGGTTTCACTAGTTGTTTCCCTGCTGAGAAATTTGAATTTCCTAACTGAAGGAATGGAGTTAACTCTCTCTCTCTCTCCCCATCTATCTTGTCTGAATTTTGATTTACGATATTGATAGTTTGTAAATTCATGTCTTGTTCATTATCTCTTGTGTGTAAAGCTTGTCGATTGATGGAAATGATGGATTTTGGTTTTATTCTCTTTATGTAGGTTCCCACAATGGCTATTGAAAAAGTCTTCATTGCAAATAATACATCTGTGATCCAAGATGAAGTGCTTGCCCACAGATTGGGTCTCATTCCCATCAAGGTTGACCCTAGGCTGTTTGAATATCTTTCAGGTTTGACTCGTATTTCATTTACATGATAAATTTTTTTTATACAAAAGAGGGAAACAATTAACCTCTGCATTGTTTAGGAACTTAACGGACTTTCCTTCTTTTTTCTCCTTTTCTTCTCACCTGAAGCAAATGATACACCAAATGAAAAGAACACTATTGTCCTCAAACTCCATGCTCGCTGCAATCGGGGCCAGCCTCGCTGTTCAGGTAAGTGGTACTTTGTTTATTTCAATTAAAGCCAGTGATTTTCTTACAATATTTTGTAGTGAATTGATTAATAATTAGTTGTCCTCTTTCCAATAGTTGGTAGCTTAACTTGATGATATAAAGCCAGTGATTACTTTGTATAATAGTTGGTACCATTATGGTCATTATAATGCAGTGTATTCTCAAGAATTGAAGTGGTTACCAAATGGAAGTGAGTTTGCTAAAGAATCTGAAAAACCTGATTCCAAACCAAGTACCTATACTTCATTTAGTTGCGGCCAAGACTCCCTGCCAGAATTTGCAGGCAATCCAATTTCCACGGTAGAAGATATTATACTTGCCAAACTGGGCCCTGGACAAGTAAGGTTTTTTCATGATTGGTTGGGTGGTGTTAATTTATCTTTTACATCTTCATGTAACATATTTGGAAAGGAAGTTGTCTAAACTTCAATGCTGAAAGCCCAAAGGGTATAAATTCTGGCAGATTGTGCTGAAAGAACAAAGTGATGTGTGATTGACGGATTGGATACATGCTATTGTGGTTTGTGGAATAAAGTATGATATTGAGCTTGGTAACTGTGGTATTTGTGATGCAGGAACTTTTTAATAATTTTCTTATCAGTTTTGGTTTTCTTATTTAATTTAGGATTTCTTGTGTTAGTTAGAGTTTTAGCTGTTATGTGATTAGTATGTGACATATAGTAAGAGGTTACTTTTCCTGCAATCATTAGTATTAGGGTTTTAACTAGCGCAAATAGGATGTTAGGATTATTTTTGTGGACATTTTGTTTTGCTATTTTATCAATCTATTCGGATTCTAGAGGTTTCTCAAGAACCCTAAACCCTATTATCTTGTTCTAGCTTCAATTTTCTTCTACTTTTAGCCATTATTCTGCTGTGATTTTTGTTTTCTACTGTTTTCCTCTCCCCACCCTACTTCTATTTGGCTATTGAACTTCCAAAGGCATAGCACAAAAGATTTTTAAAACCAAGAACTGCATTTCAACAATCCTATTAGACCAAGCATATGATCAGTGGGTGCTTCCTTTCTAGATTACATTTCCAGTAAGCATATCCAGACTTCTAAAGCGATTGAATAAACAGAAAGTAGTAGCATTCTAATCCAAATATAATTTGAAAGTGGGAGGGGTTTGTTAGCGACTTATCTAATCCAAATATAGTTTGAAAGTGGGAGGGGTTTGTTAGCGACTTATCTACGATACTAAGGATCCCAATAGGAGCATGCTTTAAAATGAGACTGGTTTCTTGGATGCTTGTGGTCTTTTGGGTTTGGTCTTCTTCAGCCATTTGTGGTTCATTCTTTGATTTCCTACAAATCCAAGATAACTTTAAAATTTTAATTGCTGGTGCATTCTGTTGATAGAAACATTTTCAAGCTACCAACCTAGGTTAAATATTTTCGGATTTGATGTTTTGCTGACAAAGACCAATTGATTTATGTAATATAAAGCTTTTCACATGACTATTGATGCACTTCCCTCTTTCTTTCCTTTTCCATTGGAATCCACATATGCTGGTGAGCACAACATATTTGAGTTTCTGGAAGTTTTTGCATATTGTTTCTTTTTCTATCAAAGGTCGTTCTTGCCTGTTACTGGATTGCAGGTGCAAATACTGAAATGTCTGATCATTTTACAGGAAATTGAACTAGAAGCTCATGCTGTTAAAGGAATGGGAAAAACACATGCAAAATGGTCTCCTGTGGGGACTGCTTGGTATCGGATGTTTCCTGAGGTGTGAAGATATCTTGTTCTCTGATTGTTTTTATCAATGCAACCTCCTCCCCCCTTTCCCCTTGCATATTATTGTAACATTTTGAACACTTCTTCCTTCCTTGTAGGTTGTATTACTGGAAAACATTAAAGGTGAGGATGCTGAAGAACTTATAAGGAAGTGTCCAAGTGGTGTATTTGATATTGAAGACACTGGCAATGGTAAAGTGATTTTGTCTTCTTTATCCTTTCTTTCTGGACAACTTTCTGTGCTGCATAGTTTCCATTAATTTTCTTAGAATATAAAATAACGCTTCCATCTCTGTTTTTGCTTTCTTGAGTATCCCTGATGAATGATTTGGTTGTTTGACAGCTAAGAAGAAGGCAATTGTAGCTGATTCACGAGCCTGCACTTTGTGTAGGGAATGCATAAGAGGGGATGAAGAGTGGGAGAAACGTGTGGCACTGCACCGTGTTAAGGATCATTTCATATGTAAGTGATGAGGTGTACATGCTTTTAGCAATCTAATTACCATTAAACTGTGAATATAAGTTTCTTGTGATTGTTTGAAGAATGTAGTGAGGGAAATTATAAGCAATATCAAAACAAAGTAAACTATTCTGATTGGGTTGATACCAATTAAATTTACTGCAAAATATTTTTTCTACAAGAATAGTTAGAGAACCTCAGGAGCTTTGCCTCGGTGGATTAATTGTTGCTTGAAGGTATAACGACATACATCACCTTCTGGTGGAAAATCAATATTCTATTACTTGAGTTCAGATTGCAGATCAAATATTTCTCGTTAAAGTTCAAGCTCAATTGGAAACAAGCTTAAGTCTCCAGCTCTTGTCCTTGCAGGACAACGGACTAAATATATTAGCTCTATCATAGTTTTATTGAAGATCCTGTACTTGTGATATTCAGAGAACTTTCTTTTAACTGAATTAGAACTCCAAAGAAGGAAACTGGTCAATTTTACAATAATTGTCCTGAAGATCCTGGCTTCCAGATTTGGAAAGATCCATAATGTCATGAGATGGTCATGGTTTTGAATTTAATAGACCAAATTTTATATGTTGCCAAACCGTTTTCAACTCACTGGTTTTTGATATAGTCCCCTGGATAGAGAGGTTTTTTATATATTGCAATCTATAGTAGCGAATATGTTTTGAATTGATCACTTTAGCTAAATAAAATATTTTGAACTTCCAGTGCTAAGCCTATAAATAATTCTGCAACCAAGAGCCTGAAAGGCTGCTTGAGCGTTATGCTGTCTAAGCAGCTCAGGAGAAAAAGTTGTGCATGTTATTTCCTACTATCCATTTACTGGAGTTCTGTTACCGTGGTTCATGATACATAAGTTCGTCTGTGACCAATTTTGAGTAGAGTTTCTGTTGTCAATTTCTTGTACAAGGCAGATGAAATTGTCCCTCTTGTTTATCAGTATTTATTTTTAACCTTCATTGTAGGTGGATAAAATTGCTTGAATTTGAAATTTATTAATTTTGAGAAGATCTGTACTAATTTTGCTTGCTCTTTCCCACTAGTTACTATTGAATCAACTGGAGCATTACCTCCTGAAGTTCTCTTTACTGAAGCTGTGAAGATCTTGGAAGCCAAGTGTGAACGTGTAATTACCGAGCTCTCTTGAGGCCTTCTTCTCGTTTCCATTTTTTCTGGAGTAGATGCTGATGAAGAGGTGTTATTTAATGTTGTTTACCAAGCTTGATTACTCTCTCTCTCTCTCAATTTTGGAATTCGAAACGTTTGCAAAGCCTTTTACGTAAAAGCCTCAGTTTCTGCATAGAAGCTTTGTTACTGATAACACATGATTATGCAGTGTTAATGTTGAATAACTGAACTCTTTCAAGGCCAAGCTTAATTGAATTCCGTGGCCGAGTTTCAATGTATAGCTGGGATTTTACTTGAATGCATCCTATTTACTTGAAGCAGCTTCTTGGTGCCTAATCATAACAGGTTTAAGACGGAAAAACTATACAGCTCCATCAACAGTTTCATAATTAATTTTGGTCATTAATTTATGTTATGGAGTACAAAATTCCATTTATGAAATGAAAATAACACCATTAATTACTGTTATAATAACGCATTTTAGATCCCTTGATTTTTGAACATGGAAAGAGAAAACAAAACAAAAAAAAAAACATTTAGTGGGTGAAATGATATGAAGGAAGGAACGGGGGATAAAAGAAAAAAAGGAGAAAAAAGAGATGAGTAAAGAAAAAAGAAAAATACGAAAGTTGATGTGATCCAAACCATATTTTTATATATTCGGGAGTGTAATGTTTATATTTTAAAGTGATCCAAACCATATCTATACCTCATCGATCATCTTATAAAAGTAATTATGTGAAGACAAGAAACTTTAAAGACAAGTTAAAGAATTGATAATGATAAAAGAATACACAAAAAAAACATGAGTTCATATGTAGTTTTAGTATTGTTACTACCAAAAAAAGGATGAAACTTAAAGGATGTGTGTTGATTGTCAAGTTATCAACAATATTACGGTACAGTATAGGCACTCAATTCGTAAACTTAATGATATGTTAGATGAATTGCTTGAGTCTTGTAATTTTTTTTAGATTGATTTGAAAATTGGATATCATCAACTAAGAATGAAAGAAGGAGATGAATAAAAAATTGTCTTTAAAACTAAATATGGTTTGTTTGAGTGGTTAGTTATACTTTTTAAACTTACTAATGCACCTGATACTTTCATGAGATTAATGGACCATGTTTTGCGCAATTTTAGAGGTAAGTGTTTTATGGTTTACTTTGATGATATTTTAACTTATAATAAGAATTTAGACGAGCATGTTAAACATTTAAGGAATTGATTGGTTATTTTACGAAAACAATGTTTATATGCTAATATGAGAAGGTGTGACTTTTGCATGGAAAAGATTGTAATTCTTAAATATGTTGTTAGTGCAAAAGGTATTGAGATGAATAAAGAAAAGGTTAGGGTTATCTAAGAATGGTCTTCACCTAAGTCAATCATTGAGACAACAAGTTTTCACAGTTTGGCTAATTTTTAAAGGAGATTTGTTAAGGGTTTTAGTACTCAAGCCGCATCTTTAACTGAGATAGTTCACCTCAATGAGGTACCTAAGAGCATCATGTTTGAATATGATAAATTTTTAAGCTATTTCTGGAAGGTTTTGTTCGGGAAATTAGGAACAAAATTGTTATTTTTTACTACTTGTCATCCACAAATAGATGGTCAAACTGAAGTAGTTAATAAGACTTTAACTATCATTCAAAAGAATTTAAAAAATTAGGAAGATTGTCAATCATTTATTGAATTTGTTTATAATAGAAGTTAGGTCATTCTCACAGCTTTCTTAAATTGGAAACCTGATCTAGATAGTCAGGGCTAATTGAGTTATTGTGTGTACAAGCATCTTTTTCCTTTGCACCATTGAAATGAGTATTCTACTACTGATTATTCTCATTTTGAAATTGTTTGACTTTAATCCTTTGGATTTCTTTTCTTTATCTATAGATGAAAAGGTTAGTCTTGATGACAATAGAAAAACACAAGTAGTAAAGGCTTTCCATGAGAATGTCAGGAGACAAATACAAAAAGAAAAAGAAAAAGAATAAACAATATGAATTCAAAGCTAATAAAAGGAGAAAGAAAGTTATTTTTTTTAACCAGATGATTGAATTTGAGTGCATATGAAAATAAAAAGGTTTTCTAAACAAAAAAGATCTAAGTTGATACCGAAAAGAGATGGACCATTCCAAATTCTTGAAGATTTAATGATAATACTTATAAAATGAATCTACTAGATGAGTATGGTGTTAATGCTACTTTTAATGCCTTTTTTTTATTGCTTTGTTTGGTATAAGTGATGATTCGAGGTCGAATCTTTTTTAGGAAAGAAGGGATGGTACGATCCAAACTACACCAAAGGATCTATAAGAAGTTCAAGTTGGGCCAATTATAATCAAAGATACATTCAATGAGCCTATTTAGAGTATCTAGACTAAGGTGAATTTCAAGGAGGCTACAACTTCAATAAGTGATGATCAGACCTTATTCAAATTAATTCATGCACAAGAGGGGCCTAATCCATCTATTTCATGAGCTGACTAATTTTGGCAGTTAGAGGCTTATTTTTTCTAATACACGGTCTTACTCTAACTAGTATAATTTTCGATCAGATTGTTGGAACAGGCTAAAATTTCATCAGAGGTTTCCAAAGGTCTTATTCTATATTGGACTAAAATTTACATCGGGAAGGCCTTGCGATAAGGTATAGAAGCTACTGTATAGGAATTGTATTAGTTTCCTAATTGATTTAGGATTCTTTTTTCTATTTTATTTAAACTCTTATTATTTTTATAGTATTGTTTAAGACGCTTTTACATATTATAAATAGGGTTATTTAACTTGTATTTGTGCTTATTTTGTTTTTACATAGTTTGATTTCAATAATTATAATTGTGTGTGTGGCATTTTGCTCATACTTTTTTGGTTTTTCATTAAACTACTCTGACTTATCAAAGAATTGACTAAGGTTCATGATGTCTTTTATACTTCTCATTTGCGTCTCTTTATAGGCATTAAGTGAGGGTTCAATTATTTATAGTCTTTATATCTTGGTATAAGTTATCGTTATGTAAAGCTCAATTTCAACCCTGATTTTAGTTTTCTTAGAAATAATTAATTTGACAGTGGATTTCTAGATGTATATATCCACAAAGATTGCATCAAAAACCTTATTTAAAAACAACTATCTTATCCACAACCTCTTTTTCACTGAAATCCGGTATCACAACAACCGCCACCTTTCTTTTCTCCACATCACCACCATAAATAACCCCACCTCTTTTTATAACTTGATTTAAACGAACCAACAAACCAATTCACACTAGTTCTCTAATAGTTAGTCAAGTTGTTCATTTTTATACTCTTTCTCTAGCTAAACAAACCAACACCATGACCATAAATCTTCTCCCCATTATCATAACCCAATTTGTTTACCTTATTTTCAAAATGTTTTTTAAAAAATCCAAAAATAGTGAAAAAAAACAACATAAGAATAAAAAATGCCTTTTTTGATGCATTTGCGTCATTTTTGTCATCTTCAATGTCTTTTCAAAAGAATCCAAAAATTAAAAAAATTATTTTCAATGTGTTAAACTATTAACACACTCATTTCAAAATCATTGATTAATTGTTTTTCATCAAATTAACATTGACATTGCCTTTCTAAAAAAAATCAAAATACAAAAGGTTAAAAAAATTAAAAAATAGGACAAAGGGATCAAAGCGCAAAGCAAGAAAATGGAGGGACCAAGATAAAACCAAGTTACTTGGTCACCAAATTGCTTGGGGACCAAGCAATTAGGAGGAAGAGATAAAATTACTTTCCCTATAAATAGTATAAAAAAATATCAAAAGAAGGAAGGAGTGTGAAAAACAAACCTAGAGAGGAACCATTAAAAAACTATACCAAAAAAAATAGAGAACTCTATCTCACACACACCAAAAAAAAACCTTGTACTTTTTTTTACAAGCCATCACCCTCACATAAGAAAAAAATACCTCACATAAGACACAAACCAATCTCTCCCTCATGCTCTCCCTTCATGTCAAAATCAAACACACACAAAAATCAAAAATCTTTATTTTGTCTCTTTCCTTAATTCATAGGCTGAATAAATAAATGGGCTAGCAAAAAATAATCTTTATGGTCCAAAGAATTATTTTATAACAAACCCAAAATAAAGTTCATAATAGGTTAGGAAAAAAAAA
>Ga0307511_10008592_pt1 | contig 10215 bp, 14 predicted proteins | sample 13_EM_MG_FD_200266 | JGI IMG/M metagenome (GOLD analysis project Ga0307511, IMG submission 200266) | Populus trichocarpa ectomycorrhiza microbial communities from riparian zone in the Pacific Northwest, United States - 13_EM | ecosystem: Host-associated > Plants > Roots > Unclassified | place... | reverse complement strand
AATTTTTATTTAAAGAAATCAAAGGCTGGAAAATAACCCAATATATTTGAGTTTAACTACATATTGAGCCTAAATATATAAGAATCTGGTAAACTAATAGACCCAATATACTTGGGCTCAGTTAAGAGCTGAGTCTATATATTTTTTATTTGACAAGTCGGGAACAACTCTAGACCTTATCTTGGTGACCATACCAGCCCCATCTTGAGAGTTAAATGCTATTAGAATCAGAAAAATGAGTTATAAAGACTCATTAGATTCTCGAAAAAAAGGTTTTAAATCTATATTTTTATGGTATATTTATTTTTAGAGGTTTTTTAAAAAAATTTATTGTATTTTTTTTAAAAAAATATTTATTTAAGCATTGGAAAGTTTCCAAATCTATAAAAAAAAATAAAAAATGGAGGTGTTGTGCATCCATCTTTGTCCATCTTGGTAAGAAAAAATAAACTAAATTACTAAAATCATGATTAATTTATTATCCAATAAGCATTGCTCGCAGGCTACTTCTCCAATTATTATTACAAAATATATCGCAACTTGGCAATTTAAAGAAGTTTTAGCACCCCATGACAGGAATGTAAGTGTCAAGAGCTGTATCTGAGGACGAGTTATAGCAAGAACTCCCACCATTTCAGAGTCCATAGAAGTAGCAGATTGTGACTAAACAGATTCCATTGAAACGAGAAGCTTTTACAGCTTCTGTATAGTTTCCTTTTCATACAGTATGACAAGAAATCTATTTGATCAATTAGCCTGGATAATGCTATGCGTGAAGGATCAAGATCCTTTTTTAGGAATGCCAAGGTCTTCTGTTTATCTTCACGTGTTTTGCTTTTAATAAAGTAATTCTGTCTTCTTTCCATGGTCTAATCAACAGATATTATGGCCTCTGCCTCAACTTATTTGCAGGAGAAGGTTGGCAAGAATATGGCGGATCTCTTCCAATCTCTCTTTTGTTTCTTCTGACCGGACCGGATGTTTTAATTTTTTCATTTCTCTTGCCGAATTCGGATGCCAACAAGGAGAAAAGTCTCTCCCCAAAGGATCAAATCAAAGGGCACCCAAGAAACAAAAGTCCGAAATTGAGAAAGTTTGATCAGTATGGCGAGAAAACAGTCTCTTTGACAAAGTGTGAAGCTGCTGCTACAAAACTGAAGTCCCAAGATCAAGTTGAAGTACAAGCTTCCATGGTAAGTTGTTAAGAAATCATTGACCTGGAATGTGATTCTTATATAGGTTCAAGGTAAATGACGACCTGCTATTTCGTAATGTTGTTATCTTTGCTAGTAATTTGACTTGCTACCAGTATGCATTATGGCCTCATGTGCAACTAAAAGAAAACATTGATATCACTAAAAACATGATAGGTGTTTTTATGTTCATTGTTCTCTCTTAGCGGTTGAATAATGTTTCTTAACATGGTTGCAGGATTTGTTGCCAGTTACCTGCTCAGGCATGGATAAAACTGCAATCTCGAGTTCCCTTGATAGATTCATATATTCCCCCACAACAGAATCATGGAGGCTGGAGGACTACAAAGTCAAAGGTGTGTGATTTAGAAATGCTTCGAGCTTTGGGCACATGGTCCTTTATCTGTGGAAAACTTTCATATATGAATCTCATTTCTGTTGTCTGCTGTTCAGACTACAGAAAGGAGGCATGCTTTCTAATACGAAAGGTTAATGTTGACCTGTTATTGGACATTCTAAGCTCCTCCTTGAACATACAATCTATCACATGGCTCTACATGCCATGAAAATCTTTAAGGGTCTAGTGCGGGATCTATCCTCTCCCAGAAATGTGTATCTCGGGGTTATAATATGGATCATCATTAATTAAGTGCATGGTGACGATAACCGGATTCTGAGTTTGACTTCCCAGCGGCTGCATCGATCATGTAACTCAACTGTTAACTTCATGACCGTCAGCATCCAGTCTACCGAAGATGTCGACCTTGGAATCCAAAATAATTGATTTTGCAGGGGAGGACACTTTGTTATTTTGGTTATAGAAAGTTTATCCAGTGTGGATTGATAACTCGTGATCAGCATTTGTATATTTTTGGTGAAGACTGGATACACAACAGGTTGTGGGGGGGCTGAAAATATTTATGCTGGCTTGGTCTTTGTAGCTTTTAGCAATGAAAAAGACGAAGCTGATCACTTTGTAAAACTTCGCATCCCTGCATGTCACTTTCGAGTGATACAAGTCACAGATTCCCTCAGCAAGAGTTCATCGTAGACATGCTATAGCTGAGAAATGCTTTGTACATATGACAGCCTAGAATCATATCCGCTATTGGAACCAAGGTAACAACTAATAGTAAGTAATCTCCTCCCAATAGCCTTGCTAGATATAGAAGATACATGTCATTTAGATTTATAATAGCAGCTATCATAAGCCTCAGATCCTATTAGATCAGTCGATTTTTGCACAAGATGCATATAGTCTGGGCACTATAGAATCATAATGACCCAATCAAGTAAAATGTATGCCACAACAATAGACCTAGCCCTTAATAACCATTGCGAATATAAGTTTTTCGCGTACCAAACTGCTCACCATGTTATGTCTGACTGTATAAACGTTTTCTCTTATATTGTCATCAATCATCATCCTTAAACTCGACAAGCTTCTACTAGAGCATCTCTGCAATTCTGGAGGAGACATCATCCAAACAAGTCATATTGCTCCAGCTGCCAGTAAGGAATACAGCTCCCCGGGGATTCCATTTTCCCAACCAGCTGGTCTATTCCTGCATTCATAAACCAATAGCTTAAGAAAATTGGATTGTTCGAAAATCGCAGTGCATGCTTATCAAAGCTGGTTACGGACATAAGGCTGTCCGAAATAGCTCAAGTGTTGAATAGAACTCTCAATGCATGAATATTACAGAAAATTAAGGACAAAAACTTTCATTACCTATGTCTGGGCTATGCAAGTACATGTGGTCGGACACTGGGGTGGCGTCTTCATCAGGTTGGTTGTCTTCTGGCTTGGTCTTCTTCTCTTTAAAAGGCTCAATTTCTGTCTCTACTTCAGATTCTCCACTGTTTGGTAGTAAAGCTGATTGCTTTCTTTTTGAACGAGCTCTCCTATTTTGGAACCAATTATAGACATTTGTTTCAGAAATCTGGCCATGTTGTGCAAGTTCCTTGGTTATATCTTTGATCTTCTGCCTGCCTGGAGTCGCATTGCATTGTTTGAAAATCTGCTCAAGGATTTCAAGTTGCGCTGGTTTTGGAGTCCACCGCTGCCTCGACCCTATCTTGTGGACAGAAGATGACAGTAATGGATCGCAAAAGTATGGATTCCCAAGTCGCATGCCTAAATGAGAAGCAAAACATCGAAGATTTACCTCAACAAAACTAAGTAAAACACATGCTTATTAAGAAATTAATAGGACGATTAGTCAAGAACAAATTACATAGACAATAAATGGCTAGGCAAAGAATTATCTCAGCATAACTTTCCCCCATGATAAAGATAGAACAAGACAGCTTCAATTAGAGAACATTCAGCAATACAAGTGCCATCAAACCAATACTGTTTAGGGTTCTTTAGTTGGTGGAAGTGATCATCAATTGGCAAGTGAAATTTTGAGAGACAGAAATGGCCAACAGTGCTATAAAGAGGGCAAATTGAATAAGAGTAATCCAAAAGGTAAAGTAACATAGCTCTCCATATCCAATAACTTTCAAACTCCACTGAATTCCCCCATTGATTCAGTTCATAGATACACAAAACAAAAGATTATAACATGCACAACAAACCCTTTAAAGGAGAGAAGAAACAAACCAGCAAAATCCTGGTGGACAGAGAGAGCCTTGTGCATCTCAACAAGCTGCTCACAGATAGTGGCATAAACAGAAATTTGTTTCCTCAGCATCTCCATTTGCTCATCAGTCATCACTTTAACACCTAACCCACCTCCATTTTGAAACTTTCCATCCTCCATGAATCTCTCTCTAGCTAACAAGAACTATTTATATATGCTACAGCTCTCTCTTTTCCTAATAATGTTTCACTTTCTGGCTGCGACGTGAAAAGGAGTTGAGAAGAAGAAGAAGAATTGAAGTAATCACAAGACAAGAAGAGGGACTCTGCTCTGCAGCATAAAGGGTAGAAAAGGGCAGGAATGGTTGACGAGGTGCGCATTTTAGCATGATTGAGCGGGTTTCGCGCGTCAAGATCTCCCTTACGCCCCGAATCTTGGTCTTCATATGAATCATAGATTTTGCAAGTAACGGTAAATTCCATATTTATCTCCTTTTTATTTTATTTTATTTTTTGAAAGTTGGTTTGGATTTAACATAATTAATCACCTTTAAAAAGAAAAATAAAACTTCAAATATTTAACTTAATTAACTTTAAGAGGGTGTGTATGTCTTTAAGATTTTATTTTTAAAAAAATAGCTTTTGTAGATTATGAATACCTCAATTCAAATAATTCTAAATTTTGATAGTAAAACATAGAGTTTATTCTATTTAGAAAATCGAATTCTTTTTTTTTTTTAGTTTATATAGTTGAAAACATGCATGGGAGTTAAATCCAGAAAAAAAATCAATGTTTTTTAAAAAATAATGCCGGTTTTCATTAGTCATGGAATCCGGCATTTCATGCGTGACTCAATGGTCCAAACATTTGCTTGAGTAAGAAAATGGCGGAGAATGTTACGAGCTCTCCTTGTCCTAGTGCCTAGCCTAATTTTTTATTAGCCGTAATTCAATCAAGTCTTAGTCTCATCCTGTTTCAAACTAAATTATTTAGTATAATCAACTTCCTTCAAAACCAAAGTTATTGAATCTGGTATCAGTTATGGATTCATCGGCTTGATAATAATTAATTAAATTAATATTGTTTTAAAAAAAACTCAAATTAAATTTTGTCCCACTAAATCCCAGTAAACGATTAAATTATTTCAAGTCAACTCTCATTTTAATTTTTAAAAACTCATCGAACTGCTCTTAAAAACATTGTTCAAGAATATTGCACATGGATTTATTATATTTGTTATTATTATTATAAAATAATATTATTGAATCAAATCAAATTAAATCGAATCTATATCAGTCAAACGGGTTGATAATAATTAATTAAAATAATATTGATTTGAAAAAAATCAAATTAAATTTTAACTAAATCCCGCTAAGCTGATGAAGTCACTTTGACTTAATTCTCATTTTATTTTAAAAAATTCATCTTAAATCTGATCTTAAATTTCAAGTAGGCTGGCCAAACCAACCGCTCTTAAAAACATTTTATTATATTTGTAATTATTATCATAAAATCTGAGTAGATAATCTAATAATTTTAGTCAAAAAAAAAAAAAAAGGTGACGGTTCAAGATCACTTGGCCATCACCAATCTTTTCAACTGCAAGCAAGAATTAAAAGCGATAAGAACATTAGAATAAGATCATCACTACAAGATTAAAAGAGAGCGACACAGAACACATGGCCTAGGTAGCCGCAGCAGAACTCTTAATTCTTGGCATGGAACAAGGAAATTTGGTGTCCCTGGCAAGAGCAACAAAGTTGAGGGATTGTGGGGTGTCTCTATCTTTCATATCTTATTTAAATTAATAACCAAAAATATACATACTTAAACTATAGTTAGTTAATTACCACTGCACAGTCGCATTTTTCCATCAGCACCACCGAGGCTGCTCTCACACAGAAACAAGGAGGAGGACTTCCTTGTTTTGCGGGTGGCTTGAACATCTATAGCCAACCCGCATGGCCGCCTCAGATTCCTGGCATCATCACTGCCGCCTCCTGGATAACCAGGATTGCCTTTAGAAGCTCTTTTGCGATGCTCAGGTCAAACAAACATTCAAGTGAGAGAACCCAACTAACCAAATTCAAGAGATTACAAAAAGAAGAAGAGGGTCCCTTTTCATAGCTATACAAGCATGGAAGATGAGCAGCTAACTTGAAAAAGCCATTGATTTTCGTTAATAGGTGGCCTTGGACATGTGTCTTTCCCTCAGAAGCTATCTTGAGATGTGAGGTTTTCTCTCGCACTTGTAAATTGACCGCCAGCCTCTCTCACAGCCGAAAGGGAGACACCTCCAATAGTATCTCGAGCCTTGGATCGGAGCTAAGATGACTCATTTCTCTCCTAGACTATAGGATCTAGATTTGTTGGTAAACCTGGCCGCGCGGCGCTAATACCAATTGATAGGTGGTATTGGACCTATCTCTTTCTCAAAAGCTAGCTTAAAAGGTGAGGCTTTCCCTCACGCTTATAAATCGATACTCATGTGGAGTAAAGTCATGAATAATTCCAACTATCATGAAATTATTCACTCAAGGAAAGGAGAATGCATCATCAAATTGACCTCAAACAATAATAACATTGTGGCTTTACTTTAAAGAAAACAGCAATCAAAAAAGACCAAAAAGCTAGTAAATGGAAAACTGCGTCGCTCACTAAATCCATTCATCGCCTGAATCTTCAAAATAATGTTGGTTCTTGGCTAAATTCAATTTGTGACCGGAATCAATCCTGTGGTGTTCTTCAACATAAAATTCTTTCTCAACTGAACTCAATCCGAACGGTAGAGAAGCTTTCCTGGATTCACATAACCCAATCTTCGACACTTGGCTTAGGTTTGCTTTTGAGCAGATGATCATCTTTTTCAAACCTTTTAAAATCTTAAGCAGATTTTCCACTGCAACAACCTATGACCTTTTCCCTTCAACTTTATTTTTATGGCTTGCAGTTGATGACCAATTTGGTTATGAAATCCTTCGTGCTGTTTACAGAACTTGGATATCCAAAACTTCAATGTCTGAAAAAGAAATATCGAAATTATGAGGTAAAGGAATGTGTAGCCAGCATGGAAAGGGAAGTCCTAATAATTTCTCAACCACCCACCGTGGCATACTTAGGTTGCATTACATTTTCACTACACAAGAAGGATAGGGTCTCTAAATTAGGTGATCTTCTGAGAATGTAAACTAAAACTAGAAAGTGATAGTCCTTCAGACAACTATTCACATTAATGACCGAGTGCTGAAGGTTGTCGAACACAACTGAGCAATAATTGTGAATGAACTGAGTCTGCAACATAAGTAAACATTAGTCAACATTCAAGTTTCAACCCGTCCTGTCATGAAACAATTAAGGTTCAATCTAGGCATTAGGAAAGAGCGTGCATACCTCAAGAACACACTGTTAGCTCTAAAACTCTTGTACAGCACACACCCTGGAGAAGCTCAGTTATACGATCGCGACTAGTTACCACATCAATATGGTCATTTAAAGTATCAATATTCAGAGTAGCATGGTTCAGAACTTTGAACTGACTCCAGTAAACGTTATTTGCAGACCATGTTGTCCACTCCAACTCTTAGAGATTAGGGGCATTAATTTTCATTGTGCAGTTGTATACAGGAGACAAGGAATTCAAGTCCAAGAATAACTTCTGCAGCCTCTCAGTTGAGATGCAAATCTCCAAGAGATTATATGGGAGATCAAGTAACGTTAATTCTTCAAGACATGGATGATTGATACTAATTTTGTCTGTCTTTTAAATCGGAAAGACTCGACCTTTTAAGTGATGGGCAGGCAGTTGAAATCAACTTTTTTAAAACATCTTCAGAATCAGAACCTACCACTGGAGTCAGGGAGAGTTCCTCAAGAGAAACAAAAAACCCCGCAGGCTCTTTGACACACTTATAATACAGATCTAAGTCAAGGACTCTAAAAGTTTCAGAACTATACATACACTGCGGCAGCTCGCAGATTGGCTTTTCCTCCGACTCAAAGAGAGGATCTTTACGTATCCCAACCTCAAGGTCAATCTCCTGAACTCGACAATTCACTGCAACACTGATCCATTTGTCAATAAGATTTACATCTGCATCACAGTTATTCTTGCGGCAATACCAGTCCAGGCAAAGACGCTGTATCGCCATCCCATTTCGCTGGCTCAGCAACCCATCCGCACTATCAATAAGTTGATTGCACGAATTCGGGGGACCATCATAGAAACATTTTGATACAAACATTTTGATACAAACTTCAGATATGGGCTAGAAACAAACATCTGTCTGAATCTTTTTGATACCACACCAATTCGAGCTATGTCATCCATCTCAAGGAAAGAGAAAATATTGTGATGAATAATGGGATCTAGTAAGTTCCAGAATTGATCCATCGCCTCGGTATTCCTACATTGTGCTTTCCTACAGCGTTCTCTGACTAGCAAGGCCATTGTTATACCCAAAATTCTCTACCTAAAAAGATGAATATCTTCCAAATCAGAAACTATCAAAATATTAATATTAAAAAAACAATAATACGTGAAAACTGACAACAGCCCCACAAACAGAACTCAAAGCAAAACCCTAAATATCATGCTTTAAAAGCCCTACATTCAAACACCCTGCTCTAAATCATATTGACAGATTCAAAATGTAAATTGCAACAACATGGATTATAGAGTATTTCAAACAATAAGTAAAACAAAACCATCTAGGTGGTGGCCCAATGGTAAGAGCTTGGGATCAAGAGGTTTGCTCCCTCTGTGGTCTCAGGTTCGCTCCCTCTATGGTCTCAGGTTCGAGCCTTGTGGTTGCTCATATGATGGCCACTGGAGGCTTACATAATCGTTAACTTCAGGGCTCGTGGGATTAGTCGAGATGCGCGCAAGCTGACCCGGACACCCACGTTAAATTAAAAAAAAAAATTATGTAAAACAAAAGGAATCAGAGAACACATACCTGAGCAACTCGAGAGAGTTTTTTTAATTTTTATTTTTTTATGAATAGGGTTTGATATTATTTTCTATCTCTCTCTTCTTGCATATACGCCTCGCTTAATGAAAATTAGTTTTTTGAAATTTATTTTCCAAACTATTTTCATGTATTTATTTATTTTAAAAAACTTAATTAATAAAAAATGATTTTCAATTAAAAAAATAGCTTAATTTTAGAAAATTATTTTTTTTTATTTCAAACAAAAATATTTTTTAGAAGTTAAGAAAAATTCAGAAATATCTTATTTTTATTAGTTATATCATATTTAATTCTAAATCTTTTAATTTCAATATATTTTGTTTTGAATTATTTTTATTCAATTTTATCTCTTAGAATTTGATTTTTATATCAACTTTGATCCTTATTTTTTTATTGTTATTTTTTTTTCTATTTTTCTTTTAATTGAAAATTTTTATTTATTAGATTTAGTTCTTATTCTTTTCACTGCTATTTATTTTACATTAAATAATTTTAAAAACTATATTTTATTAATTTTATCATCTTTGAACTTTTTTATCTATTAGATTTGATCATTTCTTTTAATAAACTTGAAAAAAAATTAATAAGTTATTTTACAGATCATTTTTTATGATATAGTCAAACATTGAAAAATATTTTCCAAGTCATTTTTCATAACACTACCACACATCAAAAGATAATTCACTTTCTATATAAATCACTTTAAAAAAAATTATTTTCTAACAAACAAACGGGTCTTGAAAAGCTTCTCAAATGAGAAATGCTATTTAGAATAGCCAAATTGGTAATAAGATTTTTTAAATTGTGCAAATACAAGCACTCTAATGGTCAAAGGCAATTTAGAAGACTCAATTGTATTTTAATATATTTGATACATAACTATATTTCATAGTGTGATATAATCTGGTTGACTTGGTACATCTAAAAATAACTTGGATGATTCTCAATCAACTCAATATTAAATGATAAGATTAAAAAAAATTAAAAAAAATAAAATTAAAATCAACTTGGATAAACTCACTAAACTCATAATGCGGATTACAAGAAGAATATAATTTCATAAAAGAACAACCAAAAAGCTATTATAATGAATAATATTTTAATATTTTTGCAAGATAAGTAAGAATAAAATTTATTTATGTAAGACAGATATTTTGTCTAGGCTAGCACTCCTCTTCGAGCATGGAAAACAAGCATTAAAAAAGGAAAATAATTCGTGGCCTTCCATTTAGCATCTCCATGGGATGCCATGGAGATGCTCTCAAGGATTGATAGCTGTGACAGCGGGCCGTGTCTGCAAGTAAAGATAGAGACATGGATAGGAAGAAGGTGCTTCTAGGAAACAAACCTCGGAGCCTTCCATTCTTGATGAAACATATAGATCATGCGAGGAACGTCATAATCACCTAACATATGTTATGTGCTCTTTAAGGATAAGAGCTGCATATATATATATATACAGTT
>Ga0307511_10008589_pt1 | contig 10218 bp, 18 predicted proteins | sample 13_EM_MG_FD_200266 | JGI IMG/M metagenome (GOLD analysis project Ga0307511, IMG submission 200266) | Populus trichocarpa ectomycorrhiza microbial communities from riparian zone in the Pacific Northwest, United States - 13_EM | ecosystem: Host-associated > Plants > Roots > Unclassified | place... | reverse complement strand
CGGGCATTGAAGTGGATGCTTGTTTCTCAACAGCCCCTCACACCTCATGAACTCGTTGCTGCAACACAGGTTAATCCATCTTCTACACCCCTAGAACGCACTGTGCTGGATTCATCACTAGATGTTGAACTGGTCGTTTATGTATGTGGAGGGTTGATCCTCCTGGAGCATGAGCTAGAGGTAATGCGGTTTGCCCACCTGTCAGTTCAAGAATATTATGAAACAAGAAAGAATAGCTGGAGCACTCTCGACGCGCAACGTTTCGTTTCGGAAGGTTGTCTATGGACACTGCAATTTGGACCTTCCCCGACGTCGGCTCTCTATGAGTACGCGGGTTATAACTGGTTCCGACATTGCAGATCTTATCAAGACCTCGCACTATCACAGATCACCGAAGACCCTAACTATGTCCTTGACATCCCCATCCTAAATACATTTTTAGGTAATTTCGATTGTCCATCAACCCATTTTGTGCAGTGGGTAAGTTGGCTTAAGGGGGAAGAGATAAGTTGGGATCCAGAGCTGTGTATGGCGGTACCATCCGAACCGCTGAGGCCTGCTTTTGCGGCTGCATTTCGGGCCTAGGGGAGTTGGTCAGTTGGCTTTGGCATTCGGAAGGTGCAGATATGAATATCAAGAATGGCCGGGGTCATTCACTACTATTTCTTGCTAGTGGTTTTGGGACAACTTGGATTATGAAGTGTATATTAGCACGGGAAGCTGACCTTGACATCAACGAAGTTTGCGGCACAGTTACTGCCCTATTTGCTGCAGTAAATTCAGGTATTCTAGAACATGCTGCACTTCTTCTAGATCGTGGTGCAGAAGTCAATCTCACACTCGACACCTGCCTTCTATTTAGCACTGCCTTAGAGGGGGCCGCATACCACGGATATCTGGACATGGCTACGTTACTCCTAGATCGAGGTGCAGATATCACTCTCACATCTAGCAGCGATTATCGCACAGCCCCAAGCGTGGTCGCAGACGAGGAACACCTTGAAATGGATCAAGATTCCGATATCAATCTCAAATTTGCTAGCAAATATAATACTGCCCTAGGCGCGGCTGCAGCCAAAGGACACCTTGGAATGGCTTTGTTACTCCTGGATCGAGGTGCAGACATTAATCTCATATTTGATGGCGAATATGGTACTGCCCTAGGCGCGGCTGCAGCCTGCGGAGAGCTTGAAATGGCTTCCTTACTCCTGGATCGAGGTGCAGATATCAATCTCACATTTGCTAGCAAATATGGTACTGCCCTAGGCGCGGCCATAGACCACAGAGAGCTTGAAATGGCTTCGTTACTCCTGGATCGAGGTGCAGATATCAATCTCACATTTGGTGGCAGATATGGCACCGCCCTATGCGTGGCTGCAGTCCACAGGCAGCTTGCAATGGTTTCGCTACTCCTAGATCGAGGTGCAGACATTAATCTCACCATTGATGGCGAATATGGTACTGCCCTAGGCGCGGCTACAGCCCAAGGACACCCTGATATGGTTTTATTACTCCTGGATCGAGGTGCAGATATCAATATTACATTTGATGGCGAATATGGCAGCGCCCTAGCTGCGGCTGCAATGGGTATAAAGCCTGAATTGGTTTCGTTACTCCTGGATTGAGGTGCAGACATTAATCTCACATTTGATGGAGAATATGGTACTGCCCTAGGCTCTGCCGTTGCATCGCCGTGGAGAACGCTTGAAACAGTCAAACTCCTGCTAGATTGAGGTGCCAACCCCGACTTAACAAACCACCTTGGCCAGAGGCCTCGCGATTTTGCGAAATGTCAAGGGGACCACGATATAGTAAGATTGTTGGACTCTTACAGCGCGGGGGAAACGGAGAACCAAACAACTCATACACAATCCTCCGCTGACGGATCAAAGAACGAGGGAACCGATTGCAGTGTAACTAGCAGTTCTAGCGTGTCATCATTTCACTCGGAGGAATCGGAGTAATGCAATTTCCTTATGCACTTACCTGTTATTCCTTTAAACTTTCTGTTGTGTTGTTTCCCGTAGCCCGTTGGTGCAACTGAAGGCTTCAGCTATTTATGCTTCGTAGAGAAACGATATTATTTCAAGGCCCGCACTCTGATTTCTTTCATTTCGATTTTCCTACACTTATTTCCATTTCAAGCGATATTTCTTTGTTTACATATCAACCCCATCGGAATAACATCCCTCACCCCAAATCTATGTCTGTATATGTGTGCCGATGATCGCCCTCGCCCAATACACTAAGTAGCATATACCCTTCGCATGATTCTCCTTTTCCTTCCCTCTCCAAACCCCTCGCATGAGAAAACACCGCAGGTACTTATGCTAGAGCAACCAACAGAAATGAATACCCCCCACACTGACTCTTCTCTTATAGTGGAAAGTAAACGAAGGACATTTTGTATCTACAATATTTATACGGAATTACTCGAATCTTCAGGCACAAAGTAATAAGAAAATAACCGGAGATGTAAGTACTGGTTCATGTTCTGCTGTGCCACTGCGAAATAAAAAGGAGTAGTGAGAGTAGTGAGGGGTGAGTCTATAGAAGCATAAGGAATATTTCTTGCATTTGGCTACGGGTATAGATCCTGAGAAAGCAAAAATCCACTTTCTCCTGGACTAGCATTTGATCTTGTTTATTTAATTAGCGAACTACGCACGTCGTCCAGCCACAGCACACTCTGAGATATCACTATGCATTTATAAAATATGCTTTCGTATTTTAGGTCCTATAACCCAAACAAATACCAACCGAACATCCCCATACATATTCTCATGACCTCATACACCCGTATACATACATACATACCTAAGTCCATCTTCCTAAAATAATAATAATAATAATAATAATCCCCCAATCCCACCCGATTCACCGACCTATTTCGTATCCCACTGATGTTTCTTCTCCCCCCACCTCTTCTCCTCAAACAACTCATCCGTCAGCTGCCTATACAAAAACACGCTCTGCACCACCCTGCTGTAAGAAATACTCTCCCGACCTTATCCGAGAGTAGACTATGTTATGTTGGGGTGAGGAATATATATAACCGAAATGTATATGATGTTGAGGTATTGCGAGATATGGCCATATAGGCTGCGAGAGCAGAGAAGCAGAGATATCACGTGAGGGATAGAATGCATGTATATATAGCCTGGTATAAACCAGCGAGAGAGAAGACATGCAATAATATACATCGGACGAACCCGTTAACCTACTCTCCTTCATATACACTTGCCACACATATTTTTTTCTACACCTGCTAATACTATGATCCGAGTACGTAAACCACTGCACCTCCAACCTCTCCAGCGTCACCCCCTGCCTCATCAAAGTATCTACTAGTGCTGCACTATTCTGGCTGAACATTATCATCCAGGGTTCCATGCTGCATGAGGATTCCGCCCCTGATGGACTTGAACCCCGTAATGTCCACCACCTCGGAGGCCCGGTATCCTTCGGCACTGCCCTGGAGCGTCTTCATATATCGCTCCGTGTAGAGAGTATCGTAGAATCGCTAATCGGAGACTGGGGCGGTGATGAGTCCCCGAGAGAGGATGTTGGCGGCGGTGTTGGCTTCGGTGACTTTGGATATTAGGTACCCGCCATAGGACCACCCCCGGATGACGATATGTTTCTCATTGACATATTCCTTCTTTGCTCATTCTTTTGCCGCGAAGAGTTGGTCCTGCGTTTCGAGTTTCCCTAGCTGGCGAGCGGAATGCGTGGCTGTTATAGCCAGTGCCGCGGTTATCGATGGTGAGGACGATATATTCCAACCCTGGGTCCGATCCGACATATGTATCCCAGCCGACTGTGCGGAATTGCATTCCGGTTTCTTGGGACCCAGGGCTGCCGTAGATGTTGAAGAGGACGGGGTATTATTATTTTTCTGGGCTGAAATTTGCTGGGAGGCGTTCTAGTACGTTGAGTTTTACGCCAGTGGGGAGTTTGAGCTTTATTTGTAGTCTTCGAGTTTAGTTTTGAGTGCGGTGTTGTCCTCGGCGGTGCGGACGAGGGTGTGTTTGGAGCCATCGGCGGAGATGGAGTAGAGATTTTGCCAAGGATATCGGGGCCGTTGTAGCTGAGGAGATAGTATCCACCGCCAGTGGAGAAGCTAGCACCCCAGTATCCCGGGGTTTTGACGTCCACGAGGTTAGTTGTGTTTGCCCCTGGGTTGGTGGGGGGGGCGGGGTAAAGGCGACGCTCCGTGGGGTCTCCGAGTAGAGATGTGGTACACGATTCCGCGCTTTGTGTCAATTCTAGACACAGAAGTGACTTCCCAGTTTCCGGAGGTGAGGGGCTTCGGTGGGAAGGGACCGTTGCGGGAGTACAAGTAAATGTGCATATATCCAGAGCGCTCCGACAGATCGAGGTATTCGGGGGGGTTAAGTGATTGCGAACTTATTTCCGATCCAATGATCCAATCGCCAGTTCCGTCCCGCTCTCAGACGGCCTGTGTTTTTGCTCCGGGGTTGATGTCAACAAGGACGAGCATCTCGAGGTCTTGTACGTGGTGCATGATGCGGAAGATTATTTGGCTGTTGACATCTAGTCCGAAACTCTTGGATACGGCTTTGACACACTTCCCTTTACTAACCGTCAACAGGTGGAAGGTTGTGGTAGGGCTAGTCTCCTCGAGATACTTAAGTTCAGTAGATATGCAGGAGCAACATTCAGCCCTGCCTGATAGTAAGGGACAGTATATGTCGGCACCCCCGTCTCATCGATTCTCAAGTAGGCAACATACTCTTTATCGAGAGCCCACCAAAGTGTTTTAATACCCCTATAAATCTCCTCATAAACCTAATCCGGGACGGCGTTCAATATAGCCGGGTCATTCGAGTTACCTTCCCAGAGGACTAGATGCACGCTCATTACTTCGGTCGTCGGTGGTAGATCTCACCAAGTTGATCGGGGATGAGAGGGGTGGTTAACGTTGGTGTGTGCGTTGGTGTAGTATGTGGAATGGCTAATACACCAAAGCTTATCAAACATTCTAAGACATTCTTCGTCGAGACTCAGCCGCGCATGGATCAGTTTTCTTTTCTTTTTTTTCACATATTCAGTACTCATATGCGGCCCCGTAGGGGGGCCATGATGAGCCCCTCGGAAGCCCGAGAGGATTCAAGGGCGGCTGAGTTAATCCGGCCAGCCCCGCAACAATAACCAGAGAAACGAGAAAAAACTATACTGGTAGCCAAGATAACATCCTGAATAACCCGCATCCCATGGATCAGTTGCACGTGTATTCCGCTGTTATTCCATCTAAGCCCTCGCCGGCTGAGCGCTTGAACACCAATCATACACATGTTTTTGGTATTTATAATAGCATTGTGCCAGATTGAGGTCAATTACTTAATGCCCAGAGGGCGCCAGTTGGCCGCTGCATGTGTGCTGATCCTTGCCTACTTGGCCGAGCTCTGGTTTCCGATGTCGCAGAAACAGAACTCGAGAGAGCGCATCACGGGTATCATCTAACTTTAGTGATAATCCGAGCAGAGCTATTCGAGGGTTAATAGTACCGTCAGAGCTTTGGCGATTTCCACAAGGTTCCATAGACAGTTTACAGTAGAGCAGTGTCCAAACAATTGGTCGTTCCATAGGTTCTCAGTACTCTGTACCTAAATAAATCGACCCCCGAGCAAGAACAATTATCAACACCTAAGCCGACGCCCTCTCAGCTACAAGGAGGGTAACAGGGCGAAGGGTCCATTAGTGAAGGTTAAAAGGGAACGTACCAAAATATTTGGATGCAGACGATCGGCAAGAAGCAGAAAAGGACATACGTGGCAGGGAGGATTGGAAGAATGTGGCGGAACTCCTTGTGAATAATTTTTGTCACGTGCTGGATGGGGATGTAGTGTCGGAAGTTGGGAAGACCCTGGGAGAGGACGGGAGTGAGGATTGTGAGGGAGCAAAGGGGTGTCTTCAAGGCTGAGGGGTCTCTATCACGAACGGGAAGATCTTCATGGCAAGATGGACGGCTGAGAAGAAAAACTCGGGAAGACGGAGTGGGAGAGAGAAGTATTTACGAGCAGGTAAAGCAACTAATAGATAATGCAGATCCAGTGGGAAATGGGCTTTTTCATTTTGTAAAACAGAAAAAAGGCCCAGTACCCGTGAGCACATCCATAGGGGATTTATGAGGGGCCATACGGAAACCCAGGTGGCAATAGACGTTAAAACCAAAGCCATCACTGACCCAGAAACAATTAGGTGCAATTTCTATACCAATGAAGGGCCGCAATTTTACCATACCATATTACATAATCCACCGACGTATACTAACAATGCCATGTTGGTAACGATCCTCAAGCTCTGGCAGGTTTTTTGAAAAAAGGATATATAAATAAATAAAAGAAGGTCCTCCGGCACTATAGGAGTGGGCGGTTCAGAAGCTGCTGTGCCCATGGAGGACTCTCTCGGTACAGTCTATTAGTTAGTAGAATACATACTGTAGGGGCGCCCTTGTTACTGCGGACTAGGTGAACAAAAGGGACAAAAGTCAACGGGTTACGACTGCGGCAACACAACCTGCGCGCGCACACAAACCGCAACCGCAACCCTGCCTACGGTGTCTAAACCCGCGACAGTCGCAGCAACAATGGGAATACGCAAAGTCCAAGCCGCAATCAAATGCCGCAAGCCACCGAAGATTTTTCTAGCAAGACATAAACTCCCTCTGACATGCGCTGCATTCACCCTGAAGTGCTACCTCTAAACCTGCGTAACACTTCAGGGTTTCCAACTCACTCAGGCCAGCTTCTTCACCAATATCAAATCCACCATGTTTTGCTAGAACAACCTTCCGTACTGTAGCTTGCGACATTTGATTGCGGCTTGGGCTTTGCGTATTCCCATTGTTGCCACGCAGTTGCCGCAGCTGACTTTTGTTCCTGTAGTTCACCTAAGTCGTCCACCGTACATATAACTATGCGTAAATGTGCGCCATGCTCTCGTACGTGTAGTACCTTGTCAATGAAAGCGCATCCTTGTACATACGGTACATACTGCGTGTCCTCATTGGCCAAACATAGCCCCCGCAAAAGAGCGGAGAATGTGGAAGTATTCATTGGATCATCAAAGCACATGACTCTATTCTATCCAGCAATCACTCTCACCATACAGAATATATTCACAATCCAGGTTTAAACTCACACAGCGACTATATTCATAGAATCAATGTTTAGGCCTACAGAGCCGGGGAAGCCCGGGAAGCCGAAGTCCGAGGCGCAAAAGGAGAGCAGGAGAGACAGGTTGATTGCTCCCGTCAAGAAATTCTTCCGCAGTTCGTCACCCCACCCTTCATCGAGTTCTCAACAGTCTCGCCAACCGTCACCGGTACCCCCACGGACAGATGAACATGGCCACTTGATTCAAGCACAGAGCATATCCGGTGAGCAGCAACAGACAAGTGATCTTTGGTCTAAGGCATTCAAGCAGCTCCCGGGAGAATACACGGAGGGGCTTGACAATCTGGACAAAATGGATGTTTTACAGAAGCTATTTGCGATTGCAAAACAAGTGGAGGAGCAAAATGCCGCAAAAAAGTTCAAGCTGAAATGGGGGGATAAGGAAATCGATGTACGGGAGAAAGCCGTGGGGTTTGTGGGGTGTCTTAATAAATTCAAGGAAATTGGGGATATCGTGGTGCAATATGACCCCGTGCATGCCGCATTGCCCTGGGCGGGGGTGAGATACATATTTATGGTTTATAACTTCCCTCAGCTCCTTTGCGGAATAGTACTTACATCCCCATCGTAGCTTGTCATCGGCCACCAGGAGAAACTCTCAGCGGCTATCGTTGCCATGGAGCAGATTGCTATCCTAATTGGGCGCTGCACCATCTACGAGCAGTTGTATCTCAGAAGCACTGACATTCCAGACATTGTGGAGAAAGCTATGGAGAACCTCCGTAGTGCTTTGGTGGCTCTCTACACGGCTATATTGCAAGCGTTAAGTCGACTGATGAGAGTCTTCCAGGGTATGAATCCACTACGGCTGGTAGTCTACTATATATGTATCAATGGGCCACTAATGAATCTTCAGGAAAAACAAATATCTTGAAACCTCCGGAGGCTAGCTTTGCGGAACTTCAAGCAATGGGGGAGCCGGAGGCAGATGTGGAATCAGCTGCATCGGCTGTGGACAAGTGCTGTAAGAAGATAATCGCATCCGGACCCTTCAATATATTGGTTATAGGACAAGAGCTGATATGATACATGGCTGATTCTATAGATAACTCCCATGCACGTATCCAGAATAAAGGTATTTGGTTCCAGTCTATAGACACATGAATAATTCTCATGAGCTCTTTCTCTAGGGGACTCTCCTGAACTTAGATCTCTTCTTCATGACTTCTTCCCTGTCATATCTAAAATAGATGCTAGAGTTACAGCAATGGATGCAACAGTCACCGAAATAGACGCTACAGCAACAGCGATTAACACAACGGTTACAACAACGGATGTTACAGTAACAGCGATGTATGCAGACATTAAAGGTACTTGTCGATGACTCCCCGGAGATGTCTATACTGATCTTTTGTTAGAACACGAGAAGATCACCATTCTGAAGTGGTTTTCTAGTGTCCCTTATAAAGGTCATCATGATCTTGCTTGTGACGGTTGTGTTGAGCATACTGGTAGCTGGCTATTCAAGAGACGCGAATTCACAGACTGGCAGCAATCCCAGAAACCAAATTTATTATGGCTCCATGGAATACGTAGGTACCCCATCCAACCCAGATCCGCCCAGACTCATCTAACATTATCATTTCTTCTTGTAGCCGGAGCCGGCAAAACTAAGCTTGTGTGAGTCCAAATTTTTCGTGAGGCACTGTCCCATATTGAGACACAGGTTCCCAACCCAAGCGTATTTTCTTAGGTCTGCAACAATTGAGTACATCGCAGATATATCGCACACGTGCACCGGCATCGATAAAGTTGTCTTCTTCTATTGCAAGCGAGATGAAGAGGATCGCCGGGATAGACACACATTACTTCTTGCTCTGGTGAAGCAACTTGCCTGTCCACATGCCACTGATACCGGGGTTTATACAGAAGCATTGGTGGCCTACAAAAAGGAACAGAAGGACCCGTCCTCCCGTAGTCAGCTCAGCACCAAAGACACCCTCCAATTATTGGACCAGTTGCTGAAACACTACAAACACCTGGCAATTGTCCTAGATGCACTTGATGCATGTCCAGAAGAGACTCGCGGTTAGATCATCGAAGATCTGCGTTCCATCTTGGATAACGCAAAACACCCGGTAAAGGTGTTCATTGCTAGCCGCCACAGCCTTGACATTGAGGATGGCCTGCAGGATTTACTTCATGTACGGATCGAAGCCAGAGATAATGCAGAGGATATTGAGAATTATGTGACCAAGGAGCTTGCCTTGAGTGTTCAAAAGAAGAAGCTCCTCCGAGGCAATATTTCCCTGGAGCTGAGGCAGCTTATTAAGCATGTACTTTTGAGGGATGCACATGGAATGTAAGAAGACTGCTTTTTAATGTGTTAATTTATTATTTATGACGTCGACCCCTACTTGATGAAAGCAGACCTCTTTTTCCTGTATCAATAATTGCTGATTTCATACACAGGTTTCTGTCGGTCGACTATCAACTCCGCGAACTCTGTAAGCTTTGCCTTGAGTCGGACATTCGTACTCGACTAGGGAAGCTTCCAAAGAATTCAAGCGGTGTTTACGATGGGATCATGAGCTCAATACAGTCGAGGCCAGGGACCGACTTTGAATTGGCCACCCGGGCATTGAAGTGGATGCTGGTTTCTAGAAGACCCCTCAAACCTCAAGAACTCGTTGCAGCAACAGAGATTAATCCATCTTCTACACCACTAGACCACACTGTGCCGGATTCATCACTAGATGTTGAACTGGTTGTTCATGTGTGTGGAGGGTTGATCCTCCTGGACCATGAGCTAGACGTAATGCGGTTTGCCCACCTATCAGTTCAAGAATATCTTGAAACGAGAAAGAATAGCTGGGGCACTATCGACGCGTAACGTTTCGTTTCGGAAGGTTGCCTATAGATCCTGCAATGTGGGCCTTCTCCGATGTAGGCTCTCTATAACTATTCGGGTCGCAATTGGTTCCGACATTGTAGATCTTATCAAGACCTCGCACTATCACAAACCACCCAATACCCTAACCATGCCCTTGACATCCCCATTCTAAATACATTTTTA
>Ga0307511_10008588_pt1 | contig 10219 bp, 14 predicted proteins | sample 13_EM_MG_FD_200266 | JGI IMG/M metagenome (GOLD analysis project Ga0307511, IMG submission 200266) | Populus trichocarpa ectomycorrhiza microbial communities from riparian zone in the Pacific Northwest, United States - 13_EM | ecosystem: Host-associated > Plants > Roots > Unclassified | place... | reverse complement strand
CAATACCTTTAGGGGCGACCATTTTGTGAATTATCGCCACTTTAAAATCTTAGAACGAGAGGGGGCATGGCAGGGTCTGTTCCCCCGAGCTTTAAACCAATATCCCTATTGCCCTCTCCGGAGGCTTTCCGTTGCCGTTGCCCGTGACCTCTGATATCGTAATTGCTGAAATATTTCGTGAACTCTTTTCTTCAGTTCGTTGTTGTTGTATGGAGTTAGTGATACCTAGTACCTGCGTATCTACCGTTAGCAATACCTGCGTATCCACTGGTTAGTGGTTTCTAGCAAATCCCCCAGTTAGTGATACCTACGTATCCTCTAATTAGTAATATCTAACACATCCACCAGTTAGTGATACCAAACACAACCACCACTTATGAGGCGTATGTATCTACCAGTTAGTGATACTTAACACATCCACCGGTTAGTGACAATACCTATGTATCCACCGGTTAATTATCCCTACGTATCCACAGGTTCGTGATACCTATACTTCCCTCCATTAGTGATACCTACGTATCCACCGGTTAGTCTACATAGTGTGTATCCACCAGTTGCCAATCCCGATCCAACCATTCGTGACGTATGAGTATGGTTATTCACACCTGTTCAGCTGTTAATAACAGCCTATCCGATGATTATTTTGCAAGTCTATGGATGTCCGCTGCGTATGGAAGCTTTGCACTCCCATGAGTTATATTTTCACCCCTCCCAACATATTCGGAGTCTCTCAGGAGACAGTCCCTAGCCCGGTGTAGTCGAATCTTGTACGTAGCCCCTGGTACAAGCCCACCAATTAGTATCGACGGTCGATCGGTCCTTTAGATTATGACGATAGGATAAACAGTACATAGGTCATATTCTTCGCGGTACATGCCGTGAACGAAGAAATGAACAAGTATGTCTGGTAAGACAAGGAAAGCAGAAGAAACTTCAAGAGCTTCACCCTGTAGTTCAAAGGGCAGGAGACTGGCAACCTGACTAGCCTACCTAAGGACATACGACCTACACTAGTACCCATATCCCTCTAGGACCATGGGCCTCGCGCAGGGAATGAAAATTTTCCTTTTCCGGAACCTCGGGCAGTGGTTGGACGTAGTCTAGTTGGGGCTCCGCATCCCTACAACCAATCGATTTTCCAATCCATTATGACAATGCGGACAGAGGCACTCCCAGGATGGGAGATAGATCGCCACAAGGGAGTCCCCTGTCACCCATCTTCTAGCTTCTATATATTGCCAGAACCCTCTTCCAGGCAGATAGGGCAATACGCAACATCGGACTGGCGGACACCAGACGCTCCACCTGTAACACGTCCACATTCCCCAGACCTCAGCTGTCAGTGGACCTATGGAGATACGCCGACAAGGTCAACCCATTGATTGTCTCAAGAAACACCACAGGCAAGCAACATGACGAGGTGTGCCACACGGTAGACCAGGCTTTAAACGACATGGCACGTCACCACACCTCAGTTGGGACCAGTCAAAGCATCCCAGCTTCACCCTCGGCAATGGGCCAGGAAAGACCCCAAATACACTGGGCATAGCCTGCAACTCTCGCAGGACGTTTCACAAACACGTAGCCAAGAGGACCCAGAAAGCGACCAGATTGGCGAAGGTTATGTACCGGCTAGGAAACAGGAATGGCGAGGTGGGCCCCTCCAGCCTAAGAGCCCTATACGCAGGGGCCATTTGCCCGAAATTCACGTGGGGGCAGAACTTTGCAACAAGGGACATCTAGGCCCCCAACCCAATATATCCGCCTTCCAACGAGTCGAATGCCAGGTCCTGTGAAAGATCACACAAGTCTATCACAACATCTCCCACAAAGAACTAGGCCTCACACCCAACGTGGGACCCCTGCCAGACAAATGAAACTACATCTCGATTTTCTAGGCGGCCAAAGCCTGAAGATCAGGTACCCGAACATCCGGGAACTCCTGGAGGCCACCCCAACCAAAGGACGCCCACGATGGCAGGACCGCACCGGTCAGAACCACCCACATAACCCCATCTGCACTACCTTCATCCTAACACCGATCTCTACTCCGGAAGAAATCAGCTGGTGAGATAACCCCAATCATGCCCAGGGCAACCTGCTCCACATTACGCTACTCTCCCCGAGGGGCAAGAGTTGCGGGCAGCGAGGGGTTTGGGCGCTTATGCTCAGGTAACTCAGAGAGAATAGATAGGAATTGACATTCACAGACGGTACTGGGCAGAACGGTTGGGTGGCGGCCGGTTACTACACCGGCTTTGACTCGGACGAGTCATTCGTCGGTAAAACCAGCTATTGCCTGAATCAGGGGACACTTAATCATCCATGGTAACACCCAAGCAGACCACCTCGCCGCTTTCCACTCACTTAGGGGTCATAGGCTTGAGCCCCAAAAGAGTCACTTATTAAAGTGGATAGATTATAGGTGAACAGCATAAGAATAAATAGGTGTAGAACAGCGTGGAAGTAGCAATGAACCAGCGGAGATTATGGAGTGAGCAGGAAGTAGTTAGGAGTTCGAAGGCAAGGTGAATGCTATATTTATTCTATCTAGAGGACGGCGGAATAGCCTGGTCTAAATACATGGCCTAAGAACGATGATACTAACTAACTAACTACAAGAGGATATAGCTAAGTGAAGTCCGCAATAGGAAAGAAAGTATGCATGTCAGCCTATATGTAAGACAGTGTGGTAAATAACGAGTATGGTATAACAGACATGTGAGTGTAAAGGTGCAGTGTAGGCTGCATATAAGACATGCTGTAGGATGCTCGAAATAGAGATAGATAGAGATAATTAAGATAAGATATCGTAATAAAAATAAGAGAAGTAATACGATATGTATATGAAAATATATGACGAAATCGCAGCAGATAACATTATTAGAGTGCACAGAATGTATGCCCCAAAGCTCTCTATGATTATGTAAGCCCAATACTATTCATATGGTTATAGTGAACAACAGGAGGAAGCTCTTTGGTAATAATGTCGGCAGTATTTTCACCAGTAGGAACATAGCTGAGAGTGAAAGAATTATGGACAAGTTGTTCTCTTGTGAAGTGATAAGCAATGTTGCTGTACTTTGTTCGAGGCAAATTGACAAGGGTTTCTGCAACATTGATACTTGAGGTGTTGTCTGCTCTTAGATGGACAGGTATAGAGTGTCCGAGCTGTGTGAAGGCCTTTAGGTACCAGAGTACTTGTCAAAGGGTAATAGATAGTGCCATGTACTCGGATTCTGTGGTAGAGGGGAAGACTGAATTCTGCGTCTATGAAAACCAAGAGATAGTACAACCGTTCCATAAGAAAACATATCTAGTAACAGAGCGATGGTTATCATGACAAAAAGCATAGTAAGCGTCAGAAAAACTATATCCCTAAAGAAAAATAGAAGCAGGAGTAAGGGAAAGAAAACAAGTTCCAGCAATATAACAAAATACTCTTTTAGCAGCTGTGTGATGACATTTAAGGTGATGAGAAGAGAAGCGTGAAAGAAAGGAAACAGAGAAAGCAAGGTGATGATGGGTACAAGTAACGAGATACATAAGAGAACCAATCATTTGTTGGTATAAGGTACATTCATATGGGGGTTCTGAACCATCAACCTTAGTCAAAGGTGCTTTAGGATCAATTGGAGTTTGAACTGATCCACAGTTCTCCATTCCAAAGCGAGTGAGAATGTCGGTGATGTATTGTCATTGTGTAAGTGTGGGCCAAGTTAGTAGAGGAGTTCTGTAAGGAACTCGGCTCTACCAACATTGTTATAGGGTCTTAAGCACGCCCAGTATGTCCTATACAGGAATATAGTAGGTGGCTAAGGGTTACTGAGTGTAGGGTTGGTTGGGGATCAAGAGGTTCAAGTGGACTGGAATATTACCAGTATAGCTGGTGTATTTCTGTTGTAGCTAGACTAGACTGTAGTGAACGAGAACTGTCCTATCTAAGGCTGTGGAATTCAGATCTTTAATAGATACTGAGTTCCTAAGGCAATGAGTCTACTTGAACTCATACGAGGCAACAGTTAAGACTTATTATGATACCAGATCATAATGAATACATGTAGGCTCATTATAAACACGTCCAGTCTCATAATGATGCTTAACATGGTAATAGAAACAAGGCAGCCAACGAGATAAACAATCAACAAGAAAACAGACTAAGCTACTGCCCAATTAGGCAGGCATAACAGGAGATGGTGGTCAGCAAGCTGACATAAATGAAACTAACCCAGGATTATATAGAAATATGACAGGTAATAATAAAGAAATATGACAAGAAAACTATGAGGAAAAACAACAAGACTAATCCCAATATAATCCTTCCTAATCCAAACATGTCTACAAAGAGTAGGTGCCAAAACAGGCCAAAAATGTGCCTTGATATAACCCAATAAAATCCACCAAAACTTCCATAGATAGAACACGTATAGAGAAAACATATACTAGAAAACCAGTTCCTTTCATGCTTCCCTTCTTAGAAAATCCTCCACTAGAAAACAGACAGGAAAATGAAAAAATACAACGAAAAAATGTAACAAGACAAGGGTATCAAACCCTGCAATAACCTAGAGACATATCCACCCAATACACTACTTGTTCCTCCTTCCGCGACGCTTTTTTTGCTGGTTACCAGTCCAGGCATGCTGCCTCCAATAATCCTTCACAGGTTTGGGGTGGAGACTGTCCTCTGGTTCCAGGGTATTTTGATTATCTCCACACCCTTCCCACTTGACCCATTACTTGACGACGCCATTTCTCTTGTTCTTCTTGTGCTTGACGATGTGTTCGAAGGACCACTTGTCACCTAGAGAGTCAGAATCTACTAGTCCTCGCTCAGGTAAGGATCTGGAGGGGAATTTGGCATCATTATTTTGATGCCAGAGGGCAAGGAGGAAGGTGTGGACCTTGAGGTGGCCAGAGGGTACGAGGGGACATTCGAGCATGTAATTGTCAGTGTCAAGGTACACGGCTGAGATAGGGTAGGGACCAAGGATGACAGGTTCCTGTTTGGAGTACTGAAAATTCCTGCTTATTCCAGAATGGTGGATTTTGACTAAGTCACCAATCCTGTACTCTGTGGACATCCTCCTCTTCTTGTTGGCCAGCCTGGTCATCTCCACGCAGCTGTAGTTCAACTTCTCCTGCACTGCTGCCCACATGGCTTGAGTCAGAGCATCTGCTCTGACTGTAGGGATGTCTAAGCCAACAGGGGTATCTTGGTAGGTAGGGGAGAATCTGAAAACAATGGAGTGGGGGATGCATCCTCTGGTGGCATCCACGGAATTATTGATTGCTTCTTGCACCAGGGGAATTGCAGTGATCCAGCTGCCACCATGTTTCACTTGCTTGGCTCTCAAGATGGTTAAAATTGCCTTATTGGTAATTTCTGACTGACCATCAGATTCAGGGTGGTAGGGGGTGGAGAATGACTGGGAGATGGAGTTGAGTTTGCAGAACCCTGACTACACTGCGGAATGGAAGAGAGTGTCATTGTCTGTGACAATGTCCAGGGGGTATCCAAAGTGTGGGTATACATGAGACATGAATAAGCTGACTAGAGTATCTGCAGTATAACCATCTGGTAGAGGTAGGACAAGGGTATATTTGGTCAACCTGTATGCTATAGTGAACACATGGCTGTAGTGGATTTTAGTAACGTGGTCTATGATGGCAGGGAGGGTAAGAAAATCCACGGTGAGGTGGCTAAATGGCTTGCTAGGGATAGGTAGGGGGTGGAGGAGCCCATAGGGCTTTTGAGTGGAGTTTTTTGCTTGCTGACATACAGCGCATATCTTGCAGTATTCTCGCATGTCCCTAGCCATCTTAGGCCAGTAGAAGTTGTTCATAAGCCCTTGGAGTGTCTTGGTAAAACCTGCATCACCAAGGGAGGTGTGGATCTTTTTTAGGAGGGTATCTTTGATGATGGAGTTGCAGTCAGGGGTGTTAGGTACACAAATTCGGACATGCTCATTGAAGGTGTAGTAGAGAATTCAGTGCACCTTGAAGTACCCATTGATAGTCCAGTTGATTTTTTTGATAAAATCAGGATCCTTTTGGTAACTATTTTTAAGCATGTGGTTCCAATTGGCATATGCAGGGAGTAGCTGGGGAATTTCGTTTATGGGGAGACTTTGGGACTGTGCAAGCTCCATGAGATTATTGTCGCTATTTTTGCCAACCAATTGCCAATGCAAATTGTCCTGATTGGCTGTTAAGCCAATAGCTTTAGGAATATTGGTAGTATTGAGCTTAGTGGCAGAATTGAAATGTAAGAAACCTTCCATGGTGAAGGGGCCCTTCAGCCAGTAGTAAGGCATCATATTTGAGTGCGTGGGGAAGGTGGGGTCTGGTGTGGGACCGGGGAGGGTGTCAGATCCATATGAACTAGCTGAAGATGCAGAGATTTTCCTGAGGGCAAAGGGGGTGACAGGGTATGTGGGAGAGGTGGCGCTATCATCAATCTCGCTTCTAGAGCCTTGCTCTGAATCAGATTCAACTGAATTTGCTCTTCCTTTGCCTTTGTTCAAAAGGGAATATTGGGAGAAGATAAGACTAGGAATAGATTTAGGTGATAGGTCATATGGGGAGGTAGGGGGAGAGTCTCTTGGAGGGGAGGAATCCTGGCATTCCTGGGATTCCTTTGCACGCTTTTCCTACTCAAAATATTCGTTATCTTGCCTATTGATTTCACAACAGGCAGTATAATGTCCCTTCCTGTTGCAATATGCACACCAATTATCTTTGGGTGGCCTGTTGCTGTTCAGTTGGGAGAAGTAGTAGGTGTAGCAGGTGCTGTCTCCACAAGATAGGTAGTGCATGAGGGCGTGTTGAGCTCTGAAGGTGGCTGCCAGGATGGAGTCCTGTGTGTTAGGATTGTGCTTGGGTAGTCTGAGAGGTCTAGGCCTGAAGGAGTGGTCATTAGCCACCAGAGAGAACAAAGCCTCTGCTGCACTGTTGTCAGGTGGTGTTTGCTTGATTGCTGGGGGGGCAGAGTTTTCTTTGTTGGCTCTATCCCTGTGTTATTGGTCATAGGTGGAGCTAGTGGGGGTGTTATCTCTTGGGGCAGGGGATTGGGACTTGTTTGTCTGGCTTCTGGTCATGGCTGCAGAAGTGATAGAAATGGGGTGGGATGTTTTAGGGGGAATTCGACGGGAGGAATTGTTGGGCGTGGTTTTTGGAAGGCCAGGAATACCTTTGGAACTGTTAGAGAAGTCTTAAGGAGTTCTGAAGGTAGGTAGAGGCCGTGGGAAGTCAATGGAGTGAGGAATAAATTCTAATAGAGATGGTACAAGAGATGGGTTTATAAACACTCTTGATAGAGCATCTGCTATCACATTTTTGTTTCCTCCTATGTACTGAATCTTGCACTGGAATTGATGGATAATCTGTTACCATCTACATTGTTTCCCAGTTAGGTTATACTGAGTGGGAAATGAGACTAGGGGTTTGTGATCTGTAAGGATGATTAAACTACATCCTGTAAGTTCGCTTCTGAAGTGCTCTAATGCGTCCACAATGACTAACAATTCCTTGTCAAATGTGGAATAATTTTCTTGGGCTGAGTTGAACTTCTTAGAATGGTAGTCTGCTGGAATGATAGTCTGTAAAGTGGGTCCTTTACCAATCCATGCACCAGTCCCAATTTAACTCCCGTATGCAACCAAGTAGATTTGATCTGCAGCGTGATAAGTAATAGGTCTGAATGCAGGATCAGCAGACAGGGCTGCCTTAGTCTGATTAACGGCTTTGGTGTGAGTAGGGGTCCAGTCCCAAGTGGCTATGGCACCAGCCATCTCGGTTAGGGGTGCTGCCATATCTGCCAGATGAGGTATTAGATTACCCAGGTAATTTACCATACCAATGTATTCCTATAACATCTTCTTATTTTGGGGTTGGGGCCTGTAAATGGGGACCTAAAGTATTTAGGGTGGAATATTACCCTGAAGTAATATTCTAGAACTACTAAGTACTTTAAATGCTAAGTGTTTGGTTTCTAGTCTTGGATTACTAAGTTCTGAATAAGAGTCCTCCTGGGACTAGAATTAACCAGTGGAACTCTTATATTTGTTGTATCTAACTATTCTGTGTCTGTCTTCTCCAGGTCTGAACCCTCTCTCTGGATGCAGACCTTCAGCCCTTAAGTATTACATGCCAAGACTAGCTGTAACTCACTATTGTGGCTGTGCCATAGTAGTGAGTTATACATGATTTGAAATCTATCTCTGACTCATTAAGTGAGTCATAACCTTTGGAGTCATAAATAAGTCATAGGAAATTATTGAGTCATAGGTGACTTATAGTTAACATGTGAAAATAAAGAAATTACATGTGATTCTCCCAACATAATTAACCAGACAGGTTAGTATAACTTAGTAAAAAATTACATATTAGATGTTGGTTCCGGCTAAGTTGTGAGGTGGTGATAGTTCCGCATACTGAGAATATCACTTCCTTCCATTCTTCCTTACTTAGAAATGAAATCCATCTTCTTAGTGCATGATATAAGCTTTCTTAACATGATCATAACTAAGGGTGTTATCAATATAGAAAAGTTTCTTAACAGGGGCTTTAACAATAGTAGCATGAGAAGTAACAAGTAGGTTAAGGATCCCATCTCTTTCTATAGCAATCATCCTAAGTGTTTCTTCCCTGCTCTTTCCTTTACCATTTTGCCACATTTTCTTATTAACAGGTCTCTTACGGTAAGTAGTACCTTTGTTCCCATTTAGCCAGAAGTCTTTTTTCAATTAGTGGTCAATGTCTTTGTAATTTACCCATTCATCTTGGTGGTAGTCATATCCTTTCCTTCTAACTTTGTATTGGGGGAGTCCAGTACCTGTTTGGCTTCTATATTCAATCACTCTTTCTACCACATACCTATTTTCCTTTTCATCAACAGGTCCTAGCTTGGTTTTTTCTCTACCTGTGAATTTGATAGGGTTTGGGAAATAGGGTTTGATGTGGGAGGTGTGGAAGACTGGACAGATGTTTGAGAGGTCAGGGTTTTGTGAAAGGTCAAGTTCAACATTTTGGGTGAATGTTTACTCTTTGGTGACTTTGAAAGGTCCTATGCATTTAGGGTATAGTTTGGATGAGTTGTATCTGGCTGGAAGGTTCTTTGTTGACAGCATGACTTGTGATGCAACAGGGTAGTCAAGGGATGCACTTCTCTTTTTGTTGGCTTGATGTGTTTGCTGGGTCTTGGCTTTGGTAAGGTTTTTTGCAGCCTCATAGAATCTTTTGGCTGGGTTGGATTAGATGGGTATTGGTATGGGGAGTGGTGTAGATCCTAGCTTTGGGTCAAAGCCTAGGAGAATGTGCCAAAGAGATTTTCCTCTGAGTCCACTAACAGCAGTATTCACCTCTATTTGAACAGAAGATGCTGACTGTACTCAATTTGTACCATCTTCCAACAACTTAGCAGCAAAGATAGGAATAATTGGCTTGTTCTTTCTTTCTGATGTTCCATCAGTTTTTGGATGGTAAGCAAAGGAAGCTTTATACCTAACTCTAACTGAATTTGCACAATCTTGAAATAGTGCTGACATAAAAAGAACATCTTGATCTGTAATAATCTCACAAGGAAGTCCAACAGTGGGTTTGATCCATTTTTCAAAAATATCAATAACATTCTTAACATTAAGTTCCTTAATGCAAGGTATAAGAAAAGTAAATTCAGTATGTCTGCAAGAAATGACTAACAGCTTATCAAAGAAAATATTATGAGATCCTTCTCCTTTTATCTTGTGATAACTAGGGATTAATTCAGAACAAGGAATAGTGACAGGTTCCATACTAAGGAAATCCATTGCAATACCTTCCCATGGTTGGGTTGGTACATTCAAAGGTGTCAGGTACCCAATTGGTAATTGGGTGGAGCCTTTTGTAGATTGACAAACTCCACAGCTCCTGACATATTCTTGGGTGTCACTGTAGGAGTTCTGCCAGTAATATTTGCTGGTTAGTTCCTGGTATGTTCTGTCTAGTCCTCCATGTCCTGTATAAGCATGGGCTAGTTGGAGGAGGTCTTCTTGTGCTGACTTACTTCTGATTTTGAGTCCTGTTGGGATTACTAACTTCCTTGTTGCTCTCTTGAGGATGTACAGGAACTTGTCCTTGTACTGGATAGTGAGGATTTTTTCTCCATCTCTTGCTCTCTTGTATATGTCTTTATACAAGTTGTCTTTTTCCATACATTCCACATACTGCTGAGTCAGGT
>Ga0307511_10008587_pt1 | contig 10219 bp, 5 predicted proteins | sample 13_EM_MG_FD_200266 | JGI IMG/M metagenome (GOLD analysis project Ga0307511, IMG submission 200266) | Populus trichocarpa ectomycorrhiza microbial communities from riparian zone in the Pacific Northwest, United States - 13_EM | ecosystem: Host-associated > Plants > Roots > Unclassified | place... | reverse complement strand
CTCAGCACCACCGGTACAATTTTTTATGCTTCCGGCCCCCACCACCCGTCAGCCTCAAACCCTCTCAACCACCCCGTTTTTGGATTTTAGTCGGGCATGATTTCGGTTTTCGAGGTTCTTCATCGTGTTGAATATTAAAAGTATTAATTTGTATTAAAATTATCCATGCATTAAAATTATCGAGAAATATTAAAATTATTAATTTAATATTTTTCAGTAATCGGTGGGGCCCGGTAAACACAGTATCCATCAACGTCAAGTGATTGGTAGAATATAAAGACAAGCAAGCGTATGGTACGAGCGCGTGAATTACATTTCTGGTACAGTTGACTCCAAAAGGTGGTGTCATGTTCGCACTAACACAGGATTAATTCTCATGTTACTTTAATTTATATTTATTTTAAAATGATATTATTTTGATTTATATATATAAAAAGCTTAAATGGTGTTATTTTAAAATAAATTTGTAAAAAAAACTACAATATCATATCAATACATGCCCAAAAGATATTAGATTACCGTGTACACGTGGATTAGCGTAAAAAATTAATATATATTTATAATAGTGTTTATTCAGATATAATTAATTTTGATTAAATTTTAAGGTGCAAAAAAACAATGGTGAAGGACATAACAAAAGACCTCCAGCTACAATTTTAAAAAACAAATTCATAAATAATCTTATTCAAGAAAAATTTTATTTAGTTACCAAAAATTGCTATGTTATTCAACATTCTGAGCACGTGAAGAGTTTGAAAGTGTGATAGTATTTTTTCTTTAAAGTGTTTTTCATTTTAAAATATATTAAAATAATATTTTTTTTATTTTTTAAAAATTATTTTTGATATCAGCATATCAAAATGATCTGAAAACATCAAAAACATATTAATTTAAAGTAAAAAAAAATTTCAAAAGCATTTTCCAACCGCAGTGCCAAACATATTAAAATAATATTTTTTATTTTTAAAAAATTATTTTTGAAATCAGCCCATCAAAATGATTTGAAAATATAAAAAATATTAATTTAGAGTAAAATAAAAAATAAATAAATTTCTAAATTTTTCAAAATCATTTTCCAACCGCAGTGTCAAACATATTAAAATAATATTTTTATTTTTAAAAAATTATTTTAAATATCATTATGTTAAAATGATCTAAAAATATTAAAAATATATTAATTTAAAATAAAAAATAAATGTTTTTTAAAATTTATAAAAAATATTTTCCAACTGATTGTCAAACACTGCCTACACCGCATACAGATAGCCTACACCGCATGAAGGATTGAAAGGACAGATACTACTCTAAAAGAGGAAAGGTTGCGAGAGCATTGAATAGCCCAACAAATCATGTTTTTCTTACCATAGATTTTTCTTACCATCAAGTTATAGTTAATGCTCGCAGAGATCTCAAAGCTTGTCTGAATCCTTATAATTTTATTTTTATTTTTTAAAAACATTTTTAAAAAAATTAGAATTTTTTTTTATTTTTTATTTATTTTAAATTAATATAATTTTAGTGTTTTTAAATTATTTTAATATACTAATATAAAAAATAATTTTTAAAAAATAAAAAAAATATTATTTTAATATATTCCAGCACAAAAAAAAAACCGAAAATCACACCATTTATCTCGCTGTCAAGCGAGACCTTTCCTTCCGGTTTCTCATTATTTTGAAAACGAGAAAAACAAAAACGATGAGTCAGAATAGACGAGTGGGCCCACCATCTCCTAATGTATGCAAAACATTAATCAAACATTGTTTTTAAGGAAAAACATGTAAAAACAAACGTACATGTATAATAAATCTCATGCATTTTAATAAGTTGTCGGCATTTATCTTCTTTTATTCTGAATTTATTTTTTTATTATTAATATAAATATTTAAATCATTTACTTCAACTAATTCTACAAATTCTAAAATTAATATTCTGACCGGTTAAGCTACATCTCTCATGATTGATTTATCTTAATTCTAGTGCTATAAGTTTATATTCACATGATTATTATTTTATTCTAAATTCCAACATATTTAAATTTTGTGTCTTATAGGAAGAAGTCTTCATTTTATTTTTATTTAAATTTCTCACTTTGAATGAGTTCTTACTTCATAATCTTAAGAAAGTAGTATTGTATTTTAATTCTAACAATCAAGCAAATTTCACCCACTTTGTATTATTATTATTTTAATTCTACAGCGAGCAAATGACAGCAGCACCACTACGGATGGAGTAGTTCTCTCCTTGTCTCTCTCTGTAACCCAACCAAATCAACAGCTGCTCGGTTATATATATCATCAACTTCTTCTCGGTTTATATCATTCGTTGTCCTGAGAGAAAGAAAAGAGAACTTCTTGAAAAACACACACAAAAAAATAAAATAAAATGGAGAAGGCATTTAACAGACAAAAAGTTCTTCTTGCTCATCTGCAACCCACTTCTCCTTCTCCTCTTCTCTCTGTAAGTTTATTTTCCTTCCTTACAGTCTTTTTTTTCTTAATGGACTCAATTGAAGGTGAAAATGGATTTCATTATTCTTTTCTTGTTGCCAGGCTTCAATTTGTGCTGCTGGGGACAGTGCTGCATATCACCGGACAGCTGCTTTTGGTGATGATATTGTGATTGTGGCGTAAGTTTCTTGATTTCTCTTTGAAAAAAGAGAGAGGATATAATCTTAACCAATTTTTGCATATATGTTTCGATGTGTATTTTCATTTTGTCCCTTGTTTATCTTTATGATCTTCATTAAACTTGTTGAATGACAAGCAGTGCGTACCGTACTGCTATTTGCAAAGCCAGGCGTGGTGGGTTCAAGGATACCTTTCCCGATGATCTACTTGGATTTGTATTAAAGGTTAGCTCTTCCCCCTCTATTATGAAAATGATTTGTTTTCTGGAAGGTTTGAAAAGGACCATTTAATATAGACCAGTCTTTGGATCTTTCTATTTGATAAAAGGTTGGACGTATATGTATGTTTTTGTGCTGCTACTGCTACAATTATGGTAATTAAGTATTAGCCATGTTCATCTCTTGAGTTGACCAACTGTAAAACTTGATTGTAGGCAGTGGTAGAAAAAACAAATGTGAATCCAAGTGAAGTTGGGGACATCGTTGTTGGAACCGTTCTGGCTCCTGGTTCAGAAAGAGCAATTGAGTGCAGGATGGCAGCGTTTTATGCTGGTTTCCCTGGTATAGTTTTGGTTAAACCCTTCTGCATTAGCCCTTCATATTTTTCGTTGGCATTTGAGTCCAATTTGTTCAGATTTTGACGCACAATTTTCTTGTGATTGACTTCATTACCAGAATTTTGATGTCGGTTGAAAAGATCTTACTGACTCGTTTGTTCCAACCAGATACGGTGCCCCTCAGAACAGTCAACAGGCAATGCTCATCTGGCCTCCAGGCAGTTGCTGATGTTGCTGCATCCATAAAAGCAGGATATTATGACATTGGTCAGGGTGATTCTAGAATATGTATCGTTTGTGGATGACCCTCTTTTTGCTAAACTTCATTTTGTCTTTTCAACGCAGGTATTGCAGCTGGGTTGGAGTGCATGACAGTGAACGGCATTAGGAGTGTTCCCCAAGTTAACCCAAGAGTAAATCCCAACTGCATTTTTATGAAGAAATCATAAATTTCTGAAATGTTATCGTTGAACTTGAGTTATGTCGTTAACAGGTAGAGGCCTTTCAACAAGCCCGAGATTGTCTTCTTCCTATGGGTCTGACTTCTGAAAATGTTGCTCAGCGTTATGGCGTGACACGACAAGACCAAGATCAGGCTGCTGTGAGTTCCACAGATCATTCGAGGTTGTGTGATTTTTCAATGCTAACATGTTATTGTGTGATAGTCTTGACACCTTATCTTTTTTAACAGGTTGATTCTCATAGAAAAGCGGCAGCTGCAAGAGCATCTGGTAAATTCAAAGATGAAATTATCCCAGTTACTACAAAGGTAAATAAAACAATGAATAGTCAAGAGGCTCGCATTCTTTAATATTATTGTTGTTGCTGTCATGTCTTCTAACCAATGATTTTCATAAAAAGATTGTGGACCCAGAAACTGGTATACAGAAGGTTATCACAATTTCAGAGGATGATGGCATTCGACCAAACTCAAACCTGGCAGAGCTGTCCAGGCTGAAACCTGCATTCAAAAAGGATGGATCCACCACTGCTGGTACTCATGATACACATTACCATTAAGGATCTTGTCAAAATGTATTCAATCTATCTTGATCAGCATATATCATCAAATCTCATTTGAGTGCAAACTGTATAAATAGGCAATGCTAGCCAAGTCAGTGATGGTGCTGGAGCTGTACTTCTTATGAAAAGAAGCCTTGCTGCACAGAAGGGACTTCCAATTCTTGGAGTGTTCAGGTACTAGTGTTTTCTTGCAAAGAGATGCTACCTTTAGCAGGTATCACACATGGCTCTTTACATGTAAACCATGTCTTACCACAAGTACAAACCTTGAATGCTGATATTGGGTCAGCTAGTTGATTCTAGAACTATTTTGTTTGGCAAATCTTTTATTACATTTTTTCTTTAAAAAAATTAATCAAAGCTAGGGAATTTTCCGGGTCATTGGAAGTGTTCTATTGCCTTGGAATACAGATATGCTAAAGAATCTTCTGAAAGCAAAGTTGAGTCTACTTTTTTTCTCGGTATTGTTGCTGCATTATGCAAATTTTGAAGAAATTTCATGGATGGGTCAGTTATGGTATAAAGTTCTTGGAAGAGTTTCCTAGAATAGAGAGATTCATAAAGCTAAGAAAGATGTCCTCCTAGTTTTTTAGTGAGACTACTCTAAGACCTTGTATTGAAAGAAGCCAATAACATCCATGAACATGGTTCAGAATTTAATCTGGCATTTACTTCTGCGGGAAGAGAAACTTTCACCTTCTCTATATTTTTTTCTACTTTCTGTATCTTCCTCTGAGAATGAACATACTGCTTTATTCTGTTATTGAAAGTTTTCAAATGAATGCAACTCTTGGAAACATAGCATTTTTTATCCAAGAATAAGCAGGAATTTGGTGCAGAAGTTCACAAGTGATTATCAGTGAAAACCTCCAATCTAGGAAGGAACTGAAAGTTCAGTAGAGGTTGTGATGATGAGTAAATAACATGTTGATGTGGAGTCGGGATTTCAAAAAAAATTCATACTCTAATCTTACAGTCATATGCTTTTCCTGCAGGAGTTTTGCTGCTGTTGGTGTAGATCCTGCTGTAATGGGTGTAGGCCCAGCTGCTGCAATTCCAGCGGCAGTGCAAGCTGCTGGACTTGAGCTTAATGATATTGACCTGTTTGAAATAAATGAGGTAGCGGGCTCAACAATTTTTTCCCCCCTGAATCTGTAAGAGTGAGATTTTTTTGAGTTAAGGAACCTGCTGGTCTCTCTTCAGGCATTTGCATCACAATATGTTTATTGTATAAAGAAGCTGGAGCTTGACCCTGAGAAAGTTAATGTGAATGGCGGTGCAATTGCTCTTGGGCATCCTTTAGGTGCTACAGGTATTCACACTGACATTTTTTTGTGAGACTGAGTTCGTGTTTTAATTTTTAAATGCTTATGATTGTTTCTCAAGATAAGCTCATGAAAAGGCATACATGGACACTTGTATGCCTTTTGAAGTAAATGATTAGCTTTAAAATTAGTTCCTAAAAAAATAACACAACATAAACGAATAATGTAGCATTCGACCTGAGAAGCTTAGCTTGGTGTTGATTTCTTTTAATGTCAGTTGAGCACACTTGTAAGCCACTTACTGCTACTTTTTGCTAGGTGCCCGCTGTGTTGGAACTCTTCTGAATGAGATGAAGCGTCGTGGGAAAGATAGTCGCTTTGGAGTGATCTCAATGTGCATAGGTCTCCCCCTCTCCCTCTCTATATTCAACTACACACTTAGCATGACAAGATATTACTACAAACGACTTCATTCAATTCTTGATCTCTTGTAAATGTTTAGAAAATATATGTAGGCAACATCAAAGATTGCATTTCTGTTTAGAAAGCAAAATGTGACTAGTCAGTGGGATTTCAATAGAAAGGACTGGTCAGTGGGATTTCATTATCTGGTCTGGTCCCTTTCATATGCTAAGGACTGGTCAGTGGGATTTCATTATCTGGTCTGGTCCCTTTCATATGCTTTCTTGGTCAGATATTAAGCAGAACTTCATAAAAAGTAGTTTATATCAAATTGAATTGTTATAGTTGCTGTTCTTCCGTTTTGTTGGATCATCTCCTTGCAACAAGAGTGGTTTCACTACAGCTAGTTGGATGGATTTTTGTAGCAGTTGAAAAATAGTGAATTCGGAAGGAGGGTTAATAGAGCATATAAAGATGCACAAATGTTATGCAAGTTTAGAGGAAACAGAAAGATTGGAATTCACCATGCTTGTTTCTATTTTCTGGATTTCCTTCTGACCTCAGAAGTGCGGCTATATTTGCAGGGTCTGGCATGGGGGCTGCTGCTGTTTTCGAGAGAGGAGACTGTGTCGACGCACCATGCAATGTTCGAAAGGTGGAAAGCAACGACCTTCTGTCAAAAGATGCTCGTTAGATACATTAATTTCATCATACTGAATTCATTTTGTTACAACTTGGGAGATTATCAAAATAGTCATCTGCGAAAATTGCAAGTTGGAAAATAAAGCTAATCTTTATATGGATTGAGTGTGATGACCAGCTGTACCACAGGTCTGCTGATGATTGCTTTTCATCTTTTAATAATCTCCTCCGCATTGTAATTTATCAGTTTTTGAGTATAACTGGTTGTTTTTTAAAGTATTTTTAATTTATAAATATATAAAAATAATATTTTTTTTTTATTTTTTAAAAATTATTTTTAACATTAATGTATCAAAATAATCTAAAAATATAAAAAAATATTAATTTGAAGTAAATAGAAAAATAAAAAATTTTAAATTTTTTTTAAAGTGTTTTTAAAATGTAAAAACAAACAGTTTTACAGGTTAAGGTTATGTTTTTTATATGGTCTTTTGCCACAAATCATCCAGCTTGCACATTAAAGAGCCGGTTATTTTTATGTTTTAAAAATGTTTTTTTATTTTAAATTAATTATTTTTAGTTTTTTATTGGTTTTTCATTATTGATATTAAAAATATTTTTAAAAAAAAATAATATATTTTTAAGTGAAAAAAAATTTATTATAATACTAAATAAACTTTTAAAAAATAAATTAATCAAGTACTTATTTTTGCGAACGGCAACTAATGGAAATCATCGACTTTAACAAGTTAATAAAAAGTTTCACTTTGATTTCTCGATTTCAACAATCCATCAAGTAGCGAACGACATCTAAACAAGATGAAAAATGGAGGACAAGGATCAACGAATACTAGAAAAATCTGTCTATCAGAGGCTACTATAATTTACAGTGTTGAGGAAAACTTTCCTCTCTGTTAGAACATTAGAGTGGCAGGATAATGCAAGTATAGAAATTATTTTTAGTGTATATATCCTTTAGCTAATCTATTGACTAAGGTTGTTAAAAACGTTTTTTTTGACACGAAACGTAACAAATAATATAAACTCAAATTGTAAAATCGCAAGTAAAATATTTTAACTAAAATCATAAAATTACATGTAAAATTTTTTAACTAAATTGCTTTTTCAGCATCTTCCACAAGAATCCTAGTTTGTAAGTATATAATTCTCCAAAATTTCCATCAAACACAACATTAATGTTGAATGGCAGATTGTAGGTGATAATCTTTACCTCCAATATCAACTAATAACTTCTCAGGAATCACTCATATCCAAATTAAGAAAATGCAACTTCATGGAACTGCTACCAACATGCAAACCATTAATGTTGCAGCCAGTGTTTTGAAACCCGGACTAGCCCGACGGGTCGACCCGGATAAACCCGGATGAGACCAGACCACTTTCTTTTTTTTTTCTTTATAGATTCAAGCGGCTGTGCTGCTTGTTGCCACCCTTCATTTACCTTATAACTCAGCTAAAATTCTCTCAACCCTTTATAAGTTGTCATGAATTTCAAAGATGCAAGTCGGGTAAGCCCCATCTCCATCTCTGTTTATTTCTACAAGGGCTTGTTTTCTTTTGTTAAAATGAGATTGTTTTGATTGTCTGTGTTGATGCATGCATGGTTTTGCTTCTCTTGTTAACCAACGATGTTGTCTGGCAAAATTTGTCTCCTTTTCTCTATTTTGTTAGTGAAAGATTTGATTTTTTTGGGTAAAGAAAAGGAAATTCGTTGTTGTTTGAACCCATTTGTGATTAATCTTAAAAGAACGGTTTTTTTTATACCTAGAAATTGTGTTTTAATTTGACAGCAAGTTATTGATGTGATTAATTCACTGTAAATTTCCAAGTCAATGCATCATCCGGCATAGGGGTTGCTGATCACAGCAAAAATACATTTATAGAACTTCAGAGGAAGAAGGTACAGCGATATGTGATCTTCAAAATTAAAGAGAAGAAGATGGAAGTTGTGGTTGAGAAGACGAGGGAGCCATCTGAGAGCTATGAAGATTTCGCTGCATATTTGCCTGACAATGATTGTCGATATGCTGTTTATGACTTCGATTTCGTGACTTCAGAGAATTGTCCAAAGAGCAAGATCTTCTTCATTGCATGGTGAGTTTCTGCCTCTGATTTCCTTAATTTCGATTTGACTGGTTGGATTAGAAAATTATTTGAGATATAATAAATTTACACGATTCTTTGTACATGTGTTATGTTTTGATGAATCCCTCAAAAGGTAGCTTGTTATGGTAAACTTTTGTTTTCTAGCCGATATAAGATTGATGGCATCATAGCACATTTGGATCATCTTGTGTTTCAATAGAGGCACTACTGGATTAGCATATGCAACTTCCCCGACCCTTTCTCCACGTGCAAATATTTGCACATAAATAGTTGAATTATAGGCATCCATTCTTGCAATATAACACAAGGAAAGTTTTCTTGCCTTCATATGTCTAGCCTCCACAGTTTCTTGTTATACTGAAAAGGCTTGGAGCTGTTAGGGTGATGATTATGAATATTTACACAATGCCGCTAAGGTAGCCACAAAAATTGCACTCTGTTTTTCTGCAATTTGTCCACAATAACAATTGCAAATGGTTATATACACATATACGTACAAATGTTATGTTCGTACATGTACTTGTAAATCTATTTAGTAAATAAATCAATCTAGATAAGATGTTTGGACATCTCCTTTTGGTGTTTATAACAACCAGGGAATACATTTTTAGCTTCAGATGCTACTATAAGTCTTCTTTAAGTTGTGTTCTGTAGTCTATCCTTTCAAGTTAAACATGGTATTTTGATGTGTATCTAGTACGATGATGAGCTCATTAGGTAACTAAGGGGGTTCGGCCCTCAGAAATATCTTTCTCTGTCAAGTTAATTTTTTTTTGGGTTAACCCGGGTCAACCCATCTAACCCGTGACTGATCATTAGACCGGATCGGGTTTCAAAACTATGGTTGCAGCAAACAAAAGATCCACAAAAAAAAAACCACTAAAAAAAGTTGAATGGCAGATTGTAGGCGATAATCTTGATGAGGACTTGGAATCAAAACCAGAAATAATCAAGCAGCCGCAATCAACAATCGTATACCCCCACCTGGGTCAGCCTTTGAAGCCTTCATATTTGAACGAATAAATCACAAACTGATCAATAATTTGATCCAAATTCAAATTAACATAAACCAAATTCAACCATAGCAAAGAAGAACCAGTTTATACAAATACCATCTGAGCTTAAATCATGTCAAAGTCAAAAATAAAAAATTCAAACTGAAATGCATCCAAACTCGGTACTTTTTAGAGTCAATGCATGAGCTTTCTACAAAAACAACTAAATCCCAAATTAAATCAAATCAAGTTACAGTCAAAATCAAATAGCAGAACTGGAATTTCCCATTTGTCTTCAAGCTTTAAATTAACAAAAAATAAACCATTTTTACTAAGTCCAAAGTTAGAAACAAAGTTCATACAGTAAGAACTAATCACTAAGTCCCTAGGAACTTTAAGAACCAATGACCAATCCAATACAAAAGAAAAGAAAAACCAACCAAGAAAGGAATCCAGAAAAGGGAATCTGACAAATGCCCGTGAGCATAAACTTTCAAGTTTTCTAAAGTGATAGAGCGCATAGAGAGAGGAATAAAGACTTTAGAGAGAGAGAGAGAGAGAGAGAGAGAGTAAGGTACC
>Ga0307511_10008586_pt1 | contig 10219 bp, 8 predicted proteins | sample 13_EM_MG_FD_200266 | JGI IMG/M metagenome (GOLD analysis project Ga0307511, IMG submission 200266) | Populus trichocarpa ectomycorrhiza microbial communities from riparian zone in the Pacific Northwest, United States - 13_EM | ecosystem: Host-associated > Plants > Roots > Unclassified | place... | reverse complement strand
TAAAACCAACGAGTTGATGGCTCGCGGAATTCTGCCTGGCCTGGCGCGGTCGCAGGCGTTCCTCGAACAGCGCGTCAAAGACTGGCCTCCGGTCATGGGCGATGATCTGGTCGTGATTCTCTACGGTGACCTTGGGCTGCCGGAGCGGGCCCTGAACTTTCCCGCGCTCGGCATCACTATAGAGCCGGAGAAGGTCACCGACAGCTTCATCAAAGCTGCGCAGTGCATCCTGCGAGCCCGAGTGAGAATTAGCGAAAAGTCCGTCGAGGCACTGGCCGACGCGGCGACGCGATTAAATACATTGCTTGGCATCATGTCCGCGTTGGATTGGGGTAACGGCGGAAATGGTTGGTGGTCTTCAGTCACCCACGGAACGATGGCTGGGTCTCTAGCTCGATGGCAACCCGAGCGGATTCAAAAGGCGACAGAAGCTCTTGAAGCCATGGATGCCGGCGTAAAAAGAAAGGTGCGGTCGGCCCTGTATTGGATCCGCGAGCCCCGCGCGCTCATGATGGAAGGATACCGGCCCGATGTGTTGCGATTGTATGCTGGCTATTGGAACGCCTTCGAATGCCTCATCGATGCAATGTGTCAATTGCGGCCGCCTCAGAAATTGAGCCCCGCCGAAAAGCGAGAGGCTATCGACAGCTTCTTCAAGGAGCGAGGCGGAGAATTGAACGCCCAGACCGTGTCGGATTGTTATAACAGAATAGTGAATCCGGGACTGCTCTCACGGGCTCGCCATGCCTTGCAGTTGTGTTTCCCCGATCAGGCGGAGGCCTACTTCACCGAGTGCTTTCAGTTGCAGCCGCGATCGAACCAACTCTATGCCATCCGGAATGCGATCAATCATGGCGAGATTGATGCCGATAATCCCATTGAACTCCTCCGGGTCGAGGAGCGGCACCGACGCTTATGGCTGATCGTTTTCGGTATGCTCGGCATGTTGTTGCCTATCGATCGCCCAATCGAGCCGGGATGATGACAGTCGATAAGACCTTTCGAATCGGGCCAACCGAGCGCGGCGAACTGCGCGAAGACCGCAGGACAAGTACCGCACGGTAGGTCTCTGCCGTCTATGGGATTGGAATGGAGTGAATCTGTGTGAGCCTGAGAAGCATGCCGACATTAAAGGCGAATTTCATTGCTGACTGGGTAGCCTATCTCCGTCAAGGCTTGGTCGGGACGCAGGGCTGGCCAGCATCCGAGATCGCAGCGCTCAGCGATTCGGACGTGCCATTGCACTATTTCGACGCGCAGCGGCGTCGCGTTGCACTCGCACCTCGAACCATACGACTCGCCGATGACTTTATCTGTCCGCCGGAACAGGAGGCGGGCTGGAAGGCTCTGCAAGAGAAGATAGTCAAGGGGGAGGATATAAATCCGCACCTAAGTACGCGGCATGCTTCACTGTTTAATTCTGACGGCCTGCTCTCTGAGTGGGGCGTGCATCATTTCCACCTTGGCACGACACCCCATACAAGGCATGCTGGCTTCGTGAGCAGGACAGGGCCGCTTGTGTACGCGCTCGTTACTGATCAAGCCTTTTGCGCGATTAACGTCTACACGCATCAGAGTTTTGAAGACAGCACCATTCTCGAGAGTATTCACCGGAACTGGCCGGAATTGATCAGGCGGTATCGTGCTAAAGGCGTTACTGGGGGTGTGTGGACTCAAGACCAACGGAGAGCGATTCGGAGCAAGCATGCGAACGTTTTGACAAGAACAAAGGACGGGACTGTCTACATGACAATCGGCATTGCCACGAGCGCCGCCGGGATAAGCTTCGAAGTCATCAAACAGGCTGACTTTTTTCAAGACCAGGTTCGCGCGTTTCAGGACAACTTCGAGAAGCAGGGCCTGGCGAAATTACTGCCTCTTCTGCAGCAGCAAGGACTTGACGGCGAAGACGAGGTCGAAGCCGGACTCAAGCTCTCGCGCGACAGCGTCCAGGTCTTCTTTCCGAAGTACAACGTGCTGGCAAACGTGACCTTCACTAAGGAGCCGGCATTCTCCCAGTGATAAATCGACGACCAGGCTGCGTTGGGCCCCCGGCCGGTCACCCATGGAGATAATCGACACATTCCGACGGACGTTGGTTCGTGGCGAGCGGGTACCCAGTTGTAATTGCTACTCAGCGCTCGCCGGATGAATCTGAATGTCAGTTTGGTTGAAGTCATCGCCCTTAAAGAGAAGCGGCTCGTTCAGTGCTTGCTCTAATGCGTAGGAGAAGCAGTCCCCGAAGTTGAGACTGGCCGGATTGCGGCCCGTGCCGTACTAGTGCAACGACCCGACGCGCGGCGATGGTCGCTACCGGCCCAATTCCGGACATTCTGGTGGGAGATCGTCCTGCTCTTACGGATCCAGTCGCAGCGTACGGTAAGTCGATGCCTATGTTTCGCGTTCATCACGGCGTTTGCGGCCTCTTGGTAACTGTCAGGCAGTTCCTGATCAAATGACGACAAAGACGTAGAGCGATCAGAAACCGACGTACTGGCAACGCAAAAGTCGCAAGCTAGGTCTGCTTGGGCGTGCAGCCGCACGAAAGACGGCCGCCCAGCGCATGTTTCCGAGGGGTGTCCTGTTGGACGCCGTGGGCGGCATTTGCTGAACGCGGCTATTGCCCGAGTTGCTATCATGACTCGTTAATTCGGTTTCATCGTCGCGGCACCTGCCTCTTCTCTCGCGCAGCTCCCCGTCTGCGGAGTAAAGTGCAGGGCTCGGTTTACTCGTCATGAGGAGATACTTATGGTCCCCGTGTCCCAGGCGAAGCTGAGGAAGCCGGCGCCGAAGAAGAAGACCGCGAAGAAGAAGGTAGGGCTGGATGGGGCATTTGGGGTCGCCGATTTGGAATTTGGGGTAAATCCCAACGACGAGCCTAGAGCCAAAGCGGCCATCAAGGAAGCATTCTTGGCTGGCAAACGCGAGGCTGACTTCGCGACGGAAGTTGAGCAGCACCTGCTGAAGAAAGGAGCAACCCGCGAGCACATTGAAAAGCAACTGGCTCGGGTAAAGCGGCGGTGGAAGCAGTGGGCGCGCTGAGCGCTTTCGGCTTACCATCTTTGCCTGAAGGGCGTGCAGATGCAGACAGTCTTCTCCTAGGTGATCGCGCTCAATCAATTCTTTCGATAATCGAATATAGGGAATATAGGGGGCTACGCTCATGGGCGCTTGCGGCCGTGCTCTATGGAAGCCCGAACACATCTTCCAATCCGGACGAGGCGATCGCGGGTCTGGAGATCATCAAGGCACGCCGGGCGTATTTCATTCAGCCCCGATGGCACGCTCGATATCGATGAGAAGGGAAGCAACGTGGCTGGCGCACTGGTAGTCCCGCTCGCGATCGAAGAAGTCATCGCGAGGTTCGACGCCGCGAGCGCCCCTCTCGACGAGCACGAAGTTCAGCGCGCTCTCGGCACAGCGCGCAGCGCCTTGACCAACCCGACCGACGCCGAAAAATTGGGCGCATGGGCCGAGCTACTCGCCTTTGCTCTGAGTGACAATGGGACGAGTTCAAGTTCGCGCAAAACATACTTCAGCCTTGTTTCTTCTGACCCGAAGGATGATGCAACGGTCTATTCATCCGACATAGCCGGTGTTGAAAACGAAATTCTCTCTCTCTGGACTCAGCGCGCAAAGACTCTGAAGCATCCAGTCCTGAAGGCCCGCTACGCCGATCTCGCGTGGGACATGAGCCGCGCTATCGCCAACGCCAGGCCCGATCCCGAGATGGCGCGAACCGCGATTGACGCCTACCTGGCGTCGCTCACGGAGAATCTTCGCGACGACGCTCATGGCCGTTTTCATGCCGCCATTCGCGCGCTCGGTTTGGCGGCGATGATCCGCGATGCCGCCAGAGTGGAGCTGGCCAAGAATGCGTTGCTTAGCCTGCATCGCGAGGCGATGGCGGCAGATCAGGGGCTTTGGTGGATTACCATTGATCGTCTGTTGGATGACAAGAATGTCGGCGTAACCGGCCCCGAGCGGGATCAATTGGTTGCCGATCTGGAAAGCATAGTCGGGAAGCGCTCCAACACGTCAGACCCTTCAGTGTTCAACCCGCACGCAGTGGAGAGCGCAGCGAAAAAACTGATCAAATACTACAACAAGCACGGCAAAGGCGACGACGCCCGGCGTCTCCATGAAGTCATGGGGCGCACCTTCGAGCATTTTGCATCCTTGGGAAACGCCACGCTCGCGTCGTCCGTTCTACAGACCGCCGTGAACGCTTACCGCGACGCGGGGCTACAGCAGGAAAGCAAGCGGGCGCGGATCGCGATGGAAGAGAAGATCGCGCAGTCGCACGACGAGGCGGCCACATTCACGTTTGAGCAAACGATCTCCAGGGAAGACATGGACAAGTTCCTCGGAGAGCTCGTCGTGCCTGATGTGGGCGGCACCTTCGCCCAGATTGCCGGGGCATTTCTCCACAGCCACAGCGGACTAGAAAAGCGGATCGCGCAATTGCAGCAGCAATCGCCATTGATGGCGATGATCGGCCAGACGATTGTCGCGGACAATCATGTGGCGGCGAAGGTTGGCTCTGTCGAGGGCGATCCGTTCGGACGCTTGATCCGGCAGGCGCAGCAGGAAATGTCCCTTTCCGACATGTGGCTGGTCAACGTGCTCGGTAGGGCGATAGAAGCGCATGGCCTGATGCCGGGGCACTTTGTCGGCTGGGCCGCTCGAAGCGGGCTATTCAGTGACCTGACGCTCCTGATGGAAGGCGTCGCCGCCTGGTATGAACAAGATTTCGTGAAGGCCGTGCATGTTCTCGTGCCCCAGGTTGAAAAGGGATTGCGCAGCATCGTCTCGAATCTCGGAAAGCCGATCACAAAACGTCATCCGAAAATACCCGGCGTCAGCGTCGTCATCGGCATGGGCGACATCCTCTACTCAGATGAGATTCGTGATGCGCTCGGGCAGGAACTTACCTTGCATTTTCTGACGCTCTATTCCGATCCGCGAGGATTCAACCTGCGGAATAAGGTTGCGCACGGAATGATTGACGCAGATGAGATAGATCCCGGCCTCGCATCGAGGATCATTCACACGCTGCTGGCCTTTGGAATCTGGGAGCCACTTTCCAAGGCGACCAGGGACAAACAAGGCCCGGAAACTGATACCGCCGCTGTCGCCACATAGAAGGGAGTCGCCAGGAGCACCACCTTCCGCTTAATACGCGCGTCGTCCTGTGAAGGCTAGGAGTTTCGCCGAGACCCTACACGCTGTTCCTGTAATTCCCGTCCGAGTTCGCGTGAGGTAATCGTTAGGTATTGGCGCGATGCACTAAGACCGCACGCGATCATTTGGCTTTATGCCTGGACAACGAGACGTGCGTGACACACGATACAGATGAACTGCTTTAGACCGGGGCCGTCACTCCGTGTCTTACCTAGACTTCGTGCCTCCGTTCATTATAAGTAACAAGGGAAAGGAGTTCTTCATGGGTGATATCAGAATATTTGCCACTCCCTTCTCGGATCGACAGCCCGGCGCCCAGGAAGGCCTTTCCAGAGCGTCTTTGGAGACGGAGCGTCCTTTTCTTGGCTTCGGCGTTGCGTCGTTAACCGGGGAGCGCAGCGCCGCGCGAGCGGTCATCACCAAAGAACCCAGGACCGAGACAATCGCGCGGAAAGACATGTGGGAGATAGAGAGGATAGAAACGCTGAACAAGTTACGTACGGTGTTAAATGTCAGCGCAGGAGCGAGTTTTACGAAAAGTATTAAAGGACATGCGAGCTTCTACAGAGAAACGGACTTCGACGAACGCAGTGTCTATCTGTCAATCCGCACGTCCACGATCGTTAGAGTGTCAAGTTTCCCCAGCTATCCCATAAATCCAGAGTTGCTCACCGATCTTCAGAATTTGACTGTGGACGCGAACGAGATATATCGCAAGTACGGCGATCGATTCGTGATGGAGGTGGGTTACGGTGGCGAATACGTTTGCATTGTGAAGTTCTATGCGAGAACCGAAACGGAAAAAACGAATATCGCGGCCGGATTGAAGGGTGCCTTCGGCAAATGGAGTGTGAAAGCAGACGCCACACAGCAAGTCGATAAAATGCATCAGTATACCCACGAGATTGCGTATCACGATCTCCAAGGTGCGTTGGGCGGAAAGCCGGAGTTAGATAAGGCGCTCGAATATGTAGCGGCGTTCCCGGACAAAGTATGGAAGGACAAAGTACCGTGGCCGGTGTGGCTTTCCACGGCACCCTTGAATCAGTTGGAGGGCTTTCCCGTTGAACATTCCGAAATAAGCGTTCGTGGCGCAGAAAACGCGCTGGAGAAGCTGGAAGCGCGGGACGATCATTTGCGCACGCTGTTTGCGCGGTGGGATGATGTGTCAAGAAACCCTCATCATTTTATAGATGAAAATCTCGCTGTCGCTGCTAAGACAAAATCGGCCATCGATCGGAAGCGAACTGTCATTGGTGAACTGGCGGAAGGGATATTCAGCCATCCAGCAGGGGATATAACGGTTGCAGACGTCCCGATTCCGACATCGTTCGAGCGGCTTCCCGAGGAGGTGCCAACGCTTCTACCCACGTTCATCGCGTCGGGGACTTTTGTTAAACGCGAGCCACGCAGAGGTAATGGTGTTGGCTCCTTCTCAGTAAATGTCGCGGTTCAGGACCCGACTGATCTGACAAAAAACTGGTTTCCTTGGCATGCAGGTACGAAGCAGAACATCCGGAAACTCCGTATCACTCTCAATCAGTCCATACCCTATGTAGAGATTCGCTATCGCGGCCTTTATCCCCAAGGATTAACGGCGTGGAAGGTCATCGGCGAGACCAGCGATGAACTTGCAGCCCCCGATGGAATTAGCCTCTTGCTAGGCGTCGAGTTTGCGCTCAACGGGCCGATGGCAGACGCGTATTGGCTTGAATACCAAGTTCATGCGATGAAATTCGGTAATGGGGATAGTGATATCTGGGGAAACACCGATCGAATGCAACATCGAGACGGGCCAGCGCAGAAGAACAACTTCATCGAAGCGGTGCGTCTGGCGATCTGGCCAAAGTAAATGTACAGCCAGGCGCAAAGATTGGCGCGAGCTCTGGTGTCAGCTGAGTAAGGAGATAGACGTGGGGATGTATGTAAGTCAATTAAGTGCTGTGCCCATCGGCACGTATCAATATTACGTGTATCTCGTAGAGCCATCGCCCCATGGGCGGCATTCGGAGTCAATAGCAAAGTTGTTTCAGACTTTCGCAGCAACGTCTGACATAGATGCAGTCATAGTACGCGGGCCACAGGACTTGTCTCAGCAGCTGCATGAGTTCCTGGTCAAACATGCCACCTCGGACTTTACATCCATCGAGCAGTTGTTTCTTAAGGTCAGTTGTTTGATTGTCTCCGAGGGGTCATTGCAAGTGACAAGAAACCAGATCTATGTCATTCCCGTGCCAGAGCAGGATGTCGAAGGTTCTAATCACGGAGAGTATCTGGATTACTTGCTCGGTCCGCTACTCGAGGCCATGCGCGCTGGAAGCGTCTCGGAATTCTGTCGTGCGCTCGGGGCGAAGGAATTATCTCTGTCCGATATAAAGGGCGGAATGTTGGTCGCAACAATGCGCCGCCTCAACGAGGTATTACAGCTTAAACCGAACTTCCAGGGTATCGGGCTGAACATCAATGCAATCATCGAGCGGGCGCTGGGGCCGGCGGAGAGGTCAATGCCATGATGATCTCTGCGTCCTAGATAATGATCTATTTCGCGGAATCGAGGACTACCTGTGGGAGCCAGATGGTGATCGGAACAAGGTTCCGCCTCCTGCCCCTTCAGCTCGGGAAGACTAGCGGTCATGAATTACTTTAGGTAAGCAATCTTCGACGAGAAAACATGATGATGTGCATCCAAGGGGCGTGTGTCCATTGAGAGAGTATTCCTGATATAACAAATGCCCCCTTTGCGTTGCAACCTGCCGCTCGATCCGCAGGTCGTCCTGGGAAGGCAGGGAGTCTCGAAGAAGCGCTACAAGCTGTTCCTGCGATCACCATTCGAGCTCGTGTGAGGTGACCCGCATCTGGCGTCCGCCTACTTTGCACGCAGATATAGAGTCTTTTGCGTGGATCCCGGCGCGTGGCGCTCCTCGGTGACGAAGAGATCCGTTCTGCTCTTCACGAGATCCGATAGTTTCTTGAAACCGTACAGCCGCGGATCGAAGTCGGGTTGCAGCTTGCCGAGATAGCTACCGAACGTCGAGAGAAGCGCCCATCCGGAGTCATCGGACGACTCCTCGAGAGCCACTAGCATGAACTGGGTGGGGATTTCCGGTCGGGCAACGGTCGCGGAGCTGGTCTCAGGCGGACGTTTCTCGGTCGTCGTGTCATGCGACGACGCTGCACGCAGTACTTCAGTGAAGATGAATTTGTGGCAGGCATTGCGGAACGCATCGGGCGTTTTGCGCTCTCCAAAGCCAAAGACTGTAAGACCTTCTTCGCGTAGCCGCATTGCCAGTCCGGTATAGTCGCTGTCGCTGGTGACCAAGCAGAACCCGTCGAACTTGCGTGTGTACAGCAAGTCCATCGCGTCGATGATCAACGTGCTGTCCGTCGCGTTCTTTCCCCTGGTATACGCGAACTGTTGCACCGGCTTGATAGCGAAACGCTGCAACACCCTTTTCCACGACGCGCTTTCGTTGGCAGTGAAGTCGCCGTAGATGCGCTTTACGGTTGCCTCGCCGAAGCGCGCGACTTCGGCCAGCACGCTTTCTATGACGGCGGCGTGTGCGTTGTCCGCGTCGATCAGAACTGCGAGGCGGGAGCTGGTCTCCGAAGCGTCGAGTCGTGGGAAAGATGATTTCGATGCCATGCGTTCCTCATGAGATATTTTGTACTGTGCCGCTGATTGGCCCCTGCAAGCTCCTACACCCCTACACCAACGTTGCCCTCGGGGTCCACAGGTCGGGGCGAGGACCCGATTCGATCCTGCATGAGCGGTCAACTGGATTCGCTGCGTTGCGCACAGTCGCCACGTACGGTTACTGACTGGTGGCGGGGTGGCGTTTCACGTCGGTCTGCGGGAAGTCGTTGCCTTTGAATAGAAGGGGCTCGTCAAGCGCCCGCGCCAAGGCGTACGCAAAGCAATCGCCGAAATTGAGGCTGGCCGAGTGGTGACCCTTGCCGTACTTGCGAAACGCGCGACGCGCGAAGTCGGCTTGTTCTTCATCCACAGGTACGAGAGAGACTTGTGCTTTGGCCATGAAAAGATCGAGATCTCGAACGCCATCCGCGCCATAGCGGGACTCGAGAATCATCGAGCATTCAACGAACGAAGCGGTAGACAACGAGCGTGTCTCGGCCGCCTCGATTGCCTCGTTGAATTTCCGCCGTTCAGGCTCATCCTGAAGGATCGCCAGGATGGCCGACGTATCCACCACCATTAGCGCGGCAGTCCATTCTCGTCGTACCCCATAATCTCATCGGCCGTACGCGGATCGCGCACCGGCAGCGCAGAGCAGTGCAGGGCGATTTCATCCAGCTCGTCCGCCAGCCGTCGCTTTGCGCGGGCGCGGCGGACCCGTTGCAACCGCTCTCGAAGCGCTTGGGTGACCGCCTCGGTTTTGGTTTCCCCGGTCAGCTTGGCCAGGGCGTTCGCGAGCTCTTCCGTTTCCTCGTTTCGGATGTTCAGCGGCATCGTGATCACTACGTGTAGATGAGTTACTACACGGAAGTATAGCAGATCGGTCGGCCCCTCATTGGGTGCGTCCGGTTTTGGCCGCCGATGGTGCTACTGGCAAATCCACTGGCAAATCGGGGGACGGCGGGGGATCGAAGGGGATTCGACCCCGTTTCCGATCAATAATTTGTTGATTTTCAAGAGATTCCGGCGGCGAATACCTCGCGTTCGCGCAACCGCAGCTGGCGCTCGATGATCGCCACCGCCCGCGGGCATATGACAATTCGGCGGTCCTCGCCGGTCTTCGTGACATCCTTGTCGATCCTGCACACGCGGGCCTTGGTGATATTCAATACACCCTTCGCGGCATCGTAGTCGGTCGTCAGCAGGGCGATTTCTTCGGAGGGACGAAGTCCGGTGAAGAAGCGCAGCTCGTCGTAGTTGCCCTGCGCTGCGCCCCAGTCCCGATGCAGCGCGGCGATGAGGACCTCCGCCTCCTGAATGCTAAAAGGGTCAATCCGCGGTCGATCCTTCTTGCCCATGCGCGCACACTTCAGCGCCGCCGCCGGATTGTGCCGCTCCGGG
>Ga0307511_10008585_pt1 | contig 10220 bp, 8 predicted proteins | sample 13_EM_MG_FD_200266 | JGI IMG/M metagenome (GOLD analysis project Ga0307511, IMG submission 200266) | Populus trichocarpa ectomycorrhiza microbial communities from riparian zone in the Pacific Northwest, United States - 13_EM | ecosystem: Host-associated > Plants > Roots > Unclassified | place... | reverse complement strand
TCAAGAGGATTGCGCAGGCCGAGTCAATCCGGCTGCCGGCGAATGAAGTCGACACAGACACCTTCTTCGCGACCCTGCACGCCAGGAGGACACATAGGGAGTTCGCAAGAACTGCGGTCTGCCTGGAGCACGTGTCGAAGTTGCTTCAAACGACCTGGGGAGTCCAGGGATATGTCGAGACGAACGTATTCGGACGGCTTCCTTACAAGACGAGCCCTTCCGGCGGTGCCCGGCACCCGATCGAGGTATATCTCGTGGCGCTCAGGGTGAAAGGGCTCGCGAGGGGGTTGTATCACTACCAAGCCCGGAACCACCGCTTGACGCGACTCCCCGGCAAAGCGACTGCGCGCAGTGCGAGTGCGTACTGTGCGGATCAGCCGTATTTTGGCAAAGCCGCTGCGCTTTTCATCATGACGGCGGTGTTTGCCAGGACGATGTGGAAGTACGGTAGAGGGCGCGCGTACCGGGTTGTGTTGCTCGAGACCGGCCACCTCGGCCAGACGTTTTGTCTCACGGCAACCCGGTTGGGGCTGGCGCCGTTCAGTACCGCGGCACTGAAGGACTCCCTGATTGAGCAGGATCTGGGAATCGACGGCATCTGCGAATCGGTGCTTTATGTCACTGGCGTCGGCGTGCCGGCGGGTCAAAGCCCGCGGAAGCGCGAGTTAAGTTAACTACCGGCGGCCTGATCGGCAGCCACACTGCTCCCCGGAATTCAACTCACTGGGTCTCGAGCTTTGTTTAGATAAACACGCCCCGCGGGCACGTGTTTTATCGACACGAGTCGCATCCCGCCGACATTCCTTTCGTTAGGCTTTCGTCCTAAACGCGGCACAACAATCGCGCGATGGCACTGTCCTCGCCATTGCCCATAACACAAACGGATAAAGTTTCCTGATGAAAATCTTGCTGCAGAGCGCGTGCGCCGGACGCGTCCCAGGAAGGCTCTGCAATGCCTGACACACACACAACTCTTCACTTGGAGTCCCAGCTGCCCCCGTATTGCGCGTGCCGCCCGTTCAAAGTAGAGCGGATTGCCGAATCAGATCTCAACGACCCGCTGATTGCGGAATGGGACGCGCTGCATCGCAGCATATCGCCGACCACGCCGTTCACATCGCCTCGCTGGAACATGTTGTGGTGGAAGCATCACCGCTCCAAACGCCTCTCCGTGCGCGACGAACTGTGCCTGCTCGTCGTGAGAGATGCGCGGAATTCTCTGGTTGGGGTCGCTCCAATGATGTTCACACGGCGACCCTCTGTCGGTCCCGTTCGAGTCAACACTCTGCGTTTCTTTGGGGCCGATCCCAACGTTACAGAGCTTCGTGGGCTAGTCTGTCAGCCGGATGACGAAGTTGACGCGTTCGACGCGGTCCGCAACTACGTCAGCGCCCGGCTGCCCCCTTCGGATTGGGTTGAGTGGGGCGTTCTGCGATGGGAGAACTGGATAGAGGCCGCGCGGAAACCGCCTTCCGGCGCAAACACCTCCAGCCAAGAGATCGACGGCTACCATCTCGAGCTGCCGGCGACGTGGGAGGAACTACGGTCATCGCGCTCACGGAACATCAAAGAGTCGATACGCAGGTGCTACAACTCCCTGCGACGGGATGGGTTCACTCCCGAGCTGAGAGTGGTGCAAGCGCCTGAGGATACTCCCGAGGCGCTCGAGACATTCTTTCGGCTGCATTCGCTGCGCAGCCTCGCTGCCAACACGGTTGCGCACCCCGACGTGTTCCGAAAGGCAAATGACCGGGCCTTTCTGACTGACTACGCACTCGAGCTGTCCCGCGCCGGTCAGCTGCGACTATTCCAGTTGCTCATTGGCGGCAATGTGGTCGCGACGCGGCTGGGTTTCCAGTTTAACGACGAGATCTACCTGTACTACTCGGGCTACGACCTGACATGGTCAAAATATAGCGTAATGACCACGCTGTTGGTTGAAGCGATCAAATGGGCAATCGACCAGCGGCTGAAACTCGTGAATCTCTCCACCGGCACCGACGTCTCGAAGTTGCGCTGGAGTCCGACTGCCACGCGTTACTGTGCTCAGACCGAAGTTCAGCCCGGCCGCAGAGCGCATCTGTCGTTCAGCACATATCAACAGGCTCAACGTCTCGCCAGATGGCTGCAGCGGTGTCGCTTCGCCGCCATCGCACGACGTTAGCCCGATAGGAATCTGCATGAACGATATATCAGTCGTCATTCCCACATTCCGCCGACGCGAGTTTCTGATGGAGGCCATCGACAGCGCGCTTCGCCAGCCGGACGTGTCCGTTGAGGTCATCGTGGTGGATGACAGCCCCGAAGGTTCGGCGCGTGACGCGGTCGCGAGCCTACGCGACCCCCGCGTTCAATACGTGCAGTCTGATACGCCCTCGGGTGGACGGCCAGCGTTGGTGCGAAATCAGGGCTGGAAAACGGCCAAGGCTCGATTCATCCATTTTCTGGACGACGACGACCGCGTTGCCGACGGATACTATCGAGACGCGGTGGCCGCGTTCGACTCGCATCCTGACAACGGAGTCGTCTTCGGAAAGATCCAGCCATTCAGCGAGCCCGATTCCCAGGCACTCGTGGACGAACGCGAGTTCTTCGGACGTGCCGCACGTCGCACCCGACTGTGGTCCCGGTGGGGCTCGCGCTGGCTGATGGCGGCTAACCTGCTCTTCATGCCCACGCTGCTGGTCAACTCGGCCTGCATCATTCGGCGCGAGCACGTTCAGCGCTTGGGCGGCTACGATGCCCACATCGCACTCAACGAGGACGTGGACTTCTTCTGCCGTGCGATACGCAATTTCGGCTGCCATTTCCTGGATCAGGTCGTCGTGCACTACCGCATTCTCCCCAACTCGCTGATGCACGGGCGCAAGGGCAACCAGAAGCTGCTCGAATCATATCAACGCATGTATGCGCGGTATCGCGAAACTCATGGCGGTGCGGAGCTGCTGGCCATGAAGATTTTTGCGCGAACGGTCCTGAGAGTTTTGTGAGCTCGGGACCCGCCGCGAGCGTTCCGGGACCGCGGCCCGATGTCCTGCCTCCGCAGGCGATCTGCTTGTCCCCCCTCGAGCGAACATCGGGTCAACTGGCACCTGAAAATCGGGACCTGGCGGTGGCCCTCCTCGCGTGTCGAGGCTACGTGATCCTGCGCGACGCGCTGGAGCAGGATTTTGCGGCGGAGCTCGGACGCGAGATGACGGTTCTCTACCAGGACTGCCAGGATACGCTGGCTGTTGAAACGGACACCTCTCCCGAAGCCGGATTCCAATTCCAGTCTTCCGCAAGAAGACGCGCCACATTCTGGTTTCGCAAGTCGCGCTGGCGGATTTTCCCACGCCTCGAGGGTGCGATGGCCGATGCACGTCTGCTCGCCAATCCCTTCGTCGTTCCCGTCCTGAACCGGCTGTTGGGAGAATCCTTCTGCTGCAGGTATGTTTCGAGCGATACGGTTCTCGAGGGTGCGATTCTTCAATCGCCTCACAGTGACATTGACGGGGACAAAGTCTTCGTTGGCGGTGTATGGAAGCCACGTGGATACATAGTGAATGTTCCCGTGATGGAGTGTGGGCTGCACAACGGGCCTCTCGAAGTCTGGCCCGGCGGAAGCCACATGTGGGACGCTGCGTTCCTCAGCCCCCTGGGCCTGGTGCCAAACGTGCAGGACGGACGCAATCCGCCCGTCGAGCGCCTTACCGAGTATTTCCCGTCCATCAAGGTGGTGTTGAGTCCGGGTGAGATCATGATCCGGGATCTTGCAATGTGGCACCGGGGTACCCCCAATCCCACCCACCAACCGCGGACTATGCTGACGATCGGCATGTTTCGTGCGGATCATAAATACGGCTATGGAAGCCCTTCTTTCAATCTCAACGACGATCTGTACAGCCGCCTCGATCCCCGCATCCAAAGGATGTTTGCCTACCACTTCAATCCGCTTTCGAGGCTGCGCCGCAGGTTGGGCGGATTTAAGCGGAAGGTGTCGAAGCTACTGAGCCGGCAACAATAGAGCAGCAGGCGTCGAAGTTATCATTGCGTGAGACGCTGATGCAGCCTGTCAGCTTCCGCGCGTTGCTGCGCGACTGTTGTTCACGCAGGATGGCCCGGAGAATTACTCAGCGGTTGCTCAGCATCTGACGGGCCGGGATCGCCTGCGCGGCGGGATGGTTGAGCGTGGCGATTGCGGTCAGCAGATCGTCCGGATGGACCGGCTTGGTCAGGTGGGCATCGAATCCGGCGGCACGCGTCCTGGCATGATCGTCCGGTTGGCCCATTCCGGTGAGGGCAATGAGCTTCACGGCCGTGCCCCAGGGCTGAGCGCGGATCAGCCGCGACAACTCGATCCCGTCTGGAGGCGGCATGTTGAGATCGATGAAGGCCACTTCAGGAGGTGAACCGGATGCAGCTTCGAATGCTGTGGTTCCACCAAAACACGTCCGCACCCGGTGGCCCCGCATTTCCAACAACGTGGCCAGGCTGGTCGCCGCGTCGACGTTGTCGTCAACCACCAGTATGCGCCGGCTCGTGTGCTCCAGGCGCGGCGCTGTCACTTGGATCGGTCGATGAGCGGGTGCCGCCGTCAACGGCAGCCGGATTCTGAACTCGCTGCCTTTGCCGGAACCGGCGCTGTGCGCGGTGATTTCGCCACCGTGGAGCGTAATCAACGAGCGCGCGAGTGCCAGACCGAGGCCGAGTCCTTCCGCACCCCGTGTCTTGCTCGAATCGAGCTGCACAAACATTTCGAAGATCCCTTCCAGCTCGGCGGGCGGAATGCCGATGCCGTTGTCCTGCACGCGGATCATCGCGTAGCCCAACTTCGAACGGGCTGACAGTACGATGCGCCCTTTGGGCGAGGTGAACTTCGCCGCGTTGTTCAACAAGTTCGCGACCACCTGCGCGAGGCGGGTCGGATCTGCGTCGACATACACCGTGCCGGGGGCGTGTCGCACAACCAGCTCATGGGACTTCGCTTCGATGTTGGGTCTCGCGGTTTCGATCGCGGCGTCGAGGACTGACTCGAGCGTCACGGTTTCCCGCCGGAACTCCAGCCTGCCGCGATCAATACGACTGGCATCGAGGAGATCATCGATGAGGCGGGTCGCGATGTGCATCTGGCGTTCCATCATCGCGGGAATGTCGCCCAGGTGCTCGGGGACCCGGTCCTTGAGAATGGCAAGACCGTTGCGGATGGGGGCTAGGGGATTGCGCAGCTCGTGGGAGAGCGTGGCCAGAAACAGGCTCTTGACCGCGTTTGCCCGTTGCAGATCAACCGCTCGTTGCTTCAGTTCCGTGGCGAGCTGCTTGGTCTGAGTGATGTCCGAGAACGACATTGCCACTGCGTCCTCCACTTTCACAATCATGAAGCGGAGCCATACCAAGGCGGTCGTGGACGAGTCGGCGAGCTCGATGTCGGCAGGGGTGCCCGTATCGACGACAGTCCGAAGCGATTCAATCAGTCCCGCTTCGCAGGGCCCCGGCATGATGGCCGTAATGCGGCATCCCGTGGCACGATCCGGACTCGACTTGCAGATGGCCGCGCCGAGCGGATTGATGTACTCGAGCTCGAAGTCAACAACCCTTCCGTCCGGCTCCCGCACTGAGTTCAGCCAGCAGTAGCCCTGAATCGCCGCTTCCTGGGACCGCAGAAACCGCTCCTGCGAACGCCGGTATGCGTCGCGGGTGCGGCGCATCATCTCGCCCAACCCGATGATCAGAGCACAGGTCGATGCATAAAGCGCAAGGCCGACGAGCGTGTGGACACGATCGACCGGCAGGGTGTTGAGCGGCCTCCCTATCACCAAGGCCGTACCCATGAGACCGAGGACGGCTGTCAGGACGGCAGGTCCCCAACCTCCCATCCACACCGCGAGTGCGACCGCGCCCATGATCGTGGCGTAGGGTGCGTCAGGCCCCACCAGTGGAATTAGCCACCAACGCAGTGCAACAGCCAATACTGTAATGGCGAAGGCGTTCGCATATTTGACCGCACCCGACATCAAACCGCCTCGCCCTCGGGCACTGGCACAACGGAAAGTCGAACTAGGTTGGCCAAAGGTCCCGATTTTGGCAAGTTTCGTGCCGGACGAAGGGCGTCGCTACCGGATCGGCGCTTTTGCGGGAAAGGCGGTCGAGTCACATTCCGGCTTGCGGCACGAAGAAGCGATCCGACGGGCTGCCCATAGATCCTGCGTAGGTCAGCGGCTGTTTGCCGTCCAGATCGAGGATCCCGTGGCGCAGGCCCAGTTCCGCCCCGATCAGCGCTTCACCGGAGGATTTCATGCGCTGCGGATCACGCCACAGACGCTCGATCACCAGGCCCGTGAACTCCGGTGTCTCGAAGTTGGGCAACTTCGCGACCACGCTGGCAGGCAGTTGCTCCCGCGGAAATGATTTCAACAGGTCCGACAAGACGAATCCCGGCCAGATCGAGACCGAGGCTACGTTGGAGGAGCGCGGATCTACGCTCATATCAAAGCTCATCTTGTCGGTTCCCGCCTTCGCCGCACCGTAGGCCGGCCCGTGGAAATAGCATACAGATCCGTAGAACGAGATGTGCGCCATCAGGCCACCACCAGCTTCGACCAGCAAGGGTGCCGCATAGTAGGCCGCCACGTAGTTGGAGCGCAGACCGACGTCGATCACATCGACCAGGTGCAACGGTTTCTGCCAAAAAACACCGGGCGAATGCCTTGGGGGCGGTTGTGTCGGGCATCGTCACGGAGACGCCTAGATGGCCGGTGAGGCCTGAGGTTACGACAGCTCTGTTGTAATTTCGACAGTGCTGTCGTAATTTGATTCGGAAGGTGTCGGCCGGGGCCCCGCCCTTGCTCAGCCAGAGCCCCGCATCCAGGGGACTATTGCCGGGCAGGGTGGTGGTCGTGACGGAAGCTGGCAAGCCGATTATCGAGCCGGTTTGTAAGATGCGCCCATGAACGCGCAACGATCTGTCCGATCCGCCTGGCCCAGCTATGGCCTCGCCGTGCTCCTGGTACTCGGTTCCGACGCTTCGTTTGCTCGGCATCACCACCATGCAAAGCCGGCGACCGGTACGCCCGGCCAATTCGACTATTACCTCCTGACACTCTCCTGGTCGCCCAGCTATTGCCTGACCCACCAGCAAGACCGCGCGCAGTGTGGCGGCAAGGGTTACGGATTTGTCCTGCACGGACTGTGGCCGCAGTTTGATGCGGGCAGCTGGCCCGAATTCTGCTCCACCGATGTGACATTGCCGCCCGATGCGGTGCAGATCGGCAAGACGCTGTATCCCAGTCCCAACCTGATGGAGCACGAATGGCAGCGTCATGGAACGTGCAGTGGCTTGGATGCGGCCACCTATTTTCGAACGGCCGACCAGGCGCTGGCCGCGGTGCACGTACCTTCGGAGTTTGAAGCGCCCCATTCAAACCAGTCGATGACCGGCTCACAGATCGCGTCAGAATTTCGTGAGGCAAACCCTTCGATACCTGAGGATGGACTGACCGTTGCGTGTGGCCGGGGTGAGCTCACCGAAGTACGCGTTTGCCTCACGCGCAATCTGACACCCCGGTCGTGCGGGCACAGCGTGCGCAACAGTTGCCCAGTTGGGCCGGTCGACGTTCCGGCGTCACGCGGACATTGAGCCGCGGGTTGTCGCGGACTTTGGCAAACAGCCGCGAGTGGCGTGTGGCCCTACTCCTGCTCCGGAGCCTCGATTTTTCAACTTTACGGTGTAGAGTGCAGTACCGCGGCAAGCAGGCCGCCTGGCCGCAATACAGTGACGGTGCGACAAATTGCTCAAATTCGAATCTGAATCGAACACCCAGCAGACCGCAGCGGCTGTCAGCGCCGCGAAACCGCAGTATCTGGCGACCGAGCCACGCAGCTTTTTCATGACGGTTCGCGATATCGGATTTTGGATCCGATCGTCGCGCGCCGATGCCCGAATGAGTCGCGAGCGGCACGAGCACGGAGCCGCTGCAGCGTTCGATGGACTCTATTCCCGGAGCGCAGATCCCTATGGCGCCGAATTGCCGCAATACCGTTACCAACAACGAAAATACGATAGTCTGCTGTCCATGTTACCGCAGCGTCGCTTTCAAAGCGTGCTGGACATCGGCTGCGGTCGCGGCGCATTTACGCGCAAGCTGGCGCCATATTCGGCAGAAATTCTCGGCACGGACATTTCTGAAGTTGCCATTGCTCAGGCGCGGATGCTCTCGAAGAGCCATCCCAACATCCAGTATTCGTCGGCGCCGATGCTCGAGGCACCCGCCACCGAGCAGCGCTTCGACCTGATCGTGCTCGCGGACACGCTCTACTACACTGAAGCGCCCAGTGCGGAGCGATTCGAGACGATATCTCACAATATTGGGTCCAGACTCGTGCCCGGAGGATTGCTGCTGCTGGTGAATCACTACTTTTTCGGCATCGACCCCGCATCCCGCGCCACGCGAATGACTCACGATATCTTCCGGGCGAACCCGGAGCTGACCTGCGTTGCCGAGCACCGTCGGGCATTCTTTCTTGCCACGCTGCTGCAACGTCCACAAATGTGAGCGGGGGAAAAACTCGACGCTGAATCCCACGTCGACCGTGAGAATCAGCGTCGATAATTCATGCAGGAGTTCTTGACGCTTTGCATTGTAAAGCTCGCCCGCTGCCATGGCAACTCTGTGGGTTTGAACACCTGTTCAGATGGCGTCGCATCGGGATTGCGCCACGCAAAAGGCGGTGGCTGCGGGTTGATAGCGCGAAATGCCGGCAAACGCACACTTTTGGCAACCGATACTGGGTCTCCCAAACCCGATCTGCGAAACTCGCCACCGCGAGAACTGCTCGCGAGTTGCGACCTCTGTCGCAAAGTGTGAGCCATGCCCGCTCTGCTGATCGTCAGCTTCATAGCCATCGTCATCCTCGGCTACGCGATCATCATCTACAACGGTCTCGTACGCGTACGCAACGAGATAAAGCTGACGTGGTCGAATATCGATGTCCTGCTGGTACAACGCCACGACGAACTGCCGAAACTCGTCGAGGTCTGCAAGGGCTACATGCAGCACGAACGAGATACGTTGGAGCGCGTAGTCCGGGCTCGAACGGATGTCGAGGGCGCGCGTAGCTCTGGCAACGTAGCCTCGGTAAGCGTCGCAGAAGGTGCCCTTCGCAGCGGCCTGACAAACCTTTTCGCGGTCGCGGAGCGTTACCCGGACCTCAAAGCGAACGATCTTTTCAAGAATCTGCAGACGCGAATCAGCGCGCTCGAGACGGCAATCGCCGATCGCCGCGAGGCGTACAACGACGCTGTGAATGCACAGAACACCCGGATCGAGACGTTTCCCGATGTGCTGATTGCACGACTGTTCAACTTCGTCGCAGCGCCATTGCTGAAATTCAGCGCCGGTCAGACGAGCGACGTCGATCTGAAACTCGCCTTCAGACCGTAGGCAATGAACCATCTGACGGTCGAGAATTATTGGACGCTTGCAGCGCTCGCCGTTGTCTGCGCACTGCTTGCGCTCGCCGGCTTCTTCTCACGGCTGCGCCGCGACCGCATCTTCGCCGACACTCCCCTGGTGAAAATTCGATCCGCGGCTCAAGGCTACGTCCGACTCGAGGGGCGGACCGCGCCACCCCCAGGCGAGACGATAACGGCGCCCCTGAGTGGCCGAACGTGCGTGTGGTGGGACTATCGGGTCGAAGTCAAGGAAACTAACTCGAAGGGAGAATCGTCCTATCGCACGGTCGACCAGGCGACGAGTGTGACCCCATTCGTATTAAACGACGTGGATGCAGAATGCCTCGTCGGCCCGATCGGCGCTGAAGTGACGCCCACCTCCAGCCAAACCTGGCGCGGCGACGGTGTCAGGCCCACTGGGCTATCGGTTTTGCCGTCCAAGAGCTTCACGCTCTCCAATGGAGACTACCGCTACCACGAGCGACTCATTACATCGGGCACCAGGCTGACGGTCCTGGGAGACCTGCGGTCACATACCGAGTTCGGGGCGGCGGACCAGAGGACGCGCGAAATCCTGGCGCAATGGAAAGGCGACCAACGTACGTTGCTCACAAAATTTGACCGGAATCACGATGGGAAAATCGACCCTGAGGAATGGGAAGCTGCGCGCGCCGCAGCGCACGCGGAGGCAGAGGCTACTGTGCTTCATTCACCCATCGAGCGTGTCGGTGTAGTTGGTCAGACAACTCACGGTCAGCCGTTCGTGATCGCCCCGCTGGATGGGAAAAAT
>Ga0307511_10008584_pt1 | contig 10220 bp, 10 predicted proteins | sample 13_EM_MG_FD_200266 | JGI IMG/M metagenome (GOLD analysis project Ga0307511, IMG submission 200266) | Populus trichocarpa ectomycorrhiza microbial communities from riparian zone in the Pacific Northwest, United States - 13_EM | ecosystem: Host-associated > Plants > Roots > Unclassified | place... | reverse complement strand
AACTGGATGCATCGACATCTGAGGCTGCGAGTGCGCCCGGTTCAGGTGCATCGCCGTCACCATTTGTGGCCTCTTCGGCATCCAATACATCGCCTACTCCATCTGCCGGTTCAATATTTGCGGTCACGTCGTTCGTGCCGTCTGCTGAACCGGAAGAAGCGAAGTTTATACGGTCGTCGCTGTCGCAATTAGGCCTTCAGATGATTAATGGACCAGTAACTCCAGATATGATCGGGGATGAGAGGAAATGGGTGGAAGAGCTGGCGCGTGAACTGGCAGGGGTACTTCAGGGTACCTCAGACGACTCGCCAGGACAGAAATCAGTCGGCATCATGCGGCATAGAGGGGTGGTTGGGCTCGACGAAGTCTGGGGTGGCTGGAATCGAGCACGCGGTGTCGGTGCGTCTTGATTCGCTCCGCAAACGTGGATCACCTCCGTGGGCTGACTGGCATGACTATGCAGCACTTATTCCACCGTCCACATTTTTGCAGACGCTGCCATTTCTTCCAGAATACACTTCTCCGCCGATTCGCACTAGAACGTTCACGTCTGGTCTGCGCGTGCTGCATACGCCACCGTACACACATGCCTCTTTTACAGCGCGTCTTTCTGGGTATCTGGTGATGTCCGAAGTCCTTACGACAAGCCAGATAGGACAGGAAGAGAACATCACGATCTCCCTAGCCTCGGAGATGGTCGAAGCGGTTGAAGCGGATGGGCTCATCTGCAGGGACGATGAACGTTCGGCTATCAAAGGTGGTGGCAGTGGGAGCGGATCAGAGCTTCGATGGTCACTAAACATTTTCCCGAACTACGAATGGGATGGGCACACATTTGATTGAGTTATGTTGTTGTACGACTCGCAATAAGCACTCGTAGTTGCATTCTGTCGAACATTCGGTACTTGGGCTGCAACCTTGGTCGCGGCCTGTGACAGACACTTACCTTGCTTTGGCGGCCAGGTAGGCGCATGTGCTGAATCAGCGTTGGAGGGCCAGGTGACCAGCATCAGAGTCTTCGTTGGCTTCTGGCGGGGCTGTGATTTGTGACTAGAATGGGGATTCTCTTTCGACTATAACGAGTTAACGAACGAACGAACGAACGAACGGAATCATTGCAGACCATCTTGATATTGGTGCCTTCCAGTTCTGGATCAAGGTTCTTGACTTATCTATGACGCTGTACCGGCCCGACTGTAGTGCCGGTTCTGTTTGCTGAATGGTGCAGTCATGCGGTTGGTGTGAACGTTGTGGCAAGCGTTGACGACGACATATATAGCATTCCCACTTACAACCTAGTGTCTAGCAATTGGTCACATCCGCTGTCGACGGGAAGTGCAAGCCTTTCTATGCGAATTCTCATTTGAAAAGGCACAGTGAATTAGGAAGCGTTTATCCGGATCCTTAAAGACTAGAACGTGCTGCGGGATAGCCACAGAAGTTCGGACCTTTTTGGCGTGATCTTGGAGAGGCTGCGAAGTCCATCTGTGGCGCAATGGTGAGTCCTGCTGACTTTTTGGTCAGACGGTCTATTTGTATGTCCATGTGTAGTCGACCTTCATGACGCTGCATGAAGCCAAAGAGATGGGCAAGAGTAGTATAAATTGGTGCCAAGGGAGCCACGGTTATTGTATATCCGTGGTTCTCGATCTCGTAATTCGGTGACTTGAAAAGTGAGCGAGTTACTGACCATGATAGAGAACCTGGAGCAATGCACGAGGCCATATCTAACTTGTGTGGAAAGGCAGGGACGACGGCCAACTCAACTGTTGATGATTAAGGCGACAGCCATTCACGGTCATGGATAGGTCTGCATGTCCGACGTGCGGACCTGATCTTGTTGGTGGAGTGGTGGACCCCGTGGAGACTGGAGACTGAACGTGTGTTCGCTATGCTAATCCTGCGAGAACCTCTTTGCGGCAGTGCATTGCAGGGTCGAACGGGTTCGAACATATTCGAAAGGACCAGCAAGAAGTTCTGCATTGTGGACAACAAAAAAACACCGGTAGGTGAAGGAAAACATCCATACCTGGCATGGTGTTTACGTTCTGATAAGTCGGAATTAAATGAACCCTGCGTCAAGCTGACGATGCGAAAGGTACGTGGGGTAATGATGATCAGAGCCGGTAATCTACAGTTTGGTTGTTCGGCCCGCGAAGGAGGAAGATTTTGGGGAGGTGAACCCCGCGCTCCGTCTTTTTCGATTTCTGGGGAGGTTAAGTTTTCAAATCCACAGAACTCTATCGTATACCACGTGCATTGTTGGCAAAGAAGGAAGCGCCCAACGAGGATACCATGGAAGACACAGCTTGACTTGAGCGGTTATGAAAGCCACAAGGCAGAACGAGCTTGAACCCGCGGGCACTTGCTTGGTTGTAGCCCTTCCATGGACAGTTGGAGTGCAGTTGGGATGGGCATGGACAACCTGATTCACGGCAAGGTTTAATTCTCCACTCGGAAGCTGGGGGAGGGGTTGAGAACTTCGAAAGGCCCAGAGGCCATTCTGTGTGTGCCGAAGTCTAAGCCCGGATCCGATGTAGTATTTTTGGTAAATGCTATTTGGTAGTAGTTGACCACGTGCTCTCGACGAGGGTCGCATGATGGGGGTAAGACGCAGCCAACTCAGTGGGTCTGGGTATTTCCTCCACCCACAGCCAAAATGAAGGCTGCACTGGTTTTGCGTTCTCCAGCCAGATCCAGCCAACGCTGCTATCAAGGGCCCGGCGACCTTCCTCAGGAGTTCCTCTGGAAATGCACTCGTTCGCAGGGTGATACCCGGTAGTCCTGTTTTCGACTTCACCGACGCCCACCGTTGCCCGTGGTCGCTCGTCCTTGGCAGGCATGTCCGCCGAAAGTGTTTATCCGTCTAGTAGCCGTTAACTTGTGGTGACCAGTGCTTTTCTCCCTTTGTGGGCTGGCCAGGCGCCTCTGTTCCTTTATAACACCAAATCCCCCAGCTGCACCCGTGCTTGCTCCCCTGGAGCTGTCCTACTAATTTGACGCCGCTCGGATTTGCAGTGTTGCCACTGTGCAGGACTGACTGTATGTCCCGATTTCATCACCACCTGTCAACCATCACTCACTGCTATTCCTCTGATGCAGTCTTGACTTACCCATTCTTACCCTAAGAGCAACATCATGTCCCATTGTCAGCCTGTGCCTAGATCTCCCAGCCTCAGGGTATCCGCCTCTCTGTTTCCATCCACTTCCTCTTTCGGTGGTTCTGTCTCGAGTCCGTGCTTTCCCATGCGGTTATCAGCTCACCAATTGCCTGCGGTACATACATCAGATCGTATCGCTGTCACCGCATTGGCTTTCTCTACGCCACTCGACCCCCCTGCGTCGTGCGCTTCTTCGCCATCTCATCAACAGCCTCACTTGCCATTTAATCCCTCCGCTGATATTTATTCAGACCCATCAAACCCGCCATCACCAAATACCTCCCCCCCTTTCAATCCAATCGCAATGGGGCTACCGCTGTGCGACAACCTCTCTCGGCCATTAACGTCCAGGGAGCAGGAGAACCTCGCTCATCTAGACCGACTCAGATACTTCCTCGCCACCGCCCCCTCTCGTTGGTGCTCGTCCGACCCTTCGCATTCCCCGTACGCCAGCGACCCCGTCGCTGCAGCTATTGCCGAACACGTCGCCTCCCCACACCCATGTATGAATCGCTTCTACATCTCAGCGTCAGAGCACGTCACCTGCGTATCATGGGATAACCAGCATTACATCACTGGTACCGACATCGTTCGCTCACTGGTCTTTCGATTCGAGGCGTTCGGTCGTCCCGTTCGAAATATGAAGAAATTCGAAGAGGGTGTCTTCAGTGATCTCCGGAACCTTAAGCCCGGCATCGACGCCATCCTCGAAGAGCCCAAGGTGCGTGCTTTTGCATATCTCCCATATCCCTCCTTGACGCCGAGCACCATAGTCTCCGTTCTTGGACCTTTTATACAAGTTTCAATGCATACGTACCCAGAAGAAACAAAAAGTATTTTATTGGTGCGTGTCCCTGCCCTGACGAGTCGATTCCCTTCTCTGACATTGGATCAAGGTACTCGGTCCCTCATGACCGGCTCTTCCTTGACGCGCTCGAGCGAGACCTTTCCCGCGACTCCACAACAGTGGTAGTCGGCGAACCTGCTCTCTCATTCAAATGGGACCGCAATCAGCGGCTATTTGAACAGTTTGGAAAGTCTGGTGGTCTGGACGGGGAACTCATGTCAACTGTTCCCCCACGTATATCCAACAACGCCCCTCTCTCATCATCAACGCCTGACGAGAATCCCCCTGCTGGAAATTTAACCCAGATCGATGGCATGGGCCTCAGTCGCCTTCCATCTCCACACCGCCCATCGAATGTGTCGCTCATGCCCGTCACATTATTCGAAGGATCCCCAACTTACAAGCAGCGCCGAAAGAAGCCAACAAACAAAGGGATCGCAGGTCATGCGTCCAATGCCAGTGGTGCGTTCGACAGCGAGTACCCCCTCCATCACGCTTACGATGTCGGCTATGGACCCCATCACCTCGGGATGACTGCAGCTGACATGTTCCGCTCACAAGCTGCGGAGATTGGCGCCGGTCAGATGGGAGATGCAGTGCATCGGGCTAGGGACGACTCCACTATTGGGACGACCTCATCGCGTGCGTTCGTCCCACGCTTTGCGCCCATGTCGTCGTCTATGTCCGTGAACAGCGGAACACATGCTCCATTCAGCCAATTTGCCGCCGATATCCCTTCCCACAGGACACCGCATCACTCCAGGTCCTTGACAGATTCCGCTATTTCTTTGTTTACCAGCGATATTGATATATCAGGCACCACATCCAAGGTGTTCGTTTGTCCGCTGTTCTCATGCGGGCGACTCTTCAAGCGCGCAGAACATCTAAAGCGGCATTTGCGTACACATACCATGGAACGCCCTTATCAGTGCGATCGATGCCATAAACGGTTCTCGAGGTCAGATAACCTCAACCAGCATCTTCGCATTCATGCACGTGGGGACGGTCAGGATGTTGGGTCCGGTGACGTCGGCACTTTGAACGGCGATGTGGACGAGGGGATGGACGAATGCGACATCGAACAGATGGTGCACGCGTTCTGGACGCCGTTCCCTGGCAATAGTGGAGTACTTCCTGACTTGACCTTGTACGAGATGGAAGTCCAGGGCCACGTGCAAGAAGTGCAAGGCGATGAGGAGGGTCTTCTTGTGGCGCCTGGTATCACGGCGGCTTTGCCCGCCAATAACAGTGTTTTTCCGAATGCTTCTGGAAGGACTTACCACGCCCAAGACATCCATGATCTCGTCGACATGCACTCAGATGCTGAACTTGGACACTTTGGTTCCTTCTCTTCTCTCGATCCTGCCTGGAGTAGCATTTCCGGATCCCCAAGTGCCGGCGAAGCCGCCTCGTTGTTCAACGGGGAACCCGCCATGACATCTTTTACTGCTGCACCTTCGCAGAGACTAGAATTTCAAGGGGTTTTTCCACCCAAATCAGTCATCGCTTCTTCCGCTATCGGGCCGATCAGGCGCCACAGGAGCATGACGCCATGCTTAATGAGAGGCCAGACACTCAAGCCTGGTCGCCCCTACCACCCATATGCGACTACTCCCCCAAGCCAGCCAAGTCCATATTCTAGCCACTCTAGCCCCTCGAGCTTCGCCACACCTTCTCTGGATTTAACGTCCATCCCCTCTATGTCCCTAAGTGGTGATGGCTACAGCACCCAGCCGCGGTCATTTTCATGTTCCGCGCTAAGCCAGGCGGTGGGGCCCCCTCTCCAGTTGGGTACAGGTGTAGACCATTTGTACTCCAATTTGTCACTTTACCCGGGCGTGGATACTGTCGACTTCAGCCAGGCCTTTTCCACCTCCATTTAATGGGCACTGGTCTCGAACGCATAGGATCCTTCCGAGTCTGAAACTTCGAGCAATTCCATCTACATTATCGCATTGTCTAATACTGCGCAACGTCTCCTTTAAAGGGGTTCTTGGGTTATTTATGCATCACCTTGCTCTGGATTCCCCACTACGGTACTCGCATGACCTTAATGCTTGCGTTCATTCCTTTGTTTTCTCACCGTCCATGATTAAGATTTTGTGCTGGTCACGTCTACTGTACGCTCTCTATTACATTGCATTGCATGCTCACGTGTCACTTCTGCCATACCTTCGTTTTATCATGGATGAGAGTGTTCTGGTGTAATCATCACGACATAGACCACTTACAAGTCTCCAATTTTGTAATCAGGGAATAATATTGCATAGAGTTAAGCTAGGATAAAATTGGAATGATCACATCAATTCTTTGGTCTTCGTGAGCAAATGTGTCTAGGAAAATGTAGCACCCGTTGCAGAATCATGCTCGAACAACATCAAATTAGAGATGCACTTGGCCACACGCACGTTCCCGTGCTGCTCGTAAACCGTGTATGCACATATGGTATGGACTCTAGCTATCCGACGAATCATCTAGATGTGACTCTATAATGGATTTATCCGAGCCATTCCCGGGGGGGTGAACAAATTTCAACTTGCCACAGTAGGTAGGTATGTATTCGTGATCTTCTCAACCTTGCCCTGTGTGATTTCAGGCAAGTAAAGGACCCCCCTCGGAGCAGAAGTAGTACACCCTGTGTATGGGAGGATGACAGCATGTAGTACGCGCGCGGGACACATCGTAATATTTGAATAGGCTCACTGAGTAAGTTGATGCCCTGATACTACGGGGTGGATGTCGGATTCCCAATATTTGCTGTGCAGTGTGCCTCCACGAGACGCAGTATTGGGCGGCACCTCACTTTGGCATTGAATGCTCAGCCTCATGTGTGTGTAGTACATATCGGCACCCGGATAATTGAGAAATCCGGTGTGGTCGGAGGGATGCCATGGAATCTCAATCCGCGGGGGACCTCACAGGCTGGCCGTTGGTGGTCTTGTCACTGTTACACCCACCCCCATCGCCGTAATGCACTCCCAAGAAGTGTTTTGTCTCTGCCATGCCAATCATATGTATAGGTATCAAGTCAGAGCCATAGTATCGGCACCGCCAGCAGGTGCCGAAGGCTTTCGCCAGTGCATGACGATGATCTGATTGATGGTAGCGGCAGACGAGTCCTGCATTGTGGCAAGCGGTGTCGACGTGAATGAAAAGTTGTACGTCTATAATCCGCAGCACAGAGCGACAAGAAGAAGAAGATAACCCCATGATCAAGATATTGATCTTTCATATCAGCAATGTCCTTCTCGTGAGAGGTTGTGCCGTCAGTTCTTTACTTGCGAACTACACCACCTGCCTAATCGGGTAACAGTGACTTCACGTCGTCACCGTGGTTCGCCGGACAGACTGCCCCCTGACTTTCAAACAATGTTCTCTTCATTCCTCAAAACATCGGTAAGTGCGCCGCTCATCTCCCTCCCACACGGTACACCTGATTCGATCACTTTTTAAAACCACTTGGCAGCCTCAAGTGTCCATCTTGTTCGTCGTGTTTCACCGCCATAGTATCGTTCATCTGCTAACGACTGTCTATCTGGAACGAAAACAACCTCACGGAACATACCGACCGACTTGTTTAGCCACCATCCGTCGTCTCCTGCGTCTGTCAGGGCGCTTGCTATCCTCCGATCAGCGCTGTCCGCGCCATACCCCGCAGACAAGCCCGAGGCACCACCGCTCCAGTTCAACTTGGAAGTCGTCGAATCGGCACCACCTACTCCGGACCAGCTGAAGACCATACTGTCGTTCATAACGCCCGCGAGAACCAAGAACGCGTCGCCTCCGTCGTATTCCGCATTCTTGTCCAGTGCGCATCCGCGTGCACCCGCGCCGTCGGAGCAGCCCAGTACGCCAGATGGGATCTCGAGTCTTGCGGCAAGGAATCTTGATGTGCTCAAGTGGCCCATCGTTGTGGACTGGAATGCGGGGAGAGCGAGTGTTGGTGATGTTGAAGGCGTGAAGGGCATCTTGGAGGCGCTGAGGCAGCGCCGTGATGGTGAAGTCAAGGACGAGGATTCTCAACGGCCCAAGGGATGGTTTTTCTAGCACTCCTGAAATGTATGTATCCATTGTGTGGTCTGTCTCGCACTGCTCACATCCTCGAAAACCAAAAGTAGAACACAAGTATTATAGTAAATCCTCAGGTGAAAGACAAAGACAAAGTATGTAGGTTGGGAGTCTGGCCGAAGGAACTAAATGGCATACATACATAACGAAATGTTAATCGTCACTTTCAACAAGAAAGTCACTTCCAGAATCCGAGTCATCTCTGGAGCTTCCATCATTAACACTATGGTCCACTGGAGTTAGTACTACTGCCTCCCAAACCAGTGGCAACTGGAAGTGCACTGGTACTCGACTGACTACTTCCAGGCAAGGAAACTTTGCCTGGGGTATCCGTCGTATCGGGTGCGGTCGCAAGTGTAGATGAGGCCATAGGTGTAGAGGAAGTAGAACTGCTAGATGTGATTGGGGGCTCGGATCCCCTGGTATCGGTATTGCTCGGCGTTTTACTGCTTCCGACGATGCCTCCAACCACAGCAGCGATGACAATTGCGATGGCGACAATGACAAGGATGATGATTCCTTTGGGTGTGCGCCAAAACGGCCTCTTTGCGGCGGAAGTATACACACCACCTGACTCCGCTAACGCAAACTTCTCCTTTGAGATGTTCTCTGGTATGGCGGGTGTGACAGTCGGGATTGGGGGAGGAACATCGGAAGATGGGACCCCTGGCGTGGCAGGGCTGCGAACGGATTGCGAGCGCTGTGGTTGGTCGTCTAGTAGATCAACGTCGTAGCCTCCCTACTCGTTTTTCATCGACATCGATGGAAGTCGCAATGCATGGTGGGGCGGAAAACGACAATCATTCCGTCAGTATGGAAGTTCTCTGGAAAACAAGGCTGTGCATGCCCACCTGTAGCTGCGCTCGAGTTGCCCGAGGAGCATCCCCCAGGAGATTCTGGTCATAACTACCGTTTTGATTTGGGTTAGGTGTCTTGGATCTTGACATGCTGAGGTATATCTGATGTGGTCTTGGACCACGATTAGAGCAGTGAAGAGAATGGTAGTGGTAGACGGTGGTGGAAGTATCGAAAATAGGCGCTGGTGCTGTCGGGATCAGTCACGTTGGACAGCCCAGCATTGCCAAGTCGAAGTTGTACCTGACTGTCCCTCGATTGTTCACGACCGACCACCAGCTGGCACCACCACCGTTGAACTCTTCCCCGACAACGGGATATACACAGGCCTTTGGCAATTATGACATGGATCGTAGCCTACTACGGTCGACATGATGGGTGGACGCAACAGCCTCTTTGAGTGGGCTTCTCGGGGTGCAAAGGGGATCAAACTAGTCACCATACCGCATCGACTTCGCGGACGCGCACATTTATGTAACTTTTGGAGCATTCATGGCATGGCTAACTACTTATCGTAGCGGTGCCAAAGGCACCAATCCCCGACTCCGAATAAATGGACAGATTTTAAGTGTTCGCGAAAGTTGAGATAAGTCTCATGTGGGCCAGTGTGATTGCACAAGTCGAGTCATCATCATTGTATAAATGTTCGACAATTGATACTTGCCAGGGAAGTACTCGCTGGCGTCAGCATGAACCTTGCTTGGTGCAGCACAGGGGGCATACTATGGGATGTAGTAAATCTATAGCATGTTGGGGTTGGCATAGCCACAAGCTGGCAGCCACCTCCTGACCCCTTAAACATACAGTATATAGCTCGAGTAGAATAATGGGGGCTAATGATAATTGGCTCGCCCCCACTCCGTCCGATTCTAAGTTCCAAGCCTAGCTATAGCTTCTGCTTCCGCCCTGCGGAGCCATCCACTTGCATCACTCACTCACAACAGGTTATGAGCCCCATTGGCTCTTAGCTAGGCAAGCAAACAGTTCCAGAATCAAAACTAACTATTATCGAAAACAGAAAAACTACCTGTCATAAATATGTCAGACCTATTTGGATCTCCACCGCCTCCAGACCATGCACCAGGCCCCCCGTTTGATGACGGTGAGGAGCCAGTGCCCCCCTATAAAGACAAGCGCTTCCTAGGCGCCATCTCCTATAAAACGCCCGAACCCCTTAACGATGAGAACTGGGTAGCTTGGAAGGGCCAAATTTGGCCCATGCTTGAGTTGAATGGCGTGTGGTTCCACTGTGAAGGAGCAGGCGATCCCCCTGAAGAGGGAACAGCCGA
>Ga0307511_10008583_pt1 | contig 10220 bp, 10 predicted proteins | sample 13_EM_MG_FD_200266 | JGI IMG/M metagenome (GOLD analysis project Ga0307511, IMG submission 200266) | Populus trichocarpa ectomycorrhiza microbial communities from riparian zone in the Pacific Northwest, United States - 13_EM | ecosystem: Host-associated > Plants > Roots > Unclassified | place... | reverse complement strand
GTATTGATGGTTGTTTTTCGTTTTGGATGGTTGAGGACGAATTTATGACTGGTTCATGATATTTAACTTTCGTTATGACGAATCTCACGGGGGGCTTGAGAATGATAGCTACTATTTCTTGCTTTGGCAGCCAAATTGATTTTAGGAATGGCATCTCGGTGTATTTTTGAGAAAAATACACGTGAAATAGTGATTACAAGTTATATCAGAAGACCAACCAATGAAAGAAGTATTTGGGGCTCACACAATCATGCCCCGGCAGAGCAGACTATATTGCATTGTCCAGAAGAAATGTTTTTCTAGGAGTAAGGGCAATTGGAGTGCCATTACCCTGAATATATAGACGCAGATTTTTTTCTCTGCTCCTAAAAGAGAGCGGTCAGGTGATTCCAGCCTCGTGACCTCATTAACTAAATGACTTTCAGTAGACACGGGAATTGCTGTTACCCTGAGGAGAAAAGGGTAAGCGAGACACCACGTGAATGAAGAAAGAAGTGAAAAGTTATTATTGGACGTAGATATAGATCAATATTCCTGGGATATCACCGTGTCACAAGCACTAGGCTCAATAACATGTGAAAATTGATGTTGAATGTTCTCCTCTGGGCTCACATTAGCTGAACTTCATTAATGTGATGTATAATATTCAAAGGGTTCATTCATCCCAGCAGTCGGGGGGCAAGATTGTAGTGCGAACTTCAGCAGAAATCTTATCTCCAGCCAACGGAATAGAGTCAGATTATGAGGAAAAATTTCCGCTGGTACGGTACCAGGTTAAACCACGAACGCGCATGACTAGGGGAGAAAGTCGATCGAGTCCCGATACTCAGATCGAGCCTTTCCAGCGATGGGGAAGTGGCGGAGGTAAACTATAGCCCACCGATTATATTGATATGACAGTCGTCCCGAACCATTAACATATATCCATTACTGCAAGCGAAAAGCGATAGCGGGGCGGTAAGGAAAGTCCCAGGGGTAGGGGGAAAAAAGCCGCGGGAGAGGCGTTCGCAAACCCAGCTCCGTCGCTGTTTCACGGGGGGGAAGCTTCCATCTCCACATAGCGAAAAAGCCTCAAACGCGCCGGGACTGTTTTGATGGCTCCCGATTTTAGTATTTCTCCACGATTTCTGTCAGTAATTAAAGGCCATTGCATGAAATTACCACCAGTTCTGATTGCGGCGCGGTTGCTGGTCCCCAGATTGAGCAACGTCATCTCTCTAAAATCTCCAGAAACCCCAAAGCAGACCGCAATTAAAGGAACCAAGGTTAAAGTCAGCCCTGTTAATTAGATCATTTAAGAGGGTATATATTTGTGGTGCAGGGCCAAAGAACATGTATGCAATAACTTTCGGAGCGCCACAAGCTGCACCGGAGACGGGAGGCGGTACAGAACTAACAGTGCTATATTCCCAACGGGGATAATAACCAGTGAAGTTTCTGTCCGCTTTATTTGATCTTCAATTGATGGTTTCGAATATACGAGGGGAATGAATCTGCCTATCGTGAATTCGACTATCACGGTAAACGGGTTCAACTAAGTAGATATGAAGTGAGTCTGAGGGTTTTTTTGGGGAAATGCATCAGCACGGTTTATGTTAGCAAATGTACAATGACATGAGGTTGACAACCGACCTCTCGTTCAGTTTTGAACTCCACGTTGACAACCTGTGTCAATATTACTGGTTGCGTCCACGGTTCGCAGCACCGCCAATGCTGGTAAATATCTCGGTGCAGATCTTGCCCATTTACAGGTACCGGTAGGGATAGTTACCCTCAGCAGCCAAATGTCAATGGTGCCTATTTGGGTAATAAGAGGATCGCCAAGAATTTCCTCAGTTCCAATCTTGGATACTCTCGAGACTAATTTTGGAGCGTGACACCGTTCGCACTCTGCCTTTGGGTGAGGGATTTGCAATGCCCGTGTTCACATTTTAAACTTGATAGACATGACACGCCGGTGTTGTCATGATACAATTGGTGGTTTTTGCGTACACTGGCCACACATTACCATCCCTAAGTATAATGAGTCCTGGTGATACTTACTAGTTGTTCAAATCGGAAAAAAAAAACGTATGGATGACCTCCCACTAGTCTGGTCCCTCCCGACATAAGAAAATGTTTTTAATTCCGGGAAAACCATATTATCTGGCTCTATCCAATGATATATTTCTGATAGAGATCTCAATCTCCACCCAGATCGAGGAGAAGTGGAGCATCACCAGGCTCACCGAAAATTCTACCGTTTATCCGCTGTCAATTACCAGTCACATACCGCAACGTTCTCTGTGTAAATCAAAAGAATATGTCACATGCTAGCTTCGTCTCGGCCGTGGGCCAACATAGAAGGAATTGGGAACTACCTAGTGATCTATTTCGCAATCCGGCAGAGCCCCTGACGGGCTTCCGATCCCTTGCATTTGGGCTTATGCCAAGACAGCTATCTCTTGCCCTCCAGACCCAATCCAGAAGCGAGTTCGAAAAAGCAGGGGTCTTGGGTTCAGAGGGCAATGCCCTACCGCCATACACTGCCCGTCGAATGGAATGCAGTAGATTCTCAGCTCGGGTAGTCTGGTTGTCACGATCTCGGGTATAGGGACAAGACCGCTGAGGAAGCTGATAGAAGCCGGGATGGTGGGGTGGCGCCGGTGTATGCAGTGACCGGCTAGCTGCACATTGATGTGTAATCCTAGCTTCGGTGTGCAGATTTCTGTATGCCAGTGAGGGCATTTGTTTGAGGTTGGAGGCCCAGATACCCTATGCAGTTGGTTATCTTGTGAAAGTAAGTGCATTGCACTAAGGTAAGGAGCCATACTGGGCTTGGGCCTGTTCTCATGGCTTGAATTTCCATTTTTGCACAAAACAAATAATTGAAGCAGGATACCGTAAACAAAAGCTTGCTCGTGATACAATTTGGTTGTAACTGTAAGGCCTGACAATTGATCTGCGGATGCGTGAGTATACGTACATTGCGAGCGAACGTTGTTAACACTCGTAGGAAGTAGAGCTTCCAAGCAGCGCCAAGCTTCTAAGCGGCGACAACAATATCGTGGCCGTGTTCGGTTGAGTTGAGCCTCCAATTGCAACCTTGCGGCAACGGACAGATCTGAGCAGCGTATCATCAATTACACCACTGAGACTACAATGGATCCATTTTCTTCTGAAGGAGGTGAGTACTAGTGGGCTCCAGGTCACGATCAGTCTTGTTGACCTTGTATAGAGCTCCTGAGCATCCACAATGCCTTCCACCAAGGCCAGCTCACCACCGTCATAGAGCACGACACATCGGCACTTGCGCCAGAGAATGCTATAAAGGCACAAGTTTACAAGTATCGAGCACGGATTGCTCTAGGAGGGGCGGAAGAAGTAGGCATGGAGCTTGAAGGGGAGGATTCCCCAGAACTGGCTGCAGTGAAAGCTCTTGCAGAGTATACGACTGGTAATACATCAACTGCAGCAGCCGATATCGCAAAGGTGATATCATCTTCATCCAGTAATGGAACGGTCCAAGTAATTGGAGGCATCATATTGCACTTGGAGGGCAAGAGTGACGATGCCGTTGCCCTCCTCAGTAAACACCAGGGAAACCTTGAGGCGTGAGTTCTCAATGTCCCCATATACCAGCTGCTGCTAATTTATTGCATTGGAAGTGTCTCGTTGATAGTTCAAATCCGTTTGTGTCAAAACCGTACAGACTTAGCCCTGAAAGAGGTCCAGGCAGCCAAGAGATGGGCACAAGACAGTTTGCTGGTCAATTTAGCTGAGTCATGGGTGGGGTTAAGGGTGGTGAGTTCAAAGACAACCCTAGCCGGAGATAAGGGATATGTTCTGACGCCACATCACATGAAGGGTGGTGAGAAATATCAGCAGGCATATTATGTCTTTGAAGAGCTGGCTCAGGCGCCTTCTACGTCCACTGCGTCTACCCTCGTCGGCCAAGCAGTTGCAGAAATCCACCTTGGCAGGCTTGAGGAGGCAGAGGTTGCTCTTCAACAGGCGCTGGCAAAAGATTCGAGGCATGCGGAAGCTTTGGCAAATGCAATTGTGTTGTCTGTCCTTGCGGGCAAGGATAACAGCGACCAACTCAGGTATAGTGTCCTCTCGATACATATGTGCGGGGAAAGCTCCCTTCGATAGCTGACAATACCACAGTCTGCTCAAAAACACAGCGCCAAACCACCCTCTACTCACCGACCTCGAACAAAAGAATGAATCGTTCGACAAGGCGGCTGCAAAGTATGCTGCGAAGATAGCCGCGTAATACACCATTACTATACCAGGATAATTTTTTTTATATCTTAGTTTATATCCTGACATATGCAGTTCTTCAACGATTCTTTTGTGGGTCTGTCTTGCACTACTAGTGGGAGGCAACTGCTTGCGGGGTAGCGGGATTCTGTTTCCATGACTGTTGTGCACGCTCTATCACACTACGTAAATCTCAACTAAGAAAGGATCCTCAGAATCTCAAAAGATAACCAAGGTTACTTATCAATGATCAACATCCGTTAGAACACATTGGGGTGTGTCGATGCTAGGTAGTAGTCTTGGTACCAGCTGCTTGAATTGCATAATAAGGGCCCAATTGCAAACTCGATCCCAGAACCCGAACGTACGATTATGATCTAGGGTGGCTTTGTCTTCATGACATCACCCGCAAGGCCTGTTGGCGGTAGATCTCCGCGTGAAGGCCGGGACCCTATGCACCGATGCACAATGCTGTCATGAGCCAATTCCAATGCCCAGAAAGACAGAATAGAAGCAACGGAATTTTCAAGGACTTGGCCAGGGAGGTACTTGTACCTAGCCCTTCTTTTGACAGCGGTGCTGGGCAGGTTGTGAACCCTGCTAATCGTCTCACGTTGCGGTATTTTATTCGTAGAGATCGCTCGGCACCCGGCCCTTGTTCAGGGACTCCCGATAACTTAGCCGATCGTCTTATTTCGGCAACCCATACACCACAGGAATCCAAGCCGACCGACCGCGGATCATGCCAAATGTTGCCAATTTTTTCTTTTCAGAATTCTGCTCCCTTCAAGATACTGGCTTACTCACGCACCAGTGGGGGGGACAAAGAAAGGTAGCCTGTTGGGGGCTTCGACTCCTCGTGACGCACATTTAGATCACGTTGATTCTAAAGTTGCAAGTCCGGTCAGCAACACCAACCTTTCTGGTATCGTATGCGTAATGACCTAGTCTCTCCTTGGATTCGGGCCTCGGAAATTGGCTGGTAGGCTGGATTGGTTTGTTTCAGTTGTCACAGAAACTTTAGAATGTGCTTAGTTCTCTAGGAGACGGCACAGCTAAGGACTTCAAGTTTCAAATTGTATTGTGATGCTTAGTCTTAGTACGTACCCATGAACCCATGTACTTGCTAATAGATATTTTGACGATAGTGCCTTTAAGGGGCAAATTTCAGGTGCCCGATATCTGGTTCGGAGCTGACATATTGATGTAGATCATTGATCATAAATAGGTGTCAAAGATTTCGTAGCTTCAGTATTGCAAGCTACAAGTGCGGGAGATACTAGCCTGATTAAGCTCACGATTTACATCTCACGATCGTTCGTATCTGCGAACAGCCTCAAGCATGCACGATCATTGATGAGGATATTCCTCAGAACAGGATTCCGTCAGATGTTAATCTTCATTACTTTTTTTCTTCAGAATAGTAATATGCAAGAATATGATCAGCAGGGCCCTGACGTGAGCCTCCTAGTCGTCAACACCCCCGTAGCCATAACCCTCTAGGATTGCTAGGTTATGCTATTAGCCACTTCATGGATCCTGAACCTGACTATCCCAAACCCTGCATACTGAGAGCTACACAGCCTTGCAGCCCATGCCCAAGACTGCAATCGAGCCTTCATCGTGGGTCTCGGGCGTTATCGAGCTCAAGCGAGCAGGAGTAGTCAAGTTTATAAAATGGAAGCCATTTCCTTCCCTTTTCGTATACCATCAAGCCATCTTCTCTCATCACATCAATACCTACTACCACAGCTAAACCTCCTCGGATACCCTCTGATATCCACAGCTCTCGAAGAACAACCAGATCAACAAAAGGCACCATCAATCCTTCCGTCAAACACGCCCTCCGTTTTCACAACGAAAACATCCTCTGCCATCCTAGTGATACAAGCACCATCATAATTATGCCTTCCATCATCGTTTCCGAGCCCGTTGCAACCAGGCAGTTGCTCGAGCAAAACGGCCCCATGGCTGTGAGAGAGTTTATTAAACAGGACCTCCGAGTACCTCTATCGAGTATTAGCAACGATAATGGAGACAAGATTTCCGCCAAGAGAGATATCATAATCTTCTCTGGTGAGAACCCCAATCCATGAACACCTAACCACTCGGTACTGTGTACAAATCTAACATGTGACTAGACTTCGATGGAACTATCTTCATGCAAGATACCGGACATATCCTTTTCGATAACCATGGCTGTGGTCCTCAGCGAAGAGAGGAGCTAGATGAGGAGATCAAAAACGGTGTACGATCTTTCCGTGATGTGTCTGAAGAGATGTGGGGCAGCCTCAACGTCCCATTCGGTGATGGTTTTGAGATCATGAAGTCCGTTTTGGAAATTGACCCAGACTTCCGGGAATTCCACGAATTCTGCATCGACCGAAACATTCCATTCAACGTTATCTCAGCCGGCCTCAAGCCAGTGCTCCGAGCTGTCCTAGATGAGTTCCTCGGCAAAAGGGCATCCCGACATATCGATATCATTGCCAACGATGCCTCAATCACCCCTGCTGGGTCCTGGAAGCCAATCTGGCTTCATGACACACCCCTGGGTCACGATAAGGCCGCTTCTATCCAGGAATACCGAACGACTGCCTCCTCTGAGAGTGTAGATGGATCGTGCCCCCTCGTTGTTTTCGTTGGAGATGGCGTTTCAGATCTCGCAGCTGCTCGAGAGGCAGACGTTCTCTTCGCTCGACAGGGCTTAAGACTTGAGGAGTATTGCCTCGAGAACAAAATTGCATACATCCCCTTTGCTACTTTCGCAGATATTCAGAGGGAAATCAGGAAGATCATCAGGGACGACCAGAGGGATACCAAGGGACAAGGCAAGCCGGTACAATATAACCGTAACGCCAACTTCTGGCGAAAAATTGGCAGTGTAAGTCCCTAAACTCAAATATCCCGACACGAAACCCGCTAATTAACCCAATTACAGAACAAGGAGACCAATGAATCAGTTACATCCAACCAGATATTGTCAATGTAGCCGCACCTTGTGTAGCATATACCGCGGCACCAACTTCCGTTTCACTTCTGACCTAGTTTGGCTTTCCAAAATTGTTTTTCTCGGGTTTTTTTTTTCGGGCTTTTGTTAATGGAGTTCATTTGTTTCTTGTTCATTCCGCATTCGTTCGTCAGGGTTCTTGGTACTGTTACAACATTGTATTGGTTATTTGAGTGGGATATTTTATATTGGGTATTAATGCTTACAAGACGTTGGTCCGATGGGCTCATGTTTTGGAGGCATTCCGTCTGAAGGCGAATTCAAGGACGGTTTCGTTCACTTCTGCAGGAGGTTTTGGTAGAGAGCTTTGGGGATGTTATCGTTTCTCGTGTTTCTATACCTCTACAGTACTTTGTACTTTTCAAAATTGTTTGGATAATGGGAGTGAACTCAATTGAGATTCAATGATTCTTACATCTAATCATGGCCGCTGTGATTTCGCACGTATGTAGTGATATCACCAAATTGTGAGGAGAAGCAGTGTCGTCGTTGAGGTTGACCGCTAGACTAGTTCCTTCCAAGAAAGTAACAAGGGTGCCCCTCTACGAGAGCTTGTGCCAACCAGACTAGGGTGCCCCGCATTTTGGTATCATGAACTTAAGCCAAGTACTTAATTAGGTAACCCAACTAGTCTTACTGGATACCAACTACCACTACCAAGTACATGTAGCCAACCTTACGGGATGTTGGGAATGGCATTACTTCTTATCTTTTCCCACCTGTACAATTATATATCATGATAAAACTATTGCGTTTATCTCCCCTGCAGTGGGGGTACTAGTAGTACTAAGCTCTGTCCTACATACTTGGATGCAATCAGATGCATGTCCATATCGTCACCATGGGGCCAACTTCCCCGGGCCTCAACAATTGTTTCAATCAAAAGCGCTCAAACAAAACACAAATTACTCATCTACCCCTCACGATATGGCTCTTTGAAAAGTAGTCAGCAATGCCTACATGTACTACTTGCTCGACCCTACTGGAGCGCACATATTGGGATTAGTTGGCCTGCAATTTGTACTATATATCGTTGGGCGCATGAAACATACATACTGGTCTGGGGACCATGCGCGGGAAGAAGAGTCGGGCGCGGGAAGAGGGGCAGGTGGGAAGGGCGGGCGGGAAAGTGCGGGGTGGTGGGAAAGAGGGGTATGGGGAGTGAAGAGGTGTTGTTGGTTTTGTTTGTGTGACGTGAGTGTGGATGGTGATGATGTTGCAAGTTGAATGTTAAAGTTAGTATGGTTGTATCGTTGAAGTACAAGTAATGTAATTGTTTCCTAGCTTTGGTTGTGTTTCATGTTTCAGATCAGGATCGGGAACGTGATTGAAAGTTTTGAAGATCACGTGCAATGCGAGTTTATTGAATTCGGTAGTCGGATTAGAGTAGTAATAATTGTCCGAGGATATGTCGATCGTGGCGACTAGATCAACAAACGTGGAGGTTTCTAGACTTCCTGTCTTAATAGACATTCAGCTGGGTAGGAGAGGCAATTATAGTGATCGACATCGATGGTAGCGTCGATATGATAATTAATTATAGTATAAGTGCATCGGCGATTTAATCTCAAGTCTCTTCAATATATATATATTACAGATCCCCAATTTATCGACCAACGGTCACGCAGAATACAGCGGGACAGACGTCATATATTCAATCAATGTGCCTAGGGATCTGACTTAGACTGCAAATTTTCACACCCTGAAAATTAAAACCCCCCTGACATGGACCTGCTAGAGTGGTTATTGATTGTGCATGACTCGAAGTTGGGGAGCGGAATGGACACCGGGGTGTGGCTGTGACGGATATGTGCTGCACTTTTGTTCTTACCTGATATTTCAATATATTTAATTGTGGCTCAGGGTAATGGTCGATGCCTTTCTAACTGGTTCGATTCCCCAGACAGGGGTATATTAATCCCAACGATTTCATATCTCCTTCCAGAAAAGTGGTAGTCACTTTTTCCTCCTGGTTGAGAGGTTGATGACGTACCCCCTCCATTCATGCCCCCTCCCTTCTGCAGTTAACAGGTGCTTGTGTTGTACCACGACGAGAGTGAGTTGCTGACGCACCTTGAAAACCCGAGTACCCCAAGCTGAGACAACCCACCAACTACACATACACTCTCAAACTACGGAAAGATTGTGAAGTTCCTGCTACCTGTATTATCAAGGATTGCTAAGGCGAAAATTGTGAACCAAATCGTTGTCTTGCCAAATACCCTACCTCCATGGCCTCGGTCAACTTAGCTGGAATCAGATTGTAGGTTTTGGTGATACTTAGTATACTCGTTGACGACAAGTCAGCCCTTCGAAAGCTTGAACACAATCTAGGTTTATGGGGTAACTCACTTGTGCTAAAAGTTGATTTGTTTGAAAAATTTGGGGAGCAGTCACTTACACCTTGATCGTTGTTTTTCTTCCTTTGTTTTCCAAATTTCTATAGTATGAGATTTTGTCGAAGGTTCCAGATATGATGCCGTTCTAGGAACGCCCCATTGCCACGTTCAAAATGTATTATGATACCCACAAATAGCTAAATATATACAGTGAGTGACTGGTCGATGGGATATGCTAAAATCACATACAAATTGTATCAGTATGCGCTCAACTACATTCTTGGGTGACTACAACCAACTTAGGCTTAGTTGCCTCATCGGTCCATCACATCGGCCAGCCCACCACACCAGCCCATCACATCGGCCAGTCACTCGCTGTACCTAAGTACAGCGACTTACCACCCAGTCGGACAGCTAAACCTATCTGGGCTGGTAACTGAAGGTCCGATGGATTCAGGGGGGCCGGCATGTAGTGTTTGCCTTTGACACTGTTACTGCAACCATCGCAATAGCGTTAAGCGTGTAGTATGTCCGACATAGTGGTATATCAGACTGAGTAGTAAGTTGCTGTATAGCTGCAGCACCACCATCCTGCAGCTGGGCGGGATGCAGGGGGGGGGGGGTGT
>Ga0307511_10008582_pt1 | contig 10220 bp, 8 predicted proteins | sample 13_EM_MG_FD_200266 | JGI IMG/M metagenome (GOLD analysis project Ga0307511, IMG submission 200266) | Populus trichocarpa ectomycorrhiza microbial communities from riparian zone in the Pacific Northwest, United States - 13_EM | ecosystem: Host-associated > Plants > Roots > Unclassified | place... | reverse complement strand
TGCCGAGGGACATGGTGAAGCCAGAGGGCTTCATGGTTGTGGGTGGGGGGGGGTTGTTTGGCGTTTGGGGGAGCGTAAGATTGGTTGACTTTGGTGAGCAGAGTGTGGATGCTGGTGAGGAATGGTTATTATGAGGACATAGAAAAGCGGTTGTTAAAATTGAGTGTGGCGACTCGTCACGAGATTTTGTATTGGACCTGGAGTCATGTAAGACGGCGGTATGACTTGGTCATAGTCATAGCTTGGCATAATCATGACCCGACTTTTGAGTCTAAATAATATTGACCAGCAATTCTTGATGCTTTTCCAGGCCCCGCTTCCATATTATTATACTATAGTACTTACATATCCCATATAAAATATTGTCCAGGCTTATCGCTGAATTCTAAGCAACATATACACAAGAAGCCTAACCAAACTCGCAAAATAAGGTAAAGTAGGAATGAAATAGTTGAAGCCCACTCAGCAGCCAATTACACCTCCCATTTAACCTTCCCCCCAAGCCCCATCGTAGGCAGACCATATACCAAAAATCAGTAAGAAATTTCTCAAACAGACGAAGGGGTATATTCTCTCGAGGACAGCGCCAATGTACCCTACAATCTCATCTACACCACTGCTAAGTTGGTCGACTTTGCTCGCGTGTCTGTTCGTGCCCTTCACGGACCTACCACTGCTACGAGCTCGGATGGCGCAGGTTCAAGTTGCTACCTGGGCCTGCCGCGGGGATAGTACCTGGAGACGCCGATGAGCCATTGCTTCCGGGCTGAGGGGTGGACACTCTAGATGATGAAGGATGTGGATATGAAGAAGAATGGACTAACTGTGTAGGCCCTGGTAGTTGGGGATAGTTATGTTGACGAGGGGACCTTGAAGGGCTGAGGTGGTGATGAGGCGGTCGCTGGTCAAAATACCCCATGTTGCTGCCATGAGGCGGGGCCGGGGTTGGTAGCGGTAGAGCTCTGCTTCCCCGGTTATCGTCAAGAGGTATTGGCGGTACAGACGTATTTGCCATCTCTTCTCCTGGTCTACGCATTGACTGACCCTGTTGAGCTGGTGGAAGGCCACTTGAGCGTGAGTAAGCTGAAGGGCCACTAGGAGGCGGTGGTGGTTGGTGCCTCGAGTAGGAAAGCTGCTGTTGAATGTGTGGGCTCTGTGAAGTTGTGGAATGTATACGAGGTAGAGTTATTGAGTCCATGTCATGGCCAGGGGGGGCTGAAAGAGATGTGAGGCTCTCAAGTTGCTGCTCTTTGGTGGTTTTTACCAAAGCATCCCCATAACGGTTTATACTAGGCGTTGGGGAAGATGTTGGGGAGACAGCCGACTTTTGTTGCGCGGGAAGCGCAGATGAATGTGTTAACGGACTCTGACTCGAAGGAGATGGAAAAGAGCTTGTATTCGTAGTTGAGCCAATTGATCCTACCCTCCCTATGGAAGTGCTTGTTGCAGGTCGAGGAATATTAAATGCACCTGCTGTTGTAGTAATCCCGCCTCCTGCACTCCCACTGCTGCTAGTTGTTGTCGAGGTTCCTACACTTGGACTGCCCCCAACACTCCCAACCGGTAAACCCTCCAACTTTGGCCTCTTCCTTTCTGTAGACTCTATTGTACTCGGCGAATTAGCTTTGGAGTAGTGGGCACTAGACATCCTCTTCTTACCACTGCCTTCCTTTGTCGTGCGCGTCCTGAATTCCGATAAATACTGGAGGTAATCTTTGTAGCTGTCAGTTTTTTTGTATTCGGAGAGCTCTGTGTTGTATTTTGACTTTGCCAATGAGGCTGCAAATTCAAACTCCTCCTTGTGATCAGAATCTAGTACTTTCCATCGCTCACCCACGAGCTTTGCGATGTCTGTAAAGGATAAAGGCTGTCCTTTAAGCTCATCGCGAACACCTTAAGAGAGCGTCAGTTCATCGGATGCGGACTGTGGGGTAGGAGACTAACGGTTCGCGAACATAACATAGGCTGATGGTGGCTTTTCGGGGGCATGTTCATCAGGCTGTTGACTCCCAGGTCAATACCATTCTTGTCTCACAGCTTAAGTGGGAGTAAAACCTTTGGATGGCGTCTGTATTTTCGTTTCCCCGTTGGGCCAATTTTATTGGGGTCTTCTACCTTGAAGGGTGGTGAGGCTTTGTCTTCTGGATCAAAAGGCTCTTCCACAGGGGAGAACTGCTGATACACTAAAGGCTGCCCAAGAGGTACTCCTCGCGCACTTGCAATCTCTCGCTGGAGTATCTGGTGACCAGGTGAACCATTAGTAACCAGGAGGTTGGCGGAGACAAATCAGAAGCTAATCATGGTGGTTCTGTTGAAGGTATTCTGATCATGAAATATCATGAAAAATTCGAAACTTACCCGTCGGTGACCTAGTTTGAAATTTAACGCTGCCCTGTTAAGACGTTGTCAGCCCACTGAGAAAATGCTCGTACATTGCACGAGGCTTACAGGTCTTGCTCGGTGATATCGAGAACGGTTTCCCATTTTTCGAAACCCTCATCTATGAGCCGTCCCAAATACTGCGACAGGCCCAGTCGAGCAAGTATCTCTTCCAACTCCGTCATACACAGATTTATTGTGTGGGGATTCTTCCTCAGTGATAGAGGGATCCCCCAGATAAATCCAAATTCGCCAAATCCCCGGCTCAAAGATATCAACGCTCTACAAGCTTCCTTGTAGTATCACACCCCCTTCCTGTCGAAAAAAATTGCAGTCCGGCCGCCAACGTTCGAGCTGATGAAAATGCACGCACAGAAGAAGCCAGGTAAAAGATGCAGTGGCAGCATAGAGAGCCCAAAATATGGAGAGCCTCACACTAATCGAATATTTGCAGACTTTCTTGACCTCGAATCTAATCGAGAAAAGTGGCAAACCCTGTGACGCTGGTGTACGGGGGGTCGAGCACGTAATGATACAGGAGGGTATCTATAAGAAATAGGAAATCTCGAATCGAGATACCAAAACGTACTGCACTAATTGATAGACAACCCAGGCGGATTTAACTCTCCCTCCCTCTCTTTGCACCACCTGTGGCTGTTTCTGCAAATGAATGCGCAGTATGGACTCAATGAGTATGGATACAGTCAAGCCACTTGGAGAACCAAGAAGTCTTACAGCCAATATATGGAACCGGTAGGTAATTTTCCACAGCGAATTGAGATTGACCCTCAGATGCCAAACCTCTGATAATTGTGCAGGCAACTGCTAGTTAGAATGCGCCGGTGTAGGTAGGTCAATGTAATGCACACAAATACCTACCAGCCTCTGCACTCAACACCACACTCAACCACCGTCTCGAGGCTATTTGCGCAGAAACCCTATGGATCGAAACTTCTGGAGCGGATCTCCCGCCGCTCGCAGGACAGGGGTAGGTAAAAATTGTTCAGATATGTTTGTTAGTTTCTATGTAGGTGTATTTCTTCGTTTGGAAGAGGACAATGTCGATCATACAGCATAGGAGGACCCAACGCAAAATTCGGTGTGACCGCTGGGAATTTGAAAATTGGGTTGGATCAGAACAAGCTGTGGGCTTAGAGAGGGCCAGGTCGGCAGAGCAGGCGTTAGGGGGGGTATCTAGAACCCAAGGGTGGGGGTATGTGTGCTTTGTGCTGCTCTGTATGAAGAATGACAGATTTGGTTGGCGGTATGGTTCTTATGAACTACCACTGGATTAGGTGCTACTGCTTGCTACCTTACTTCTTCTTCTTCTCCGTGGCCACATCACATGTACCATGGTATAGATGCTGGCGATATATGCCGGGAGGGGCATATAATTCAAACCGCGAGACGTTTCTCTTCAGGGCCTACAGCCGCCTAGCCTCATAACGGCCATAACATAGCGCCATACCGAAAGCTGTTGTCCACCTTAGGAGGAAACAGAATGGGCCCCCGAAGTATGACGTCTCCGCGCAATATGAGCACCGTACGAGGATAGCAAACCGAGGGCCTATTACCGAGATGGAAAAAAAAAAAGTCCATAGTGGTAGTAGTATCTACGGTACAGAGCGTTGGAACACCTCCTAAATCCGTCAGAATTATCTTATTTCCATCATCCGATGGAATTTGCCTCTGTATTTGCCCTGCACCACCCATAACCTGTCAAGCAGCAGCTGGAATTCACCAGGGAGCCAGTCGAGTGCCCCCCTACCATGTGGAAGAGGCATCGGATCCAGGTCAGAATTAGGGTAGAGCCGTTGAAGGCGGTCCCATGGGGTTTCTTTTCGAGGGGCAGGATAAAGGCAAAGTCCTATAAAGGACCAGTTCTCGATGATGCGTCGTTGTGAATCTTGTCACTGTGACCATGCTGACATGGGCATAGCTGCCGTTCCGGCTCACGGCCGGAGTGAATGGCTGTGGGAAAAAACGGGAAGACTGATGTCCCTGTTTTCCTTGCTGGCTGGCCCCTGCACAATGACGTGACGCAGCCAGGTTACGCTGCCAGGTTACGTCCCACACCATCGCTGAAAACGATACAAGGGGCAAGCCCACGAAAACGCTCTGGAGACCTTGAGTACCTAGACTCGTTTACCACCTGAGCAGCCATACCCTTGCTAGCCCGGTCACTACAGTAGTGCAGCCCACTGTTATTTCACTGCACGCCGCTTGGCAAGCGCTTCTTCTATCCGTGACCACCAGCGAAAATGTCAGCGTTGGGCCAGGGAGCCCCAGCGTGCGGTTCCTCCACGAGTGGTGGAACGGCGTTCTAGATCTGTTGGCTGCCCCGTCCGGCCACGGGCACGCCGCAACGAGCAACAAGCTTTGTTTTCAGAATGACGCATGTAGAGTACTTCAACGATTGTGGCATGCAGGCCGAAAGGGAAAAAAAGCAACGGCAGGAATCTTGCAAGGGGTAGGGCAAGCAGCAATAGAAGGCAGATGGGGAGGATGTAGGTAGATGGGAAGGTGGGGGGGGGGGTCACGGACCCGACCAAGGACGTTGGGGGTTTGAGGATCAGAAGGAGGCCTCTGGATCGAGGGTCCACAGCTGTCTGCCAAGCCTATTAGTCATCGCCTTGGCCACCCATGAACCAAGCCGTCAGGGGTGCTCACCTCACGTACAAAATCCCCGGTGTCGATGTTGAACGAGTTTTCGGCAGGCACAATCTGTTCTTTCTGGAGCCAGAGGCTACTGAAACCCGCCGATCCTCGATAATTGGTACTGGATCCCGAAGCTGGCAAGTGAGCCTTCGGACCCTGCATCCTCATGTGCCTTGTCGAGCAGTCCCCCCCGCATCTGAGAAGTAGAGTGAGTCGAGCAGGAACGGACTAAACTGACAACATGCAGTGAGCATTTAGGGACCAGAGCGCCCAATTGCTTAGGGAGCCAACCTCCGTGGTGTTGGTTGATCAGTAAACTCAGAAAAATATACAACAAGAATCTGGTAGGACGCAAAAATGTCTGGTGATAATGCAAGGGTAAGTCGTTGCTGCCCTACTGTACCTTGGGTTACCGATATGCATGGAAGCTGACTTTGAGATGTTCAGGCCTATGCCGAACTTGCCAAGTAAAGCCACCCTCTCGGCGCCGCAACTTGCCTTCGCTGACATCGCGTTCTCTACAGAGCAGAGGAGCAGGCAGCCTTATTGGAAGCCCAATTGACGTTATTGGAAGGGAAGCTGGACTCATTCTTGTCGGAGCACGGTGAGGATGCTCGGTCATCGGAGGCGCATGTGCCAGCCACCGATGGTGCAAACGGTCATGCTGCGACCACAAGCAGTGACCCACCGACTCGCCGAGAGGAGGAGGGGACAAACCCATAGAATGCAGTGCGAAGGCCTCTCATGTTGGATGGAAAGGAATGGGTGCGGTGCTTAGCACGTTACATACCATCAAAACGTAGAATAGTAAATCAGCAGGGATGTTCATGGAGATGCCTAGAAAAAAATCACTGGATGTGTTTTCATTGGAGGTCCCTCATCAGCAACGCAATAATCGTACGATTTTCGTCGAGCCCCACCTTCTTTGGGAACGGTCCAGCCAAGGCCTCGAAATCACTCTGCATCACTAACTGATCATATCCTCATATGTTCTTGACAACGAAGATCCCCACCGCCCTAGGTTGCACGAATAGCGTAAGTAGTTTGGTACGTATCCTGGTGTACGAATAGAACCGGACTATGTGAAGAGAAAACCATAAGCTAATGACTGATGAAATTCAAATTAACCACCAAATGAAAAGCCATCAGAATGATTATGGCCGAGACCAGTTCCCATCATGCATTTCTGCGCAGGCGGGTTCAGTGTTCAATTCGGGGGCAATGGCTGCTATGTGCAATTTCTGGGACTCCGAAAGTGCACATTGCCTAAATTGTGGTGTCTGGATGTATCCAAGTCGATGGGTGTCGACCGGTGTGGCCTACCTACGTATGCATCAGCGCAATGGGGGACGACTTTGATGGGTAACACTAGTAACGGGTTCAGCCATGCATCGGAGTATGCCTAGGGGCGGCGTGATGGGAGAACTGCCGTGCTTATAAATTATTGTTTCCTTTCCTTCCTTTTTCAATTTAAAGTGGTAGTAAGCGCATCCAAATGAAACTTCCCTTCGGCATCTTTCAGAGCGACCCCTTTCTCGGTTACGATGGCATCAATCAACTCTGCCGGTGTTACGTCGAAGGAAGGGTTGAAAACACCTATCCCATGAGCAGCTGTATTGACCGTGTGGATGTGTTTGAGATCCAAAGCCAGGCGATCGCCCACAATCTCATCTACCCTGGGACCTGAAATCTTCACAACCTCGTGCCATGCTCGTTGTTCAATGTGAATGTCTTTGCCGTGAGCGGTTTTCATATCGATTGAGGTTGTGGGTGCGGCAACAACAAACTTGACACCGTGGTATTTAGCTAGGATTGCAAGCTGGTAGGTTCCGATTTTGTTTGCTGTGTCACCATTTGCAACCACACGATCTGCACCCACCACCACTGCATCAACTTTCTTCATCTGCATAATTGCAGCTGCCATGGAGTCAGTGATCAGGGTGGCTGGAATTCCCTCGTGGACCAGCTCATATGCTGTCAATCTCGAACCCTGGTTATAAGGTCTGGTTTCTGTGCAAAAGGCGTGAACAAGAGACTTTGAGGACCATAGGGAGCGAATGATTCCGAGAGCAGTGCCGTACCCGGCAGTTGCTAGAGACCTATTATGTGTAATTGTACGTCAGACAAAGCTCGTAGTTGCGGCAATGGCTAGCTCACGGCACAATGATATATGGATGTATGCAATATTAGTAGATCCCAGGCTGTATTGGGCATCTTGCTTTGAAAAGGTCTTGGATGACGAATTTTAATTGCATTGGGGGTTGTTTGGGACTACTTACCCGGTGTTGCAGTGCGTGAGCACCGAAATCTTCTCCTTCGCCGCAACTGTCTGCAAGAGCCACTCGGCTCCAAAATCTCCAATGTTTCTATTGTCTGCCACATCCGCATCCAACATCTCCTCCGCACGAGCCTGGTAAACGTCTACCACGGACTGTGCAGTGCTCCCTTCGCGTGCCGCTTCCTTGGCCACTGCCGCCTTAAGCTTCGTTACCGCATCAGAGAGATTGACAGCTGTTGGTCTTGATCCATTTAAGTAATCTAACGCCTTTTCAATACGCTCCTGGATACTGCAAGCAGTGTACTCAGAAAGTTTCCCCCTCAACGTCTCAAGCTCGACTGCAAGTGAAAGAGCTGCAACAATGGCGATGGCAGGAGCACCGCGAACGACCATGTTGAGGATGGCATAATATCCATCTTTGGACGTCTTGATATCGACATAGATAGACTCGTGGGGCAGTTTCAGCTGATCGAGGATCTGGAGCTTGCCGCGGGTATACTTGATAGCCTCGAGAGACATGGTTGGCTCGAATTATCCAATCGAGCGGTATGGAATATAAACCAAAAGGATATCGTTTCGCGGGGTAGGAAGACAATAATTTCACCTGATGGAGGAGGGGTAGCCATCCTAGAAAGAGATCTTATTCTGCCATACAATGCCAAGCTTCTGGCGGCGTCTAGAAGTGGCGGGAACCTTCGAAAGTTTTGTAGCTCACATGAACGAGAGAATCAAATTAGATGCATTGTCAATGTAACCATGGCGATAATTTATACACCAAGATCACGAGAGGAAAGTGGGAGAAGGTCTGAGATTCGAGAGGAAATTGAAAAACCCATAATATTGACAGGCATGAAAATTAAATACCGCCCAGATCCATCCTATGAACTCCGTGGCAATCAATCAACGCGCAGAAATAATAAAACAGAAAAAATGGTTGAGAAAAGAATATTTGGCCGGGAGTCAGATAAAGAGAAGGGGATATAGCACAATAGGATAACTATTGATGGTGTCAGTCGCCGCTGTACTGCATGTTACTTCCATTGAATTTCTGTGTCGTGAGAAGTTGAGGTACCGATCTACTCCAGTGTAGCTAGGGCCTGCCGGAGTGGGAGTGATGCAATTGGGGGTTATGCAGATACTGTTTATCATCTGTATTATACCCGACTCCTTTGAGACGATGGCGGGGTTTGTGTTTGTGTAGTCAATGACTTCCCCATCCGAATTTATTGCTCCTAGCGTGAATTCCATCCCTCTTATGAGCTAGTAAGTTCACGCATCTGGAGACTCGCCCGGCTATGTAACACAGTGTCTTCGAAAGTTGGACCCTCCAGTGTGGCACGTATGCGGTACTTGTCAATGAATCTCAGGGGAACCTCATTTTGTCGTATTATTTGGAGGAGTTGCTTGTTCGAATCCGGTTGCTCACTCTTTACCTCAGGCTCTGTGTTGTTGGCGCCCGAGATTCGTTTGTCTGACTCTGTGCTCGGAGTGGTACAAGCAGTGTGAAAATCACCATCGGCTACGCTCGCGGACCAAGATTGCCATGACTTAATACTCCCCGTGGAACAGTATCCGCTATCTGCTCCAGTCTTCACCGAGGGGCGGCGAGCCGAACTCTTTTGCGTGTGTTTAGCCTCCAGTGGATCAGAATAAATACTGGAGCTAGAAGATGCGCTTCGTGGGATTGGTGAATCGTCAGGACTACCTGCAATGTTATGAGATGTGGGTGATGAATGACGTTCATGTACTGAAGACTGTGTTAATGTGTAGCTTGTCAACGAATCCATCTGTTGGCCTGTCTTTTGTACCTCAGAGGACGTAATATTCTTGTCTGGGGGCGTTGTGGTGGATTGGGTTTTTAAATGGTCTATAATCGGTGGTATATGAATCTCAGAAGCCTGATGAGAGCGCGAAACCTCCTCCAGAGCGGTTTCGAATGAAGCCGGGGTGAGTGTTTCCGTCTGATGGACCTCTCCCGGCATCGGGAAACCATTAGGTATAGGATTTGAAACCGTGAGCATCCCATAATTTCCAAAGTATCCTTCATTGCCACTAGGTGTGATAGTCAGCGTAGGTGTTACCGCTCGAAGTGAGTGGGTCGATGTATTGCCATGAGCTGGAGATGTGTTACGGCGCCGTGGCCTAGCATCTTGTATCGGTGAAGCGGGGGAAGCTGTAGTATTCACAATTCTCAAACTCCCACGCTTAAAGCCTCCCAGTACCGAATAGCCAGTGGGGGTTTGAGCTCTGTCTCTCTCTGCAAGGTCGAAAGTAAGCAGTTGGGTAGCTGGTATGCCACCTTCTAAAGGTTGCCGACGGGTTTTGGTTGCCGGCGGCGCAGCGAAGATCAGAGATCGACGACGCATAGCACTGGGAGGTGGGTGCAAATCAGTTGCTTCCGGCTCAAACCCAACATTTTGTGACGTCAACGTAGAGTTCCGACTAGAATTATATTTTGAGAGTGGCCGAGAGGTGCCTCGATAGCTGCCCGTAAGATCAAGAGATTGGTTCCTGACACGAGAAACCGAAATTGGAGGATGTCGTGAATAAGAGAGCGAACGGTGCCGTCTATGGGGGCTCCAACATTTCAAGGTGGTAGTTTCATTCTCTAGATCGGGTATACTGGTGCCCCCCCGAATAGCCTGTTGCCACGGTGCGGCACTACTGATTTCCTGCACAGCTCCATTTTTTGTTCTTCCACCGATTACTGCAGAGTCTCGCCGACCGCTATGCTTCCCAACTCGTGGCTTGGAGAGCTTTCTCCTTCCATATTCAGGATGCTTCGAAACCTGGTGATCCACACTGGAGACTGACTGTGTGTTTCCCATCCCACGTTATATTATCTTCTGAGTGACACCTCACTTTCGACCTTTTGTCTCCAAAATAGGATGCGAGGGTATCGATC
>Ga0307511_10008581_pt1 | contig 10223 bp, 9 predicted proteins | sample 13_EM_MG_FD_200266 | JGI IMG/M metagenome (GOLD analysis project Ga0307511, IMG submission 200266) | Populus trichocarpa ectomycorrhiza microbial communities from riparian zone in the Pacific Northwest, United States - 13_EM | ecosystem: Host-associated > Plants > Roots > Unclassified | place... | reverse complement strand
GGAAGGGTGTCAGACACTCACATCACTTAAACGGTCGAACGTACGCTGTGCTTCGTCTCTCTTTTTCACCTCACGACACGCCTCAATTTTCCGCGTGTAATTTCTGTAACTCACAGCACCAGGGGGGGTGGGGTCCCTCCTTGCTATTTTTTTTATGGCTTGGTATGCGTGTGTGCGCGTGTATGTGAACGTTGAGTATGGGGACACAGTAGAGATCGTACTCTACCGAGCAACCTTAACGAACGCCTAGGGGATTGATTAACAAAAAAAATAACGAAATATTAAAATAGAAGCAAATGCGGATAAGGAGAGATCGCGCTCGCAAAAAAGCTTGAGAGGAGCAGTGACTTTAGCCACACGGGAAGGGACTGGGGTGTGGGGGGGAAACGGGAATGTGTTGGGCAGTAGCGAGCTGGAGGGAACAGCAGGAATGTAGCGATCGAGATTCGATCCAGAGCCAGACCCGGGGCAAAAAGGCCACGGACAAGTGAAAGAGTCGTAGTGCCGCCTTCCGGTGAGACCTGCCCGCAGCCAGGGCTTGCCACAGCCTAGCCTCACGCTGGTAACTTCTACGGCACATCTCGCGAGCTGGGCCGATCCCGACAGCTGGACAGGCAGCGGGGGCAGGAGCTGAGGCGGTGCGGCAGCCGTGAGAAAAGCAACTGGCCTCTGGTGCCAGGCACAGGAAGAGTAAATGTGCATACATGTAGCAGACAGGCTACGACGCCAGGGAGGAGGGGAGGGTGGGGGGTGGGGGGTTTGATCAGGATAACCAGACTAGATGGAGGGAGGCCGGGAGGGAGGGGGAAAAGATAGACAGCAGAGGGCTGGATAGGGTGGGGAGGAGCAGCCGAGCGGGCGGGGAGCAGAAGACAAGGCCACGAGGGGCATGCAAACTTACTTACGATTAGAGCGTAATAGACCCGGGAGCGTTTTTTCTAACGGGTAGGCCCGAGGTCCACAGATGTCACCGTTCGGGAGCGCGGAGCAGTCGGTGGAAAAAAGTGGGAGGGGGTTGCGTGGGACGTGGAAATGCGTTCAATAGCACGAACGAATAAAACGGACTGGAAAGGGGGGGCGATGAATAGCGAGCGCACGCTGGGCAGTGGAAAAGGAGAACGAGAAAACGCTTCCCAAACAGTGGCGCCAGCCAACCCGCCTGCGGCCATAGCCAGCAACCCCAATCCGCCCCCGCCATACGGATGTCGAGATGTTCACAAATCAGGAAAATACACAGCCAGCGCCCATGGCGGCACTTTTCAGGCCTCACATGAGCGGCCCCGATTTTACTTCCGCCAGGAATGCTTCGTTAATTACATTTGTGAATGGATGATGCTCGTGCGCTAAATTTGGCATGGCGCAAAACGAGCGATCACCGATGCGACGACTCGGCAACGAGTTTAACCTTCGCACGAGGAATGTGAAAGAATCATGGTGATGCAAACCAAGAGGAGGGGGGGAGCAGGAGGAAGAAAGCAGAAGGAAGACTAAGGGTGAGCGGGAGCGGATGGACACGAGATTTTATACTCTCCACTTGAGCAAGTAGCGGGGAGGGGCAGTGAAAAAGAAAAGAAGACTACAGGCTTCCGGCCTAGGCCAGAGCTGGCAGATTAAATGATATCCTCCCTCCTCTTGACATGTCCCCCCATCCACCCACCCAGGCTACTTGGGAGAGCTAAGCGGTCCCCGCATTGAAATGTTAAGTGCGGTGGAGCGTCCGCGGTAGGCAATGCGCAGGGGCCGAACCTGCTGCACAAGCCCATCACCATGCGGTTTTTCCGGAACGGATCACAGGTGGACGCTACTGTTGGTCATGGGCTACTGCCGCGAGAGAAACACACCCTTCGTGATGCTTGGCCGATTTCGTGCCTTGACCTGGCTCTGGACCCCTCCAGGGCCATTCTGGAGGGTGTGGTGAGAAATTTCAGCAGTAAGGTACAGCATAGGTTTGTAAGTGATCCAGGAGTTGGAGGAGCTTCCCACAAGGGTCAAGACGTACTTATGTAGAGTAGCTGATCAAGTTTTGAGCGTTTGAGCGGGCTTGTTTTTTTGCGCCCCAGGTTCCTGTCACTTGGCGAGTCTGCCTGCAAACTGATGGCGTGGACCTGGGTTTATGATGTATGGTGAGCCCATCGTAAATATACTTTTGCATCGCTGAGTACTGGAATCATCAGGAGATTGAGCCGATTTTACATCGTCAGTCGTGCCTACGTTGTCGTATCGTATTGTACTGTACAATATGCTTAAAGGCTGCATATGCCGGCGCCGGCATCGAGTGCGTCTTATGTCTGTGGCAGCACCTCCCGATTTGGCACAAATCCTCCAATGATCTGCAGTATGTCGGATGCAAGAATTGAAATGGGTTCAGATATCGAAATGTGATCTCGCTCCCAGTTGGTACGCACTTGTTTAAGTGCTGACCCTGGGCCCTGGTCTAGCTTCCTACTTGCAGGATGTCAAGAATACCTGACAGATGTCTGGCGAGCGTAGAGGAGATGAGTGCAAGACGTACTCTACAAGGGCATCCTCCCATCAGAAAATCACTAGGATTGCTCCTCTCATCCCCGCCAAACCTCGTAATATCTCTTCTATATAGATAGACACCCATGCTGCTGGCATTAAGTGAGCAATGCACGCATGGACCTCTAGAAGGATTGGGCTTGAGAGCTGGTGGTTAGAACTGTGTTCCTTAAATACCGATATCACCAACCCATTTTGTCCCCTGTACCTCACATATATGTACTGTACATATGTTGCTCGGATTATTCTTGGTGGGCCGACTTTTCCCAACACCAAACTCTTGTATGGCTGCGCCACTATGGAAGTACCACAGTCAGTGTCAACCCCTATTGCTCACGGCCTTGCTAAATAGTTGGGAGCAACAACATCTGACAGCCCGATAGTTGTTAATATACTATCTTGTTTTCCTCATGTTTATCAAAGGACTTCATATCCAGTATATATGAGTTTGTTGATAGTACCCACATCATCCTAAATAAGCCAATCCCTCTTGCAGGCACCAATTCCATATTCTTTGCTGGACGAAAGATACATGGTTTCTTTAGTAGTGGGTCCCACCCTCACTGTGGATAATATAGTCCCCAGTCTCTGGCTTGTGATTGATCAGCCACTGTAATTCCTGAGTATGTAATCTAGTACTTCCGAGGCAATCCACGGTACTGATTTTGTGGGTCTTCTTTATAGGCACTGTATTTCATCATACATCTCAAGATACCTCACTGTGCAAGCATAATTATAGGAAGTCTGAATTAGCCTTCTTGTACTGGATCTGGAGATCTGGGAGAGAAGCCCCAGGGCTGGCTTTTCCTCAAAGAGACCACTCGACCAAGGGTGGTATGCATCTGGACTTGGCAATGGTAGAGTCTAGCCTAAAGTGGTAGTATATCCTTAAGGGGAAACATTCACGCTTAGTCTCCACCCAGGGTTTTGCTTGAGGGATAGGCCTCTTATGGAGGTTGTTCTCGTACCAATGGCTTAAGGGGTCTAGGTTCGCACGGCATCGCAACTCTCGAGCTCATGATCACAGCACACCCGTATCTTAGTAAGGGGGAGTACACTAATATCCACTAACTAGCAAGGAATTTTTGAGAACTACGAAGTACAAAATGACATGAAGCTACCAAGGCATAGAAGTAATAACAGAGAGACATGAGGAATGTAAATATACAAGTGCAGACGCCAGCAGGAAGTTACCATGGCCACAGACTAATCATCTCCCAGGGTGTTTCAATGGGAACAACTCACTTCTTCTCCTTCTTCTCCTTTTTCTTCTTCTTACTTCCACCCTCCGCATCTTCATCCTCCTCTCTCCGTCGCTTTTTGCTCTTCTCCTTCTTCTCGCTCTTGTCTTCCTTCTTCTCAGTCTTGTCCTTCTTTTCCTTCTTCTCTTTCTTCTCCTCCTTCTCTTTCTTCTCCTTCTTCTCCTTCTTGTCCTTCTTGTCCTTCTTGTCCTTCTTGTCCTTCTTAGCTTTTGGCTTCTCATCTTCGCTCTCATCCTCAACACTGTCAATCTGGATATCGGAAAGTACCGAGTCCATAGCTTTCTTCTGTGAGGGGATTAGCGACTGTCAGTTTTGAAGACAATTCTCGTGTTAACTTACCATGGCATCGACATTCTTTGTGGGTGCTGTTCCCGTGGTGTAGAACGCTATTCGCTCTTCAACTTGTGACTTCAGAGCCTCTCCAAACTTTGTGGTAGGGGCATCCGAGAAACTGTCGATCCTGGAGGCAATAGAGCACTTGTTGGCGAGAAACCTACAAACAATTAGAATTTATGCAGATAATAATCGTCGACTAGTCTTTTGTACCTGGAGATTCGGCCCTTATTCTTGGTCCCGGCACGTCCCAGGAAGGAAGAGTGGTAGATTAATCCATATTTGGGGGTGTTTCCCTTGGTCTTCAAAGCTCTGAAGAGGGCCTTCTCCGCACCGAGAATCTGGACGGTAGATGCTGGGTATTTGGCCAAGTTGGTAAGAGATCCAGCATGGGAAATGAGACGAGCTCCAATTATCTCTCCGATAAGGGCAGCCAAGTTGGGAGCAACGACGCTCATCTTGCTCACAAGGTAGGCATGAAGAGACCTCCTATAGTCTGCGAGGCTGACAACTCGTTTCGCGAAAGAAAGGATGTTGGCCATATCGGCCTCTGAGATGTCCTGACCCATACTGACTTTAGCGGCATCGATGATGCTCTGAGCTACCGTCTCGTCGTCATCGACGAGTGCGGCCAAATCGTGGAGTTGCTCGTTGGCGAGTTTGGTTTTGTCCTGGATGAACATCACTAATTTGGCATATTTGTAGTTGTCGCCAGCAATCTTAACAAGCTCTGGAAAATGCCATGAATACCATTCCCTACATCATGAAGTTAGTGAGGGCCCCAGTGGGGGTTCCCTGAATTTATGCTCACCTAACACGCATAGCAAAGGTGTTGACGTCCTTGTCGAGAGTGTCCAAGAGAGCGATCGACTGGATGATATGGTTGTCGTTCTTCTGCACAGAGAACTTGACTTTTGCCCTGGAATATGCGTGCCCCAAACCCAATTGCGCCCTTTCAACATCCCCGGACTGCAATTGCTTCAACAATTTCTCTGCGTGGAGCCTGATTCCACGGAGCAAGTCCTGAACAACCTCATTCGTCTCGCAGGAAACCCCAGGGAAACATTCTTTGATACCTCCAGCCAAGTTCTTGTCGGAAATACCCAGGATTACAGGCTTCTTCTTGCTGGGCTTTGGGAGGTTGACCTCTAATAAGGCCTTGAGGTGGTCGCTGACAATACCCTCCGAAATGTCGTTTGCATTCTCCAATGCTTGGGCAGCACCTCTGTTCGCATATAGTTAGAGGTCCCGTCATTCCTAGAATCGCCTGTCACCAGGATTTCCTTACTGAAATGGAGCAAAGCTGACAAGCCTGACGAGCTTCCCAAATTTGGCGAGATCTTGAACAGATTCCTGGACCTCCTTTAACCTGTTCCCAATAGATTCGGGCTGGATGGCGACCTGGAATAGCGAGTATCCAATAGATTGCTCAAAGAGCAGATAATCGGCCTGGGACATGATGGAGGAGTTCGTTGGTTGGCCGGTTGGCTGTCGAAAAGGCTATGCTCTGCGCAAAGTTGTGTCCGGGACTAAGTTTTTTCTTCGCCGGAAGATGAAAGATGCAAGTCTTGGCAAGAGTCCCTTGGCGTCTTCGTCAAGGTTGGTGGGGTGTTAGTGCGGAAAGCTGGACGCCCCTCTCTATTCGAGCCTCAATCCCCCCAACATATATACTGAAGGACAACATATTCCAACATGTCGGCTACTTCATTACTAAATCCCAAAGCTGAAGGGCTGGTATGCTGCCTTGCGTCCGTTTAAGAGTTATTCTGAAGCTAATTTGATCCATTAGAGACGTGGGGAGGCTCTCCGAGCAAATATCGCCGCCGGAGAAGGTCTGCAGGATGTGCTTCGATCCAACTTGGGCCCCTCAGGTACCCTGAAGATGTTGGTGGATGGGTCTGGCCAGGTGAGATTCCCATGTCGACAAATACGAGTCTGATGTGCTAATACCTCCTAGATTACCCTCACCAAGGATGGTCAAAAGCTACTACGCGAGATGAGTTAGTTCACTTGCAATAAATACATCACAGCACTTCACTAACATCCACAAAGCCATCCAAAACCCTACTGCTGTGCTTATTGCAAGAGCTGCGACTGCCTTGGATGACATTGCTGGTGATGGAACAACGAGTGTAGTGTTGTTGGTTGGTGAGCTATTGAAGCAGGCAAACAGATATATCCAGGAAGGGTTACATCCACGAATCATCACCGAGGGTTTTGAGACTGCAAAAGTGGAGGCTCTGAAGGTACGTATATCCTAAAGGGTGTCTGACTAGTATGCTGACAAATCGACAGTTTTTAGATACATTCAAGATCGAGAGGGAAGCTGACAGGGAATTGCTTTTGTCGGTTGCCCGAACATCATTGTCGACCAAGCTCAACAAAACCCTGGCAGATTCTCTTACCCCAAGCATCGTGGATGCTGTGTTGGCAATATGGAAGGCTCCAGCAAAGCCAGACTTGCACATGGTTGAGATCATGAAGATGCAGCACAGGACGGCCGCTGAGACACAATTGGTTAAGGGTCTTGTACTTGACCACGGAGCCCGTCACCCCGATATGCCTAAGAGAGTTGAAAATACACACATTCTTGCTCTCAATGTCTCCCTGGAGTATGAGAAGAGTGAGATCAACTCAGGGTTCTTTTACAGCAGTGCGGGACAGAGGGAGAAGTTGGTTGAGAGTGAAAGGCGATTCGTGGATGCTAAGCTCAAGAAGATTGTGGAGCTCAAGCAGGAAGTTTGCGGGGACGACCCCAAGAAGGGTTTTGTCATCATCAACCAAAAGGGAATTGATCCCTTGTCACTTGATGTATTGGTGAAGAATGGTATCTTTGCCCTGCGACGGGCGAAGAGGAGGAATATGGAGCGACTGCAGTTGATTACTGGGTGTACTGCAATGAATAGTGTGGATGATCTTAAACCAGATGTCTTGGGCTGGGCAGGGCTAGTGTACGAGCACACCTTGGGAGAGGAGAAGTACACATTTATTGAGGAGGTCAAGGATCCCAAGTCGGTTACGATCTTGATTAAAGGTAGTTGCTACGCCCCATATCAGAGCTCTCATGTCTGACACTTACACAGGCCCCAACACACACTCTATCAACCAAATCAACGATGCGGTTAGGGATGGTCTCCGAAGTGTCTATAACGTAATTGTAGATAAAGCAGTTGTCCCTGGTGCTGGTGCCTTCCAGATCGCTTGTCATGCCCATCTATCCTCCGAGGCTATCAGAAAACAAGTGAAGGGCAAGGCCAAGGCTGGTGTTCAAGCATATGCTGATGCCCTCCTCACCATTCCAAAGACACTTGCCGCCAATGGAGGCTTTGACATTCTAGACTCTGGTAAGGTCCCACCCCACGTGATGCATAGTTATTAACTAACGGTCACAGTCTCTGCTCTCCAAGATGAATACCATGAGGGCAATGTGGTTGGTATCGATCTTACTACTGGTGAACCGATGGACCCTGTTGCAGAGGGTGTTTATGATTCTTTCCGAGTAATAAGGAACAGCTTGGCCTCCTCATCTAGCATTGCCTCAAACCTACTCCTATGGTGGGTACTCCTACATTCTGTTAGGTCTAATGATACTAACCAGATTTTAGTGATGAAATGTTGAAGGCACGACAGATGGGTGGAAAGGCTGGACCAGGTGGGGAGCCAGCGGAGTGAGGGAGACTTGATGATTGAAGGCAAGGGTGGTAATAAGATATAAATTTAATAGTGACTAGACGGTTGAACGATCTTCTACTGCAAGCGTGCTACCGTATATATATTTGGGAACATGTATATGCATCATTTGCAAGTACCGCCGCGTGACATTCCTGGTTAGCGAATGACTCTGGAAAGCCTTCACCTTTAGCCTTAATAGCACAGCATAGCCCGGTTCAGGATTTGGGCTCAACAGACCAAACTGGGGGCAAGACTGTCCAGCCGTATCGTTTACCACGGTACATTAGTGATGGGAATGCGATTACCCTGATGATACATCTCGGAAATCACAGTTAGTGTCGCCAGTCTCAGCTCAGTTGCTAGGGCAACCATTGTGATCCTTACCAAATTTGTTTCATCCCGCTTGACAACTCCTAACAAATACACAACCTCATTAGACAAAGGATCACGACAAAGGACAGCTCGGAATCACAGGCGTACCTATCTGCCGGGGCTCTACAGCTATTCTTTCCCATACATTCAGCCTGCTGCCACCGAAAATTCGACAATACACACCAGACGCAATCGCTTGACCGGGCACCACGATGAGTACTGTCCGGGTAATTGCTCGGATTCGCCCACTCCTCGCGAAAGAATCAGAGAGTGAGATCATAGTCAGGGTGAGAGGAGGTGAACCGGTCATAGCGATACCAAACCCGAGGAATGAGAAGGAGAATTTCACCTTTCCATTCGCAGCGGTTCTTGATAGCGAGGCGACACAGGCTCAGATTTTTAATGAAGGTACGTGGGGCTCCATCATCCCAATCGTGCAATCCCACCGGAGGCTAAACATGAGCAGTCTCCCCCACGATCAAACACCTGTTTAAAGGCAATGATGCTACTGTCTTCGCCTACGGTGTCACTGGCACCGGGAAAACCTTCACTATGCGAGGCGGGGCGCCCGTGGCCGAGCGGGGCGTGATCCCGCGCCTCCTCTCCGCTATTTATAAACGCGGGAAAGAGCTGGAGAAGAAAACCGAAGGTCAAATCACCGTAACCGTTGATATGACATATTACGAGATCTATAACGACAAGGTCTTCGACCTATTCGAGTCACCAGAGAAAAGGTCCCTCGCAGGCCTTCCCCTAAGAGAGCATGATAAAAAGACGATTGTAGTCGGGCTGACGGAGAAGAGAGTTTCGTCGTTGAAAGAGTTTGAGACATTATATGATACGGCAAATGCAAATAGGACCACCTTTGCCACGAAGCTCAATGCCAGTTCGTCAAGGAGTCATGCGATTACCGGGGTAAGGGTCACCATAGAAAACAAAACCACTGGGGAGGCGAGGATGGGCACGTTGAGTGCGATCGATTTGGCAGGGAGTGAGGATAATAGGAGGACTTGCAATGATAAGGAGAGGATGACAGAGAGTGCGAATATCAATAAGAGTCTGTTTGTGCTAGCGCAGTGCGTGGAGGCAATCAGTAAGAAGCAGGCGAGGATCCCGTATAGAGAGAGCAAGATGACGAGGATATTGAGTCTGGGCCAGAATAATGGCATGTGTATAATGATTCTCAACATCGCCCCGACGAAGGCATACCATTTGGATACACTCAGCTCACTTAATTTCGCAAACAGGGCAAAGAAAATTGAGATCAAGGAGGTCGAGAACCCGGTTGTTAGGATCAACCAGAAGGCCGCAGACCCAGGCTCAAGCACAGAGCTCATGCAAAGGCCAGCTTTACGGCCAGTAAGCAACTCTCACAATACCTCGACTATTTCCTTAAAAACAAAACAAGGATCACAAGCAACCGGCCAAAGACTGGCCAAACCTAACACGAAAGTTAGCAACGCAGCTCCGCAGCCCAAGGCCGAGGTGGTACCCAATGATATCGATAAGCTCGTTGAACGCAAGGTTGAGGAAATCCTTGCTGCCCGCGCAGGAGGGTCGAAAAGCGTCTCTGCTGATAACAGCAATGATGCAATGGTCAAGCGGGTTGAGCAGCTCGAGCGCCAGCTCAAAGAACAATCAAAAGCCGCTACTACAGCAAAGAAGTCCAAAAAAGAGAAACTCACTACTACTACTACCCCTAACGCTGACGACTCCTCCCTGAGTGGTGGGCTGAAGATGTATGAGATTGATCTTTTAGATGCTCCACCTCTCGTGCGCGTACCGAGTAAGAAGAAGAAAGCCGCTATCTCGAAAGTGAAGAAAGAGAAGGAGGACAATTCGCTAGTCCTCCCCGACGCAGATCTCTCACTCGCAGCAATCCCCACGAAACCTACCGCCCAGAAGCGAAAAAAGGCTTTTATGGTCTTCCAGGAAGACGACAATGAAGATACCCCCACTGGGAGCGCAACACCACGTACTGCCCGTCTGCTGGCAATTATCAACTCGGAAGACGTGCACCAGATTAAGTCGCTCCGCGGGGTAGGGCCGAAGAGGGCGGAGATT
>Ga0307511_10008580_pt1 | contig 10223 bp, 11 predicted proteins | sample 13_EM_MG_FD_200266 | JGI IMG/M metagenome (GOLD analysis project Ga0307511, IMG submission 200266) | Populus trichocarpa ectomycorrhiza microbial communities from riparian zone in the Pacific Northwest, United States - 13_EM | ecosystem: Host-associated > Plants > Roots > Unclassified | place... | reverse complement strand
CAATTCTTTTATGTGTTCAAATCCTAGAAATCTAGCATCCAAAGAAGATAAAAGAACATACCTGCACGAAACTGCATCAGCCACAATGTTTTTGTTTCCTTGCTTATACTTGATCATATATGGAAAGGTTTCAATAAATTCAACCCATTTGGCATGTCTTCTACTAAACTTACCTTGCCCTTTCAAGTGCTTCAATGATTAATGATCTGAATGTATCATTGGGCCATAAGTAATGCTGTCACGTCTTTAAAATTCTTACCAGGGAGTAAAGCTCCTTGTCATATGTAGGGAAATTCAAGGTTGCCCCATTAAGTTTTTCACTGAATTAATTTTTCCACACTATTATCATCACACAACCTTACTTTCTTCACTCCTCGGGTTTTACCCTCACTCTCAACCGGTTTAATTAATGATTTTATTTTTAGCGGAATCTGATGATCTTCTCTCACCATTGTCCTCACGTGAATTTTCACTCCTCCCATCCCTTACATTCTCTTTTTAATTTCACTTGATCATCATACACTTGTTTTGGAGAAAGAGGTATAAGAGTAATGGTTTTACCATCTTTTACAATAGTGAACCTATTTCTAAACCCATTCAATGTCTCTTTAAGCTTCTTTGTCATAACTCTTGTAATTGGCTCACTTGGTATCTCCAATAGGTCTTTGGCATGATTAAGCTTGGTGTTGGGTTGATCCGCATCATCCTTGGTTTCTTTCTCTTTAGTTTTCAGCTCATTTCCACCTCTAACTAATCTAGATTTTATTCTTTCCTCCTCTCTCAATTTGGTGCACTATTTCTCTAGCTTCTCTATTGATCATTTATAGGATTTCTTTATCAAATCTTTAGGTGTTTTCTTTCTTTCTTCTCTCCTTTTCTTTTCCAGCCCCCTGTCCTCAAAGAGCAGCTGCTCTTTTATAACCAAATCCCCTCCAAAAGTCATTGCCAAAACCAGGATGGCTTTGCATAAAAAAAGAGGGTGGATTAGGGAAGATCCCTCCCATCCTTTCCTATCCTCTATAAAAAAAAAAAAAAGGGTTTGGCTCATTTTGTCATCTTGTAGGTTCAATTTGATCAAGAGAAGGCAACCATGAAGTTAGTCAATCAAGGGAGTTTTTCTTCTTTAGTCATGGCTGACAAAATTGCTACTTTTACGAGGTCATCATGAAAATTTTGAGATAATCATACCCTTGGCCTACCTAAACCATGTAGAGGTGATGCATATCTACCCTTAGAAATAAACCACACTTAATTTTGAGGTCTAGAACTCCACATTCACTACTTGAAAGATTGGCCCTTATTCAATCTATCAATACATAGTGGCTGATCAAGGACAAGATATTCTCTGATTCATTTAAATGAGGTATTAATAATTGATGGGATGACTCAGCCTTGTAGAGGAGGTGTTTCTCAATCTATAGGTGGTGGTTAGAGCCCTTGAGGTGGTTGGAGATGGCACATTCATTCGCCTAAAGATGACATCCCAATCAGCTCTTTCAGTAGGCGAAAACAATAAAATAAGGACAGATGACGTGTCACTCAATCTCTTCATTAAATATAAGTGACATGCCATCTGCTTAAACCCTAAAAATTAAAATTTTCTAATTGGGATTTAAAAACGTTCAATTTGGTCTTGTTGTTTCACTTTAAGAATAGGCATACTGGTTACACCCAAAGAATAACACAGTAATTGTAGTACAACTTTGGGGTGTCGATTCCTCGGAGAAACAAATTAAAAGAATATAAGAAAATATTAAATGATTTAATAGAGAACAAAGATTTTTTTTTGTTTGAAGATTAAAGTAAAGTAAAGTGACTACTGGAAAGAGTACTCAAATTTTACGAACTGTGGAGCATCGAGAATCCCTTGCACACATTTGGTATTTTTAACTATTCTTATTTCATTAAATTACTCAAGTGGAAGTTCAATTACTAAATTTCCTAATTGACAAGTATAGATAATTAAATTAGCATTAAACCATACGTAACTTATTACCCCTATTTAGAAAATCCAACGACGACAATATACTCAGGGAGCAATATTACAGCAAAGAAATTAAATCAGTACAGATAAATAAATGATCCAAATATAATCAAAGAATTAATCCATTTAATAGAAAAAAAACATGACTTCAACATTTAAATTGAGAATGATAAAACAAAAGAGTTTTAGTGGGAAATCAGCTACATAAATTAAAATACCATTTATGCACAAGTTCATCCCTGCCCACCTAGCAATTTAGTTACTCATCACTATAGTGGACGCTGAGAAAAATTCCTGAGAAGATTTTTGCATCCAGCAGTCATGGTCCTTTTTCCCCCCCTCCTCTAATCCTCTACACGTCCTGCCCTATTAGGCCGCCCCCCCTGTTAATTCAGATTCCTAAATTTTAAGACTTCTTTGGCAGTCCCATACGTGCCTTTAAAGTTCTTTTTGAAAAAAATCCTTATTAGAGACTAATTTTGTATCCCTTTAGAATACCTTTCCAACACAACTAGAATCGAAGCAATCCGATATCTGAGTAGGAAGTTATGATCTAAAGTGTGTCCAGGCTGTCTCCAAGTGAATTTCAAACTTGTACTCCTTTAGATTTGATTAGGCTTTGATTTAACCATGTAAATAAAAACTCAAGTAAAAAATACCTATTAATTTCTATTATTTCTATTCACCTTCTAGCATTTTATTCCAATGATAAAGCATTTAGAGTGCACTTTTGTACACTCATCACACCCGAACTTGCTTATTGCTAGCTCCTAGTAATTTCTATGCAAGAAAAAAAGAAGGAAGACAGAGACTAAAAAGAATACTAAAATAGCTCATTAATTCATGTTGCCCAGATTTTCATTCAAAACAATCTAAGGAATCCATTAAGATCAATCCTTTAATAGCAATTCACAAAGTGTGTGTGTGTTCTCCAAGTCATAACCATTTTACCACTAGCCTTGACACATGCAACATCAAGAACGTCTTAAGCAAAAGGTTCAACTCCATAACTCTTAGGTATTTTAATGTTTCTATGGAGTTGACAAATGGTGTACACACATTCACATGGAGAATTAGATCATTATGAACAAGCAATAAGCAAGCATTGATGTTATGATAGGAACAATAACACATGAGACTTCCACCACTCTTTCCAAAAACATATTTGGGATTGAAATAGTCAACACAAAAGGTTGTAATGTGGCTTAGGTACATGGCTATATGAGGAAACAAAATGCAAGGATTCAAAAACTTCCAAGCAAACCCCCACCCAACGAATATTCATTCGTGAACAAGAAGTATAGGGATGACGCCACGAAGCTAGTTGTTCTTCGATAAGTCGTTTTCAGTTCTTTAGAGAACCATGGAAGGGAGATTATCTCACCAACACACACACACACACAAAGTGAGGCAAACAAGAAGTTTTATTAATCTGAATTTTCTAACTTACATGTCTGGTTATGCCTTTATTTATACTGACTCTAGACTTAAATAAACCCTAATGAACCCCCTTTAGGTGGACTTATATCCTAAATATGCTAGAATCAGATTTGTCATCCTTAAGAAGTCCTAAATAAACTAGGAAATCTGATCTGAGGTAGAATTAATTCCAAAGTCTTATTTCCTTGTCTTACCTAGGATGAATAAGGAATCCTTATAAGAAAAGGATTCTAAAACATTTATGAATCCTTGCCACTTGGAAACTATATTGTAGCCCATTAAAGATCTTTGTAGAACTAAGAGATTTCCAAAACAAGTTGCCACATCATTTAGGAAAAGAATCCTAGCCAAATAAGAAGTCCACAAGTATAACAAAATTCGTACACCCTCTGTTGACCCGTATTGCGATGCCATTCTGAACTCCGATTGACCTGAAATTTAACCCAAGGTAGGACAACATGTCAGGAGACTCCACGTAAAATTTCAGCCCGATCCAACGGTCGGATTGAGAATTATGATTGTTGCTGTAAAACTGGATAGATGCACATTTACATTAGAATCCGAATTTGACCTTGCCTGGATGAGATTGCATATAATGTTGAGGGGGAGGCCTTGATTATACGGTGTGCGCTGAATATGCAAATCAAAGAAGATGATGTGGATCAGCAACGGGAAAACATATTTCACACTCGATGTCACATCCAAAACAAGGTATGTAGCATGATAATCAATGGAGGTAGTTGTGCTAATGTAGCTAGTGATACTCTTACAAAGAAATTGAATCTGAGTTGTATTAAACATCCAATCTGGTTGAATTAATATGATGAAGTGAAGGCTACTATGCAAGTATTGATTGCGTTTGCTATTGGAAAGTATTCTGATGAGGTTATGAGTGATGTAGTCCCAATGCATGCTAGTCATATACTTGTACCTCTTTGACAGTTCGACCAGAAGGCGATTGATGATAGGTTTAGAAATAGGTTTACTATTGTAAAGGATGGTAAAACCATCACTCTTATACCTCTTTCTCCAAAACAAGTGTATGATGAGCAAATAAGATTAAAAAGGGAATGTGAGGATGAGAAGAGTGACAATTCACGTGAGGACAATGGTGAGAGAAGACCATCAGATTCGGCTAAACCTAAATCATTAATTACACCGGTTGAGAGTGGAGGTAAAACTCAAGGAGTGAAGAAAGTAAGCTTGTGTGTCGATAATAGTGTGGAAAAATTAAAGAAACAACCTAATTTTTATGCAAAAAAAGCTCAATTCATATTTGTGTTTTTCACTAACAAGCCGATGATCTTACTTGTGTATAAAGAGGCTTATTTTAACACTAACTATCTTGATTATGCTATTCCTAGTATGGTTGTTTCTTTGTTGCAGGAGTTTGATGATATATTCCCTGAAAACATCCTTAGTGGATTACGACTATTAAGGGGAATTGAGCATCAAATTGACCTCGTACCCGGAGCTTCGATTCCTTATCGTCCAGCCTATAAAAGCAACCCCGAGGAGATGAAGGAGCTTCAAAGGCAAGTAGATGAGTTGATGATGAAGGGGTACATTCGTGAGAGTATGAGCCCTTGTGTCGTGCTAGTGTTACTTGTGCCTAAAAATGATGGAACATGGAGGATGTGTGTTGACTATTGTGTCGTCAACAACATAATGGTAAAGTATCGACATCCTATTCCTAAGCTTGACCACATGCTAGATGAGTTTCATGGATCACGTATTTTCTCTAAAATTGACTTAAAGAGTGGGTACCCTCAGATTAGGATGAATGAAGGTGATGAGTGGAAAACTGCATTTAAGACTAAGCATGGTTTGTATGAATGGTTAGTCATGTTGTTTGGACTTACAAATGCGCCTAGTATGTTTATGCGTTTAATGAATCATGTTTTGCATGCATTTATAGGTAAGTTTGTTGTTGTGTATTTTGATAACATTTTGATTTATAACAAGAACTTAAATGAGCATCTTAACTTTTGCGTAATGTACTTAGTGTATTACAAAGTGAGCAATTGTATGCTAATCTTAAGAAGTGTACCTTTTGCATGGAGAAAATTATGTTTCTTGGTTATGTTGTAACTGCGTAGGGTATCAAGATGGATGAGGAGAAAGTTAAGGCCGTCCGGGATTGGCCTACAACAAAATCAGTAAATAAGGTATGTTCTTTTATCTACTTTGGATGCTAGGTTTCTAGGATTTTAAACACAAAAGAATTGTACAAGGATGATAGTGATTTTGCTAATGTTTACAATGCTTGCGAAACTTCAGCTTTTAGGAAGTTCTATAGACTTGATGGATATTTGTTTAAAGAGAGTCATTTGTGTGTTCCATTAACTTCTATGCGTGAAGTGCTTGTACATGAAGCATTTGGGGGTGGGTTGATAGAGCATTTTGGTGTAGTTAAGACTTTGGATGTGTTGCATAAGCATTTTTATTGGCCTAAAATGAAAAAAGATGTGCAACGCATATGTGATAAATGCATAACTTGTAAGAAAGCAAAGTCTAGGACTCAACCACATGGCTTGTATATATGTTTGCATGTACTTAAGGAACCAAGGGTAGATATTTCGATGGACTTCATCTTAGGTTTACCTAAGTCAAAATGGGGTAGGGATTCAATTTTTGTAGTTGTTAATAGGTTTTCAAAGATGACACACTTTATTCCATTTCATAAAACCGATGATGTAACTAACATTGCTGATTTGTTCTTTAGGGAGATAGTACGACTTCACGGGGTACTTAAGAGCATTGTATCTGATAGAGATGTTAAGTTCCTTAGCTATTTTTGGAAGGTGTTATGGGGAAAATTGGGTACTAAATTGTTGTTGTCAATTACTTGTCACTCCCAAACAGATGGACAAACCGAAGTAGTTAATTGGACCTTAATACAACTTCTGCGTGTTGCCATTCAAAAGAACTTAAAAAATTGGGAAAATTGTTTGTCATTTATAGAGTTTGCATATAATCGTAGTGTGCAGTTTACTACTGAATTTTCACCATTTAAAATTGTGTATGGATTTAACCCTTTAACTCTCATGGATTTGATTCATTTATCGGTTGATGAAAGGGTTAGTTTAGATGGTAATCGTAAAGCACAGGTAGTGAAGACACTCCATGAGAGTGTGCGACAACAAATTGAAAAGAGGAACTGTGTGTATGCGACCAAAGCCAATAAAGGGGGCAAACATGTTGTCTTTAAGCCCGGCGATTGGGTTTGGGTCAATATGTGCAAGGAGAGATTTTTGGCCCATAGGAAATCAAAGCTACAAACACGAGGAGATAGGTCATTTCACATCCTTTAGAGGATCTTATAAAGTTGATTTGCCAGGTGAGTATGGTGTTAGTGCTACCATTCATTCTGATCTTACTCTATTTGATGTAGGTGATGATTCGAGGTCGAATCCTTTTGAAGAGAGAGGGGATGATGAGGATCAACCTAACATCAAGCGTAATTATGCCAATGACCCATTGGAGGTGCCACTTGGGCCAATTACAAGAGCTAGGACAAAAAAGCTTAAGGAAGGCATTGAATGGGCTTGTACATAATATATGGAGCAAGATGGACCTAGAGGAGCTTGGAACATCTAAGAAGCATGAAGGACAACCTCTAATTCAGGTCTAAGAAGAGCCTAATTCATGTGGAACAAAGGACTGATGGTTCGACCACATACCAACCTTGTTAGGCTTGTTTTTCCTAATGATACAAGGATAAAAAGTTAGCAATTTATTTTCCTAAACAATCAAGTTTTGGCAGATCTGATTCCTAAAAAGCGAAGGATTATTTAATGCTTTTCCTAGACTAGAAAGAAAAGTAATTAAATCACCAACAAAAAGGGAAATTTGTTTTCTTATTTGTCATTAAATAAGAAAATTCAAGCTAATCAAGGACCTAAAGGGGGCAGCAGCATAAAGTTTCCAAATCAGATTTCTCCTAGCTTATATGGAACTTTTTATGTGAAATTTTATTTATATTATTTGAGTTTAATTATAAGTGGGCCTCATATAAGTCCACATAAGGGGTTCATTAAAGTTTGTTTCAGTCTAGAGTTAGTTTAAATAAAGGCATAACCAACATGTAAGGGTTACACAATTTTCAGATCAATAAACTTCTTTTGTCGCACTTGTTGTGTGTTTGTGGGATAATATCCCTTCCTTGGTTCTCTAAAGAACTAAAAAATGACTTATCGAAGAACAAATGACTTCGTGGCGTCATCCTTATACTTCTCTTTCGCGAATCAATATTTGTTGGGTGGGGGTTTCCGTTTCCAATAGTGTTGGTGGCTAGGTACAAGTTATCTTTGTGTCATACTCCTATCAAACCTAATTTACTTGGCTTTCCGAGAATTGGTGTCTTTGTGTGTGGTTTACGTGACCACGTGGTCACGAGGTTCGCATCATTTGATATCAGAGCTTGGTTCCATTAATCAGGTTATATCCTTCTAAAATTTTCTATCTTTGTATCTTTAGGAAGAATAAGCCTAACAAGGCTGGTATGAGGCCAGACACATACTTCATGCTTTGTTATTCCATATGAATTGGGGTCGTTTTGGACTTGAATTAGATGAATTAAAGGTTGTCCTTCATGCTTCTTAGATGTCTCAAACTCCTCTAGGTCTATCTTGCTGCATATGTTTTGTACAAGCCAATTCAATACTTCTTTAAGTTTCTTTGCCCTAGCTCTTGTAATTGGTCCAATTGGCATCTCTAATGGATCGTTGTCATGATTACGCTTGGTGTTAGGCTGATCCTCATCAGTTCAGCTAATGGTGTCCATATAGATTAATTGATGAGATTAGCTTTGGCTAATGGTATCCATACATAATATTCGAGATTTATTAATGAGACTAGCTTCGGCTAATAGTATCCATATTGGATAATTGAGAATGAATGATGAGATTAGTATAGGATAATGGTATCCATATTGGATAATCAGGACTAATTGATGAGACTTGCTTTGGCTAATAGTATCCATGTTGGAAAGCCAAGAATGAATGATGAGAGTAACTTTGGTTAATGGTATCCATGTTGGATAGTCGAGAATGAATGATAAGACTAGCTTTAGCTAATGGCATCCATGTTGGATAGCCAGGAATAAGCATTGAAGATTAACTTTAGCTAATGATATCTATGTTGGATAACTGAGAGTAAAGGATGAGGTTATCTCCGGTTAATGGGGTCCATATTAGGATCACAGTATCAGTGACTAAGAACAAGATATATATTGATAGTTGATGATCAATTACCAATATCTATGGATATATGGCAACTTTTGATGTTTAATTGCCTAAAAAAACGGTGACCAAGGAAGCAAAGTATGGTTTGGTTAATTATAGGATGATGATGTAGGTTCAACTTTCCCTATGCTTCTACTTGAGTCGATAAGTCCTTTAAATTAAATCGTATGCAATGAAAGTTACTTCCTAGTTATCCCTAATGAAAAGGGAATTCATGTGGTTGTTTTTATTTTGAATGAAGACAATTGTATTGTTGTTTCCAAATAATGGAAACCATTGAAACTATTCTCGATTGTATAATGAAAACAATTGTGTAAGACTATTAACCGATGCTTAAAAATGTTAAGACAGGTGATTCGAACCTCTTGAACCTGTAGTCAAGCAACCCATATGTAAAGACACTAATTCCCGGAAAGCCAAGTAAATCAGGATTCATAGGAATGTGACATAAAGATAATTTGTATTTAGGCACCATCACTATTGGAAACACAAACCCCCACCCAACGAATATTGATTCATGAACAAGAAGTATAAGGATGATGCTACGAAGTCAATTGATATTTGATAAATCATTTTCAGTTCTTTAGAGAACCAATGAAAGGAGAATATCTCACCAACTCATACACCAATGTGTAGCAAAGGAGTTTTTATTAATCTCAATTTCATAGCCCCCCACATTTCTAGTTGTGACTTTATTTATACTGACTCTAGACTGAAATAAACCCTAATGGACCCCCGTTATGTGGACTTATATGAGACCCACTTACAATTGACCATAATAAGTAATAATAAACTAAAGACTAAAAAGAAAATAATAAAAATTTGAAATTAATATCCTAAATATGCTAGAATCAAATTTACCACCCCTAAGAAGTCCTAAATGGACTAGGAAATCTGATCTGAATGTAGAATTAATTATGAAGTCTTCTTGCCTTGTTGTGCTTGGTTTCATTATTTTGCATGGATAATTAATGAAAAAATCAAGGACTCAATTGAAAAAATCAAGTTTGAAGGCCTAATTCAGATCAATTTGCAAATATAGAAAGATTAGGGACACAAATGAAACTTTGGAATGCCAAATTGGTGCGCAATCAGGGGTTTGATTGCAAGAAATTTGAAGTTTGAATGCTTAGGGCCAAATTAAAATAATTCAAGACCAATGACCTCTCTGCATAAAGCACACAACATTAGGGGCTGTATTGAACCTTTCTAGGGACATATTGAAGAAAATAAAAGTTCAAGGCTTAATTAGAGACTAAATTGAACAAACTGGAAACTAAGAGCTACTTTGTAAAAGGCGCTGGACTTGAAAGATCTTAATTGATTTTCGGCAGGATCTACATAAAATTAATTAGTTTTGTCTGAATTAAAGATGTGATGAGTATATAGAAATGCACTCAAAATGCTCTATCATTGGAATAAAATGCTAAAAGGTGAATAGAAATTAATAGTTATTTTTTAATTGAGTTTCTATTACTTTGGTATATTCTAAAACATATTTTTTACGTTTAAATTCGATTTTTATAAATGAACAAATCAAAGCCCAATTAAAT
>Ga0307511_10008579_pt1 | contig 10224 bp, 14 predicted proteins | sample 13_EM_MG_FD_200266 | JGI IMG/M metagenome (GOLD analysis project Ga0307511, IMG submission 200266) | Populus trichocarpa ectomycorrhiza microbial communities from riparian zone in the Pacific Northwest, United States - 13_EM | ecosystem: Host-associated > Plants > Roots > Unclassified | place... | reverse complement strand
CCGCATCCCCGTAGAGCTGCTGCGGCGTCTTCGTGGCCGCTCCGATGGGAAGCGCTGCAAGGAGGGCGATCACCAAAATCTTGCGCATGCCGGACACTCTACGGGACCAGCGCCGCCGGGATCGTCACGAAGCGATGAACAGGATTCTACGGCGCTGTCACCAACCCGGCATCGAGATCCGTTCCTCGGATGATGAACGCCAGCGCCACCACAGCCAGCGCGATCCCGTTGACGACGAGCGCCGTAGTGATCGACCAGCGCTGCGCGACGAATCCGGCCAGCAGGTTGCCGAGCGGCATGCCGCCGCGGAATGCGAGCATGAAAATCGACATCACGCGGCCGCGCATGGCATCGCTGATCGAGAGTTGCACGAGCGAGCTGTAAAGCGAGATGACACCGACGATGGCGGCACCGGCCAGGAAGGCGATGACGAGACTGGCCGCAAGATGGCGGGAGATTCCGAAGGCAACGAGCGTGCAGGCGAAAACGAGCTGCAGCGCCAGCGCGAGTCGCCCCTTCTTGGCCGCGTAGCTGCTGCCGGCAACGAAGAGCGCGCCGACGACGGAGCCGATTCCGTAGTCGGCCTGCAACAACGACAGCCCCTGCGGCCCGAGGTTGAAGATGCTCTTGGCAACGACCGGCATCATCGTGAAAAGCGGCATCCCGAGAAACGTGCCTGCGAATGAGAGGAACGTCAGCAGGAGCAAGGAACGCCGCGAGGCGACGAATGCGAATCCTTCCTTCAATTGCGCCATCATCGACGTCGACGTCGCATGCTCGTGCAACGGCGGCATGTTGATTGTGGAGAGGGCGATGATCACGGCCACGAACGACAGGCCATTGAGGCCGAAGCAGGCCGTCGCGCCCCACAGTCCGAAGACGATGCCGCCCAGGGCCGGACCGATGACGCGAGCGAGATTGAACTGCATCGAGTTCATGGCCACGGCGTTGGCCATGTCGTCGCGCTTCACCAGCAGCGGCAGCAGCGAAGCGTAGGCCGGACCGCTGATCGACTGCGCGCTTCCGGTCAGAAACGAGAGGATGAAGATGTGCCAGACCTGGGTGACGTGAAAGTAGAGGAGGCCCGTCAGGATGAAGGCGAACGACATCTGCATGACCTGCGAGAGGAGCATGATCTTGCGCCGCTCGATGCGGTCGGCAATGACACCGCCGAAGAGTGAGAAGAGGAGCATGGGACCTGTGGCCAGGAAGCCATCGATGCCCAGCATCAGCGCCGAGCCGGTCATCGTGTAGACGAGCCAGCCCTGGGCCAGCGTCTGCATGAAGCTGCCCGTCGTCGATGCGAATGCGCCGAACCAGAGCAGGCGGAAGTCGCGATACCGCAGCGCGCTGAACGTCCGCTCGAACCGCCCGCGCGGAATGCCCGCCTGTGCGTTCGCTTCGACCGTCTGTTCCTGAGGGAGCGACGAGCTCATCGAGCGATCCGTAACCTCTGCGCGGTTCCGGCGGTGTGGGCGTGACAGATGGCGACGGCAAGTGCGTCGGAGGCATCGGTCGACATGACCAGGTTCGCGCATCCGGGCAGGAGCATGCGCACCATCTTGGCGACCTGCTCTTTCTCCGCGGCACCATATCCAACGACAGCGCTCTTGACGCTGCGTGGCGAGTATTCGAAGACGTCGAGTTTGGCCGATCGCGCAGCAAGAAGGATTACCCCTCGCGCGTGCGCGAGCTGGATCAAGCTCTTGACGTTCAATCCCCCGAACGGCGCTTCCACCGCAACAGCCTCGGGAGCACATCTGTTAATGATGCGAGCCATCTCCTCATGAATCCGGCAGAGCCGGTCGGCAAGCTCCGCCCCGCGCACTGTCCCGATCGTCCCCTGCTCGATCAGCGTCAATCGCCCGCGAATCTGTTCGATGACACCAAAACCTGTCGTGACCGAGCCGGGATCTACGCCGAGGATGCGCACGGAGGGATTGTAGCTGGAGAGTTCCGGCCCTCATGATTCAAAGATGAAACGGGAGTCTTACGTCGTGTGGTAGGGTTTTGCGATACAGAAATGATTGACCTGAGAGTACTCGACTCGCCCGAGAAGATCGCCGAAGCTGGGGAGCTAATCTACGCGGAGCGATACAAGGCCCGGCTCGAGCCGGATCAGCGCGGACATTTCATTGCAGTCGACGTAACCAGCGGTGAAGGCTACGTCGCCGACTATCCGGAGCAGGCGCTTCAGGAAGCTCGGAAGGCGGCACCGAACGGTATCTTTCATCTGATCCGAATCGGTGCGCCGGGAGCATTCCGAGTCAGCTTCGGCCTTACTCGCCATGACTTCTGGGGCCGGCCACTTCGACAGCCTCGGTAACCCTTGTCTCAAGTTTCGCCTGTGCGGTGTCGCTCACGACCCACCAGGACTTGAGTTCGAGGCGATCATCGACACCGGCTTTTCGGGCTTCATTCAGCTTCCGATGCAACATGCCTTTTCGCTCAAGCTACCGCTGGAGGGCACGTCGTCCTACGTTCTCGCAGACGGTAGCCGTGGCACATCGCTGACTGCGCTCGCTCACACGACGTTCGGAGGCAACACCGTGCTGGGAGTCGTGAGTCTTACGCCCGGCGCACAGGATGTGCTCGTTGGAATGGACTTCCTCAGGCGGTTCAAGCTTGGGATCATCATGATGCGCGGCAAGATTGAGCTTGTCGATGATGACGGCGAGCGGGAACGCTGATCACTTCCAAAACCTCACCTCGAAAATCTCCCGCCCTTCCTCCCGGTACTTCGCCTCGTAATTCGTGCGCGGTGGATCTTCCGCGCGAGGCACGCGGCGCTCGCTACGAAAGAACTGCTCGATGACCGGCGCGGCGGCTTCGTAGTAAGCGCGATGATCCGTCACGAAGATGCCGCTGCCGTCCGGGACGAGGACGCGCTTCATCTCGGTCAGCGCCTCGGCGCGGATGATGCGCCGTTTCTGTTCGCGCTTTCGCGGCCAGGGATCGGGGAAGTAGATGTGGATCTCGTCGATCGACGCCTCGGCGAGCATGTCGCGCAGCACGAGGAAGGCGTCGTGATTGATGAGGCGGATGTTGCTCAACCTGCGTTTCGTCACGCGATCGCGAATCACGCGGTGGTAGTGCAGCGATTTCTCGATACCGATGAAGTTCACATCCGGCTGCTCTGTCGCACCGGAAATGAGAAAACGCCCCTTCCCCGAACCGATCTCCAGCACTACGCGATGACCGTTCCCGAACACTTCCACGAGGTCGAGGCGGACAAAGCCGGTCTGGCGCGGATCGATAGCGAAGCCTGTCTCGTTCACGCCGGCATCATACGAAACGGGCGAATTTGACTCGCATCGGCGTCGAATTGCCGGAAACAGCCACGTATCCGAGTCGGTATCGATCTTAGGCTTTTGACTTTACCTTCTTTCGCTCTATCCTTCGGGCGTGTTGGCACTTGTGGCATTCCACCCATCGCGACGCGAGCAGGCATGAGCATGGACACCATTGCTGCCGAGCTCTTCAATCCGAGGATCGTCGACCTCACGCCGATTCCGCGGAATCACGACATCGATGAAGTCGAATTCGGACAACTGTACGAAGACAACCTCAGCCTCCTCGTCGCCATCGCCGTGCGCAAGTTCCAGGTTCCCGAAGTCGATGCCGAGGCGCTTGCGCACGAAGTCTTCTTCTCCTACCTCAAACGGAAAAACGAGATTCGCGATCTGCATCCCTGGCTCATCGGCGCGATCTGCCACGCCTGCCGTTATTTCTGGCGTCAGAACGGGCGTCGCACGGAACAACTCGATCAGGCCCTGGCAATGCTTCGTCCCGATCCGGCCACGGCGGGAATCCTCGATTCACTTCCGGCGCAGCTCGCCGCGCGCGAGGCCCTCGAATCATTGCCGCCGCGCTATCAGAAGGTTCTTCGAATGCGCTACTACGAGGGTTACAGCATCAAAGAGATTGCCGATCACCTCGGCGTTACCGCGAAGTACACCCAGAAGCTCGTTGCCAGATGTTTGCGCAAAGCGGAGCAGACGTTCAACACCACTCCGTCAAGGAAGAAACCATGAATCACTCTGACGATCTTCTTCATATCGCTGACTGCCCCGATTGCCGTCAGCGGTTCACCGAAAACATATTGCCGTTCGATGCGGCGCGCCGCCGCGAAGGCGCCCGCGAGTTCCTGGCCACGGCCTTCGCCATGGATCGCGAGCGCGGCGCCGCGGATACCGTCGCACGTCATCTTCGCGAAACGCCGGTCGAGCAATGGCCCCGCCTCGCCGAAACGCAGGCGTTGCGCAACAACGCCGCGCTGGAGCAGATGAGCGAGGAAGGGCGGAAGCGGCTGGAGCGAAACCCCATTGAGGCGCTGGCCATCGCGAATCTTGCAACGTCCATCGCCGAATTGCTTCCCGCCAATGCCTACCCGGCGATCGTCATTGGCCAAATTCGCGCCACGGCATTGCGCGATCGAGCCAATGCGCTCCGCTTCCTCGGCCGGCTGGACGAAGCTTACGACTCGATCGCGACGGCCGAGGCAAGGTTGGAACCGTTTCCCGGCGCGGCGCACGACCGGGCCATCGTCTGGCTGGTCAAAGCGATGATCCTCGGGCAAATGGATTTGTTCGACGACGCAGAACGAATGATTACAGCAGCGAGCTCGGTCTTCGGCGAGGTCAACGACTCGGCGCGTTTTCTTCAAGCGGGCGTCGTCCACGGAAATCTCCTGGGCCGCCAGGAGCGGTATGAGGATGCGCAACAGGTATTTCGCGATCTGCTGAGCGTCGCCAACCTCAGTCGCGACGTGGAGACGCAGGCGCGGCTCCACAACAACCTCGGGTACTGCGCGACAAGCCTCGAAGACTACGCAGGTGCGAATTTCCATTTCGCGCAATCGATTGCCAAATTCACCGACCTCGGATTTGCAGCCGAGGTTGCACGCACCGAACGCGGAGCCGGGCTCGTACTCATCGGCAAAGGCCAGTTCGACCTCGGCATGGCCCGTCTGCAGGAAGCGCGTCGTGCCTTCGCCAGAATTCACATGACCGAAGAAGCGGGACTATGCGCCCTCCGGCTCATTGAAACGATGGTCGAGCGCGGCAATACGGACGATGCACGCAGTCTTTCATCGACGGTCATCGAGGAATTCACGCGTGCATCTCTCGACACACGCGCTATTGACGCAGTAATTCGCCTGCGTGCGTCACTGGACGCAGACGGTGCGACGGCCGAAACCGTGCGCACCGTCCACGCCATTGTGCAGAGCCTTGCAATGGATGAGGCTGCTGCGAGCTGACGACTTACGGCTTCGGCCACGACCAGTCATCCAGTCCGATGACTTTGCGGATGATCTTGACGATCTTGACGCCTGTTGACGGCTCCGAACCTTGCTGTGGAGCTGCGTAGACATTCGAGGCGGCCAGTACAGCAATGAGTGCAACTGCAGCGAAACCTTTGGATACACGACGCATAAGCCCTCCGTTGGGTGCCCGGCGGACGCGCCAGGCTGGTTTTTCGGGAGGGCGCCCTCATTTCTAAGCGTGATGAAAGTACGGTTTTTGCTACCCCGGAATTGAGAAATATTTTGCACACCATGTGACGAATTCGCAGCAGGCTCAGCCACTTCTTGGGGTCAGACGTTTCCCCGTGTTATCGTCCCCGGATTCCACACAGTCCAAAGAATCCCGACGCGCAAGTTCCCGCGACGTTCGAGGCTCAGCGGATGCCGACTCAAGCGGTCAATGAACCGCCCCCGGCACCGCCGCCGCGTATCGTCATTGATGAGGGACACTTTTCGCAGATTTATGAGGCGAACTTCGATCTCCTCGTGAATCTCTCTGTGCGGAAGTTTCGCGTTCCCTTCGAGGACGCACAGGCGGTGGCACACGAAGTCTTCCTCTCCTATCTGAAGCATCGAGAGGAGATTCGCGATCTGCACCGATGGCTGGTCGGAGCGATCTGCAATGCCAGCCGTTACTACTGGCGCAAGCACGGACGCAATAACGACCAGATCGATGCGGAGTTCGCTGCATCACAAGTCGATCCGGCCACTACCAACATCCTGGAAACGCTGCCGGCGCGCATCGCGGCCGGTGAAGTGCTGGCGGGACTGCCACCGCGTTATCAGCACATCCTTCGCCTTCGCTACTTCGACGGATACAGCATCAAGGAGATCGCCGAAGAGCTCGGCGTGACGTCGAAATACACGCAAAAGCTCGTGTCGAAAATCCTGCGCCGCGCAGAAGAGTTCTTCAACCCCTCGAACCCACGGAAGAAAAAATGAGACACTCGGACGATCTTGCCCACCTCGCCGAATGTGCCGAATGCCGACAACGATTCACCGGCCGTGCCGTGACGTTCGATGCCGCCGCACGCCGCGAACGCGAGGATGAGTTTGTGGCTACTGCGGCGCGACTGGAGCGGGAACGTGAGGCTGCGAAGGATGTTGTTGCGCGCGTTCTGCGCGATACGCCATGCGAGGAGTGGTCAGGCCTCTCAGAAGTATCCGAGCTACGTAATAACGCCGCCCTGGAGCAGATGAGCGAAGAGGTGCGGAAACACTTGCACCGCAAACCGCTCAAAGCTTTGGCCATTGCGAATCTGGCGGCCTCGGTGGCTGAGTCGCTCCCACCGAATCAATACCCACCGGTCATTCTTGGGCAACTCAGAGCGAACGCATGGAAGGATCGTGCGAGTACGCTTCGATATCTTGCGCGCTTCGATGAAGCGATCGAAGCAGCCGACCGTGGTGAGGAATGCTTGGCGCCATTTGCCTCGCTTGAACACGATCGCGCGATTGTCCGAATGGTAAGAGGACTTATCTTTTTGCAGACCGCACGCTTCGATGAGGCGCACACCATTCTCGCGGCGTGTCGTCAGGTGTTTAACGAACACAATGACCAGCGACGCTACGTGCAAGCCGGCATTGCAGAGGCAAGCGTAAACTACGAGGCGCGCCAATACGCCGAGGCGAGTCACAGATACCGCGAGGTGCTCCAAGACGCTATTGCAGCAGGAGACATCGAATCGCAAGCTCGCATCCACAACAACCTCGGTTATTGCATGACGCACCTCGACGACTACGTCCAAGCCAACATCTGCTTCTCCGACGCCATTGCCAAGTTCACCGACCTCGGGTACGCCGCCGAGGTGCCTCGCACTGAGCGCGGTGCGGGACTTGTTCTCATCGGGCGAGGCCAGATCTCCGGCGGTCTCGCGCATCTTTACGCGGCTCGCCGCGACTTTGCTGCAGCCGGAATGGTTGAGGAAGCTGGACTCTGCGCTCTCAACATCGCCACCGTTCTTATGGAGGGCGGCGACGACAAGGAAGCGCTTGCGCTCACCACAAGCGTTCTTGCCGAATTCATAGCAGCGGGTCTTGATGGCCGAGCGATTGAGGCAGTTACTCGTCTTCGCGATGCAATCGACGTGGACGATGCGACGGCTGAAACCGTCCGCACCGTCCACGCCTTTGTCGAAAGCCTGCAGAATCCGCTTACTGACACGACCTGCTAACACTTTGTCAGGGATGCGGCAGCGAAAGATCTCCCGCGTCCAGCCCAATGACCTTCTTGATGGCCTTGATGATTTTTGTTGTGAACGGCTCAGAACTGTCTCGCGACGGCGCTGCGTAGACGTTCGAGGTTGTAAGAGCGACGAGAAGGAAAGCAGCGGCTAAAGCTTTGGAGACACGACGCATGAAGCCCTCCGATGTGGGTGCCCGGCGACGCGCCGAGCGACGTTGTTCAGGAGGGCGCCCTCTCTTCTAGCGTGACGAAAGGAGAGCTAATGCAACCCTGCGTATGTGAAATATTTGTGCGTACGCCGTTAGGACGATTTGTAGGATTTTCGCAGTCAGAAAATAGGATTCGGCCCAGCGCAGCCCGGCCCTACACCTCGATCGTGCTTGTACGGCCCAACTGCGCTGGGCCGAACCCCGTCCGTAGCTACTCGCCTAAGAGGCTGCGAAACAGGACGGCGCCAAGCAACAGATCGCGTTGGTCATTGCCCGGCTGCCTGTACGGCGCAATCAGCGCCACGACAATGGCCCGCGTTTCCGTGCTGTCCTGCCCTTCGCCGATGAGCGAGGCGACGACGCCTCCCATGGGGCCGTTCATCAACGACTCAAATGCGCGCACGGCAGCCGCATCGCCGTCAACGTCCTCAGGCAACGGCACTTCGCGACGGACGATCTCCGCAACCAGCGCGGCCTTGGACGGCCAGCGCCGGTAAATCGACGATTTCGCGGTACCCGCGCGGCGTGCCACCTCGTCGAGGCTCAGCTCTCGATAGCCGCCCCCACGCAACAACTCGAGAGCCGCATCGAGAATCTCTGCGTCGGCCTCCGGGCGGCGGGGACGGCCGCGGCCGCGGCGGGGAGCATCGGTGGTCATTAGGAGTTGATCGGCAGCACTCGAACACGCAGGCGATCCGGCTCAATTGTGACGAGAGCACCGCGGCGCAAGTGGTCCGCTTGCTCGACGATTGCCGACACCACCAGCAAGCCAATGACTTCCGGTACAGGATCTTCCGTTCGAACCTGAATGACGCTCGGGCCGACGACATGCGTCAGGGCAAGAATGGCACCGAAATCAAGATCGTGTGTAAACAACACCATGCCATTCCGGCGTGCAAAATCCATGATGGAACGATCCGAAGCGGTCGGGACTCCAACGTCTGACCAATGCCGGGCATCGATGTCCTGAGCGGCGAGGTAGTCAACCCACGAAGGGCTGAGACACATGTCGATGAGAATTTTCACTTTGAGGAGATGGCTACCTCAAACTCGTTCGACCTCCACGCCGCATACGCGAGCGCCTCGCTGATGTCATCAGCTTCGAGATACGGATAGAGTTTGAGGATCTCCTCACGCGAGTGACCCGATGCCACCAATCCGACGATCGTGCCGACCGTCATGCGAATCCCGCGAACGCAGGGCCGGCCGGCCATCACTTCAGGATCCACAGTGATGCGAGACAGCGTTCTCATGAAGCGAGTATACGAGCCGAACGCCGCTGAGGAAACTCAGATCGTCTGCCCGCTCGCCGGCGGGTAATCATCGGCCCGCACCAGGATCTCGCGCGGCTTCGATCCCTGCGAGGGGCCGACGACGCCGTTCGCTTCCATGATCTCGATCAGGCGGGCGGCGCGCGAGTAGCCGAGCTTGAGGCGGCGCTGGATGTACGAGGCGCTGGCCTGGCCGGTGGAGAGCACGACGCGCACGGCATCGTCGTACTTCGGATCGTCGAGATACTCGATCCCGTCGGCGCCGCTCTTTTCCTCGCCCACCTTCGTGATCTCCTCGAGGAACTTCGGCTCGCCCTGATTGGCTTTGACGAAATCGACGATCTGCACGATCTCCTTTTCCGACACGTAGGCGCCGTGGATGCGGCGGATGCGGGCCGTGCCGGGCGGAAGGAAAAGCATGTCGCCATTGCCGAGGAGCTTCTCGGCGCCCTGCGTGTCGAGGATGGTGCGCGAATCGATCTTCGAGGCCACTTGATAGCTGATGCGCGACGGGAAGTTGGCCTTGATCACGCCGGTGATGACGTCCACCGACGGCCGCTGCGTGGCGATGATGAGATGGATGCCGACCGCGCGCGCCTTCTGCGCCAGGCGCGTCACGGAGTCCTCCACGTCCTTCGAGGCCACCATCATCAGGTCGGCGAACTCGTCGATGATGATGACGATGTAGACCAGCGGCTCCGGCACCTTCACCGGCTCGCCCTCCGGCAGTTTCATGGCCCGGCGGTAACCGTCGACGTCCTTCAGCAGGCTGTTGTACTGATCGATGTTGCGGACGCCGCACTCCGCCAGGCAGCGGTAGCGGTTCTCCATCTCGTTGACCGCCCAGATCAGCGCGTTCGAAGCCAGCTTGGGATCGGTGACGATGGGATGGAGGAGGTGCGGGATGTCTTCGTACATCTTCAGTTCGACCATCTTCGGATCGATCATCAGCATCCGCAGTTGCTTCGGCAGCGCTTTGTACAGCAGCGAGACGATCATGGAGTTGAGGCCGACCGACTTGCCCGCTCCCGTGGCGCCGGCCACGAGCAGATGCGGCATCCGGGCGAGGTCGGTGACGATGGCGTCGCCGTGGATGTCTTTGCCGAGGGCTAACGTCAGGAGCGACGACTGTTGCGTGAAGGCGTCCGTGTCGATGATGTCGCGCAGCGTGATCAGCTCGCGGCGCTTGTTCGGCACTTCGATGCCCACCGTGGACGAGCCGCTGATGCGCTCGATGCGGATCGATTCAGCTTT
>Ga0307511_10008576_pt1 | contig 10225 bp, 11 predicted proteins | sample 13_EM_MG_FD_200266 | JGI IMG/M metagenome (GOLD analysis project Ga0307511, IMG submission 200266) | Populus trichocarpa ectomycorrhiza microbial communities from riparian zone in the Pacific Northwest, United States - 13_EM | ecosystem: Host-associated > Plants > Roots > Unclassified | place... | reverse complement strand
CTCGCCGTGGACTCGCCCCGAAATTGCGCGGGTTTGAAGAGCTACCCGGGGGTTGGTTCGGGCTGGTGATAGAAGAGATAGAAAAGGTCGATCTCGTCGACCCGTCGGGTGTGGGTGCGGATGACGCGGAGACCTTCCTTCTTGAACTCGATAAATGCAAGAAGGAAATCCAGAGGCTGGTCGAGGACTTCCATAAGGAGGGCTTGGTTCACGGCGATCTGCGGCTGGCAAACATGGTTTTCACCAAAGGCACTCCACGCAGGATGTTACTTGTAGACTTTGATTGGGGAGGAAAGGTGTCGGAGGTCCATTTCCCCCGTGGTTTGCTCGCTGAGGAATTGCGCGCACAGGGTAGTCGGGACAACTGTCTGGACCGGCCCATCACGGTAGGGGACGACAATCGGGTGCTTGCCGGCTCGTTTGAGTCATTGGACAAGATCTATCAGGCCCAGTAGGCTTGACATATCATCCTTTGCATCACAACTTTGACGAGTTATTTATGCGCTGTACTGGTTCAACAAAAAAGTAAATAGCATTCATCAGCAGGACCCCGATCGTATTTTATCACTTTGATCAGCTCGAGTTCGAGTATCTTCACCATCGCTGTGAAAAGGCAGTGAGCATAAGGTTCAGGGCCGGCTAGCGGCGGAGCCCGGACGGCAGGGTGCAGGTCACCCGTGTTAGTACGTAGCTAGGATCGAAGCGAGTGGCATTGATCCACTGTCCCCCTCGCACTGAAGCGATTAAGACGTTGTCAAAGTTCCACCACACAGTGGCTATGGGAGATCCAGGGGCTAATAGGAGTTTATATTGATCACCGTAACCTTGATCACTCCAGGGGAACAACATCGGGAGACCGAGTGTTACGTGCTACAATCTTGTTCTTCCAACCATATCCCAAACCTTGAGACCTGGTCCACGAAAAAATCCTACGATCTCCGTCAAAGAGAGTACGACTACGGGGACGTCAGCAAACGGCCATCGGTCATTTGTGGAAGCTAGTAGTAGATGTCAAAATCTACCCAGTGGTGTCGGATCGATCGTACGAACCCCATATGCTAGGCAAGTAACCTTCCCATCGCCTTCAGACGTGGAAGATATTCGTCCATACACATACGTTCGTATGTGTCCCTTCCCTTCCTCCCCTCTTGGATCACTAGATCCGAACACATCTCGAACTCCTTCAAAGAAGGGTATCGGTTGGTATCCGAGAAGATGGAGTCTAAGGACTCAAACTCCTCTGCCATGGGCATCGACCACATGATGGTGATCCTCATCCGCTCAAGGGTCGGAGAGCGCGGAAAATCCATGTCGAGAGCAGGGACCCACAGGGGAAGAAGTCCATACTCACACCTGATGGTGAGAGATTTGATACGAGCGAAGAATGGGGTCAACAGGGCAATCGCTTATCTCGACCAGTTAAACTCGAGCGACCACAGTGAGGGTTCGTACTCACAAAAACTACGACGAACGTTGGGAATGGCCAGGTCGATTTCTTCGAGAAGTTCACAAGCCGCGATCCTTTCCAATACCGGTTTAATCGCTGCCTCACCTCCGTCTGCGTATGTGAAGGACTTCAGACCAGCCAGGTCCAGCCAGGCCGCCCCGACGATTTTTCCTTGGTTGCAATACTGCTCTCCTCGTTCTGTTGGGGAATTGTTCGTGATCTCGAGGTGAGCGGGGGCGATGCCTTGGACACGTGGATTTCCAAACTTTGATTTTGCGTCCTCGTCGTCGACCCAGGTACAACCACGAAGGCGTAAAACTTCGCAAAGGGGGAAGCACCGAATAAAGGATACGAAGTCTTCAAACCCCCTGAAGCGACACTCCCGCAGGACCAGCACAGTCACGGTACTCGGTCTGGAGAGTAATGAAGCTGTGGGGGGTTCCACATCAAACTGAGCCTGGCGGAGGCAGATGGTCTCGAGAGACGCTTTCTGTGAGATCGTATCGAGGATTCCGTGGGGATCACCTGGATCAACGAGGCTGAGAGATTTGGTGTGTTGTAGAGCGTCGGAGCGTTCCCCGAACTCGATAAATGTGTCCAGCTTTTCGTCACTGTCCAACGCAATGTCTCGATAGAGGATGGAACTGCAGAGGCAGCGAAAAACAGAAGACACGAGGGAACAAGCACGGAGGGAATCCTGATCATCCCCGAGTGCTTCGATGAACATCCAAAAGATCTCGCTGGGTAAGGACGGGGGTGGCATCTCAGCTCTGTCGAGCCACTATGAGATGGAACGAGCTACGTCCTGGACTAAGTGTAATGACTTACTGAGGATCCTTCACGAGGGAGGAGCGGCTACGTCGCTCACCATAGTGGCGCCGGCTGCGTATATACCGGCAGTACACGTGACTGACCGGAGCCGGGGGACTCCCAGGCTGATAAATTGCCATTAAGTATGCGAAGGGGACAACAAGGCGAGTATGAGACGCTCGATGGAGTCTTGCACATCCCCGCACACTGATTCACACGGTAGTAGCTCACTGGGCCACCACGATCGGATTCTACATGTCATTAACCTAGGGCGTATTCTTGGCGAACCGCGTTCCGCTCTGGTTGGATACTCGACGGCAGACTGATCAAATGTCGCTTGGGATACAACTCGCACCAAACCTATAGGGACGATTCCGGCAACACCTCCAACTCTTCGGTTTCTACGACCTCGTGGATGATGCGATTGTCAACGAGTCGCATGTAGGTTCGAACGAGGTTCCATCTCAAGAACTTGCGGTGTTTGGAAGGGCTGCTCTTGAGTACGTCAATGAGACCTGCTTTCCACACTTCCGCTCCCTCCAGAAAACTCGGGTCATCCCTGTGCCCTGTGATACGGATCTCCACAACGGAGAGATGTTTCGCGTGTCGTAGGTGATTTATAGCGCCGCCGTGACGACTGAGCTGTTGTAGGGTGTAACATAATCCATCCCTGGACGCTGCTGACGGGAAGAGGGGACGTACGTCGTTGATATGACCGTGAAGCGAGATCTCCTGAAGCTTCGGGCAGCTCTGTACTACGGCTGTAACTCAAGTGCATTGAGCGATTACCTCGGACTGGAGGGGACTTTCGGGAACTCACATTCCACATCTGAATCGATAGTAGTTTTCAACCCCCCGACTCGCTTTAATTCTGCGCCATACAAACGTAGGGCTTTGGAGCAGTTGTTCCAGAAATGACGCCTGAAGGTCAGGCTCTCAAGATTCGGACAGCTCCTGATGAAATCAGGGTATGCGACGCAGACGGTCATCTCGCGGATACTTGGGAACTCGGCACATTTGCGTCTGAGACCATTTGTAACGGGAGTCCTGTGACCAATGCTTAGGAGGTCCAACGTCCTCAGGTTGGGCAGCTTAGTCAGTACATCAACAAACTTTTTCATCAGATCCTTTGGGGCGTCACGGAAAGACAGGTCAACGGACAGGACCCTACAGAGTTACAATTGATGAGTTCCATTCGAACGGAGGTAGGGTTATACTAACCGGACATAGGCGGCGATCGTCGGGTTCAACAAGAGATGGACGCACTGAGGGTACAGGCCATATGTCTTCCTCGGCTCACCGTCATCGTCATCGGAGTGGGACTCGACAACACATCCCTCTGTTTCTCTCCAAAGAACAGGGAGGAGGGCGTTGCGCAGTGTCCAGCAGGTCATTGTCAACTTCCGGATGACCGTTGACCGTTCCACATGGTGCGTTTTCATCTTCACTGGATAGACGATCCCACAGTCGTCTACTGTGGCGCGGATGTAGTGTCGGTGATCACAGAGATGGGAGACTATTTCAAAAAAGAGTTCAACTGGAAACTTGAAAGCTGTACAACCTGGGTCAGACGCATATCGAAAGAAAAGGAGAATGCAGATACCCACTTCCGTTGGTCTGAACCTGTTGGGCCGTTTGGATTGTTACCTGAGTCGGGAGGATCGCCATCGTTGTCTCGCGCGCCGTGCGCCAAAGATTTGGAACTGGGGAAACTCCAATGGTAAAAGGTCAGTTCGAGTGAAGGTTGGGATGGAAGTTCCGGTCGAGAATTGGTTTGGGGGAAGCTTCGGATGGTACCATGATTTATATATGGTTACGGGCTTCAGGCTTCCTTTGAAACCTCTTTCAACCTTGACTTCGTGGGAAATATACGCGTTGTGAAAGGGGGTGCGTAATCAGAAACGCTCTTGGATTCGCCACACTGCCACGCCCCGATGGAACGGCTGGGCTGGATGTGTGGCGGTAGACATCTCCAACTCTCCCTCCTCCACAAGTACCTAAATCAAATGTCACTGAAAAATACCACTGTGGTGCCTTTATTACAGGTAGACATCAAAACCCGGCCCGTGAAGAAATTCTAAGATCCACGACAATGGGATGCGACGATACGAATATCATTATTTATGTAGACATCCACAACCTACCCAAAGCGTCGAATAGATCGTGCAAATCCACCGGCTAGGCAAGCAACCTACCCGAAAACTTCAGCCGTGGAAGGTATTTGTCCATATCCAAACGTTCGGGTGTGTCCCTTCCCCTCTGCTCCCGAATCACTAGATCCGAACACACCTCGACCCCCTTCAAGGAAGGGTACACAGAGGCATCCGAGAAGGTGATGTCTAAGATCGGATACTCTTCTATCTTCATGGACGGCCATGCAGTGATGATCCTGATCCGTTCAAGGGTCCGGGAGGGCGGGAAATCATCGTCTGGAGAGCGCGTCCATAAGGGACGGTGTCTATAATTGCTTCTGAGCGTGAGGGCTTTGACACGGGCGACGAGCGGTGTCAACAGGCCAATCACTAGTCTCAGCCAATCCAACGAGTTCAGGACTGGACAACCACGACGAGAACTTGCACTCACCAAATTCGCGACGAGCGGATTGGGAAACGGACAAGTCGAGTTCTTCAAGCTGTTCACACGCCGCGATCTTTTCCAACACCAGTTCCGATCCTGCTTCGAATTCTTCTTCACCTCCGATCGCATACGTGAAAGACTTTAGAGTAGTGAGATCCAGCCATGACGCGTGACGCTCCAACTATATCTCCCTGGTCACAATAATCTCTTCCCCATCCCGGTCCAAAGTCGTTCGTAACTTCGAGGTGGGCGAGGGTGATGTCGTGGACGGGTAGCCTCCCAGCTGGGTCCAACTTTGCACCTGTGTGGCGAGTCCAGGCGCAGCCATGAAGGTGTAACATTTTGCAAAGGGGGAAACAACGGATGAAGGATACGAAGTCTTCGAATTCCCGGAAACGGCACCTCTTCAAGGTCAGCACGGTCACAGTACCCAGCCTGGAGAGTAGGGGTGCTGTGAGGGTCTCCGGACGAAACAAGGCCCAGTGAATGCATAGGATCTCGAGAAACGCCTTCCTTGAGATCCTGTCGAGAATTCCGTGGGGAGCCTTCATAATCGTGATGGTGAAGGATTTGACGTATCGTAGGATGTCGGAGCGTTCTCCGAATTGAATAAAAGTGTCCACCTTCTCCTCACGGTTCAACGCGATCTTCCGATAGAGGATGGGCCCGCAAAGATGGCGAAAAACAGACGACACCAGAGAACAAGCGCGAAGGGAATCCTGATCTTCCGCTAGCGCTTCGATGAACATTCCAAAGATCTCGCTGGGGAAGGGCGGGGACGGCATCTCGACTCTATCGTAACACCATGAGATCATTGGAATGAGCCCGCACCCCTGGCTAACCGTAACAACTCACCGAGGATCTTTCATGGGCTCATCGATCATCATCGTTCATGGAAGTTGAAGAAGGTCGGTGGGCGCCAGCCAGCCGCGTACCGCGTGCACAGTGTTCGGCTGCAGTGGAACGGTCAGAAGAATTCTGATGTCCCCTTCCCCCTTCTACAATTCAAGAATAATAATAAAAAGGCTACATTCCGAGGTATTGCCACGTCCGAGTTCGCTCGCGGAATTTGAAGGGGATCCGCAGGGTCTTCACTTGTTGATATATACATCTCAGGGGGAATGCCACCCCGGGGAATATACACATTGTGAAAGGGAGTGCCTAAATCAGAAACGCCCTTGAAGTTGGAGTTGGCATCCGCCGCACCCTGATGGAACGGGCGGGCTGGATGCGTGGCGGTAGACTCCCCCAACTTTCCCTCCACAAGTGCATGAATCAAATGCGGCTAATAATACCACTGTAGCGCCTTTGTTTTTTGTAGACCTTGAGGCCCGGCCCGTGAAGAGATTCTAAGATTCACGACGATGGAATGCGACGATATGAATATCAACGAATGTGGTCATCTATGTAGACATCCACAACCTACCCGAAGTATCGAATAGATTGCGCAAACCACACCGGCTAGGCAGGCAACTTACCCAACAACCCCAACCGCGGAAGGTATTTGTCCATATACAAGCGTTTGTATATGTCCCTTCCCCCCTTCGCCTCTTGGATCACTAGATCCGAACACACCTCGACCTCCTTCAAGGAAGGGTACGCAGAAGTATCCGAGAAGGTGATGTCAAAAACCGTATACTCTTCTATCATCAGGACAGGCCATCCGGTGATGATCCTGATCCGTTCAAGGGTCCTGGAGGACGGGAGATCATCGGTGGGAGAGCTTGCCCACAAGGGAAGAAGTCCATAATCGCATCTGAGGGTGAGAGCTTTGACACGAGGGACGATCGGTGTCAACAGGGCAACCACTAATCTCAGCCAATTCAACAAGTTCAGGATTGGACAACCACGACGAGAGCTTGCACTCACCAAATTCGCGACGAACGGAGTGGGGAATGGCCAAGTCAATTTCTTCAAGCTGCCCACAAGCCGCGATCTTTCTCAACACCAGTCCCGACGCCGCTTCACCTCCGATCGCGTATGTGAATGACTTCAGACCGGTGAGACCCAGCCAGGACGCTCCAAATATCTCTCCTTGGTCACAATACTCCTCTCCCCATGCTGTTAAAAGATTGTTCGTAACTTCGAGATGGGCGGGGGCGATGTCGTGGACGGGTAGCCTTCCAGCCGGTTCTAACTTTGCTTCTGTGTGGCGGATCCAGGTACAGCGGCGAAGGCGCAAATTTTCACAAAGGGGGAAACAACGGACAAAGGATACAAAGTCTTCGAATTCCTCGAAACGACAGCCCTGCAAGATTAGCACGGTCACAGTGCTCAGTCTGGAGAGTATGGATGTTGTGAGGGTCTCCGGATGAAACACGGCCCGGTGAATACATAGGATCTCGAGAGACGCCTTCCTTGAGACCGTGTCGAGAATTCCGTGGGGATCCTTTGGATACGTGAAGGTGAGGGATTTGACGTATTGTAGAATGTCGGAGCGTTCTCCGAATTGGACGAAGGTGTCCACCTTCTCCTCATGGTTCAACGCGATGTCTCGATAAAGGATGGTCCCGCAAAGGTGGCGAAAAACAGAAGATACGAGGGAACAAGCGCGAAGGGAATGCTGATCGTCCGCCAGTGCTTCGATGAACATTCCAAAGATCTCGCTGGGGAAGGGCAGGGATGACATCTCGGCTCTATCGTAACATGCGATCATTAGAACGAGCTCGCACCCCTGGCTAACCGTAGCAACTCACCGAGGATCCTTCATGGGTTCATCGATCATCGTCGTCGTTCAAGGAAGGTCTGTGGGCGCCAGCCAGCCGCGTACCGTGTGCAGTGGTCGGCTGGAACGGTCAGGAGGATTCTGATATCGCCTTCCCCTTTCTTCAATTCAAGAATAATAATAAACAGGTTACATTCCGAAGTATCGCCACGCCTAGGTTCGCTCGCGGAATTTGAAGAGGATTGTATGGATCCGTAGGGTCTTCACGTGTCGATATATGCATCTCAGGGGGGTGCCACACTGAAGGGTACTACCATGATTTATATACGGTTACGGGGTTTCAGGCTTCCTTTGAAATCCCTTCCAACCTTGACTTGGGGGGAAATACACGCGTTGTGAAAGGGGGTGCGTAATTAGAGACACCCTTGCATTCGCCACACTACCACGCCCCGATGGAACGGCTGGGTTGGATGTGTGGCGGTAAACATCTCCAACTCTTCCTCCTCCACAAGCACCTGAATCAAGAGCGGCTGAAAATACCACTGTGGCGCCTTTATTACCGGTAGACCTCGAGACCCAGTCCATGAAGAAACTGTAAGATCCACGACGATGGGACGCGACAATACGAATATCGACAAATAGATTGATCAGTTGCGTAGATATCCCAAACCACCCGGAGGGTTCGAATAGATCGTACAAACCATACTGGCTAGGCAGGCAACATACCCAATGACCTCAGCCGTGGAAAGCATGTCAGCAAACAAACGTTTGTATGTGCTCCGTCCCCTCTTCCTCTCTTGAATCACGCTATTCGAACACACCTCGACCTCCTTCAAGGAAGGGTACATGTGGGTATCCGAGAAGGCGATGTCTACGGCCGCACACCCTTCTGCCGTGGTCGGCCAGTCGAAGGTGATGGTCCTGATCCGTTCAAGGGTCTGAGAGGGCGGGAAACCCTCGTTGGGAGGGCACGGCCACAAAGGAAGGAATTCACAATCGAACCTGAGGGTGAGGGATTTCACACGAGGGACGAACGGTGTTAACATGGCAATCACTAATCTCAGCCAATTCAACAAGTTCAGGATTGGACAACCATGACAAAGACTCACACTCACCAAAATCGCGACGAACGTAGTAGGGAATGGCCACATCGATTTCTTCAAGCTGTTCACAAGCCGCAATCTTTCCCAACACCAATTCCAACTTCGTTTCACCTCCGATCGCGTATGTGAAAGACTTCAGGCCAGTGAGACCCAGCCAGGACGCTCCAAATGTCTCTCCTTGGTCACAATACTCCTCTCCCCATGTTGGTGAAAGGTTGTTTGTAACTTCGAGATGGGCGGGGGCGATGTCGTGTACGGGGAGCCTTCCAGTCGGCTCTAACTTTGCGTCTGTGTGGCGGATCCAGGTACAGCGGCGAAGGCGCAAAATCTCGCAAAGGGGGAAACACTGGATGAAGGATACAAAGTCTTCAAATTCCTCGAAACGACACCCCTGCAAGACTAGCACGGTCACGGTGCTCAGCTCGGAGAATATAGATGCTGTGAGGGTCCCTGGATGAAACATGTCCCGGCGAAGGCAGAGGATCTCGAGAGACGCCTTCCTTGAGATCGTGTCGAGAATTCCGTGGGGATCCTTTGAATTCTTGATGGTGAAGGATTTGACGTGTCGTAGGATATCGGAGTGTTCTCCGAACTGGATGAAGGTGTCCACCTTCTCCTCACGGTCCAACGCGATATCTCGATAGAGGATGGGCCCGCAAAGGTGACGAAAAACAGAAGACACGAGGGAACAAGCGCGAAGGGAATGCTGATCGTCCCCGAGTGCTTCGATGAACATCCAAAATATCCCGCTGGGGAATGACGGGGATGGCATCTCGGCTCTATCGTAACACCATGAGATCATTGGAACGAGCTCGCGCCCCTGGCTAACCATAACAACTTACCGAGGATCCTTCACGGGTTCGTCGATCATCATCGTCGTTCATGGAAGGTCGGTGGGCGCCAGCAAGCTGCATGGCAAAGACGGTAAGACAACGTGCTGATTCAGTCCCCCTTCTCCCTTGAACGTCCACCCACCATTTGACACATGTCCCTCGACACCTCCAAACCCGGGCTCCCATTTGACCCCATAGACCCTTTCTCAACCATTTTGGACCTCCTCAAAACCCTAGACCGGCTGCTCCCAGTACGTACCCTCTTTCCTACTCGTGCCCAGAACCAAAACCTGATTCCAGTCAAGGCGAATTCAGCTCTCCCAACTTCAGGTTCCCCCGAGGAATACCTTACATTTCTCTCCTCTCTGAGGGAGGCACGCGATGCCGTCGCTCAAACACGTTCTTCCATCAGTCGTGACCTACACGGTGCCCATCAAGTTGTCAAACTTCACGAGCTGCGCCTCACCCATGCTACTAACACCCTGAACGCGCTCGAAGACGTTATTGGTGAAACAAGGGCAAGATTCAGGACGAGGGGCATACCAATTCACCCGCCGAGAGACAATCCTCAGAACCCCGATTCAATACCTGCTGAAACACCATCTGGGGTGTCGGTTCCACCAAGCACCAGCCACGTCGAAGATGTAAGTGCTTACATTGTTCCAGCTCGTCCTCATGACTAATGGCTCGCCTTTGATATGTCACAGGTCTCGAACCCTAGCTAGGTACTCATCGAACCCAGCTTTTTACATCATGAAAATATATTCCACCTTGTTGAAAGCGCGTGTCC
>Ga0307511_10008575_pt1 | contig 10225 bp, 6 predicted proteins | sample 13_EM_MG_FD_200266 | JGI IMG/M metagenome (GOLD analysis project Ga0307511, IMG submission 200266) | Populus trichocarpa ectomycorrhiza microbial communities from riparian zone in the Pacific Northwest, United States - 13_EM | ecosystem: Host-associated > Plants > Roots > Unclassified | place... | reverse complement strand
GATTTTGCTTTTGTTTTCTAGGTATTTCTTTTCCCCAGCGCGTTGTCAGTATTGAAGTTTAAAACTTGGAAATTATATTCTCGGTGTTATTTTGTGCACTTTATGTTCCCTGAAAATGATTACACTCACGAACACTGATGGGCTCGTAGAGGAACTTGTCAACCATTACTTTTCTGGAATGCGCCATGAGGATTCGATTTCTTGAGTAAAGCTTAGTTGATCGCAATCCAGCTCAGTTAAGAGTAGATTTTAGGAGGAACTTGCAAATATTGTAACCTTGGGAAGTTTGAAACATATTTACTGCTGGAGGCTTTCATTTTGTTTTGCTACATGAAGAGTACAAACCTCTAGTTGATGATAGCTTGTCTCCTGACTGCAGGGATGGGTGCTGCAGTAACCATTGTTACTATGTAGAACTTGCTATTTTTACCGTGGAGTTATAATTTGACTTACTTTTTTGCTGATTTCATAAAGAGTCAGCAAGCTAGCTTGTTGCTAGAAGAAGTTCAATGATTATTTTGGGCTCCATATTCTTTGAAGTGAGTTCGAATATCTTGACCACATTTGTCCTTCCAGGGGCAGCCACATCTTAAACCTCCCATTGGGAAGCTCTGCGCTGTTGAGGGTTCAGTACCTACACTGCAATAGTTTCTTCACCAGGACTATCAATTCCTTTACATGTACTGTTGACAGTAGCTAAAATGTTGAAGTTTCTGAAATAGAATCCAGTATCCAGCAGCATGAAACGAGATTGATCTGATAGATGAAGTGTCGTCTAATCCCATAAATACAAGGTTTCTTAGTAATGGACGACACGTCTTAAAGAAATACCCTAGTAAAAAATTAAATTCATCCTGGCCAGCAGAAGGTAAAGGTTTTTTTTCTTCTTCTTCATATTCTGAGCTCTAAAGAGTCTTGAGTCTTGACCGAGCACCAATCCAAAACAATGAAAGATGAAGCTAAAAAACCTGGTAAAGATCCTTGAAACCCTCCAGTCTGTTGAGTTTAACAGAAAATGAAACCAGCAAGCTCTTGTTGATATGCCACATGTCAAAAACCCACAACTTGATGTTAGATCCGAAGCCTTCTCATTCCTTGGTCTTCCCAAAGTGTATATAATACACCCCGCCAAGTTCCTCACTCTACAGATACTAAACGTCTCTTCTAGTTCAACAAGACCCAAGCTTTGGCCTTTTTGTTTGTTAGCAATGGAAACTTTAACTGGCTTGTACACTAAGGTCTTCACAAAAAACAATAACAAAACTTTATCACCATCAAGATCAGCTCAACTGGGTCGATCTGATATTGGCTTTTCTCCATCTCCAAGTCTAAAGAGAGCACATTTTGATCATTTGGCTTTGTGTCGACGCAGAGATGCTCCATTGCTGGTCATGAAATCCCATCCTGCATCTAATGCAGAGGTACCTTGTTTCTTTAATAAGTTTCTTGGATTCTCATTTCTTTGTGTATTTGTATTGATATCTGAAGATTTGGTTCTGTTTGTATATATTATGTTTTTCATTTAACAATAAACAGGATAAGAAATAAACTCATATGGCCTTTAGAAACAGGACAGGTTCATTTATGCATTGTAATCAGAATGGATACATTACTGTGGACTTTCTCATATGAGCATGTTTGTATGCATAAAAACCTATGTTAAACATTGATTACTTCCATTTCCTTGATTATAATTGATCAACAGTATCGCTTAGTGCATTTCCCCCTCTAAAGATACTCGCAGGTTCAGTGTTGACAAAGAGTACTAGTTATTGTCAATTAGCTGATGTGAACAACTTGAAAGTCATCGTTGTGATTCTCTGATATCAGAGGTGTAACAATGGTGCCACTTCAGTAGTATAAGAGCACCATTCATATTTTGTTTCAAATTGGTAATGAGTTATGCTCTTGCTCCACTGAGGTCACTCTTAAGATTAAGATAAGCTGGAGTTCTTTTTTTTCTGCTGGAGTTCGTTTTTATCACAACATAGGAGCTTAATCAAGTTCATATAATAGTTTCATCTTGATTGACTTAAATTTTCAAATAGGTGTTGACTGGCTTCGAGACTGCAGTGTCCGGGAACCAAAAAATAAGTAAGTCAATACTGTGTTCCAAATTCTTATATCCAAGTTTGTGCTTACTGTGACCTCAAAATATTGATTGTAGCTTCTCTGCCTCCCAGCACCAGAAAAAACTGTTCACGTGAAGTTCCAGTTGCAGAAGGAGTGCATGTTCGGTGAGCAATTTCTCCTGGTTGGGGAAGACCCAATGATTGGTATGTGGGATCCATCAAATGCCATACCACTCGACTGGTCAGAGGGACACACATGGAGTGTTGAGCTGGTAAGGAGGAACTATTAAAAGACACTAATCTACTGGTACTCAATGAGATATAAGATACAAACTCTGAATTATGGCAGGATGTGCGCATTGATTTGACGATGCAATACAAGTTTATTCTTAAAAGAAGCACGGGAGAAATTCTTTGGCAACCTGGTCCAGACAGAATATTCAAGACATGGGAAAGCAGTAGCAGTGTAGTGATTGCAGAGGATTGGGAAAATGCTGGAGCTCAAAAAATTATGGAGGAGCAAATGATCAATACTCCAGATTTGGAGCCTGTTGGTGCTGGAAATGTTTCTCTTCAGGGGGGAGAAGTTATGTCTGATGTCAACAAGGATTTAATGCTTTCAGGGCACATTGCCTGTGCAGAAGATAAATCAAATGGTAAGTATGAGGTTGTCAATGGGATTGCCTATCCAGCGGAGGGACATATAATTAATGCAGACATAAAACTTGAGTCAGGGGAATCTTTTGGTAGCAGAAAAGAGGTGTCAGTGCCAGCAGACAAGAATAACTGTGCAACTCCAACTTGCAAGAACCCAGTAACCATGGAGGATGAAGAAACCTTGTTGACTTGTGAACAACGCACTGTTCTTGTACCTGGTTTGAAATCCTCCACAAGCAGTCTCTAGTGAAGAAGCACTTTCCAAGGAACTAGGCTCCATCTTTGCTGAAACCTCAATTGGAATCTAAGCAACCAAGCCCAGAACGTGCCTGGGGCAACTTTTTGATGAACCAAATTGTTATTATTATTATTATTATTATTATTTTCAGACTTCTGCTTTGGGAGCAATAATCCACGCATTCTCCCTGTTTCTGCTGAAATATGTTCGGGACTTGATTATGTAAATATAGCTTCTGTTTGAATTTTATCTTATTGAATAATGCACTTACTGCCTCTCATTAAATATATATCGCAGCCCCTTCGCTGTTTGCAGTGTTATGCTACTGAATTTGCTGCACGATGGAAGGATGCTAAGGTCTTAGACATCTTGCACCTGAGATCCAGTTTGCAATTTGCTAATTTGCCGATCCAGAATTTTGCTAGCTGAATCCCGTCAAGTTGAACTCCTGTTTCTGAGGACTACACCTAAATTTTTGCTAGCTCTATGACTCAAGAACTTGACTCTCATCCTGGGAGTACATATGCTTCAAAAACAGCTTCCTGTCTAAACGGCTTGAAAAGCATACTGCCATTTCATTCCTGTACTTCTTCTAGGATAGCATTTCATAATGTTCGACCGCTGTAGAGCAGGACGTGCTTTCTGTGTTGAAATACAATCTTAAGTCAGTACTGCTCGACTCTGGATCAAGTCCAAACCTTGAGGTTCATCAAAGAGGGATCGGCGAGCTGCTTTGCTATCGAAACTTGGGCTGACTATTGCATTGTTACTTTCATTCACCATTTGCAGAGTCGAACAATCCATTCGACTCTCATCGATTTGAGCAACTCTCCGCTCTCTCGTGCAAATTAAAAGAGCAGCTGTAATTGAGATAAAATGTGATAGAACAGTATCAATCTGGTGAAAGGCATATAAGCCTGTATAGGGTAATATCGGAGGCAAGAACTCAGTTTTCTAGTCTCCTCTGGTGACCTCCTGGAACCTTCTGATTTGTTGGGATCTATTCACGTAACACCTACAGAAAAGGATTACGAAGACTACAAGCTATGCGATTCATCAGCTCTGACACCCTCTAACCAACATCCTAGATGAAGCAGGAACCGGGTCAGAAGGATCATGCCCTCAAGGAGGCGTGCGTACCGAGTGCCTGACGGTAAATGGTGTCATGACAAAGTAAGTGAGACCAAACTTGGGCTATCGGCCATTTGGCCTGTAGAATACAATGAAATAGTATCAGATGCATAATACAAGCCATCCATACCTTGCATGTCGATCCAAATTACCTGTCACTCATATATACCTGTGAAAAATTTGAACCAATCATAGCACAAATATCTATGGTAATTTCCGCTCAGAAATAACTCAAGAAAAACAGAGCAATCATCCATATGACTGACCATAGGGTGTTTTTAAAGTACTTGGAACTAGCAAGTACCCATTGGCATCTTACAGTAGAAAAAAGGGATTGAATGCCACCACAATACAATGAACCAATTGCAATTAACATTCTACGTATTATATAGATGTGAGATTGCCTCTTCCTAAATGACGTCAAACTGTTCTGCAAATCCATCCCTTTTGAAAAAACATATCATCAGACACTCTGCTCTGTCAAGCTGCAACTATGCAGATTTTGATGCAAAGTTTCACAATACAAAGTCTGGGATCAACCCTAGTGCCCAAAACAAAAGCCATTGTCACTATCAGAAACCATGATAAGAATCACCTGGTTGCGTACTGGCAAAGTGAGCATATCTAGTAATGTGAGCATTATCTCTCTGCTTTACGCCTGTGATCATCTCTTTCTCGATGACGATTGGAGGAAGAATCCCTCCCATGTGCAGACAATTTGTCCCCTCGTCTCTTATCTTGCTCTTCTCTAAAATAGGACTCTGTTTCATTCCTTCTTGATCTCCTTTCTTCCCTCGTACCATCATCTTCTCTTGACCTGGGTTCAAATTCATCACGATCATGCCTCCTCGGTATTTTTTCCTCCTTTCTATAATTATCTCCTCTCAACTTCGGTTCAGGTACAATATCCTTGTGCCTTTTCAATCTATTTTCATCTCTCTTATAATCATCTTCTCTTGGCTTTGGCACAAATGCATCATCTTCGAGCCTTCTTAATTTCTTGTCTTCCCTTCTGTTATAATCTTCTCTTGGCTTCTGCACAATCTCATTATCATCATGCCATCTTGATCTCTTTTCCTCCCTCCTATCATTTTGTTTAGGGTGGCTCTCTGAGGGCATGTTATAGCTAGATCTTTCCTCACTCTTCTTAGGACCATCAAACATTTCATGTCCCCATCTAGAACTTTTATCTTGAGCACCCCAGCCTGTGTTTGCAGCTCTCTAGATACAAAAAGAAAGCAAAGCATAATTATGTGAGCCAGCTGTATTGAAATGCAAAATGAGTTGCAAGAACCTAATCTGCACAGCACATTCAACAAACTTACCCCACAAAGTAATTTAAACCAATAACATAATTCTCTTGGTCAGGAGATGAATTAAAATAAAAAAATAACAAAGCAGTTAAGAGGATTGAGTGATGATTTCCAAATCAAAGAAACAAATCCCCAGCCAATTAAGAAGGTATGTGAATAGGAAGTAACTACATCTTGAAGGCTTAAAGCAGCAAGTAGAAAAGACTCTCAATCATCATTGTCCAGCTCAATGAGCCACCTTTGTAAGCAAGAAAGAAATTTTATCTCAAACCACAATCAACTACTATAAATACTGATCTCAATGTTAGTATTGGAATCATTATATCAGTGCTTATGATGGGCAGTTCCGATGCATGGACTATTTCATGGCATGGCCAATTTCTCTGGTCATTGATTCAAGGATTCATTCTAAATACACATTAACAAACACTGACTACTAAATAATCAGACTTCAAATCAATGGATATGCAAGTCAGTTTGTCACCAATTTGACCACAGCTAACTACAGACAGGGAGGTTCAATTTCATGGGCAAATTTCTAAGAGCAACCTTTAAAAAAGAACAGCCAGCTGCATGTGGATTGCATGAAAGAACGGTTTAGATTTTAGAACATCAACGAGTTACTTTTTAAAAAAAGACAGTAAAATTATACTGAAAAACTTATAAAAACAAACAATTGAAAAATGATTCTCTTATGTAAGATGAGTACTGTGCAATGAGCATTATCATCCAATTAATTTCAAAAGGAAATAAAGAATGAGGTTGAAAAGGAGAAAATATTAAAATCAAATGTTAGTTTTTAAGACCTTTAAATTCATTTTGAAGCTTCCATACCTATTAATTGCATATAAAAGTACGCAGGCTACTAAAGGGACAGCCATCCAAAAAACAATGATATATCAACAAATGTCTTCCCCAGGGATCTATGAACCTTACTTGCTCATCATGGGAAAATCTGCACCCAGCTCCACGATTACATTCACCTCTCTGGAACGCATGACAAACCCCCCGGGCCTCCCTCTTCTGCTGCGCTGTCTCTTCATCTTCTTCTTCTTTCTTCTTGTACTTAGTAACGTGGTCAACCCTTATAATTCGGCCAAGAACCTGAGCTCCATTCAGATTATCTGAAAGAAAGCCAAAAAGATTTGTCCATTGCAAGCATATTAGAAAGCAAAAACACTTAGGTAGTAACTACTGTCCATTGCAAGCATATTAGAGACAGGGGGGACCAACCTACAGCAAGATTTGTACTTCTCTGATCCTCGTATGCAATAAATGCAAAACCTTTTGATTTACCAGTACCCTTGTCTCTTACTAGATTAGCATCAACTACCTCCCCGTATCTGGAAAAACCCATTTTGAAACACATAAATATTAGTGAAAAAAACAAGATCATCTATTAGCTAATCCCTTCAAACTCATTTCTAATTAAGCAGCCAACTCCGAAAATAAGAACAGTAATAATCAACAGAAAACCACACGCTGCCTTTTCCGAGACCAAAAAGAAAAACCCACGAATGTTGAACCCTTTAATCCGTAATTAAAAATAAAAATACACAGTATTGAAGAGGGAAAGAGAGAGTTACTGAGCAAAGACAGCAAGGAGATCGCCTTCAGTGAGATCGAAAGGAATGCCACCCACAAAGACATAAGCAGAGTCTTTGTACTTAGCATGCCATGATGCTTCCTCTGAAATCCCTAACGCAGCTTCTTTTGAGTTTATGTTTTGGATTCGTTTCACCAGCGTCAATGGATTCATAGCTACCACCCCCTCTCCTTCTCTAAAGTCTAAACCTCTCTTTTCTCTCCTCCCTTTCTCCTTCTCCCTGTCCCCGATTTGTCTTCGATTCTTTTCACCAACGTTAATGGGCCGGTAAGTGATTTCGTCTTTTTGACACGGTTTAACTGGACCGACTTGCCTAGCCCGCCCGCGTGGTTCCAAAGTTCCAATACAAGGGTTTTTTGTTTTTTTTGTTTTTTTTCCTGAATAACAACCAATAAAAGAGATTATTAGGGTACTTGCTCGTATAAAAATGGGTTTTTTAGGTAATTATGGTGTTTAATCTCCCTTTTATGATGTGAAAAGGGAAATAATCAAAGAATATTGATGATTTATTAGAAAGTAGATGAATGGGAGAGGCTGATTATTGTAACCAAAATAAAAATGAAGAAAGGCAAAGTATATTTTCCTAATAATTCATAAAATTTTCAACTTCGATCACAAACTTTAAAAAAACATTATCTCACAAATCTCTTGAAGTTACTAGAAATTTACATGGTTATTAACTTTAAGACTTGTGAGATTAGTCAAGGTACATGCAAGCTGGTTCAAACACCTACATTAATAAAAAAAAACATTATTTCAAACTTCTAATTTTTTATCAATATTATACCAGGTTTCATATCAATTATTCTTTATTTTTAACTTTTAATTGTTTATTCATTTCAAGATTCATGGATATAGAAAACATGAAGAATGGGTGATATAAAACCATCAACATTATTAATCTATTTTTTTTCTCCAAAAAAAAATATGCAAGTGTTGCAAACATGCTTTTCAGTGCATAGAAAAACTTTAATCACATGATAAAAAGTTAATACAAGTCTTTAATATATACTAAATCAAGAATTATATTTATCCATAAATGTCAAGAAAGCTTTGACGAACCGAGGATTGAGCCGAGAAGCTGGAGCTCTTAATTTTTTTTAATTACACAACAATGAAATTGTTCCTGTTTTTAAGAAAACTAATGGTCCAAACTCGGTTGATAACAAAACAATTTTAAGATGTAATTCATCCTTTTATAAAAAAAATAAAAATAAAAAAAGACATCATATTACCTGCAACGGAAAATGACGCATCGCCTGCTAGTATGATGGTCGATCATCCTGGGCGCCCGAAATGGAAGGCTCTGGTCCTTATGACCCAAAGAACCCATTTTGCAACCAACTGGTCACCTAAAAATTACTGTTGAAACTTCAATAAACTCGTTGATAACCTCATCTCAGACTCTAAGCTCCTCAAAAATGAAAATTCCAACATTAATACCTCAACTGATCAGGTTCTAGGTTTGATCTCTAAAAGTTACGCGTTCGAGTCTCACAAACTTCAGAGTCACTAGAGGCTTACATGGTCGTTATCTTTAGAGCCCGTGGGATTAATTAAGGTGCACATAAGTTGACCCGAACACCGACATTAATAAAAAAAAAATCATAATAAACTTCTTTTTACCGAGATTAAAGGCTAAAAATATTTTAGAATAATATAAATAATATTTTAATTTCTCTGGTAATAGCTTAAGTTGAAATAGTTTTTTAATATAATATTAGAGTTTTATTAACTAAGTAAATATGAGTTTGAATTTTATAATTTTTATTTTATTTAATAAAATTAAATATAATATAATATAATAATGGGTTTGTAGGTATGCAAGATTCTAAAAAATTTAAATTGTATATTAAAATATATTATAAAATATATCACTTGACTTCACTTGAATACTTAAAATTTTAGGCTGGAATGGTTGTCTAATAAAAAATATAACGAAGCCCCTCGTGCTACAATTCACCGTGTTTTCTGCTCAAACTTGTGCGTGATTATTATTATTATTATTTATGGTGAGGTATATTTTCGAACCGGGTGTACATCAATTAATATTATATGACTTTATGAACAAACCCATTATTAGTTTTGTCTTAAAAAAAAAAAGGAGTAATGTTTATTTAACGTTAATTTCGAAAATCGAACTCAAGAAGTTAAGAAAAGGATTAAACCTTTTCCACCACCAAACCTGTCTCCGGATGTTCTCGTATTTGTGACAAATACACTTTGAGCATAATAAAAAAAGAAAAGAAAAAAAGTCAATACGCTGTGTTTTAATAATTCTCATTTTCTTTCGTGAAGTTATTAGATGTATACATGAGATAAGAGTACGACATTATTTTTTGTACAGGGAATCGCAGTATAACTTGAAGTTTATGATATTTTAAATTGTCTTGAATCCGTGATTTTTTTTTTAACATTTAATATTTTAATTAAATATGAATATTCAAAATTCTTTATAACAAGTAATAAATAAGATATAAACATAGTTAAATTTTATTTGAATATATATATATAAAAAAAAAAAACTAGGGTTATTACAATGACGGTGAGTTTTTTCTGTAAACATATTTAAAAAAAACAAAGAATTGATTTTTTCCCTGATTGATTTTAGTTTTTTTTAATGATTGTTGAGTGTTTTAATGCTAATTGGTGGTTTATAAAGATTTTTACGGTGTTTTGTAAATGGGTTGAAAATAATAAATTTTTGTTTGACTCTTTTATATATATATATATATATGTGTGTGTGTGTGTGTGTGTGTTTGTGTAAAGTATCTACAGTTTTTCCATTTAAAATAGCATATACACAACCCATGTTAATACAATACACACGGAAACATGTTATTTTTATATTTAATGCGTGTGTGTATTATTTTTAATCTATATTCAATATTATAAATATCTAAAATCCGGATGAGTTGGGTATAAATATCCAAAAAAAACCTAACTAATTAATAAGATATAAATATTTGACTTTCATATGGATGTAGTACCCATCCCTATTTTTGTCATGACTCACCACCCTCCTAGGACAAGCTCATGTTTGTCCCACGGGGTCAGACTTGTATGGGCATTCCTTTTAAACTATCCAAACTCCTTTTCTAAATTTTGAAAATATCTTTCCCTCTTTTTTTATGCTGGATTTTTTCATGTATTTTATTTATGAAATAAAATAAAACTAATAAAATAATTGATCGTTTTTTAAAATTAA
>Ga0307511_10008573_pt1 | contig 10227 bp, 11 predicted proteins | sample 13_EM_MG_FD_200266 | JGI IMG/M metagenome (GOLD analysis project Ga0307511, IMG submission 200266) | Populus trichocarpa ectomycorrhiza microbial communities from riparian zone in the Pacific Northwest, United States - 13_EM | ecosystem: Host-associated > Plants > Roots > Unclassified | place... | reverse complement strand
TGAACTACCGCGCTGGGCAGAGCTCCATCATCAAAACGTTCTGCCATTCTATGGTGTGTGCATAAACCAAACTCTTTCCCCGGAACGTTCCCATGTTTACGGTTGCATAGGCATAGTGACAGATCTCGGATCACGGCTCTACATGGTGGGTAGGCCATCACACCCGAAAAAACGCGAGGTTAACCCAATTCCAGTAGGTATCACCATGGCGGGAAAACGGAAACCTGTTCGCCCACGTGAAGGAGAATTCTAAAGCAGATAAAAACTATTTGGTGGGTTACATCATGGGTCACAGGGGAAATTGGAGTTTTACATGTCACGTAGCTGCGTGGCTCCGCAGCTGGTCTGAGTTACCTCCATTCATGGGGCGTCGTACACGGAAGCGGTGAGTCCCACAGATTTAATTTTGTGGGTACGATTTGACTACTTCCACAGTTAGATGTGTGAGTTTTTCATACTCCCCTATGAAAATATATTGGCTGAAGGTGCCTAGACGAACGTTCTCATCTCCAACAAGGTAAGTTCCGTATTCACAACCGGTAAACCGGAGGCTGACAGTGGGTTAATAAGAACGAACCGCAGTTCTGTGATTTCGGAATGACGGCCGTTGCGGAGGAAAGCACCAAGGACACAACCTTGAGGGCGGTGTCTGGAGGCATTGTCAGATATTTATCCCCAGAGCTACTAACGAACGACAAGACCCTCCCAACGATGGATTCAGACGTGTATTCGTTCGCGATGCTGATGCTTGAATGCATCACGGAGGAAACACCGTTCTCCGAGTATTCCCGCGATGCTGCGGTCATTCGTGCGAGGATCATCGAGGAGAAGCGTCCGCTTCGACCAGGTGGGCCGGATCCGAGGAAGTGCGTCTCGGGCGGTTTATGGGACCTCATGTTACGTTGTTGGTCCACTGAAGGCGACTGTCGACCTACAATGGGACAGGTCTACAGCTTTCTCTTATATTCTCGATAGCATAATGCTCATAATGTGTAGAAAGTTTCATTGACAAAGATTGGACGTAGTGAAGCGTCGGGAATTCTGAGTCAAGTACCCCGAAAGCGGTATTCTATAGAGGGTTTCGATGAGAGTCAAAGTGCGATTGTCACCAGACAGCCCTACAGCGTAATGAGAGATTGCGGTTTTGCATCTCGCACGTCTACTCGAAGAATAGACATTTTTCCTACTTCGGCGAGCATGGGTAACTTGTCTCGAGCTCTCGGTCCTAGCCATTTCTCCCACCTTCTCCACGAAGGTCAGGGAGTCAACCACTTTAGGCGCCATTTCGTCAACCTCATCCAATCAATGACATAGAAGACCCGTAATTGAGACGGAGCATACTCGGCGCTCTTCTTCGCTATGTTCTTCACTTTGAGACATTCCTTACGCAACCTATCCAACCGGTGAAGTACCTCAGGATGGTCGCTCCTGGCATTGCAGAGCGACCTTTGCCGCACCTACTAAGACCAACTATCGCGAGGAAATATTGCCTGACTGCATTTGGCCGCCCGGGAATGTGGAAGCCCGTAATGGAACGAAAAAACCAGAGGGGTCAAATCGGTTGCAGCTCATGGAGCGTTTGGTCCACAACGTGATTCCAAATTGGATATCAGAGGCGGACGCCACAAACTAGTGCCAAACCTGCATACTGGCCTGCGTAAACGCTCCAACGTGCGGAAGTAGCGGCAGTAACAGTAAAAATCCCGTGGATCAAAACATGGGTCGTTGGTTGGCGACGAATGTACCGGACGATTGGGTAACGTGTCCTAGAAGCTGGGTAGTCCTTTAGTTATCTTCTGGGAGGATAGAATGTACGACGTACGGAGGCCACAAATCCCATACAGAAACTAGAGTCACTCTAGACTTCTGACCAACTCAGCGGGTCTGGCGTTCGCGGTCCCGGTGGAGAACCGGTACCTTTCTCGGTTTAGCCACTCTCAGACGCACGGTCTCCCGCGACGTGGGACGGTATGACACATTGGCAGTGGAACTATAAGAGGGATACCGACGAGGTGCCTGGAGTCATCACGAGCGGCGCACGAGGATAGCCTGAGTTTGAGGCCTTCGAAGCTCGCGGAATCGCGGCCGGTTACTTTTGCTCGTACATTGAACAAAATTTCGAATGAGCATGCCAGTGCGCTTCTATAACCCGGGAGATTCAACGGAAGCACATGAAATCGTTATGACAGAGGCTAGAGTCGCTTGGAAGCGCATGGAGTGGACTGCGTTGAAGCACACCGTGAGCCACGTTGGGGAGTCCACCTATTGGAAGAATCCGGGAACAGCCACTTCCACAACTTAGGGTTGCCCGGAGTATAGAACTAGGCGATTACAAGGAGGCACTTTCTGATGCGTCGGTCCCACGATTTTGAGATGAAGTAGCACTCTTGAATACTTCGGGCTTGTCTTCAAAAATGCCGACGACGCAACCGAGCCTGAGCCCATCAAGCACTCAAGCGCCCAACCCCTTGTCCTCTCCCCACGATCGCCACAGATGGACTCACCCTCCTGCGAGGGAGAGCATCGTTTGCAAGAGCAGACCGTCGTCCAGATAGATCCGAAATGGTGCGCCCATCCACTCGATTACCATGACAGCCGGGCAGTGGCTGATATCTAATCCAGCCTCCATTCCGCCCTCAAAGAATTCTTCGATCCGCTCAGGACCAATGACTCACGAGCCGACTTCTTCGCTATGTACCGCAAGGAATCTGGAGAATTTGATAGTGATTACGCGAAGAAGTACGACGAGGACTTGAACACCTCCCTCATCTTCGTCAGTCGTCCGATTTTCATCCTCACCACTAAATGCTGAATCTGGGGGTGTCTATTGGCAGGCCGGTCTGTTCTCCGCAGTCAGTTCAGCGTTCATAATCGACGTTCAATCAAAGCTGGAACCGGATCCAAACGACTTGACTGCCGCCTACATGCGGATCCTAATCCACAATATGAACAACACCCTCTTCCCTGATGCGGACCCGAACTCCATTGCCTGGACCGGTCCTCCTCCAGAGATCATCATTGTCCAGTCATTGCTCTACGCCTGCCTCGCAACCTCGCTCTTTTCAGCATTCCTTGCAATGCTTGGGAAGCAGTGGGTTACCCGTTACCTCAGGAACCATGGAGGCTCCGCTGCTGATAAGAGCCGGGTCAGACAGCAGAAGTTGGATGGACTTCAAAAGTGGCACTTTCACCTTGTCATTGAGAGCCTCCCGGTGATGCTTCAACTTGCACTACTCTTACTTGGTTGTGCTCTATCACGTTACCTCTGGATGATCAGTCATACAGTTGCTGGGGTCATTGTTGTTGTCATGCTCTTTGGGGTTACCTCATACATCTTCCTCACCCTTGCAGCAACACTCTACCACAACTGCCCCTACCAGACACCTCCTTCCATTCTCACTCGGACAATCACAAGATACCTAACACATAGTGATGCAAAAATTGCTCATTTGTTGCAATCTTGTATTGTGCCCCTCCCTTCCATCAAGAACCTCAGGGGAATTCTTGGACACCTTTGTTCTGGAGTTTGCAGTGTGTTTAAGGGTTTTTGTTGCATCCCAGCTGTAGTGGAGGAGGTAGAACACACACCACTTGCTACTGTTGTGTTGCCACCTACCTGGATCTTCAAGGATATTCCAGTTGATTGGGACACCTGCAGGGCAGATGCCCAGTGTATCTCTTGGGTCCTCCACTCCAGCACAGATACCGACATGATATTTTCCACTGTCCGGTTTGCTGCAGACATGGTCTGGTACCCAGAGATTGCAGGGGCATTGTCACCCTGTGTTCTCTTGAACCTCTTCTTTGATTGTTTGGTGGATGGGCAAGTGGCCCCTGGCAAGTCAGAGCATGCAAGTTCAATAGGGATGGCACTGGCATCAGTTCTCAGCATCCACCTCATCATGGAACCTAACAGTCAGGTGCTCAGGGAACTCTGTGAACCTATTCTGAGTGTATGGGTTCCCTCCCCTGATCCAACATTTATAATGGTTACAAGTGTCCTCAGATTTGTTGCAGGCACTGTGGGGCACCCAATATTTGGGAGTTGGGAGCTTCTTGAAAGCATACCTGATCATTTGTCCACAATGCAGAAGCTCTGGTTGGGTAGGGTCATACTCCAGACTCTCTGGCGGTGGAGATGTGTTCAGAAACCTACCAGAATTATCCATTTTTCAGCAATGGTGCCAATCTGCCAGAGATTTTCTATGGACAATGACCATGTTCCTACAACCCTCCAAACAAACTCCTTCCTCCTGATGGCTATCTCTTTGGGCCTCCAAATTGGTATTCATGATTTATATGCCCCCAACACTAAGTATGTAGTCCCCCATTTTTGTAATGAAGTTTGCTCATTGAATAGTAGGGATGCATTGGAGACATCAATTGACCTGTTCTTCCAACAGCTACAGATATGTATCAGGGAGAGGAGGGCTGACCAATGGTATATACTAGTGGTGTTATCTGCATTGGCACATCTTAGCCCTTTCCAAGCTTTGGGGGGTAGGGGGTTGGGTATTTTGTTGATTGATGACCTTCTTAACTCAAGATACCCAGAGGGTGATCGCTATCAGATGGCCAGTACAGTGGTGAACATGCTGGGGAAATGGTTTGACTCAGTGCCTTCCCCAGTTGTACAACACAGTTGGATCCCTACCCTCCTAAACTTCTTATCACTTTGTGAGAAGTTCTATCCCACAGAATCTCCACCATATCCAGGATTCATTGTGCTTCACATTCTATCAGCCAGTTTAGGATGTGATGGTTTCTGTGAAATGGTTCTCCCTGTCCTAATATCAACACTACAACCAACCCACCCTCTACAATCACGCCATTTAGCCCTGAAGGTCTTTGATAGATTCTCAAATGAGTGGTTCTCCTCACAGGTAGAGAGTATCCCACACAAGGACCTCAAGAAGCTTGTCCAAGCACTTGGTGACCCATTTCAGTTTCCAGATCTCCCCCTCCAGGATGGTCAATCTATGGTCACAGTCAATTACAAACCTATGATGGTTGTACTTGTCCTGATCAAGTTTGCATCATCAAACCTATGGCAAAGCTACCTCCACCACTCAAATTTTACCTCCTGTGAGGAGATAATGTCCACTAATGATGGGAAGAGGGCTGCCATCCGGTGCATGTTTGACATGGCAGCCCGTTCATGGTTTGCACACCTTCGCACACCTGCAAGCATGATTGCAGCTATCAGGCATCTTGAAAACCTGCAGTGTTTGAACACAGCTGAAGTTGTACTACTGTGGGCTTGGACCACAGGTGTTGTAGACCCTGCAGACCATGATGCTTGGGAGTTGATTGGGCGGAATACACTCAAATTCTATCAAGCCCATGGAATGGGTCGTCTAGCAACCTTGTCACAACATATCACTGACACAACAATGGTGGCTGTGCACATTCAGCTTCTTGTTGAACGCTATGGATGTACTCCATGCCGAGTTCAACAACTGCCAATTCCAGTAACACAACCTGTGGATGATACTGATCTTTGTATCTCTCAGACTTGTCAGTTGAGGAGACTGTATTGCCTATTTGGGTGTGATCCTGCAATGTGGAGAGAGATGGTTGTGGGAGTGGGAGTTGAAGTAGGAGCAGAAGGAGTGGTTGATGTGTTATCAAGATGGCCTGTGATACCCAGTCAGTTCACAGATTGGATATGTGACTATCCATAGGGTTTTGGAGTATGTTAAATGATTGGAAGTTTACTGGCCACTCTTCAGATGATTAGTTAACCTTTTGCTATTTAAATTTGATCCTTATTCTTTCCAGTCATCAGCAAAACTGTCCAATTGCTGTGGTGCTGTGGTGCTGTGCCTGCCAAAAAGATCACATAAAAACACTACATAATGATTGCCACAGAGACATCCCCCTGTTACACAGTAACTCGCAGTGCCACAGTGACATTGGATTGTTTTGCTGATGTTGTCCTGTAGGGTCATGCATAGCAGATTCTCCTCTTTCCTGCCTCCTCAGCTCATTCCCTTCATCTGAGGAGTGTGTATACTAATCCTCACTCTCTTTCCACTGTCATACTGAGTGACTATCCATAACACCAGGGATATACATAACTGTTTCAGAAGGGTGCCACTAGCCGAGTTTTATTGGCGAATATTTAGTTACTGTCCATAGCTCCTTCATCAAATAGAATGTGTATTGTAATAGCCGTAGCCTGGCTACGTGGCAAACCACCCTTAACCATGGACCACAACCTCCTCTTCTTCCAGAACCTCCTCTTTCAACATTGGCTCAAGGTCGAGCACGAAAATGAGACCCAGGACCAGATGCGGCTTGCCGCGGCAGCTCTGATCATCAGTTCAAACGAGGACCATGCCTGGGCCATCGAAGACCGGCGCCCTCGTCGACAGTACCTTGGATGTCCGAACCTCCTCCCTAACCCTCGGTTTGGAACCCCCTGGAAACCTCTCTATGAACACCATGAAGACCGCACCTTCATTACCACGATGGGCGTTGACACATCCACATTCCGTGTGATCCTTGAGGCCAGTTTCGGAGGTCTTTGGTATTTGCACGCGATTCCCCGCACCGATACACACACAGCAGGTCACGGACGAGCTGGGAGAAGATCACTAGATGCTGAGGTGGACTTGGTCTCGTGCTTCACTGGCTTTCATCGACCATGCGCCAGGTCAGCCTCCAGCAGATATTTGCCCTTGTTCTGTCAACTGTTTCAAGATACCTGAGGTTTGGTCTCTCCATCCTCATCAAAGTGCTGAGGCAGATGCCAAGTGCTGCAATCGCTTGGCCATGAGGCGAAGAGTTCTTCGAGCTCAGTGGGTATGTTTCAATGCGACACCCGCTCCTCCAAGGCGTTTTCAGATCGATTGATGGCCTCAACCTTCCGTGTCAAGTCTCCGCTGATGTGGAGATTGAGAATGCCACCTTCAATGGGTGGCTACATGGCCATTTCATTAGTTCGGTGATTGTTTTCAGTCCGAAAGGTTTGTGCATGTCAAATTATATCTCTGTATTTGGGGTTCACGTCCCACACAGGAGAGATCATCGCTTGTCAGACAAACTGTCCAGGTAGCTGGCATGACTCACGCGTTGCTGAGGGTATCTACATGAAGTTGGAAAACGAAACACCCGATGGATTCTCTCTGGTTGCCGATTCTGCATTTCCACAGGGCAACGATCGGGTCGCTGGGAAGATCCGTGTCCCCCTCAAGGCTGGTGAAGAGCTCCCGATGAATGATGTCCAATGAAGATCTGTTCTCAAGCTCTCGCGGTCAATCCTCTCCTACCATCAAACTGCTGAATGGGGGATGTGGGGAGTTTTGGATGGCTGAGGATACTGTTAGGGATTGAGGATATGGATAAGTGTGTGGATCTTCTCGAGACATGCTTCCATCTCCACAATTTGTGCACACGATTGGTCAGGATCAATCATATCAAGAACGTGTATGTCCCTATCTGGCGTGAAGGCAGCAGCAATCGGGTGTGGGAAGGATTTGAGCGCATATTGTTCGCTGACCAGCGGAAGCACGACCGCGTTAGCGCATTCCATGTCCAAGAGGAGTGGTATTAGGAGGCATGTTTTCTATTGTCCTAGTGGACCTGATATGGCATCTTTGTAATGACCTACAGTAAACACGAAGAATGGCAAGGAGCGACATTGAGTTGGACAAATGCAAAGGAGTGACATTGAGTTGGGCAGGGTGAGGAGGAGCAACAACGGAGGGGCGAGACAAGATAAATAAAGGTACTAAAAAGGGCAGTAAACGAGTGATGAGAAGGGTTGTGCAAGGGACCTGGAGTTCAATCTACAAAGTAACTGATCTACAAAGTAACCTCCTCCGAACCAGGGGTAACAGGTGGGGGTGGGGAGTGTGGAGGTGGACTCCATGGAACCCGAGTTACTTCAACAACGTCCTCGTCGAAGGGGAGTCTGTTAACATCTCCGAACCATGAAAACCTTCCACCATCATGGAAGGTAGCCTCCCAACGATGATTATAATCTGGGGTTGAAGCGGAGGAAGATGAAGACGAAATGGATATTGGGTTCTGACGAGAGGCGGAAGGAGCGGGAACTTCGGTGGACCGATACAGCCAAGTGCGAGAGACAGTGGATGTGATGTCAATCTGATTGCGGAGTCGATCCACCCTACGATCAGCATCAGCTCTTCGGCGCTCAGAATCATCCAGCTGGGTGCGGAGTGATAGAACTGGTTGGTTTAGATCTCGGATCTGGGATTGGAGGAGGAGTAGTTGTTGGGCTTGAAAGATCGTCGAAGCACAGTCAGAGTCTCGTTGAGCCTGTTGCTCTGGATCGATAGACTTTGTGATCTTGTCTAGGAAATCCAAACCATTCGAGGAGGACTGACGAGCAACACCGTGCGAGGGCAGTGGCACCTCAACTCAAGTGGTCCAGACGCGCCTACGCTGGGTGCGAGCAGGTGTGGGATCGATCTCCTCACCGGCATCCGACATCTGGTGGTCATTGTCAGTGTCGGAAGCGGTGTCGACGTCGATGATGTTGTCGTCACCAAGATCCCTGCAGGCAACCTTGCTTTGGATCTTGTCATCTATGGCATAGGCACGAGCAACCTCAGGTGGGCAGAATGCATCACCCGTTGGCTTCCTTGTCTTCACCAACTGGTGAAATTATTAGTCAGTATGAATCAAATTGACGATAGTGAGCACCCTACCTGTTTGAACTTCAGCTCCAAGGAACGATCCGTCCGTGCGGGATGCTCAGTGATGACCGCCCACTCACGAAGGCGGGCACCGACAACGTTCCAACCCTTAGCGCCAACAGGGAGTTCTTCGTCCACAAGATCCAAGAGCTTCTCAACTTCGCGAGGTCGGTAATTGGGGGCTCCACGAGTCCTTCCCCGCCGGGATCGCGACTGCTCAACGTGAATGGGATCGTACGCATGATCACTCCTCTTCGCCCGTCTTGCGTACCTCTGGCTCCGAGATTGGGGCGGTAGAGAGGCGGCAGCAGGACCCTGACTGGTATCCCAGTTTCGGGCCCTCGTGGATGGTTGAGTTGAGGGAGGAGGAACGAGGTGTTTGAAGGAGGGATCGAGGTTGAGGACACCCACGGGATCTTGTGGTTCCGTCGAGAGAATCTATGACATGCACGTGAACAGTTAGTAATGAATATTGGACAGAGGTTTGTGAAAACCCCTATGTTGTGGGAGGCGGGGTGGGGCGGGTGAAAGTCAGATGGTGCGAGAGGTTTCCACATGCCCCAAGTGCCTTCGATGTGCTCCCAGAAGAAGGTCTGAGAGGTGGCTGGATCTACGTGGAATTGTCGATCGAAGGGGGGTTCGGAGTGAGCCATTTGGATAGCAGTGAGGCAGAAGATGTGGGAAATGAAAAGAGCGACGAAGGTGAATCTGAGAACTGGTGATGAGTTACAATGTCCATCCAACAAGCCCTTATATATGTTTTCGTACCGTATGTTCCGGACCAACAGGATGGTGCCCGGACAATCCTCCCACACAACAAACAAAAGAGCTGGTTGCCAAGAATTTGGAGAGAGGGGGGAGCGTCCATGTTTGGCCATTGGTGTCGAGCTGTCGGATGGAAGCTGGTTGGGTTGTGGACACCGTTCACAATCTAAACCAAATCCTGTTGGTCTCGTGCAACATCCTGGCGTAAAACGTCAACATACCTGTGCTGGTCTCCGCTCGGAGGACTGCCTGGTGATAAAATTTGATTTTTGTGCCTGATTTTGAGGTCGTCCCAGTCAGGTGTTGGGAAACGTGGAACCCGTTGTGTGTTTGGACCCAGATCATGCTTGATAATAAACCCATCGCTGCTTGGTCATGACAGCCAGCTAAACTGAGTGCAGCTGGGAGGCCCTTGAATGGGCAAGGTTCCATGGGGCGGATATGTTTTGCGGATGGAGTTGTTGGGAACAGGCGCCAGCATGGAGTTTGACGAGCTTGACGCCGCGGTGTTGGAACCCAAATCCCAGGCTAATCCGCAGATGTACTAGTGGTGGCGTTGCGGTCTTCCGGCGGGATTGTGTGGCAGCGGTGGGCGGCCGGAGAACATATATGGGGGGGTTGGGGGAACTGGGTGGAGACCTGGCCATACCCGTGTCGCGAGAAGACTCAGAAGTTCTCGGAGGTTATAAAAATAAGATTCCAGGCATAAATGGACTAGGTTTCGAGGTTCCAGATGAGCGGTTTGGAGAGAATATCAGCATCCCGACAGAACGGTCGGGGTCCTGACAGTTCCCTT
>Ga0307511_10008572_pt1 | contig 10229 bp, 10 predicted proteins | sample 13_EM_MG_FD_200266 | JGI IMG/M metagenome (GOLD analysis project Ga0307511, IMG submission 200266) | Populus trichocarpa ectomycorrhiza microbial communities from riparian zone in the Pacific Northwest, United States - 13_EM | ecosystem: Host-associated > Plants > Roots > Unclassified | place... | reverse complement strand
CATGGCGAGCAGGTGCTCGTAGGCCGGCTCATTGATGGTCATGCTTCCCGCCACGAGCCCTGTCTCCTTACGCCGGCCGAAGGCTGCGTGTGTGTCGGAGCCCGGGGGCAAATGCAACGGCCGGCGCTTGAAGGCGTGACGCGGTCCGCCTAGTCGGAAGCATGACCGATCCCCTGCCCCACATCCTCGTCACCGGTTCCAGCCGCGGCATCGGCGCCGCGATCGCCGACGCGCTGGCCGGTCGCGCCCGCTACGTCGGTCACGCCAGCCGCGAGCAGCGCGGCGTGGTCGCCGCCGACCTGGCCGACCCGCTCGGCGCCGAACGCCTGTGGGACGAGGCCCTGCGCCTGCTGGACGGCCGCATCGACGTGCTGATCAACAACGCCGGGGTCTTCGAACCTATCGCGGTCGAGTCCTCCCTGGACGACTGGCAAGCCGCCTGGGGCCGCACGATGCAGATCAATCTGCAGGCGGCCGCCGACCTGTCGCGCCGGGCGATTCTGCACTGGCGCGAGCGGGGCGCCGGCGGGCGCATCGTCAACATCGCCAGCCGCGCCGCCTACCGCGGCGATTCGCCGGCCCACTGGCACTACGCGGCGTCCAAGGCCGGCATGGTCGGGATGACCAAGTCGATCGCCCGCGGCTATGCGGCGGAGGGTATCCTGGCCTTCGCGGTCTGCCCCGGCTTCACCATGACCGGCATGGCCGAGGAATTCCTGGCCAGCCGCGGCGGCGAGAAGCTGCTGGCCGATATCCCGCTGGGCCGCGTGGCCGACCCGGCCGAGGTGGCCAGCGCCACGGCCTATCTGGCCCTGGAGGCGCCGCCGTCGATGACGGGCGCAGTTCTGGATATCAACGGCGCCAGTTTCGTGCGATAAATTACCAGCGTAATATCACATCCCTGCCGGTCGGGCCTAACCCCGATCGCGAACGAGAGACGTATCGGGGAGTGACGGATGCTCGGGAGTGAAAGCATGACCACGCGGCCCCTAACCCTGCGCCCCCCAAGCCTGCGCCCCCTGGGCGTCGTCGCCTTGGCGGGCCTCACCGCCCTGGCCGGCCAGCCCACCACAGCCCAGCCGCGCTACGCCGACGGGACGCCCAGCCCCGCCGCCTGCGAGGCCCTGGGCTTCAGCCCCGCCCGGCAGCGCGAGAACTACGGGCGGCCGCTGGCGGGCTACGTGCAACGCCCCGCGCCGACCTACGCTCCAAGCCCCGCCGTGATCCCGCCGCTGCCGCTGCCGCCGGTCGAGCGGCGGATCCAGGAGCCGGCCCCTCCGCCGCCCGCGCCGCCCCCGCCGCCCAGCGCCAAGAGCAGCGTCTCCGAGCTGGTGGTCAGCGGCAGCCGCCAGGCCGTGCAGCCCTCGATCCGCTATCCGTCGCAGCGGCCTGTGCAGGATACCGAACGCTACCCCAGCGCCCAGGCCAACCCGATCCACCAGACCGCGCAGGAGCCGGTCTCGACCTTCTCCACCGACGTGGACACCGCCGCCTACACCAACGTGCGGCGCTTCCTGCACGACGGCGTGCGGCCGCCGACCGATGCGGTGCGAGTCGAGGAGCTGGTGAACTACTTCGACTACGGCTACGCGCGGCCCGTCGACCGGGCGACGCCGTTCCGGGCCTATGTGGCGCTGGCGCCCTCGCCCTGGTCGCGGCAGCGGCAGATCCTGCACATCGGCCTGCAGGGCTATGGCGTCGGCCGCGCCGAGCAGCCGCCGCTGAACCTGGTGTTCCTGATCGACACCTCCGGCTCGATGAGCCCGGAGGACCGCCTGCCGCTGGCGCGCAAGTCGCTGAACCTCCTGATCGACCAGCTGCGGCCGCAGGATCGGGTGGCGATGGTGGCCTATGCCGGCTCGGCCGGCGCGGTGCTGGCGCCCACCGACGGGCGGCAGAAGCTGAAGATGCGCTGCGCGCTGGAGGCGCTGGGCGCCGGCGGCTCGACGGCGGGCGGCCAGGGCCTGGCGCTGGCCTATGCCCTGGCCAGGGAGAACTTCGATCCGAAGGCGGTGAACCGGGTGATCCTGCTCACCGACGGCGACTTCAACGTCGGCGTCTCCGATCCTTCGAAGTTGAAGGACTTCGTGACCGACAAGCGCAAGGGCGGCGTCTACCTGAGCGTCTACGGCTTCGGCCGCGGCAACTACAACGACACCATGATGCAGGCCCTGGCGCAGAACGGGAACGGTACTGCAGCCTACATTGATGGGCTTCAAGAAGCGCGGAAGCTGTTCCGCGAGGACTTCGTGAAGTCGCTGTTCCCGATCGCCGACGACGTGAAGGTGCAGGTGGAGTTCAACCCCGCCCTGGTCAGCGAGTACCGGCTGATCGGCTACGAGACCCGCATGCTGGCCCGCGAGGACTTCAACAACGACCAGGTCGACGCCGGTGAGGTCGGGGCCGGCGCGTCGGTGACGGCGCTGTACGAGATCACCCCCGTCGGCGCGGCGGCGTCGGTCGATCCGCTACGCTATGGCCGGCGGGCTCCGCCGGCGGCGAGCGCCCCGGCCGGCGAGCTGGCCTATCTGAAGATCCGCTACAAGCTGCCCGGACAGGGCCAATCGCACCTGATCAGCCGCCCGATCACCCGCGCCGACGCCGCCCCCAGCCTCTCAGCCGCGCCGGAGCCGACCCGTTGGGCGGTGGCCGTGGCCGGCTTCGGCCAGAAGCTGCGGCGCGACCCGCGGGTGGCCGACGGCTTCGGCTGGAACGACATCGTGCAGCTGGCCCAGACCGGCCGCGGCGCCGACCCCTTCGGCGAACGGGCCGAGTTCGTCCAGCTGGTGCGCGCGGCGCAGGACGCGCGGGGGGCGAACGAGGACTAGCCCGCGTCGCCCCACTGCCGGTGCAGGGAGGTCGCCACGTGGCTGAGGCGGGTGCGGGCCTCCCAGGTCAGGCGGTCGCCCTCGCGGGCCAGGATGTCGTTCAGCTCGAACAGCAGCTCGCGGCCGGCGCGGTCGACGATGTCGCTTTCGATGAAGGTGATGCCGCACAAGCGCTCGCCGCGGATCACGGGCTTCACCTGGTGGATCGTGGTCGATGGGTAGAGCACCGCCCCGCCCGGCGGCAGCTTGAAGTCGATCTCGCGGGAGCCCAACCGCACGGAGAGCTCGCCGCCGTCGTAGGCGTCCGGCTCGGTGAGGAAGATGGTGCAGGAGAGGTCCGCCCGCAGCGGCCGCGCGCCCAGCGGCAGGAACGCGGCGTCGGCGTGGGCGCCGTAGTTCATGCCCGGCCGATAGAGCGACAGCGCCGGCGGCGCGACCATCTTCGGGAAGGCGAAGGCGATGAAGTCGGCGTTGCGGCGCAGGCCGTCCAGCAGCCGCTCCGAGGCCTGCTCGTGCAGCGGGTCGCCCGGCTGGCCCTGCAGGTTGTTCTTCACCGTCGAGTCGGGGTTGGTCACCCGCCCGTCGACGAAGCTCAGGCGGCTGGCGATATCGCGCAGCTGGCGGACCTCGTCGGCAGTCAGAAGGTCGGGAATCTCGCAGAACATGCGCGAGCCTAGCCCAGCATGCCCATACGCCGCAGCATCCATAGTGCGCCGCCGACCATGGCCACACAGATCACGCTGACGGTCAGGAAGCCGGACGGGGAATGGCCGAACGGGATGCCGTCGACGTTCATGCCCCAGGCGCCCACCACCAGCGTGGGCGGGATCAGCAGGGTGGAGATTACCGTCAGGGTGCGCATGGCGCGGTTGGTGGCGTTGGTGATCAGGGTGTCGACTTCTTCGTGCAGCAGCCGCGCGCGCTCCTGCAGGGCGCCGGCCTCGCGGTCCAGGTCCTCGACGGCGGCGATCAGGTCAGGAAGGTGCTCGGCGAGCAGGGCGACGCGGCGCGGGCCCCGGCCGGCATAGCCGCGCATCAGGGCGCCGCGCAGGGCCTGGATCTCGCGGCGATAGCGCGACAGGGACCGCCGCACGGGGCTCAGGCCCGTGTCGGCCAGGTCCTGCGGCTCGGTCAGCACATAGTCCTCGACCCCGGCCAGGCTGGCGCCCAGGTCCTCGAAGATGTCCTCCACCCGGTCGACGTAGTGCTCGATCAGGCGCGACAGGGCCGCCGCCGGGCTCTCGAAGGGCACGCCCGCGTCGACGTCGCGGCTGAGGTCGTCGACGGCGCGCAGCGCATGCAGGCGGCCGGTGATCAGCCGACTGTCGTCCAGAGCGACGACCAGCCGGCCCTCGCCCTGCGGCCGCCCGGCCAGGTCGCGCTCCAGGTCCGGCAGCACGCCGAACACCCAGCCGTCGGCCTGTTCCAGATGCACCCGGTTCTCGCGGGTGACGAACAGCGCCTTCGCGTCGGCCGGCAGGTCGGTCACCTTGTCCAGCAGCAGCTTGGAGCGCAGGTCGCCCAGGGCCAGGTGCGACCAGCTCCAGTCCCCCGCGCCGCCGCCACGCACGAACTCCGGCTCGTCGGAGGCCGCCGCCTTGCCGCCCCGGAACCGATAGGCGCGCAGCAGGCCCGAGCGCGGCCCGACCAGATCCTCAAGGGTCCGGTGCAAGGTCACGTGCCGCCTCTCCTCGCCCTCGCGCCCCAGGTCAGTCCATCAGGCGCTGCTGCAGGTAGGTGTACTCCAGCGCCGCGCGCATGGCCCGCTCATTCAGGTTGGCGGCGGCAGCGTGACCGCCGTCGATGTTCTCGTAGTAGAGGTAGTCGTAGCCGTACTCCTTCAGGCGCGCGGCGGCCTTGCGGGCGTGGGCCGGGTGGACGCGGTCGTCCTTGGTCGAGGTCTCGAGATACACCCGCGGATAGGGTTGGCCGGGCTTCAGGTTCTGGTACGGCGAATAGCTCAGCAGCATCGCGCGTTCGGCCGGGATCTTGGGGTCGCCGTATTCGCCGATCCACGAGGCGCCGGCGCCGATGTGGTCGTAGCCGATCATGTCGAACAGCGGCACCTGGATGACGATGGCGTTGTAGAGCTCCGGATGTTTGGTCAGGGCCACGCCCATCAAGAGGCCGCCGTTGGAGCCGCCGACGATGCCCAGCTTCTTCGGGTTGGTGATCTTGCGCGCGATCAGGTCTTCCGAGACGGCGAAGAAGTCGTCGTAGACCACCATCCGTTTCAGCTTCAGGCCGGCGTTGTGCCACCGGGGGCCGAACTCGCCGCCGCCGCGGATGTTGGCGACCGCGAACACCCCGCCCTTCTCCAGCCACAGCTTGCCGATGATGCCCGAGTAGCTGGGTGACTGGCTGACCTGGAAACCGCCGTAGGCGTTCAGGAGCGTCGGGTTGGTCCCGTCCAGCTTGATGTCCTTCCGGTGGACGACGAAGTACGGGATCTTGGTGCCGTCCTTCGACGTGGCCCAGAACTGCTCCACGGCCAGGTGCGAGGTGTCGAAGCGGTCCGGCAGGGCGCGCAGCTTCACGGGCGCGCCGCCCCCGGCGTCGGCCAGCCATTGGCTGGACGGCGTCAGGTAGCTGGCCACGTTGACCACCAGGCTGTTGTCGTGATCGGCGGCGGAGTCGATCGAGAGGGTGGAGTCCTTCGGCAGGTCCAGGGTGGTCGCCTTCCAGCCGTCGCCCTCGCGGCGCAGGCTCTGGATCTGGCCCTTCACGTTGTCGAGCACCGAGAGGATCAGCCGGTCGCGGGTGGTCGCCACCTGCTCCAGCGACTGGGTCTGGCTGGGCCGCAGGATCAGGCTCGGCTTCAGCGCCCCCGGCGCGGCCTTCAGCGCGGCCAGGTCGAAGTCGATGAGGTCGCCTTCCTTCAGGCCTTTGGCCGGCCAGTCCTCTTCCAGGGTGGCGACCACGCGGCCGGACGCATAGCCGTGCAGCGTCGACTTCTTCGGCATGTCCAGCGGGACGACGCCGTGGTCGGTGACCAGGCCGTGCTCGCTGTTGAAGATGTCCAGGTTGCGCTCGGCGAACACCGCCATGACCTTGCCGTCGGCGTCGCGCAGCGTGAACGGCGAGACGCCCACGTCCTGTTTCACGCCCCGGAAGATCTCCTTGGCCGCCGACAGCGGCTGGCCGCGCTTCAGGGACTTCACGATGAACGGATAGCCCGAGCTGGTCAGGTCGCCCTTGGCCCACTCGGTGGCCACCAGCAGCGTGTCGGCGTCGAGCCAGGTCAGGCTGTGCTTGCCTTCCGGCAGGCGGAAGCCGCCCTCCACGAACTTGCCGGTGACGGTGTCGAACTCGCGCACCTCGACGGCGTCCTTGCCGCCGTTCGACAGGTTGACCAGGCAGTACCGTTCGTCGGGGTCCAGGCAGTCGGCGCCCTTCCAGACCCAGTTGGCGTTCTCGGCCTTCGACAGCGCGTCGAGGTCGAGCAGGGTCTTCCACTGCGGTGTCCCAGCCCGGTAGCTCTCGATGCTGGTGGTGCGCCAGACGCCGCGCACGTGCTCGGCGTCCTGCCAGAAGTCGCGGAACGAACCGTCGCCGGCGAAGCCGACGCTGGGGATGCGGTCCTTGGCGGTGGCGATCTTCAGGGCGTCGGCATAGAGGCCGGCGTAGCGCGGGTCGTTCTGCAGCTGCGGCAGCGAGCGCGCGTTCTCCGCCTTGGCGAAGGCCAGCGCCTTCGCGCCCTCGGCCTGCTCCATGTAGACGTAAGGGTCCCCATGGGGAGTCTTGGGGGGCGTTGCGGCGCCCATCAGGAAGACGCCGGCCGCGAGGGCGGCAAGGGCGGGCAGACGCATGGCATACGAGCTCTCGGTGGCGCTTTGGGCCGGACGCTAGCCCGGCGTAACAGTGACGTCACCCACTCAGCTGCGAGCGGTGTTCCGCGAGAGTCAGGCGAGCTGGGAGAGCCCGATGACGACCACGGGCGTGGCCGAGACGATCACCGCCAGCAAGCCGAACAGAGCGCGGCGCAGGCGGCGGCGACGGAACTGGGTTTCGTAGACGGTGGCGTAGTCGAGCATGGTCATGGCGCGGCTCCTCGTTCGATGAGGAGAGCCTGGGGGGCGGGTACGTCAGAATCGGACGTAGGTCTCGATCGAGTCAGCCCCGATGCGCTCGGTTTGCCGTTTCCAACTCCGCCGCCATCATGGCCTTCAGCGCCTGCGGCTCGACGATGCGGACCTTGTCGCCCCAGGTGAACAGGTGCCAGGCCAGCTCGCGCATGCCGCTGGCGCGAAAGCGCACGATGACGCCGCCGTCGGGCTGGGCCTCCAGGGTCTGGTTGGCGTGGAAGCGCCAGCGCAGCGCGTCCTCGGCGCCCTCCGGGGTCACCCGCAGCACCACGTCCTCGGTGTCGTCCTGATAGATGCCGAAGCTCTCGTCGGCGTAGGCCTGCAGCGAGAAGTCCTCGGGCCGCGCGCCCCAGTCGCCGGTGACCTTGATGTCGTGGATGCGGTCGAGGCGCCAGTTGCGCGGACCGGCGTCGGTCCCCTCCTCCGCCGCCACCAGGTAGTTCGAGCGGCCGAACAGGATGCCGTAGGGAATCACCTCGCGGCTCCGCCCCGGCGCCCTGCCGCCCTCGTAGCGGAAGCGTAAGGAAGACAGCGACTTCAGCGCCTCACGAACGGTCGAGAGCACCACGTCCTCCTCGAAGGGGCGCGGGCCGGCCTGCACCGCGATGGCCTCGGCCTGCAGCAGCGCCTCCAGGTCGGGCGCCAGGCGGCGGCGCGCGGCGGCCCGCGTGGCCGACAGCACCTTCCGCTCCAGCGAGCGCAGGGCCGCGGCCCGGTTGGCGGCGCCAAGGTTGGCGAACGATTCGGCCGCGGCCGCGAGCGCGGCCAGTTCCTCGGCGGTGGGCGCCTGGAAGAGGTGGTCGAGGCCCCCCGGGATGCGGAAGCGCTTGCTGACGCCCTCCTCGATCTCTTCCATTTGCGGGAACAGGTCGCGCACAGCGTCGCGCATCCGTTCGGCCGTGCGCCGTCCGACGCCCAGCCGCTGGCCGATCTCGTCCAGGCTTATCCCTTCGGCCGTCGAGGCCATGAGACGGGCCAGCTCCAGCAAAACGCCTGCTTTTTCGTGCCGCATGAGAACCTACGTCCGATTTTGACGCACCATAGGCTCAGAACAGGAACATCGACAACCCGAAACGGACCGAGCCGATGCCCACCTCCTTCGCCCAGTTCCAACCCCGCCGGACCTACAAGTTCCAGCCCCGCCCGGTCAGGGCCCCGATCCCGGCGCCGCCGCCGACGCTGCCGCCGGCGGCCGTCGTGGACGCCGCGGTCGATCAGGGCGGCCAGCGCACCCTACTGCGCCTGTCGGCAGGCCGCCTGCGCGAGCCGGAGGTGAAGGCGGCGCTGGGGTCCGACGCCGGCCGCGCCGCCCGCGTCTCGATCCTGTGGAACGAGCGCGAGAGCGAGATCGTCCGCGTGTTCGAGACCCAGCTGGCGGCCTAACGGGGCGCCGGCGTCCCCTCCGGCCGGTAGCTCGGCTGGTCGATGGCGATCTGGTCGCGGGCCATCACCGTGAGTGCGGCCAGCAGGCCGGGCGTCTCGCGGGTCAGCTCACCGGACCGGATGCGCTCGCAGAGCTCGGCGTTGAGGTCGGCGAAGCCGCCCTCGTGGCCCAGCACCCCGGCCATGCCGGCGACGGCGGCCGCCTCGGCGGCGGGCCCCTGGGTCAGCTCGCGGGCGATGGTGGCCATGGCGTTGGCGGCGACGCGCGCCAGGAAGGCGTTGCGCGGATCCAGGGTCGGGCGGATCTCGTCGATCCAGAGGCGGACCGATTCGGCCAGTTCCTCGGTCTTCGGGTGGGTGATCACCGTCCTCGCTCCCTCACAGGCCTTCCTCCAGCAGCACCACCAGGTCGGCCTCGGTCTCGGAGACGCGGCGGCCGATCATCGGACGTTCCACCGACTTGGTGATCCCGTCGCGCCACGACAGGTACATGCCCAGGCACATCACGCCCCAGCGCAACGAGCCCAGCATCTGCCAGAATCGGACGCGGCTGAGTTCGATGGGCCGCCCGCCCGCGGCGGCGTAGCCGGCCAGCAGGTCGGCGTACTCGCCGAAGCCGCCGACCGGGCGATCGGGCCGCCCGAACCGCCAGGAGTTGGTGCAGATCCAGCCCATGTCCTCGGCCGGATCGCCGATGTGCGCCAGCTCCCAGTCGAGGACCGCGGCCACGCCGATCTCCGGATCGAACATGATGTTCCCGTTGCGGAAGTCCCCGTGCAGCAGGATCGGCTCGACGGGCTCCGGCATGTGCCTGCGCAGATATTGGAACGCGAGCTCGAGGATCGGCCGCTGGGCGCCGCTCATCACATAGCTGTCCCAATACCGGTCCAGCTCGCCCTGGGCGTCGGAGACCTTGAGGGTCAGGCCGGCCGGCGGGACGGTGGCGTGGATCGGGACCAGCACCTCGCCGCACTGGCGCGCCAGGTCGGGACGGATCGCATCGAAGCGCGGATCGCTGGTGATCTTGCGCCCCAGGGTTTCGCCGCCGACGCGCACCATCACGTAGGCCTCGCCCAGGCCGTCGGCGTCGTCGCAGACGTGGCGCACCTTGGGCGCGCGGGCCCCGTTGGCGCCGGTCGCCTGAATCAGCGCCGCCTCGGTCGCGAGGCTGACCGAGCGCGCTGTCTCGGGGTCGAACGGCACGCTGCGCCGGCGCAGGATCAGGCTCTCCGGCCCGCCCTTGCCCTCGAACCCGAACGCCCAGGTCTCCATGCTGGCGCCACCCGACAGGCGCCCAGCCTCCGTCAGGGTCGCACCCGCGCCGCCCAGCCGTTCGGCGAGGCGTTCGAGGCCGGCGCGGACATCGATTTCCATGACCGTACGGAACCTTGCGATGGTCTAATCTGACGGTGATCTGGCGGGCTATCGCTCGGCTTGTAAACGCCTCCCCTGCGTCAAGCCCGCCCAAGAATGCGTTGGGAGAAACGGCATGGACTTCAACATCCCCCAGGACATCCAGGACTATCTGGACGAGCTCGACCGGTTCATCGACGACAAGATCAAGCCGCTGCAGGCGCAGGACGACAACGAGCGGTTCTTCGATCACCGCCGTGAACACGCCCGCACCGACTGGGACAACCAGGGCCTGCCGCGCAAGGATTGGGAAGAGCTGCTGGCCAAGGCCCGCAAGCTGGCCGACGACGCCGGGCACCTGCGCTACGCCTGGCCCCCGGAAATGGGCGGCAAGGGCGGCACCCAGCTGGCCATGGCGATCATCCGCGAGCACCTGGCCGCCAAGGGCCTGGGCCTGTTCAACGACCTGCAGACCGAACACTCGATCGTCGGCAACAATCCGTTCGTGCTGATGTTCAAGGAGTTCGCCACCAACGCCCAGTACGAGCGCGACGCCGACAAGCTGCTGGGCGGCAAGATG
>Ga0307511_10008571_pt1 | contig 10229 bp, 11 predicted proteins | sample 13_EM_MG_FD_200266 | JGI IMG/M metagenome (GOLD analysis project Ga0307511, IMG submission 200266) | Populus trichocarpa ectomycorrhiza microbial communities from riparian zone in the Pacific Northwest, United States - 13_EM | ecosystem: Host-associated > Plants > Roots > Unclassified | place... | reverse complement strand
GGTCGAATGGCCTCTGGACACTGTGCTTGAATTATCCAATCGGTTTTCCAAAAACAGCTAGTATGTCTCAGGTGAGCCAAAACCCGGTGGCGGACTCTAGGCCCGAGTTTCTAGGAAAAGAGGGAGGAATATATATATCTCATCGTGTTTTTTTTTCTTTTTTCTTTTTTCTTTTCGTTTTTCCCGTTCGCGTGGGCGGCCGACTCCCACCCGGATCTCTACTGGCATGCAGGCCTAGTCTGGCGGGCACCGGCCTCTCGTAGATGTAAGTAAGTGCCCTAAAGTGCCCAGACTCTTATCTACCTGCGCTGAATTAACTAAACACGCTTTGGGGGGTACTAAACTCCTCCGAAATCTGCTCCGAAATCGCTCCGTTACAACATAGGTCTCCTCCGACAAGGCCTAGAATTGCCTTAGCACCACCCACGTCTTCTCCGATGCCCCTATGTCTGCTCAGATACAGTCTATGCGTAGCTCTCAACTCCTTGACCCAAACCAACCTACACCACCGCGGCTGGCGCCCATTCCTCCTTCACCTCCACCACTCCTCCTCTTCGACTACGGCAGTGGTCTCCCAAAACGCATACGAAACCTGAACGTGGAACCCCGGGGAGCAACGCAATCCTCTTTCACTGGGTGTCTAGCCACACATACCGAAATGAAACCAACCCTAGGCTAGGCAGGTGGGAGAAATAATCCGCGCGGGAATTCGAAACCCAGAGACACAGATCGGCACTTTGTCATTTACACGAATGTGCTAGGGGTTTGCTATGGCTCAACTGACCCATCCTGAATCGATCCCAGCGATGGCTTGCCATACACTACCCGCTTCCCTATCCTCATTCTGCAGGACATGGTCTGGGATCAATTCCGCCCCCTCGACCATCTCGGCATCACCAAACTCTGCCCCTGCGTCGAGAGCAGATGGGTGGAATGCTCTCCCTCTACCCGGTACCCTCTACCCCTCCCATGTTGGCCGTACAGTATCCATCTCCGGCTGCACCCGCTCACATCCCTATTCTATCGCCATACGCCACACCCAGCGACAAGTCCTTATGGCCGACTCAGCCTGGAACCGCAGGTTCTCCTACTCCCCCCCCCCCGGGTCCCACCACACAGAAGTGAAGCTTACAAGGGAAATCGCCATCATCGATGCACGTACTGCAGCGGACCAGAGTGTGAACAGAGGAAGCAGAAGTTCAGTAGACAGCGAGCAGATGAGAGTAAAGCCCCTGCACTGTGTCCGGATTTTCTGATAGCGACGTACCTGGGCCATACAGGGGAGAAGTGGTATTTGATGATGCAAATAGTTTGTTGTACATTGTATGTTAATAATGCTATGGACCTCCTCGATCTCGGAGCAAGGAACACTGCGGATAGAGATGCAATCCGGGCGAAAAATCAATGGAATATCGACTCTATTCTCCTTAACGATACTAGCTCAACCCCGGAAGGACAGGATGCATGCACCCTCACCCTCCCACCCAACCACTACACCGAGCAGCCCAGAGCGTCAGCTACAACAGAGGCAGCTAACTCTGCTGGCCACCGGAGGATCTAGTCAGGGCACTTGCGAACCACCCCACACTGATTCTAGGTGCGCGAGCGATATATTGTCCCCTGTATGACAGCAGTGGAAGATCCTAGAGACTTTGAGGGTGGGCAGGAATAGGGGGGTGACGCATGTAGAATTGAGGGAGGATAAGAGTTCGTTTGGGCATGATACATTTTAGTTGGATTTAATGAACGTGGGGTGTGCGGTGGAAAGATTTTTGAAGTGAGTTAATGAGGTGGGGGGACATGAGAGTATGAGGTGTAGGGGCAGGTCGGGATAGATGTTTATATATGCTTCACGCACTGCACGGGTGGCTAGCCAGCGTACGAGCGCTTTTTACCCACGCATTATATGAATCACCAATTTTAATTTGTATTATATTGATGGAACTGAAAAAAAATAAAATGGCCGTGCCTCCAGCTGGCTTACAACCTAAAAGTATATATCTATTACACAAAGCCCAACTCATGCAGGAAAGTTAATGGAACTTAATAATCTAGAGAAATGAAATATGTATGTATATATCCCGTTCTGAATATTACGGACATTCTGCTTTATGACAGGATTCAGACAGCGATATTGACCAATGAAAAGATATACTGTATATAGCCCTAGAAGACTCGCTGTTCTGACCCATTCACCAATCTGCATAATATTCTAGTAGTATTACTACATACGATACTCTTTCTTCTATTTCGCATTCAGCTTCTGCCGGGGCCTCTGATTTAGATAGTACATTGCATTCTATGGTGTTGCGGAAAAGGACTTGATTTCTAGCATTTTATGTTTATATTTTATTTGTTATATTTTTCATACCTCTGGGCGGTTCTATTTCTCGTATTTTAATTTAAGTTATATTTTTTGATACCTCTGGGCGATTTAATTTCTAGTATTTTATTTATGTTATATTTTTCATACCCCTAACTTGTTTGGTGAATTCTGGCTTAAATATTCTATAGTTTCGTTTGACGTAATAGTACTGGAATATTATGCAGATTGGTGAATGGGCTGGGCCCATCACTCAATGGGTCGCTCACTAGTGCGATTGGTGAATGGGTCAGAACACTCGCTCGCTTGCACAATGCTTTGGATTCGTCCACATATTCCCATTCGTAAGAGGGCAGCCTAACATTAGACCCGAAAATTATGAAATGACCTAGTTACCCTGAACTCTGCTCATCGAACCCTTCCGCTGGCCAGTCTATGCACATATTACCCCTCGCCCTCCTCCAACTCCCTGGGTCCCTGGGTATTATTTATGCCTTCCAGTATTTCTTCCCTCATAAAGTCAGATAGATCACAAAATCACTCCAGTGCTCCGGATATTGATTCCGTCAAAACTCCCGAGCATAGAAACAAAACAAAAATAAGAAATCAACAAAGTGACAAGTGAACAACTAACAAGAGACAGAAAAAGGCCCGAATCCGGCATATAGTATATGGAATTCTCCTCTGATAAAATGAGAAGATATGACTGAAAAATATAACGTCAAAGATCGCATCAAACTCCCCCCCCCTAGCCACCGCTCCTCTGCACCTTAGCATCCATGGCCCCAGGCCCACCATAAATAGGATATTTTTGCCTCCACTCCCCCCATCTTGCAACTTTGGCCGTCCGCAAAAAATATATTCGAATGAGGATATCTTCGAGTTTTGTGCCAGGAGGGTGGAGGGGTTCAATACCCATCGGGTGTATTCCTTCTCTCACCAGTTTGAAGGTGGAGGTTGTTCTTGTGCCTGTTGCTTGGGTGAAAGTTTGGACCATAGGTATTTTGTAAGCTCTGCTCTTCTCAGACCCCGGGCATACTCGTAGGGAGTTCTCCCGTTCCTGTTCCTGATGGTGAGTGATGCACCAGCCTGGAGTAGCATTCTTGCATTTTCTACCCGCACAACAGGGCTCTGAGGGGGCCAATAACTGCAATCATGAAGCGGAGTGTTACCGTTAGAATTCTTCATATTGACCAGCTTCTGAGTTTCCACTTCATCAAGAAGAAACTTCATCATTTCACTATCGGTCGATCTCCATGCTGCACAATGCAGCACACTATAACCTTCGTTAGTTAATACCGTAGCGTCCGCTCCCCTTTCGGTAAGTATTTGCACACATGGCAGATGGTTATTGTCAACAGCCTCCAGTAATGCTGTTTGGCCACGTGAATTTCTCTTATTGATATCAGCTCCCAGGTCTAACAGTAGCTGCAAAGCAGTCTTATGACCACACTTTGCGGCAACATGGATACGGTACGAAAGCTTGGGTTTCAGTTGTTCCTTTTGTTCAGTGTCGAGGCATAAGCTGCAACCCTTCTCCACTAAGAATTCGCAGAGATCTTCGTCAAGGTTAAATGCCGCAGAAGCAAGTAGAGTCCAGCCTGCAGTATCGTGTGACTTCATCAATGACAGTAGCACCAGTATTGGCTTATAGTCTTTTAGAAATAACGTCTGAACCAACTCGTGCATGGATGCCGTGAGGCATCGGTGAGCCCCGGGTTGTAGCCTGATCTTTTCCATGATCTTGGTATCCGCCTGATAAAGGAGTGCCTCGAAAATGTAATTCCATGACTCGTAGTTAATATCTTCGGAATTTAGAACTACTTCAGCAAGGTGAGCGAGCGGTGTTTGGCCTTTGATACCGGTTTCCTCTACATCCACGCCCATTGCAAATATTGATAGCAGTTGCAACCTGAGAAGCCGTGGACATTTTTCCAAAATGACTGCATGGACACGTCGAGCGAAGTCTCCCTCCAATTTGACAACTTTGGTTGCTATCTCTGTGTCTACTTTCGAGCTTTGAAGCAGTATTTCACAGATCTCGTTCCGCCGGAGGTGGTATGCATAAGCAAAGGGTGTTCGACCTGCTGTATCAGCCTCCACAAGCACCTGTGGCTCAAGATCTATGATTGCACGGACCGCAGAGTCGTAGCCCAAATCAATTGCTGCATTCATCATGGACCGACCAGAGGATCGATTGTCATCTCCATAATTGGTCCCAAGGGCCATTTGCACAAGTAACCTCAGTACCGCTACGTATACTGGGGGTGCGCCATCGTCCAGAGCTCTTGTGATAAAAGGGTCGAGTAGTTCAGACCTCTTCTTGAGGTCCATGTCAGTTGTGAAAGCCTTCAATGGCTCAACACTTGAGCCTTTCTCCAATAACAGTTTGGAAATAGCTTCCTGCCGCTGCATAGTTGCATGAACAAGAGGTGTTCGGCCTTCCGTATCAACCTCCACAACCACCCGTGGCTCAAGGTGTATAATTGCACGGACCGCAAGGCCGTAGCCCACATCAATTGCAGCACGCATCATGGATCGACCAGAGGATTGATTATCATCTCCATAATGGGTCCCAAGGGCCATTTGCACAAGCAACCTCAGCACCGCTACGAATACTGAGGATGTGCCATCATCAAGAGCTCTTGTGATTAAAGGGTCGAGTAGTTCAGACCTCTCCTTGAGATCCATGTTAGTTGTGAAAGCCTTCAATGGCTCAACACTTGCGCCTTTCTCCAATAAGAGTTTGCAGGTGGCCTCCTGATCCTTCATGATTGCATGAACAAGAGGTGTTCGACCATTGGAATCAAGCTCTTCAATATCCATTCCCATGGTGAGTAGAGTCCTAACAACAAATTCATTGCCATTCTCTATTGCATTATGTATTCGCCCACGAGAGGACCATATGCGGCGGGGCTTAGGACGGCTGCTGCGATGAGTCTCTGTTGAACTGGGTTCCAGAAACGGCTCGGGGTTACAGACATCGGACAAGTCAATAGGGAGGTTCAGTACTGCGATCTGTGAGACTGAGAGATCCCCCAATGTCATATTGGAGAGCATTGACCAATTCCCAGCACTGCAACCACTGTCAAATGTGAGAACCGAGTCGGCGCTTGAATCAATACCAAGACCAAAATGTCTGAGCCTCTTGTATGCTCTTGACGCCTTGAGGTCCTCTATATAAGCGGGCGGTCCCAATCGAAGAGAGAGGGCACTCCGCTTGGACATAATAGAGGCATTGTCGGAGTTGCCACGGTAATCGGAGGGTCTACCAGCAGAGGGTAGGGCGGAGGATGGGCCTGCAGAGCCGGTGAGACTAGACTGAATATGGTCCACACGGCTAATCAACTCCCGGAGTAGGACTGAATGCGCATGGTGCGATTGCAGAATTTCGGTGGTTTGTTCTTGTAATAATTTGGCCTGATTTTCCGCAGCCTCGGTGGTTGTAGTGCTACATATATATATTTGTAAAATTAGCGGTGCACTTCGATTCAATAGCTAGATACATATATTGAGGAAAAGCCTAGGGCTTGGGATTTGGAGCTGCTGGGATGTATTACTCACCAGCTGAGGATAGTTAACATCATGTTCAAACTCAGCTTTTGTCGCTGTAGATCTTCAATAATAACCAAGACCTCTTCATGCCTCCACAGTCCCCATTTAACTCGATCCGCAATTACTCCTGCACCTCTCCAGGACGTGGTGGCGTCGTTGAACCCACACACCTCGTTCACTTTCTTCTCCAACCTAGTATAGACAATCACACAGCCAGTTAAGGTGGCCATGAGATTGTGAATAGAAATCATTGTAAAGTTGCCACGATTCAACCCTGAGCCAGAGCCATTGAGCAAGAGATGCACTTGACAAAATATGGGCTGCATGTTCTCTACCTCTTCCCTCACCCGCATAATTGTTTCAGGTGCATCTTTCACTTTGTCAAATAGCTCCCTTGCCATTTCGACAATTTTGGCTGAAATGGTAATGAGACCTGCGATGGATGCGGCAATCGATAGTGGATCTCCCATCTTTGCGTTATATAATAATCTCGCTAGATGAATATCGATGTGTGCTCGTCTTTCCGGGATCTGCTGAGGATTGTAGCCGATTCTAGCGATAGGTGTGCTGGGTGGGTGTTCGCCGTAAGTTCTTGGGCCGATAGTATGTGGTATTTGTACCTAAACGAGATGTAAAAATCGAATTTGACAGTTTGGAGCCGTTAACGGAATCGTATACCAGACAGTACGGGGATCGAGAGCTGAGGTGAGCTGTTGGGACTACAGCGATTGACTGGTCGATGGGATGGACTGCTCGATGGGATAGTCTAGACTATGAGGGTTGGTCCTACTAGTTCTGCAGGTAGGCTGGCAGACGATGTGTTCTGTCTCATGTGCCAACGGTCAATGCGCTCTTCGGTAGTAAAATTCGTAGGCAGTAATGAATTTCTGAATTTCTGTAGATACGCAAGTTCAATCTGATGTCGGATCGAAGGGAGGAAGGAGAATTGCGAATGCAGCGGGCGATAGAAGCCTATCAATTGGATTTAAAGAATGATTACGGGAGTGTAGAGAAGGCTGCAGAGGCACACGGTGTGAAGAGGTCAACTCTGGGGAATAGAATATCTGGGAAAACCCAGTAATCATGGACTGAGGAAGCGCAGAAAGGACAGAAGCTCTCAGGCTTGTATATTTTGAGCTGGCTTGAGTGTGAGATATGCTAACATAATAGTGGCAGAGGAAGATATTTTGGAGGAGTATTTACTACAACTGTGCGACATTAATTTCCCAGGAACTATGTCTCTGGCAAAACGCTCGGCCCCTGCACCCCTGCCTGAGGATACCCTGTACCCGAGAGACCTGTAATTAGCCCTAATATACTCTAGTTGCTCGCATCCCATCGAGCAGTCCATTCCATCAACCGGTCAATCGCTGTACCTGTATACCTGGCAAAAGTGGGGTCTATACCACCAATAATATTACGTTCACATCAAAAGCAATCCTGTACTTACTGCAAGACAAATCTTGACCCATGTTGAGCTGAAAAAGCAACCCCAGCCCTGCATATGCGGACTTCCAACGCAGGAAGGAGTTCAGGGTAACTGACTGAGTATAACTCAGCCCAGGCGGATAAGGAAGTGACTTACCAATCCTTCCTAGGCCAGACCGCAGGGATGACATCAGCGTCACCCAGGCTAGACTATCCAAGGCCGCACGCAAGGGACAGCGCTCATACCCCCCACAGAACCCATTGGCATCGACTCGCCCTATAGGTCTACACCTGACTAAAACGCCCCTTCTGTTGGAACGAGGTAATGAGGTGAACGCACTAGGGTATGATGGGATTGAGCTGGGATGACTGCAGAATGAAGGGAGCATGGATTATGCACTGATAACGCGGTTGTGATTGTTTCTGTTGTTTCTCGAGTTAGCGGTATTCTGGAAGACGGAGTACTTAAGGCGGAGTATTGCCTTACATCTCTTATATTATCATCAAGCAAGCGGCTTCTTCTATAGTATAACGAATATACTCTCTATTCTCTCCCGAATGAGACCAGCGCTGTAGAACGATTTCTACACCTTCAACAATTGGCTAGATACCGTAGGAAATGAAACACTCGAGCATGCCCCCATTGCGACAAAGACAGAGACAGCGGTCACCACATTACCTTCTAATGCCCAATGTATGTGAGGCAACGAGGAGAGCTCATCTGCCCCCTCAACTCCTGGGGACAACTGGGTCGGCCGGTTTGGATAAAGTGCCTAGAAGAAAAGGAACCTTGGGATGCTGTAGAGGTCTGCAGATGACTGGGGGGGAGATTAGGCCTGAAATTCCTGGAAATGAGGCAGGAAGGTTTTTCTTTTTCTTTTTTATTCTCTTTATTTATTTTTCCCTCTTTTTTCTAGATCGTGTGGGCGGTAGATTAACTTGCCAAACCTACCCAAGTTTCCGTGTGGGACGTTCTCCGCCGGATCGGCAAGCAGGACCCTAGTCTGGTTGAGTTGGACCCTACGACTAAGTGAACCCCATACCCCGCCATGCTTAAGCTTCCCGCCATGGTACCCACCACGCTCTCAACTCCTCCACTGATCAACCAACCAAACCAACCTACACCACCGGCACCCATTGCAGTCATTAATATTCACCTCCACCACCCCTTCCCTTCGACTACGGGGGTATTCTCCCAAAACTCACCCGTCGCATACGAAACCTGAATGTCGAGCCCCGGAAAAAGTAACTCAATCCTCTTCAACTCGGCATCCAGCCACGCATACCCAAATGAAAACCAACCCAGTGCTAGGTGGGGGAGATTCATTGGCGCGCGAACTCGAAACCCATAGACACAGTTGTCATTGCACGAATGTGCTAGGGGGTTGCTATGGCTCAATAGGTCCATCCTCAGTCGATCCCAGTGATGGCTTGCCGTACGCTGCCTGCTTCCCTATCCTAACTCTGCAGGACATGGTCCGGAGTCATTTCCGCTTCCAAACTCTACGCCTCCATTGAGATCTAGAGCAGTATGGGGGGAATTCTCCCCCTCTGCTCCGGCACCCTCTACCCCTCCCGCGAAGGCTGCATATTATACATCTCCGGATGCGCCCGCTCACATCCGTATTCTACCGCCATGGCCACACCCAGCGACAAGTCCTCATGGCCGGCTCAGCCTGGAACCATGGGTCCTACTATGGCCAGCCCCCCTCCCACACATGTACACGGGAATGAGACTCGCAAGACAACTAGTACCGCAGTGGACCAGGTGGGGGAGAGTAAAGCTCCTGCACTGTGCCTAGATTTTCTGATAGAGACATACCTGGACCATGCAGGCGAGAAGTGGTGTTTGGAGTATGATGCGAATAGTTTGTTGTATGTTGTATGTTAGTAAGCATATGGATCTTTTCGATCTCGGAGCAGCGGACAGAGATGTAATCCGGGCTGTCGTAACATGTGGTTTTCAGCTGAATGCTTACCATATGAACCCCTGGAATCAATTCTTGTTTTAGTCCGCATTGCATGCCGCACAGCGCCACTATTACTAGAAGAATCAAGGACGTTTCCATATTACTATTTTCCACGTAGTAGACGCAAGTCTTCCATGATGTCTCTCTCTCTGCTCGTTCCCAAATATCGTTGCACACATTTCGATACGGGCGAAAAATCAAGGGAATATTGACCCTACTCTCCTAAGGATGCTAGCTCAACCCCGGAAGGGCAGGATGCATGTACCCCCAACCTCCCTCCCAAACACTACACCGAGCAGCCCAGAGCGTCAGATACAACACAGGGAGCTAGCTATACTGGCCCACTGGAGGATTTAGTCACGGCACTTGTGAACCACCCCACGCTGATTCTGGGTGTCGCGAGGAATATATTGTCCCCGACGTGGCAGCAGAGGGAGATCGCAGAGACCCTGGGGGTGGGTAGGAATAGGGTGGTGACGAATGTAGAATTGGGGGAGGATAAGAGCATGATATATTTTAGTTGGATTTGGTGAATGTGGGGTATGCGGTGGAAAGATTTTTGAAGTGAGTTAATGAGGTGGGGAGACATGGGGGTATTGGGTGTAGCCGCAGGTTGGGATAGATGTTTGCATATGCGTATAATGCTTTAAAGTGCTCACGCACTGCATATTATGTACGGGTAGCTAGCTAGCCAGTGTACGAGCGCTTTAACTCACGCATTATATGAATCACCAATTTTAATTTTAATTTGTATTATATTGATTTATTTTTAACGTATACATATACATATATTGATGGAACTGAAAAAAAGAATAAAATAGCTGTGCCTCTGGCTGACACAGCCTAGAATTATATACCTCTTACACAAAGCCCAACTCATGCAGGAAAGCTAATGAAAATTAATAATCTAGAGAAATGAAATATCTACAGTGCCTAAGGGAAAGTTACTCCAA
>Ga0307511_10008569_pt1 | contig 10229 bp, 10 predicted proteins | sample 13_EM_MG_FD_200266 | JGI IMG/M metagenome (GOLD analysis project Ga0307511, IMG submission 200266) | Populus trichocarpa ectomycorrhiza microbial communities from riparian zone in the Pacific Northwest, United States - 13_EM | ecosystem: Host-associated > Plants > Roots > Unclassified | place... | reverse complement strand
GATGGGCGACACTGGGGGACGGCCCATTAGCCGTGGCCGGATGATGCACTTAGCATCAGCCTGACCGAAACCGATGCATCCCGAGGACCCCTTGTGCGCTTTCGTCTGACCCCCAGGGAGACGAGCTTCTACGACATGTTCGCCGCGTCCGCGGACAACATCGTCACGGGCTCGAAACTCCTCATGGAACTGCTCGGGGCGGACACCGCCGGCCGGGCCGAGATCGCAGAGCGTATGCGGGCTGCTGAACATGCCGGTGACGATGCCACGCACGCGATCTTCCACCAGTTGAACTCCTCCTTCATCACGCCCTTCGACCGCGAGGACATCTACAACCTCGCTTCCTGCCTCGACGACATCATGGACTTCATGGAGGAGGCCGTCGACCTGGTCGTCCTCTACAACGTGGAGGAACTGCCCAAGGGCGTCGAGCAGCAGATCGAGGTACTGGCGCGGGCGGCGGAGCTCACTGCCGAGGCCATGCCCAACCTGCGCACGATGGACAACCTCACCGAGTACTGGATCGAGGTCAACCGGCTGGAGAACCAGGCCGACCAGATCCACCGCAAGCTGCTGGCCATGCTCTTCAACGGCAAATACGAGGCCATCGAGGTGCTCAAGCTCAAGCAGATCGTGGATGTGCTGGAGGAGGCGGCGGACGCGTTCGAGCACGTGGCGAACACGGTGGAGACCATCGCCGTCAAGGAGTCCTGACCTCTTCATGGACACCTTCGCTCTGGTCGTGACCATTCTGGTCGCGCTCTTTTTCACGTACACGAACGGTTTTCACGACTCCGCCAACGCGATCGCCACGTCGGTTTCGACTCGGGCGCTGACTCCGCGCGCGGCGCTGGCGATGGCCGCGGTCATGAATCTCGCCGGCGCGTTTCTCGGTTCCGGGGTCGCCAAGACCGTCAGCGAGGGGCTGATCGAGACGCCCCAGGGGTCGAAGGGGATGGGGATCCTCTTCGCCGCGCTGATCGGTGCGATCACCTGGAACCTGGTCACCTGGTACTTCGGGCTGCCGTCCTCGTCCTCGCACGCGCTGTTCGGCGGGATGGTGGGGGCCGCGCTGGCCGGCGGTACCGATGTCATCTGGCACGGGGTCGTCGACAAGGTCATCGTGCCGATGTTCGTGTCGCCGGTCGTCGGTCTCGTCGCCGGGTATCTGGTGATGACCGCGATCATGTGGATCTTCCGGAAGGCCAATCCGCACAAGGCGAAGCGCGGGTTCCGGATCGCTCAGACCGTCTCCGCGGCGGGCATGGCTCTCGGGCACGGTCTCCAGGACGCGCAGAAGACCATGGGTGTCGTGGTGATGGCCCTGGTGATCTCCGGGCATTCGACCTACGGCGATCCGATTCCGGTGTGGGTGAAGATCGTCTGCGCGTTGATGCTGTCGCTGGGGACGTACGCGGGTGGGTGGCGGATCATGCGGACGCTGGGGCGGAAGATCATCGAGCTGGATCCGCCGCAGGGATTTGCCGCCGAGACCACGGGCGCGGCGATCATGTTCACCACGGCGTATCTCTTCAAGGCGCCGGTTTCCACTACGCATGTCATCACCTCGGCGATCATGGGTGTGGGGGCGACGAAGCGGGTGAACGCGGTGCGGTGGGGTGTCGCCAAGAACATCGTGCTGGGCTGGTTCATCACGATGCCGGCGGCTGCGGTGGTGGCGGCTTGCTCGTTCTGGGTCGTGAACCTGGCGTTCCTGTAACCCTCCCCTCGCTCTGGTCAGTGGCCCGCTCCGGCTTCCGGAGCGGGCCATTCCTGTGAAGGTGAAACCGCTTTCTCGAAAGTCCGGTGGTGGCGCCGAGATCGCTGCTAGTTTCCGGGGCTCAAGCGTTCGAATGGAACGCGCCATACGAGGGTGGGGGTCCCCATGTCCAAACTTCGTCGTCACCTCATGTCCGGGGCGGGGGTGGCGTCGGCTCTCACGGGCCTGCTCCTCTACGCGGCCTCTCCCGCGTCGGCGGCGAGAGCCGAGGCCGAGACCGTCGCGTCGGGCTCGTACGTCGACTGGGCCGGATCCATGTACTTCGAGAGCTACGGCGACCACTTCGGGGTCTGCGACAACAAGGCGGACGGCGCCGGTGTCATCGGCTACTGGAAGGTCGGTGCCAGCGGCACCGAGCACTCGATCTACGACGGCAACGGCTACGGCAACTGCGAGTACGAGAGCCACAACGTCTCCGAGACTTCGTACGTGTACATCCAGGTCTGTCTCCGGGACGACGGTGACGTGAAGGAGAGCACTTGCAGCGCCTGGGAAAGGCAGTACGCCGGTAGCCCCCTCTAGGGACTGCTCTGCCGGACACACGAACGGGCCCGCCCCCGGGAGCCAGGGGCGGGCCCTTTTCGTCCTCGCGGTGGCACCGCCATGCAGCACCGCGAGGGGTTCTGGAAGAGGAGTGCCCGGGTTTAGCCGAAGCGGCCCGAGATGTAGTCCTCCGTGGCCTGGACCGACGGGTTGGAGAAGATGCGCTCCGTGTCGTCGATCTCGATGAGCTTGCCGGGCTGGCCGACCGCCGCGAGGTTGAAGAAGGCCGTACGGTCCGAGACACGGGCCGCCTGCTGCATGTTGTGCGTCACGATGACGATCGTGAAGCGTTCCTTCAGCTCGCCGATCAGGTCCTCGATCGCGAGGGTGGAGATGGGGTCGAGGGCCGAGCAGGGCTCGTCCATCAGCAGGACCTTCGGCTCCACCGCGATCGCCCGCGCGATGCACAGGCGCTGCTGCTGACCACCGGACAGGCCCGAACCGGGCTTGTTCAGGCGGTCCTTGACCTCGTTCCAGAGGTTCGCGCCCTTGAGGGACTTCTCCACGACGTCCGACAGCTCGCTCTTCTTGTACGAGCCGGCGAGGCGCAGGCCCGCCGCCACGTTGTCGAAGATCGACATGGTGGGGAAGGGGTTCGGGCGCTGGAAGACCATGCCGATCTCGCGGCGCACGGACACCGGGTCGATGGCGTGGCCGTAGAGGTCCTCGTCGTCCAGGAGCACCTTGCCCTCGACCCGGCCGCCGGGCGTGACCTCGTGCATACGGTTGAGCGTGCGCAGGAAGGTCGACTTGCCGCAGCCGGAGGGGCCGATGAAGGCCGTCACCGTGCGGGGCTCGACCGTCATCGAGATGTCTTCGATTGCCTTGTGGGAGCCGTAGTAGGCGGTGAGCCCACTGACGTCGATTCGCTTGGCCATGACTGCTTCACTTCCAGGGGGTTCAGAACGGTCGCTGAGGAGGTCGCGGTCAGCGACCGGTCTTGGGTGCCTTCCAGCGGGCGATGCCGCGGGCCACCAGGTTGAGGATCATCACGAAGGCGATCAGCGTGAGGGACGCGGCCCAGGCACGGTCGTAGGCCGCACCGGAACCCGCGCTCTGCGCGAACTGCTGGTAGATGTACAGCGGCAGCGACGCCTGCGCCCCGTGGAACGGGTCGTTGTTGATGAACGGGTTGCCGAACACCAGCAGCAGGACGGGCGCGGTCTCACCGGCGATGCGTGCCACCGACAGCATGATGCCCGTGGTGATGCCGCCGATAGCCGTCGGGAGGACGACCTTCAGGATCGTGCGCCACTTCGGGATGCCGAGGGCGAGGGACGCTTCACGCAGCTCGTTCGGGATGAGCTTCAGCATCTCCTCGGTGGAGCGGACCACGACCGGCATCATCAGGATGGCCAGGGCGCAGGAACCGGCGAAGCCGAAGGGCTGCATGTCCCACATCAGCATGAGGGACAGGATGAACAGACCCGCGACGATCGACGGGATGCCCGTCATGACGTCGACGAAGAACGTGATCGCCTTGGAGAGCTTGCCGTGTCCGTACTCGACGAGGTAGATCGCGGTGAGCACACCGATCGGGGCGCCTATCAGGGTGGCGAGGCCGACCTGCTCCAGGCTGCCGATGATGGCGTGGTAGATACCGCCGCCGGGCTCGGTGTCGCCGACCACACCCATCGAGTGGGTCAGGAAGTAGATGTCGAGGACCTTCACACCGCGCGCGATCGTCGTCCAGAGCAGGGAGACGAGCGGGACGACGGCGAGGAGGAAGGCGACCCAGACGAGGCTGGTCGCGATGCGGTCCTTGGCCTGGCGGGAGCCCTCGACGCGCGCGGCGATGACGTACGTGCCGACGACGAAGAGGACCGCGGCGATCAGGCCCCACTGGATCTTGCTGTCCAGGCTGCCGACCAGTCCGATGAGGACGGCCACCACGATGGAGCCGCCGGCGATGGCGTACGGCGACCACTTGGGGAGTGTCGCGCCCTGCAGGGTGCTCGCGGGCTTGTCGGCTACGGCTGTGTTGCTCATGCGTTGGCCCCCGAGTACTCCGCACGGCGGGCGATGATGAGCCGGGCCGCACCGTTGACCAGCAAGGTGATGACGAACAGGACGAGACCGGACGCGATCAGCGCGTCACGGCCGAACGGTGTCGCCTCGCTGAACTTGCTGGCGATGTTCTGGGCGAAGGTTCCGCCGCCCGGGTTGAGCAGGCTGGCGTGGATGATGAAGTCCGGGGAGAGCACGGTGGCGACGGCCATCGTCTCGCCGAGCGCGCGGCCGAGGCCGAGCATCGAGGCGGAGATCACGCCGGAGCGGCCGAAGGGGATCACCGCCATGCGGATGACCTCCCAGCGGGTGGCGCCGAGGGCGAGGGCCGCCTCCTCGATCATCTGCGGGGCCTGCCGGAAGACCTCACGGCTGACGTTGGTGATGATCGGCAGGATCATGATCGCGAGCAGGATGCCGACGGTGAGCATCGAGCGCGGGGCGCCTTCTTCCCAGGAGAAGATCCCGGTCCAGCCGAAGTAGTCGTTCAGCCAGCCGAAGAGGCCGATCATGTGCGGTACGAGGATCAGGGCGCCCCACAGGCCGTACACGATGGACGGTACGGCGGCCAGCAGGTCGATCACGTAGGAGACCGGGCCGCGGAGCCTGCGCGGGGCGTAGTGCGTGGTGAACAGGGCGATGGCGACCGCGATCGGGACCGCGATGACCATGGCGATGATCGAGGACACCACCGTGCCGAACGCCAGGACGGCGATGCCGAACTTCGGCGGGACCAAGCCGGTGTTCCACTCGAAGGTGGTGAGGAAGTTCGCGTGGTCCTTGCTGATCGCGAGCGAGGCGCGATAGGTGAGGAAGACCGCGATGGCGGCCATGATCACCAGCAGCAGGATGCCCGACCCGCGGGTGAGACCGAGGAAGATCCGGTCACCGGGTCGGGTGGCGCCGCGGGCGGTGCGCTTCTGCTCGGCGGCGGAGGGCTCAGGGGTGGGAGGGGGTGCTTCTTCGGGGTTCTTTGTCGATATATCCATCAGGATTCTCCGGTCTGCGGGTCCGCACGTGCGGTGTGCGGTCCGTGGCGGCGGTGCACCGGACGGTGCGGCCGGGCCCCTGGATCGGGACCCGGCCGCACACTCGGACTAGCTGATGCTCGCGAGGGTGGTGCGAACCTTGGCGATGATCGCGTCGGGGATCGGCGCGTAGTTGATGCCGGAGAGGACCTTCTGGCCGTCCTCGCTGGCGATGTAGCTGAGGAACGCCTTCGTGGCGGGCAGCGTGTCGGCCTTGTTGCCCTTGTCGCAGACGATCTCGTACGTCACCAGGGTGATCGGGTACGCGCCCTCGGCCTTGGTGTTGTAGTCCAGCTTCAGCGTCAGGTCGTTGCCCGTGCCGACGACCTGGGCGGCGGCGATGTCCTTGGTGGCGCTGTCGGTGCTGGGCGCGACCGGGGCGGCGGCACCGGTGTTGATGCTGACGGCCTTGACGCCGTCGGCGACGTAGGAGAGCTCGAAGTAGCCGATGGCGCCGGAGGTCTGCTTGACGCCCGCGGCCACGCCCGCGGAGCCGGCCGCCGACTGGCCGCCCTTGGCCTGCCAGGCCTTGCCGCCGGAGTACTTCCAGTTGTCCGGGGTGGTGGCGATCAGGTACTTGGTGAAGTTGTCCGTGGTGCCGGACTCGTCCGAGCGGTGGAACGCCTGGATCTTGAGGTCGGGCAGCGTGGCGGACGGGTTCAGCTTCTTGATCGCCGCGTCGTTCCACTTGGTGATCTTGCTGTCGAAGATCTTGGCGAGCGTCGGCGCGTCCAGGACCAGGTTGTCGACACCCGGGACGTTGTAGCCGAGCGCGATCGGGCCGCCGACCATCGGGAGGTCGATGCCCTGGCCGCCGGAGCAGACCTGCTTGGAGGCGGTGACCTCTTCGGGCTTCAGCGCCGAGTCGGAACCGGCGAACGCCAGCTGACCCTGGTTGAAGGAGGTGACACCGGCGCCGGAGCCGCCGCCCTTGTAGTTGATCTGCACGCCACAGGCCGTGCTGAACGCCTTGACCCACGCGTCGATCGCGTTCTTCTGCGCGGACGAGCCGTCGGCGAGCAGCTGCTGGCCCTTCTTCGCGTCGCCGCAGATGGCCGAGCTGGCGTTGGTCGTCGACGAGCTGCTGCTGCTCGAGCCGCCGCCGTTGTCGTCCGAGCCGCACGCCGTGAGGGCCAGGGCGCCGGAGACCGCGAGAGCACCGAGGGTGATGGCCCGCCGGTTCATGCGCTGAAGCTTCACTTGAGGGAGTTCCTTCCAGGAGCCGCCGTCCTGAATTCCGGCGGCGTGCGAAGACGTGGGTGACGCGGGTAGCGACCCCCAGGTCGCGGCTCGCATCGCGTAAGGCCGAAATTAGGCAGAACAGGTGAAGGCGCCTATGGGCATAAGTGAACGGAGGGTGAACCCCTGTGGGCGGTGCGGTTAGGTCACGGAACGCTCACGTCGAGGACACGAGCCGATGCCGGACTATGCCAGGTGTGAAGGGCCCGGAAGCGCGTCCATGAGCGGGCGTTCCCTCGGTCGGGTGAGGCCGGATCACCCCTTCGCAAGGTAACGCACGGTGAAAGAACCGGCAGGTCGGAGATCGATCAGTGGCGGAGCGGGCACATAGGGGATATGGGATGTGAATCTCCGGTCCGCGCGGCGGGCTGTGTGCTGTGGCGGCGCTCGCCCGCCGGCCGGGTGGAACTCGCGTTGGTCTACCGGCCCAAGTGGGCCGACTGGTCCTGGCCCAAGGGCAAGCTCAAGCGGGGCGAGACCTCCGAGGAGGCGGCCCGCCGCGAGGTGCTGGAGGAGACGGGTCACACGTGCCGCCTCGGGACGGGGCTCCCCTCGGCCCGGTACGTCGACCATCAGGGCCGGCCCAAGGAGGTCCGCTACTGGGCGGCGGAGGCGACCGGCGGAGCGTTCGAGCCCAACGAGGAGGTCAGCGATCTGGTCTGGCTCCCGCCGGAAGAAGCCGGTGATCTCCTCACCCGGGAGGCGGACCGGAGCATGATCTCCCTCGCGCTCATCGCCATCGGTACGGACGAGAGCGCGTGAGCGCGCTGTGCCGCCGGGGAGATCCGGCCCCCGCTCCGGTGCGTCGAGAGGGGGCCGGATCGTTGCTGGGCGGACAGGTGCGCCGCCGAGGGTCAGGGTCTGCGGCTTCCGTGACTCACCCGGTGAGTTGGCTCTTGTAGAAGACGCTCGCCTCGAACTCGGCGGGACTGCCACTGATCTTGCTGGAGAAACCGAACGCGAGCCGCGGACCGCTCGACGATCGCCAGATCGCCATTCCCTGAGGTTCGCGACCGGGCAGCGAGGCTCCCGCTGTCGTCGCGAATGTCTCCTCGTATGAATTCCCGCTCTTGTTCATGTCGAGGCGGACGAGATACGAACCGGGGTCGGGGTTCGCGGCCGAGGGCGGGGCGCCGTAGGAAAGGTAGACGTACTGGCCGTACGAGGTGATGCCCTGGAAGTCGGCCGAAGCGGGGACGTTGAGTTTGTCGTTCGCGGGCAGTGCGCGTTTGGCGAGAATGGGGGTGTCGTCGCTGATGCCCGAACTGAGGACGGCGGAGAGGTCGAAGAGCGCGATGCGCCACGGAGTCGTCGTACCCATGTACCGGAGCAGCAGCCGGTTCGTGTAGGGGTCGATCGCCGGCCTCGGGCAGTCCACGAAGTCGGAGAGTCCGATCGAGAATTCCCGCAGGTACTGGCCCGGGTGGTCGAAGTAGTCGAGGTCGCCGCCGTCGCTGTACTTGAAGCGGGCGATCCTGTGGCTGTTCGGGTCCGAACCGTCGGCGTTCGGGCTCTCCCAGTCGCCTGCGAGCCACACGTACGGAGATCCGTACTCGTCCGGCTCGATGCCCATCGACGAACCGTGGTCGAATTTGTGAATCGCCATGGCTCCCAGAACATTGCCCGACAGGTCGGTTCTGGTCATCCAGAGGTCGCCGTTCGTGCTCCCGACTTTGGTCTGCACGAAGTAGATGTGCCCGTAGACGTGGTCGTAGGCGAAGGACTGCATTGCCCAGTAGGGCTGGTGAAGGGTTTTCCGCCAGACGGGATTGTCGCCGTCCCCGCCGAATACGAAGTGCTGTGACGTGGGAACGACGGCGTTCGCCGTCTCGGCCGAGAACAAGGAAAGGCCGCCGCTCGCAGCGACGGCCGCCATTCCTGTACCGGTTCTGAGGAGTGTGCGACGGCTTATGGCATATTCTCCGCCGCTTTGGGTTGTTCTGCTCAAGTGCGTTGTCCTGTCGGTTGTTTGGTCGATTCGACTGATCGCGATCAACCTAACAACCGGACTACGCGCGGAGTGGTTCCTTCCGGTGACGCGGCAAAGGAACCGGTCAGGGCGTGCCCACGGTCCGCTTCTGCCACGACTGCTGGAACGCGAAGCGGGCCGCCTCCACCTCGTGGCGCTGGTCGGCGTGCAGCACCCCGAGCGCGTACGCGGTCGCCGGGGCGATCCGCGGGGTGCGGGCCGCCGAGGCCGCCGCGGCGGCGGCCTCCGAGGCGTCCCGGTGCAGGTTGAGGGCCTGGCCGGCCGCGAGCAGTCGTACGTCCAGGGGCGGGTCGTCGCCGTGCAGGACCTCGCCGGCGTAGCGGTGCAGGCGCAGCAGCAGGCGGACCTGGTGCCAGGGGCCGTCCTGGGGGTGCGGGGCCGGGTCGGGGGAGAGGCCGTGGATGAGGGCCTCCGCGTTGTACGGATGCCCGGCGGTGACCAGGGGCAGCCCGGCGACCGCGTCGTTCAGGCGCTCCCCGGCGGCGGCGGCCAGCGGACGCAGGTCGGCGCCGCCGGCGGCCGGGGTCAGGGGGACCTCGCTGGCCAGTACGGCGACCTTGTCGGCGACCGCGTGGAAGCGGGAGGAGCCGAGGGCCTGCAGGGCGGTGGAGTGGGCCCGGGTCCGGGCCAGGGTGAGCTGGCGCTCCAGGAGGGCGCCCGCCTTGGCCGCGCCCACGGTGAGGTTGCCGCGTTCGGCGGTGGCGGTGGACGGTGCGGCCGGGCCGGTGCCGCGGCCGCTCGCGGATGCCGGGACGCCCCGGCCCGCGCCGGTGACCCGGCCGCCCACGGCCGAGGCCGCCGACTGCGCGGGGAACGCGGCCGAGCCCGAGAGCCGGTGCAGGGCGAGCAGCAGCCGCTCCAGCCGGGCCGCGCACGCGTGCTCCAGCGCCAACGTGCCCGACAGCCACGCCAGTTCGGGGCGCATCGCCTCGGACCAGTCGGCGTCCAGGAGCGGCCGGAAGGTGTGCAGGCTGCCGCTGATCCGGCGGGCCGAGTGGCGCAGGGCGCGCGCCGCGTCGACGGACTCCTCCATGCCGTTCTGGCCGCCGCCGGTCTCCCGGTGCAGTCGCAGTGCCCGGAGGAACTCCGTGGCCTGGCCGCGCAGGTAGCCCGCGAGGGCGTCACCTGTCACGGCCCTGGCCGTGGGATCCGTCGGGTCAAGGTGTTGCTGTGCCACGCCGGCGCCTCCGGGCGTCTATGAGCATCTCCTGGACGTTGCGCAGGGGTTGGCCTTCCGCGTCGGTCGCGTGCCGGGTCCACTCGCCGTCCGGGCCCAGGTGCCAGGAGGAGGTGGTGTCCGACATGCCGGTCTCCAGGAGCCGGCTGATCGTGGCGCGGTGGGCCGGGTCGGTGACCCTGACGAGGGCCTCGATCCGTCGGTCGAGGTTGCGGTGCATCATGTCGGCGCTGCCGATCCACACCTCGGGCTCGCCTCCGTTGCCGAAGCCGAAGACGCGGGAGTGTTCGAGGAAGCGGCCGAGGATGGACCGTACGCGGATGTTCTCGGACAGGCCGGGGACGCCGGGCCGCACCGCGCAGATGCCGCGCACCCACACGTCGACCGGGACGCCCGCCTGGGACGCCCGGTAGAGCGAGTCGATGATCGCCTCGTCCACCATCGAGTTGACCTTGATGCGGATGA
>Ga0307511_10008568_pt1 | contig 10230 bp, 10 predicted proteins | sample 13_EM_MG_FD_200266 | JGI IMG/M metagenome (GOLD analysis project Ga0307511, IMG submission 200266) | Populus trichocarpa ectomycorrhiza microbial communities from riparian zone in the Pacific Northwest, United States - 13_EM | ecosystem: Host-associated > Plants > Roots > Unclassified | place... | reverse complement strand
TTGGCCAATGGTGCAGCAGTATTAAACTCACCAAAAAGTAGTGAGTCTACTACTTGGTGGTAGTGAATGACCTTACGTAATCCCGTGAAGGTTTGGTGGCAGTGTTGGCTAGTCTGCTCCTCGTTCCTCTACGAAGAGAGTCTGGCTTAGGGAGACTACCTCGTCCTACGTATTGACTTTCACGTCCTCTATTGGGGTCTACAAGCGTGAAACCTGGTTCGTCCATATCGTCTCCTACCCTGGTACCACGCAAATGCCCGTGCGCACACTTGCGACATCAAAAGATGTAAGAGAAAGAAACGGAATAGCATAATTAGTAAATGATGGCGTCACTACTGCCTACTTCGTCCTCTGATACATGGGGGCTACGCTAGTTAAACAATTCCAATCAGAGTAGCACACATCCCAGCAGATTCGACAGTAATCCTAAGGTTGATCCCCAAATAAGATATGCTGGGCCAATATCTATGCATTTGTACTTACACAGTACCTACGACAGTCTGTGTTCTAGAAGCATCCGGACTCGTCTGTAACACTGCTCCACATCTCTCAAGTAATCCTCCGAATTCTGGTCTTGCATATTTCCAGAGGGAACGTCGAGTGTGAAGGACGGCTGATACAAAGGAAGGGCACGATGATCTGGTATATCTGTTTCCAGCGGGAGCGGCTTTCCAATCTAGCAGCGTCGCATCAAGTAAGTCAGTGTTTCGTCTCCCTCCCCAAGGCATGATTCCTTACTGCGACAGAAGTTAAAAATGTCCAGGCCCGCGATGCATTCGTAGAATTGTAGCCTCCTTGAATCAAAGACTTTATCTTCTTTCCAGGCGGAAAGAACAGGAGAGCGTGTAACGTACCACCACCGAGTAACAACTTTTTACCATCCCAGTCATGTAATATCCGTGTGATGCACCATCCAAGGGATCCAACACCGCCCAAGGACCAGTTCCACGTAGCCATCGGATCACCAGCAAGTCCATCTAGCCCACACTCGACGACAATCATGTCTGGGTTGAAAATGTCCTTGATGCATTCGACTATCGGCCATATTCGAGCAAATGTTCGACCGGAAGCACCAGGTTTCAGGGGAATCGACAGCGTGAATGGATCGAATGCGGGGTCATCAGGGTTGGGTAGGCCCGAGAGCGCGGAGACAGGAAAGAATCCTGGGGACGCATGGTGGATAGACAACGTCTAGAGAGAAGAGTTATGAAATCGCCAATGGATATACGAGGAACACTGATTAGTACCAAAATTTGGGAGGACACAGCAGAGCTCGCATTGTAAAACGCTTGCGAGACTGCATCTGAGAAATGCAGATCCAAGTCAACGTACATCACGCGCGGTCTTCGCATCGGTAGAGAGGGGATGGGCCGTTTCAAAGAAAGAATAGCCAGTATGCAATCCGCGACATAGCAAAACCCAGACGCCTTGGCCTTCTGTGCGTGATGCCTTTGAAATCAAATTGGGTATGACTCATTATTGGTGAAAACGAGAAGACCCAACCTTCCGCCATCCCAGCAAATGGCTATATCACATACGTCGCTCTTCAGCGCGTCCACTGCTGTGAGAGTTGCCCCGGCCACAAGTTGAATATATTCGTGCATATTGCGAAACGGAGGACAATCCTACAACATACTCCGAGTCATTCCCCTGCCACTTCAAAATTGAACGAGGCAATGCAGGGATGGACGCACATCCTCGAGGCCAAACTCCGCGACTTGACACTGGTCTTGGTAGTCGCTGGACGGGCTCAGCGCATACTTGAGGTAATCACGCGTATGGTATGTGAGCAATTCCTTTGTGGTTGCTTTGCGGGGACGTAGAACCTGGATACATTTTCGGCCACCTGGATCGACAGCTTTGAAGAGGCCGAGTGCGGTGACGAGTGAATGGACCAAGAGGGATCTGTTTCGGTTCGAAGGTAGGAGCGACGATATCTGCAATGATGTGCGATGAAAGCCGCAAGGAAATGCCACGACCCGATTATTATGCTGACGTTCAAAATGGGCCGGTCTGGCATGAACTTGCCTTGGCCAACTCCTCTGAGACGACGTAGCCTACGCGTGAGCCCGATGGTCTTGGTTCCGAGCTTTCTGAGTCGTCATTGCACTGCATGGCCTTAGTTGTTCAATGATTATAGTAAGCGCGCTAGTTTCAGGCCTGTGGAGAAATTATGGGGTTGAATGTCTCTGTAGTGCATGCAAGCACAGAAGGGCTCAGCAATGGAATAGTTCTCTGCGCTGAGGTTAGCTAAAAAAACATTGAGTAAACGTTGAGAGGATGCTGAGCGCCGGTGTCTAGCTACTTAGTAGTAGACGAGGTCCACTAGTTCTGAACGCAACGTGATCGCGGCATGCCGCCCTCGATCGCGTCGATCACTGTGACTTCAAGCCTTTATAGATCTAGCATCTTTAGTCTAAAGAACTGTGACTCGACTAATAGCGTCCGAGTCACGGTCGTCTATAGGTCATCTTCCTAGCGTACTAGTATTTGGGGGACCACTGGGATGATAGTAGCCTCACGGCCCACCCACGCAGCAAAAGATACAGTCCATAAATTTCTATAAAAAAAATATACCTATTGCGTATGTATGTCACAAACTCCCAGTACACCCCGCTTTACAGAGAACGATCCGATCCATACATGTACCTCGTACTAATAGAATGTGAATAGCGACAGTGGCGACTCCCAGAGACGCCGACGATCACGGTACAAGGGAGGGGGAGGATGGGGGTGGAGCACCTGAGTGATATGCGGAGGTAAGAAACAACTCGATGGTCGAGTGGGTGGAAATGAACCGGTGTTGTCAGTACGAACGAAGCCAAGGGACCAGCATGAGGCAGCCACCGGCAATGGCACCTTGAACACCAGACTTAGCATCGCCACCACTGGCAGTGGGCAACAAGACCAGGCGCGCGACTGACGCACGCAAACGCATGAAGAGCATAAAGTATTGAAGGCGGAGAGGCAGCGGAGAGGCGGCATGGAGAGGGAGAGGCTATATCATATAGTGAGGGCGCGAATGGACGCATCAGATAACATTTCTCAAGAATAAAACATGATGGTAAAATGTAGATCGTGAGGATGTTGGAGGTTGCACAGGATAATGTTGGATGCGTGGGATGAAATGGACTGGGGAGAAAACGAAAAAAAAAAATTTGGTGATAAAATGCGCGTGATATAAGAGGTATCCCTGATAGTGCATGAGCGGATCGGTTGGGTGGATGATATAGAGATAGGCAAGGTTATCCTAATGAAGGGGAATATGCCGTGACCCACTGCTACTATGATCGGGCCAGTAGGTCTTCGTCGTCGAGCTCCCGGTTGACAAGACCTGCAGCTTCCAACCGTGCGCGCTCCGCGCGATTCAAGGCCTTCAGCTTGGGCAAGTCGTGTGCGAGCGACACTTGTGCGCCCTCTTCCCACCGCTCCAGCACCCATTCCCGCACCCACACACTGACCTAGGCAAAATGAGTCGACATGTCATCCGTGGTCGTCACACTCACCTTCAAAAACCGCTTGCCGGCATATTTCTTATAGAAGGACTCGTGACGTATCGGCTTGAGGATGTAGTTCAACATCAGGTTTGCTGTGGGGATCAGGGAACTCTCGGCATATGTTGAGTAGTGGGCGAGGTTGGGCGTCTGGGGTGGGATTAGCATAAGAGGCGATGATATACTTTGGAGAACTCACCCATTTGTCATGACCGATAATCAATCTAGCTAACCAGATCGAGGCAGCAGCGACTAATGAAGGCGGCGTTGCGAGGAGCCTCCACTCGAGCGCTGCAACCTCGAGGAGGTATTTGCCGACGGTCCGTGCCTTAAGGTCGTAATCGTCCGCTTTGCTTATGCGTCTCAAGTAATGCATGACATTAGGGTAGCCAAGATTCCAATCGAGCGTCTTGAGGACGTAACGTTCAGCGAGAAGGATCTCAGTCTCAGTATAGGAAGAGTCGGCGCAGTGGAGGAAGTGTGAGACGGACGGTGCGACGATTTCTTCGACTTTGGCGGCGAGCAACAGACAGGTGATGCCAACGAGCTGGAGTTTCGCTAGCGAGACCACACGAGCGGAGAGGAAGCGGTCGATAATATTAACGCAGAGGAAGAGCGTTTCGGGGAGCAAACGAAAGCGTGCGTGGACCTGGACCAGCCAGTCAAGTAATATCCCTCGCATAGACCACGCGAGCTCTTTTTGACTTGACATGTAATCGGGATTGGGAAGGGTGGTCAACTATAAATGGTGGATGTCAGTTGATGAAAGAAATGCAGGCGCTTGTGCTCACCTCGGTTTGCTTCATGTAGGAAAATATTTCGGATACATATTCGCTGACCATGAGTGGATCGTCTACGTCTTCGGCATCGAGGTCATCCCAGTCGTGGCCATTCGGGTCGGCTTCTGGTTCACTATCGACACCAAGTTCGAGCGCCTGAGCGACTTCGTGTTGCTCGTCAAAGGACTTGACCTCTTCTGGAGCCTCGGAGGACGTTCTTCGTTTCTTAAATACACGGTCCTCCGCGACGGCCATCTTCATTTCCTGCGGCGGGACTTCTATGGTCAGGGCCCTGGCCACCTCTTCGACCGGCTTCTTGATTTCGTCCAGCGGATGGATCTGGGACGGGGCAGCTGCCGTCTTGGTGGCACGGCGAGCGGTAGGACCTGCAACTGTACGTAATGGCTGGCGGCTTGTAGCGGAGGTCTTGATGACCACACCATCGAATTTGTGCGCCTTGGTATCCTTGGATGCCACCGCAACGTTCTTAGAGACGTTTTTTGTGACCTCGCCTAATGCCTCACGCTTTCGCTTGCCCTGAGCCGTGGCATCTACCTTGTTCTCATCTTTGGTGCCTACTTTTGCCCTCGAGGCAAGGGTCGGCGCTGTGGCCCGACTAAGTACATTCGATGGAGGCGGCAATGCGCCCGAGTTGGAGGGAGGTTTTGAGCGGGTGGTGATACGGGTGGTACGGGCTGTGGCATTTTCGTTATCCTTCTGGGCGATTGCGCGGGTCTGCCGCGTAACGCGCCGTGTCTGTGGATGAGAGAAGGTGAAGTGATCGAGGTGTGTTATCGAGCAGTCAGCTTACAGGGATATTAGAAGACATGAACGGGGGGGATATCCAGAGAACAACTAAGGTGTATTACGAACAGATTGGAGGGCAAGGAAGAGGATGAGATGGTCGATGTCGCAGAACACATCCGAGTCCGACATTACCCATTTTCAACTAGCCAACAAAACAACAGCAAATAAACGCGGACGCGTCGGGTCACGTGGAATCAATCACTCAGGACAATGGCAGCCGTGGACGATGGCGGAGGGCATTTTCCCCTCCATATTCCACCCAGAGGACGCATTCATGGGATGCGGGATTGTCGGTGCCATGCGCGGGCAACGCGGCGGGCGCGTGGATGTTTACATGCACATTTGATCGGAAGACTTGAGATTGAACGCAATGTGTAGCCAGTGATTCATTACAGCTGGAAAGCACATCGTAGAAGAAGTGTGTCTCCTCCTCGGTGTACGACTGAATCTATGAGACAGGGGAACTTCCATCCTGGTAGATTAGCTAAGCAGAGACTACTCGGCTCGTTACAGCCTAGTATCTGTACTACAGGCAATAATGTCACTGGTCAACGACCCAGGGTATGTACCGTTCGATTGTCCGACTTGTGCTTATTGCTGTAATAGATATCTAGTACACAGTCTGCGACTGTCCTACCTCCGCAATGTCGACGATCAGTATGGCGGACGCACCATCTCATTCAGTCCATCCTACACTTCCAATCCATACATCCTTGCTGCATCCCTCGCAGATACACACCGCTGGCCAGAACTAGAGAACCCACCAAGTCCTCCCATATCGGACGACGAAACAGACAAGCCGTCCAGGACAACTGGCCTCAGACACCACGAAACGATCATGGGAAATAGGTCCGGGGCATTGGGTATGAGAGTGAACGGGAGACGCCTGTCGACTTCGAAGCGCGCATCCCAGATGTCAAGCAAGCCAGTTCCTCCACCTCCACCTCCACCCCTCCCAAAAGAAGAAGTCGTTCCACCAGATCCACCAGCAAAGGAAGTGCAATTCATCCCAAAGTTCAAGGGTGCTGCAGAAATGGAAGCAAGGAGACGGTTGCGTATGATGGCCCGTCGCGGTCAACCAGCATCTGCTCAGAAGCCACCTTCTGTCGTAACCAGAAACCTGAACCCCGATCTATCGTCGTCAGACGAGGAAGATGGATTGCTCGAGGACGACAACGACGAGGATTTCGATACCGATGAACTTGGAGACGACATCATGGACGAAGGCGACGAATTCGACCCGTGAGTTTATCCACGATCAGTCATATTGCACGTCATTTATCCATCATCACAAAGCGACTTTGCCGCAACGCGCACTTCCGGAATCGACAGCCCCTCAGAAGTAGGATCAACTCCATCTGTACCATCGCATCTCTCCACCCTCGTTTCATCTTCATATGTAGATCAAAATCGTTCACGACTCAGCCCCGTTTCTGAGGGACATGGCACAGATGAAAGTCACGACGACCAACCACACTCTGCAGATACAGAATTCATCGATTCTCATTTCGAGATCGTCAAGCCGCCACCGCCGCCACCGAATCAAATCGTGGTCGCCATCCCCCCCAGGTTAGAAAACCGCAGAAGAGGGGCATCGATATCTCAGCCTATCATCGATGCTCCTCTTTCCGAAATGACTTTTTCTCGACAACCTGTACCCCCGTCACATCCTCAGGTGTCTGCACTGTCAAAAATGCTCGCATCTTCCGGCGGCTCTTCCAACCCATTTAGTGAGTTGTATGCGGCCATTTCGGGCCGCGGCGAGTCTGCTGCCATGGACGTCAAAATATTTTTCCCACAAGCTCGTCAGCCGAGAGGTGAAGCCATGGTGCTCAGCGTCCGAAAGGACGCTACAGTAGAAGAAGTCATCGGGTTTGCATTGTGGAGTTATTGGGAGGAAAGCTGGCTACCGAAGCTGGACGAAGGTGTTAATGAGAATGATCTAAAGCTAGCTGCGGTGGGCTGGGTCATGCGCATTGCTGAAGATGATGGAGAGGTAGACGAAGATTTTCCTCGTAAGTATGCCATGTCACACGATCCCGAGTTTTCACAAAGCCACCGCTTTCCACAGCCCCTGACCGAACTGGAAAGATCTCCAAATTCAACTTGGATGCATTCGCAATCATCGCTGCAACTCCTACTCAAAGTTCGTCCATTCTCTCTATTCCTGTTTATGTTAAACTGACGAATCGTAGTTCAACAAAATGAACAACTCGAGAGCAAGATACAGCGTCGCCCATCGCGAATTATTACGGCTCCTGGAAAGGGGTCTACCGTGCCTGCGTCTGGACTCGCTCCCCCGCCCCCTCCTGCTCCCGAAACAAGTACTCTCTTCGGCACGACGCCAGTTCTATCTTCGTCACTTGGTCCATCCTCGGCCCACGGACCAACCATATTCTTGCGTATCAGAGTCGCAGACACTGTTGACGCTGTGCACGTCTCGACTATGATCCCAGTGTAAGTCGTCTTCCGATCAATACTGCAGCACTGAACCCACTTCTGCGTCCTCTAGCTCCGCGGGGATGTACATGCAAGAAGCCCTCGAACTCTTGTGCCGCAAACGCAGACTGGCCAATCCCAAAGATTATGCACTGATCCTTAACGATCTCAACATCCTTATCTATCTTGATCGCACCGTGGCCTCACTTGAGGGCAAGCGCGAGCTGACGCTCGTCAAAAGATCGATGCTTCCCCAACTTGGAATTGAACCGGAGAGTCGTTCTGCGCGGACGACCGATCCTAATGGTATGCATCAGCCTGTAAGATTGCTTAACCGTACTGATGCATGTGTCCAAAGCGTCGATTTTCAAACGAATGTCTGACGTACCGGAGATGCAGTTAAGCGCAGCTACGGATTACACAGCCGCATACAAGGTCCGTACTACCTTCTTCACCCGTCACGAAGATCCCGTGCTAATTACCCCTATTCACCCAGCGATATACCGTTTACCGCAAGACGCCCATGCTCTCGCGTCAAGAACGCACATTCGCTATCGACGGCGTGTATATCCACGTGAACCCTCTGTTTCTTTTCTCCTGCCAAACCAATCGCTGACGTTTACGCTCCTGGTGGTTATAGATCATGCCTGCTGCCAATAAAGCCAAAAACGTCTTCGATAGCGGCAAAACCGTCTCGTTTCACGTCAAGTGTGTCATCGTGTGCCAGCAATCGCAGAAGTCGTCGTCGCTGTTCAAGATCGTTGTGCAGCGCGACAGCCGCAATAAGCGGTATGACTTTGAGGCGGACACGGCCAAGCTTGCAGGTAGGCGTTCGTACCCCCTCTGTACTCTGTCATCCTTCCTCTGGGAAAGGGCTAACGAAAGATGTGGTGGTCCCCCCCAGGTGAAATCGTACACGCGATACGTTCGCTCAAGGCCACTTTGGAGCGATCCAGCACCCTCAATAAGTCTCGACGGAGCAAACACGTCACGTAATGGTTTCTTTTCGTGTCAATACTTATCTTCATTACATCCGTCTATTATTGCAAAGTTTTGCTTGTATGTATGTATCATCCCGCACGCACACGCACGCACTGTCGCATTCCTGTATAATTAGCAGTGCTTGTATCCCCTCTGATGCAGTTGAGAGGTAGAGTTCTTTAGGAGGTCATGGGGCGCAGGCAACATACCCGAGGGCCCACAGGGTACTGCTTGGTATGATAATAATCACTCTTGTTCGTTTCCGCATTCATGGGGTTTCGTGGTACCAGGATTTTCTCGACAGGTTTTCCCGCTCTTCCCGCACCTACTGCGACTCTACAATTGCATTGCCAATCCTCTCCCTCTTAACTTTGAGTTTTGAGCCCGTGTGATCAGAATCAAGCAAGGATTTTCAATAACACATAAATAAATAAGTGGAGACAAGGCTATCCTTTTACAACATGTGATGCTCTATAGTCAGTAATATAGTATTGCTCAGATTAGCAAACTATTTCAGCTAGGCCAGTATTGCGGATAGCATACTCACTGCACATACCACGTGTAATCACGCTCCACACTCCCAACGAATATCAGTGTCTGTCACAGCACTCTCGCTGACACTATTCCAGTGCTAGCGCCAATCACCGTGCCAGCAGGTCGCACGGCGAATACCATATTTGCATGCGATAATGGATACAATAAATATCCCGTTGGATTCGTTACCTTTGGGTCCCGAAGGTTCAACATCAGCCTTGAAATCAATATGGCAGAGATCCTGATGGTGATTGACTTTGTTTCTCAGTCATCATTTCGAATCAAATGGAGACTAACACGTTGGATAGGCTAGCAGTGACGCCTTTGAGTGGGTTCTGGAAGAAATAGTTCAGCCCACATTCGTGACGCCGCGATGTTGCTGAAAACTCACTTTTGCCACCTAACCCAAGTCGCATCAGGAAAGCAGGGAGAGACACGACTGTAGTACGACTCACCAATAACACAATTATGTTCACGACATTGGCTGCGCACATTATCCTGAAAGGATGACGTCTCTTCAGCAACATTAGTTTCCCCAAACAAAGTCCTCAATGTACGCAAAGTATAGAGAACCTAACAACCCATTAATTTAAGTTTCAGCAGAAGGCCGAGTTCGAAAGACACACCATCTCGCAGTATAATTTCTACTATACTCCGGCTCCTTTCTTTCCGAATATGCAGTGACCGCATGAGGGTAAGTAGGAAGATAAAGGTGTCAAAAACGAGCTGTGTGCTCCATGCAACTGCCAAGTCTTTATGGACGGTGGGTGAAAAAAAGAGTTGTCAGAAACTTCGTTTCTGGAATCTGATTGGAGTGACATACACACGCTCCTGTAGGATATCAACCCTCATCGATGCAGACTACACAGAGAAAGCTCACTGCTCAGATGACAAATTCAAACTGGAGGGACAGCCGACATTCCCGGGCGACGGTAACTGAGGAATAAGAGCCCTCGAATCCGTCGGAGTGAAAATGCTGGAAAGCACCGCCCACTTTTCGTTGCTTTTGCAGTCGTCGGCAGGGGATCGTGCATCGAGGGAACACACGTACACAGCCAACAACTGTTGTACTAATTAGTGTTGCCGCGAGCTGAGGTTGAGGTTACCTTGAGGTAAAAGTGGCGATGCACCTCATAATCTGAGGTGAGGTTGAGGTACATAGCCACTTGAGGTGAATGAGGTAGCGTCCCAAAACG
>Ga0307511_10008567_pt1 | contig 10231 bp, 13 predicted proteins | sample 13_EM_MG_FD_200266 | JGI IMG/M metagenome (GOLD analysis project Ga0307511, IMG submission 200266) | Populus trichocarpa ectomycorrhiza microbial communities from riparian zone in the Pacific Northwest, United States - 13_EM | ecosystem: Host-associated > Plants > Roots > Unclassified | place... | reverse complement strand
AAAAACGTCATTAGACTGACCGTGGACGTATGTCCAGTGAGAGATGCGGCGGCCCTCGGATCTGACACCACCGCCGTTCAGCCCAACTGGAGTCCGTATACCGTATGCCAAGTATCACAATTATATCATGGCATGTGATTTCAGTTGGAAGTTACGTCGTTGTCGTTGCTACACAAAGTTATGAGGGGGGGCGACGAACGGTCTCGGGGTCTATCAGTTGTTTACACAGAGCTCTCGGCGCCCTAGGTCGGTCTGTTCTAAGGTCCTGTGGTCACCAGGACCACAAACTGGAATTCGGAATTCTGCATGATCACGGGACGGAGAACGGGTTTCAGGCTCAGGCCTTCAGGGGTTAGCCCACACGGTGATACGCGAAGCAGTGCCACAAGTGAGTTTGGGGCCAATGAGGATGTGACTTTCCCCGTTGCGAATAGTAGCATGACTCAATCACATTCCTCCCCAGTGAATCACGTAGAAGTGAGTATCAAGAAAATTCACAGCAGGAGTTCAAATGACAGCGCCTCGCTCAGTGACTCCTCCCATTCGGAAGCCAATCCGCCTGACAACCGTTGTTTCTAACGTACACTCCACGAGTCGTCGACGGCGTCCAACGTCCAGTGGATCCCAAGTGTAGTTGTGTTACTACTATCGAGTCGATTTGGAGCTGATCAAGATCCATGACCCTATCCCAATGCACCGTATATCTGGGTTCGTAGTCCTCACGGGATGAGTATATGCACTTGGGGACCTGAATCAAATGTAACTGGTGACCATGAGAGTATTTTGCGTGAGTGACACCGACGGTCAACATGGGAAGTTCAAAAGGCACACACCGTTGGTTTCAGTGAGGGTGTTTCAAGCCAAGGGTGGGTAGTCTTTGGCAAGCATGAGAGCTCCTAGGCTATCATCACACCCAAAGCCCAGGCTACTAGGCACTTGTTTTGCAATTAGACAGTTTATCTTATTTGTCGACTCCCGAGCCTAGCTGCATAGCCTGAAAGGTCGTTCTTCTGAAGGGGTTTTCCCAACCTGGCACTTCGTCGTCGATAGCCTTCGTGATTCTCGTGAGGGCGACAGTTCTATCGATAACGACTCACTTCCATGATAAACGGCCATGCTGTCTCTCGTTTACATGGCAATACTGTCACTTAGTGAGAAGACCACAGGCCCAAATGAGGCACGCCAGTCCGAATTCAGCCAACTTGCTCCAGCAGGGTTTGGCATGCTGCATCATACACCTGTCGAAAGTTAGTCGCACCTTGGCCCAGCAGCCCGCCGCCAACCTGTGCAACAACTACTCCACTTGGTTAGGTGAAAATTCGGGCTGCCTTCGATTGCATTGGCAACGTGGATGGTGCACGTCCTGATAAGTTTGTGGCGATTAGTATGGACTAACCCCCTGCGGTCATCTACGACACTAACTTACCAATAGCCTGTCTCCCTTCGACCATCTAAGGTTGCGACCAAATCACTCACGCCATGCGCCAGCTTCCACGCTTTGTGATCACCATCCCTGACGACGGATATCGATCGCAGGCCGTTCGTCCTATAGGCGGGACTGGTTTCAGTGGTGGGACTCCGGGTAGATTCATTGTCGGACCTACCATTCCTTAAGAGGTCCGTGGAGTACACACCATTCGCGTTCCATCGGCTCCGCAGGTGCAATCCTTCTTCTTCGTTGCTTGGTTTAACTTCATATAGTCATATGCATTCATTCCCGACAGATGGAAAGTGCCAGTGATGGACGTGCTGCTGGTCGTTAGGCCATTCTAGGGAACCACAAACATGGCCTTGAAGAAGTAAGTGTATGTCGCCCAGGCCGCCCATCCGTCAATTTGACAATAGTGTAGACAGAAGCGTCAATCAGATTCGTCCTTATCTTTGTCGCTTACGCTAATCCTCGTTTGGTCCTTCTCAAGGTTTCAAGTGCATGATTAACGCAAAATGAAAGCACGACGTATCTCCCCCTCTCACACTGTCCATCAAGATCTTCATTCTGCTGCTATTCTCTGAAGAACGTCCTCCGATTGCGTCACAACGTCCAGTCCGATCTTAGCCCAGCAAGCACCGCCTTTTCGTGGTCGATGTCGAGCCATTTTGTCCACTTGCCATATAACCTATTTCGAAAGTCATGGCCCGTGCAGGGTATTGGCGTCCTGGAAAAGCGAGGCTGTGTACATTGACCCCTTCCTTTTGCACCACTTCCTTCAATTCTCAAAGAGGTGTGAAGGGCCTCACCAGTGCGAAAACATCTGTGTAATCTCAAGGTAGGTATGTAAGTGGCGTCTTATCGAGTTTAACTCACCTGAGGCTTGGTTCGTTGCGATGACATTATCACCCCTTTGGTGAACTAGCACTGACAAGAATTGACATAGAACGTTCCCGTGCACAGGTGAGTACTTGAGTACCGTATGGCAGGTCCTTCGCTGGCCCTCGATAGCACTTGTTGGGCGAGTCTTTCAACATATTTCTCCTGAGATCCTTCCAAAGCCATTATTTTGAATGGATCACCTCAGCGACTTGGAGGGTGTATGCGTCGCTATCACCGTGAACGCTTTCTGTAATATGGAGCTGGTATGTGACCATTCTTCAGTTGTTCCTCTTGCGCCGGTCCGCCACTGGAAGAACTATAATTCCTCCTTTGAAGGGTTAGAATTGTACGAGAATGCGGAAAGAAGCATAGTGATGTTTTACGAATATACCCAACTTGAATACAACAATCTTCGGTGCTACTCTTTGGACGTTAGAATGGTTGGGCTGTGGTGGCGGTTCGCAGTTAGCTAGACTGGAATCGACGGCACCCGATCGTAGACTTCGAATTCGAGTACGAGGTCGGGATTCTTTCAAAAAAAAAACTAACTAAACACAGACAATAGTCAGTAGTTATATAGTGGGTCCAAAGAATTACAAGTTAGCTGCGGCCACCAGTAACCGCAAGAATTTATACGAGACAATCTGAGAAACAGTTCTTTTGAACTTGATGGAGGCCAATTAGTACATGGGTGAATATTTCCAAACAAGGAAGCGTGTTGACAGCGGCAATTGTTTCGAAATACCATTCAAATCGATCCCACTACCGTCACAATCTTGCATCTAGGCATGTCCGATTGCTACTGTGTTTGTGACAGCGTATTGATAACATAGCCTGTGCAGATGCAAGTTGAAACCGATTTTTACCAGATCTCGGGCTTCCGAGCACATTCTAATGGGTGGTGTGCCTTTCCCCCTGCCTTACACTTCTAGAAGTCTGAGGCATTGATTTTAAGGTTCAAACTATATGATGACGCGCCTATGGTCAATGCAATTGCATCTAATGTCTCCGTGAAGTTCAGACCTGGCGGTCAAAATGCACCACTTGAACTTGTCTTAGGTAGTCCACGTGCCACCTCCACTGAGTGGCACCCCATGCTAAACTCGTCCAAGGCATACTACCTTCAGGGGCTTCATACGTTCTTATGACAAAGGAGCAAATGCTTTCGTTCACCCATATGCATCGCTTAAAGATACCAAGGGACGCGTGGAATGCGTCCCAATTCCTGTCGCTGTCCCCGATATACTTTGCTTCACAAAAGGAACTGTCAGCAAAGCTTACGACTTACAAACAAAGACCAAGAAATAAGAATCGACGAGAGGATGAGAGTCCCCAGGACAACAGTTCAGCCAATCGTGGCTACATCATGACTGGCACAAAAACAGTACACTACCGCCCCTACTTTGAACAGCAACGGTAAGGATCGAGATGGCCTTATACTTGACGATCTGACACTTCTTATCTTAGGACGCTTTATCACCTCATGTCCAGACGCATTGCCCCTGAGAAGTTTGCTCTCTCATCGCCGTCTTGGTTGGGTGCCGTTCGAGTCATTTCCATCGTTTTCGTGGAATGGGCTATTGATAAGCGCCCCAGAGCTCAACGTCTAGATGATCCGACACTGGTCGAAGTGGGCTACACAGATGCGCTCTTCCCGAATTTCTTCGATACACACACTGGAGCTACGCTGCACCTGAAGCTAAAAAAGAAAGTGATGGTCAAAAATCCACAATCTAAGGTAATATGAACTGTTTTGGCTGTCCTCATTCCTATGACACCACTTATTATAACATGCAGGATCCACATCATTCAACAACGGAGGAAATCGACGAAGATAAATTGCCTGAGAGACTCCGAACCGTGTTCAACCACGATGTCCACAAGAGTGGTGTGCCATTAATCTTGCTGTGCCATGACGAAGAAATGACTCTGAGCATTTTGAGTCGCTCTGGTATTGATACTTCGTCGTATGAGTCGGGCCTTGACACTTTGCTTCCGCTCAGTGGATTCGGGGTATTTTTCCACGTCCAGCTGCCTTCCAATTTATATTGACTTTTTTTCGTAGCCAAGCTCGTCAAGGATTCAGCGGCGCTCGCGTTCTCGTTCACCTCAAAGAGGTTCCCACAGAATTGATCCACGCCGTGATCATTACTCCCATCCTGTCAAGTCAGAGGATGGAAAAATGCGATCGAGGACCTACCATGGTCCACACTCTGCTGCATACGTCGTTGACATTCAAAAATTAGCCAATGCGTTGATGCAGGTGACAGCACCCCGCACTGTTCCAGAAATAGCTGCCCTTCTGCGCATTCAGACTGATACTCGCACATGTGGTGGCGATGATAGCTTGTACGTTTTTTAATCTCGAATTTCGTGAGCATCATTGCCGATCCCTTCCAGGTTACAACTTCGCATGTGGATATCCATGGCAGAGGGCGCGGCAATAGACGAACAACACAGCATCCGTGATGCAAGACAAGCTCCTTGTGGAGAACTTCTTCCTGGCCCGTCGAAACCAAGGGTCGATGTTAATAACGACGAAGACGACCTGGACCCCAATGACTTTGATGCCGGTGATCCAAATGACTTGCCAGGTGCACAGCCCACAGTTGCGAGAGCCATTGATGATTTTTCGGATGATGAATTGTAAACAAACCAAAAAATGATTTGCACTGTATTTTCTTCTTTGGACAAGTGATATTATTCTGTAGCCACTGACAAGTGTAGTTCTACATACTAATGCACTATATCGAAGATCCACTGAGTTTTGGTCCAAGAAAAAATGCTCTTACGCACTGTCTGCATTATGCGGGGTGTGTGGGGCTCCGTGAATCGTCTGTATTGCCTGGAGATTAGGGGGCACACATGATGCTATACCCACTAGCCTTAGTTTGACTGATCTTGAAGAATACTTACTGGCGGGGTGCACTTGTCCCACTCAGGTTTCCGCAGGTTGACATCGTGAGACCCGCTAGTAGTAGAATCTGACCCGTGTCGATTACTAGTACTACTAGTGACTAGTAGTCACGAGCAGACTTGTCACACACGGTATCCAAGTCCCTTCCACAACCTCTGCTGGATCTCATCGAGGTGGAGAGTGGGATTTGCTTCAACGATAGATGAAATGATATAGGTAACATATGCATCCCCTTCACCTTGCTTGAGAGTCCGCAGTCGACCCCGACAACGTGCAAAGGGATTGCGGACTTGTCCGAAGTCTTGGTGCACTCGTGGGGTCTGAGAATCTCGTACACCGTGCGCTCAGAGCAACCTGCAAGCTCTGCAATTTCCTGCGCTGATTTTCTGCCTCATAGCGCCATACAATGATTCGGTTGTGCAGCTGCTGATCAAGGTGAGCTGTATGATCGACACCGTCACACCACGCTATGTTTTCTGAGAGTTTTGCTAGATTCTACACTGCAGTTATTTATACAGCACCCTGTAGTTGTCCTAGACAGGACTATCGACGTTACCCAAAGGAACATACATTTTGAACAAGTACAAAACTAGAAAAAAAGATTTTGCCCAGTGCTGACTTGTGCACTTGGACATGTTGAATGCCCACCAAACTGCCACTTCGATTTGGCCTGATTTGGTTGGCGACAATATTATTTCTTGCAATCAGGTTGGCCGTGGTTAAGATAGCAAGTGTATCCATCAAGACAACCTGGATGAGCCCCGTTGTGAGTAAAACAATATTGTCGTTGCAACAATTCCAGCCTGGAGCGCAGCACGAGACGTGATCAGCGCACTTGTCTGTGCATAAGGTGAGCAAGCCCTCTGAGAGTTGGTGGGCTTGAATATCATCTGACTCACATTGCCCTGTATCACAAGTGGTAGCAGTCTGTTTACGGTCTCTTATCACTACTTCACGCCGTGGGCCCTCTCATTGCCGGGCCCCGAGCGTCTAAATGAGCGCCAAAGGTGTCTTATAGCGTGTCCTTCCAAACGGAGAGTGGTGTAATTACTTATTCCCTCAAGTAGCTTTGCAGATCTTCAACTTTCCAACTAGCATGTTGCACCTTGGTATTGACACTTACGACAACACTGCTACTGTTATTGAAGATGACTCCTGTGGACCAGCTTGGTGACCATATGGGAAAGCTTATCTCTCAGAGGATATGTATGTACATAGTAGAGGATCTGATGTCAAACTGCATGCACCCTTGCATGTCATAACATCTCACCAAGTGTCATGATGCATACCCTTGCTGTTTGTATTATATAGCATGTCCATGAGATTGGTAGAGAGTTGTGAAGGTATGAAGGCCGTAGATAGGAAGAATGGTATAGGTCAAAGTACTACTAAGGTGCCTCGTTCTTGTCCTTGAACTATGGAGGTCGGGACTGTCGCGCTAAGACGGAAGCCAGCCATTGACCATATAGTCAACTTTCATACTACCAGGACTCCGGATACTGCGTGATGTAGGATGTGACACTTGCCTCCGACGAGTGCGCACTGGCATATGCACCACACACGGTGAGCTCAAGACCTATTCCTCAAGCTTCAGCTCTTCGGAGATACATGTATTCGCGCATGGAGCAGGTAACTATTGGTCGAGGACTCCAGTTCACTTCGACCACAACGTGAGCAGTGTACGTATAGTGGAGAATTCATGCGCGTGTAAGATGGAGGATGTAACAACAACGACAAACGACAAATTTATAATGTTAGTATGATCATCAAGATAATGCAACACATTTCCAGGCAGAGTCCCAGTCTTCCACTGAGATCACTGAAGTTCGCCAGTACTGCACTCCTGACTCCTCCCGCCATCCCTCCCGCCATCCCACTTCTATTGCTTTGCCATCCGTGGCCACTGTTAACTCTGGCCACATCAACGCCTCCAATGCCGAAGTTCGCCGGTACCGCACTCCCACCCCCACCAGCCATGGATATCTGTGAACTAGACGTCAATTGGGTCCCCATGAAATTCTCAAAAGCACCCAAAGGTATAAAGGTATGTACACGTATTTTTCATACTCTGCTCTTGTCTTATGAGAACAGTTGGGGGACTATGGTCCCTTTACGGACTGCGAGGACTTCTGCTGCGAAGGAAACATCTTTACTGACCTGGAGTCGCTTCATTTAAAGGAAGTAATTGCCCCAAGGCAGCATGGGGTATCTGAAAAGGGTGGGTACTACCAAGGAGATAGCGGCCGTGTCTTGGCCCGCTCGAACATGCACACTCTTATCGCACTATACCGACCATTTTGCCTCTCACTTCCAATTAACGACGATGTCAAAACACTGTTGACTTCCCTGTCTACTTGATTGACCAATAGATATCTCATTACAAGGGTCATACAATGTCCCCCTGACCCTCTCTGGCCCAGCTCAAGCATTACATATTTTTGCACTTTTGCAAGGCCCTTTATTTGGAGCTGAAATGAAGGCGCTGATTCTGTGTTGGAGGAGTAATCAGGTGACGAGACAATGGGTGATCAAACGAGGGTTAACGATACAGATGGGGAGTTGTAAAGCGAGACTTTTTCGACGGTCGTTCTCTGACTAGTACATTCATCTGTCTGTCTATTACTGTGTTCTTTCACGTCCATCATATTCACTGGAATCTATAGTCTGAAGCAGTCTTGCTCGTGCCAAGGGATATGCATGCTATGTAACACTTGACCATTCTCTTCTCACCCTCGCTCACAGACTCCAGCGGAGTTCCCTGCGTGCACAATATGTATATATGGATTCGTTGTACCCGAGGAACCAGTGCCACTCCTGTTGGAATCAATGCCATCCCCAGACATGTGGCGCTCTATCCTTCCCACAGAGTCGAATTATTACTCATCGTTGGAATATCGGAGGGAGGTAGATGCTCGCACACGGAAGGCATTGATCAAGCCATAGGCAATGAGTTCATTATGGGGTCTTGGATGGTTGTTGGATGGGCAGGTTTAAATTTTGACACAGCTTGGCCGTCAGACGGAGGAGACTAACTACTTACATGTGTTGAGGTCCGTTATCACGGATGCATGATGATTGTTGTCAAGGACCATTACTCAAGGTCGTGATCCAGATGGTCGCGGGCGCTGTTGCCATCATAATCGGAGTGCAAGGTCGTCATTCTCGTCCTTCAGCTGGCATAAGGCTACGAAGTAGTTAGTACAGGTTGCGGTGATAGTATGCTCGGGATGTATAGCGATGGTGGTCGAGGTGGTCACAACAGTTGGTGTGATCAGAACCTGTGCATATGGTGGTCTCGTCGTGGGTTGGAGTGGTGTCGTGCACAGGAGAAGATCTGAGCACTTACTGTAGCGTGCGAAGTTGGGTGGCCCGAGTGCCATGAGTTCTATGTTGGCGTCAGCTTGAAGGCTTCCGGCTTAGCGCGACAGTCCTGACCTCCATATTGAACAAACTTGCGGACAGGGGGGTAGAACCATCCCCAAATCCTGTACTTCGGTATATATCCTCACCACCGAGCAGGGTAGCCCTCTCGTCACCCGCACCAGGTTCTTCCTCAGCGATGATTGCCCCCGTTCGCAGATCCAGGCGGAATTTCAAACCGGTCAGATTGGCCCGCATGCGTCACTCGTTGTCGTAGGGAAGTAGTAGTTCGCCGAAACCTGATTGAGACGTCATTGAGACGATCGATGCGATAGACCCTGGTAGGCTCGTCAACCAGAATTTGCGACGGGATCGTGCGTGAAGGAGGTGAACGGCCAGTCCAGTGATGCCGATTATAATAAGTAGGATACTGAGGAAATGTGCTGGAAGGGGTCTGTGGGAGAAATCGTGAATGAATACATATAGAAATGGCGGGAAATGAGAACATTTACTCCACGAACAATCGGGGAGCGTCGGACGTTAGAATCGCAGGAATAGTTTCGTTGTTTGGGCCAAAGTAGACAAGCTATGTAGCAATCGCCAGGTGTTGTGTCTTTACCAAGTTGAGTCAGTCTTTGGGCCTGGACTCGATAAAATTGGGGCTTACATAGACCTTTGAGGTAGCAACGGCCGGGCTTTCAATGGGTAAGCGGTTTCGCATTGCATTCGATGTATGTCCCTTATCCTTGGTCACGGTGCAGGGTGGTGTTCAATCAGTCCAGCAACGTGTTCACCACAGCCAGGGCCCTTGTCATCAACTCTGGTTCACCAGGAACCATATTCCGGTTGCATCACAGCAACCCGGTGGTGTTCGTAATGTTGTTCGACTTGAAGTTCGATGTCCTGGCCGAGCCCATGCACCTGGGTAGGCCGTGTTATACGGTCAGCGGACAATGACAATCGGCCGTGCTACACGGGCTGGCGGAAGTGAGGCTTATGACTAGAGCTTTGCCGTATCACAGGGGTCAGCCCCCGACAGCATTGTCACCAAGTGACAACGGTGGGCCCGTGGCTCTGTTGTCATCGCGGGGTAGGGTGAAAGTCTTAAGCCGGACAAATGGGTGTCGTCATGAAAATACTCGGGCTCAGAGGAGTAGCATACCAATAGAATAAGTGAGCCAGTACGCAATGGAGGCATTGTGGTGAAATCTGACGGCAGCAATAACACCATAGTGAGCTGGTCAATCAGCATTGCGGCATGGTCAACAGTGCGGCAAAGTCAACACTCCGGCATGTTCAACAAGATGATGTGCCGATGAGATGATGTGCTGCTGATATGCAGTGCCGCTGATATGTGGTGCCGCCGATATGCAGTGCCGCCGATATGTGGTGCCGCCGATATGTGGTGCCGCCGATATGTGGTGCTGACGATATGTGGTGCCGACGATATGTGGTGCCGACGATATGTGGTGCCGGGTGTTATGTGTCGGCTGCATCTATTGCTGCATCAATTTAGTGCCAACGGTTCCTCGTGCCGGATCTTGGCCTAACGGTAGTTACTTAACACTATATGCACGGCGATACATCTATATAGAGGACATAGTATCTAGGGCCTAATGGGTATACAGGGAGATCAACTATGT
>Ga0307511_10008564_pt1 | contig 10233 bp, 3 predicted proteins | sample 13_EM_MG_FD_200266 | JGI IMG/M metagenome (GOLD analysis project Ga0307511, IMG submission 200266) | Populus trichocarpa ectomycorrhiza microbial communities from riparian zone in the Pacific Northwest, United States - 13_EM | ecosystem: Host-associated > Plants > Roots > Unclassified | place... | reverse complement strand
TTTCTTTTCAAAAGCTAAAAAAAAAAAACCCACCCAATTTGAAGCTTAGAGAGAACCTTGATTTTTTAACCTTGTTCAATTATTTTAACCAATCAACATTGCTAATCTCTCATGTTAATGAGTAAGTGTTTTATGATTTATGTTTTAAATATAAAAAAATATATATTATTTTTATGTATTTAAAAAAATAATTTAAAAAACAATCATCAAATTAACAGTAACTTTGTAGAAACTTACAAGCTCTGTCTGGTTGGTTTATTTCGTCTATTGGTTAGCAATCACATTCAAAATAAACCAATCTTATAGTCTGTTGGTGTTGGAAAAATTACAGTCACAATAGTTGAGTTGCTCATTGCATTAAAGTCTTATGCAGCTCATGTGGCTAATGAGTTCTCCTCTCTTCTTGTTCATTTCATGTTTTCAATGCCATAGAACGAAGAAATGGAGAAATTCATAGTTTTTAGACCCGGTCTGGTTCAAGGCTCGAGTTCTGGGTTTTGACCGTATCAATTTTTTGTTTTTTTTAAAAATCAAAACAATGTCGTTTTAGTAAAAAAAAAAAAAAAACTAAAGTCAACGGGTTGCAACCGGGTCACACCGGGTTTTTTTTTTCCTTATTTTTTCTTCAACCCGGTCCGGTTCCAGCTCTGGATCAGCCGGGTCCCGAATTGATCTACTAGACTAGTTTGAATTTTAAAATTATGAAAAAATTATTTACAATAATATCAATTAACAATTATGTAAGTTTGCAGAGAGGCGAGCTCGAGTTACAGAAAAGAATGAAAAAGATAGAATAAAAGACAAATGAATTTAAGGCATTATACTTTTTTGCCAAAAGAGTAAATCGTGAGTAAGATAAATTACAAAATTCAAGGTATTGTAAAATAAGGATATAAAATGTTATGAATTCATAAACTTCCTAATATATAATTAGAAGTAATTTATAAAAAGATAGAGGTAAAGTAAAAAATAATTGAACTATATTATGTTTTATTATTTTATCTCAAAATAGATATTTAAACATCAGGTTTATATATGATTATTTCAAAAGCAATATACATATTTTTTTTTACCTCAATAATCTCATTTCTAACAACAAAATATATTTTAATAGCTTAAAAACCAAAAATCAAATTAAATAAAAAAAACTTTTCGAGTTTAAATTTACCTTTTCGTCATTATTAAAGTTGCGAACCACATCCATTAAGCTCCTATCATGAAGATGAAATCTATAGATATAAAAATCAAAGTTATAGGTGATCAAGATTCGGCCACCAGAGAGTTTTTCAACAATTATCTCTCCCTCATTCAAGAGTTGTGCACTGAAATATAAATAAATAAATTTTGGTATCTATAAAAAAAATTCAAAAACATGGGGGATCAAATGTCAAAAAATTAAAATCAAGGGACAAAAGTATAAATTTACACGCCTCTGGAATAATAAACATGGGGAAGAGGCTGTTATTTTATCAATGTCAATTTTAAAGGATCAAGTTGAAAAAGTTGAAAAAAAAACATTTAAAGGATCAAGTTGAAAGAATCCATAAGAGGATGACCAAACTGAAACAAAATCAAAGTTTGACGTACTAAGAACGATTTTTTTTTTTTATAGTGAATAGGGCTTATGAATAGTGTTTGTAATATGATGAATAGAAATACTAAAACAAAAAAACTTATATGTTTTAGTTTCTTTGTAAATTAATTAATTAATAATAATAATTTTGTTTTTGTATTAATATTAATAATAAATTTAAGAATTTAGGCAAAACCTAACTCACCCGGTTAAAAGAAATTTCCCACATCTTTACCCGTGGGGTAAATTTTAATTTGCTTTCAAGGTTTTATGGGGTAAATTTATACCTCATTAAAATCCAAACAAAGCATTACATACAATCCAAAAATCAGAACAACCATCGAACCAAAAATTAAATGCATCTGTTGTATTTTAAAGAATAAGCTCTTATTCTTTAATTGCCTAAAATGTCTTTAAAAGGCTCCATGTTTTTTTTTTTCTAATTAAAATTTAATTGTAATTCTAAGACAATAACACTAATGGTGTTCTTCCAATAAATTGTATGTGCTTTAGAATATGATTTTAGTCAACTAGTAATTTCAAAAGAAGCACACACAGCCATCTTACAAATGATGATGAGCAAAAGAGAAAGAAACACCGCTCTTCCCCTGGCTAGAAGAAACAAGTTTTTATTTAATAATATAGCAAAACCATAATTTTTACATCCCTGATATGATGACAGAAAGGAAATCCAACGAAGCTTCGAGTTTTACATGATAACACCAAAACCATAATTTTTACATAGAAAGGAAATCTAACCAATCAAGCTTCACTTGATTAAAGATGGATTCTGCTAGGCTGAGACTTGGTCATCCTTGCTTCCCCGTAGGGTTCATCGTTATCGATCCGGCGATTATTCCTGAAGGCTGCACAGCCAACCACATAGGCAATCACTAGAATGATTAATATGACGATGTTAATGACCGAGACCTTCCTCCAACTCTTCCTCAGGTTGGCTAGCAAACCAGCTTTGCAAGAATTGCAGGAATAGCACAGTCGCTCTTGATCGTTGTTCCAGGTGTTACAGTCAGTGCTGTAAACAACCCCTCCAGATGATGACCAGAAAGTCTCGTTCATATAAGTGAAGCCGCATTCTGTAGGGGGCTTGCAACAACCAGACTACAGCACAAACCAAAAGCAAATCTGCTATGAATTTATACAATAAATACAAGAGAGAGGAGAATATACTATACACAGTGGGTTGTTTACTATATTTTGAAGATTGTTGATTTTTTTTTTTTTTCATGTCGGCAGCGATGGAAAATTGGATGACAGTTCTACAACTTTGCGTCATGCTAAAACCTGACATTGTTGACAATGGAGTTCAAATAATATTCGATTAGCTCATTAATTTGAAGCAAAGTTGAAAAATGCGTGTGGGAGGTGCCTCAACGTCACCAAAGGCAACCAAAAACTGACCTAACTTCTTGTTTAACTCAAATTTAAAATTAAACAATGTATAAGTTGTTATAATGTGTCCTCATCAAATTACCAGTTTAAAAACAACCTAGTCAACTAGTAAAAAAAGTCTAAAAAAATAATTGAGAAAAAAAATAATTAAATTGACAAGAAAAACCCCTCAATGTGATCATTGCCTAGCTTGGGTTTGATATTAAACATTGTGGGAATTGCCAAACATGATTGAAAAATAATAGATGAAATTGAAAGAAAAAAAAGACTAATTTTATATATATATAAAAAATCACTGTTAATGTGAACCAAGTATTTTAGTAGAGTCCATAAACAATGAAGCTGTGTTAAGTTTCTCAAATCTTTTAATATAAGATAGTAGGGTAATCAGATAAGATTCCAGCTTTCTGCATCCCCTTTTTATCTCTTTCATCCTTTTATTCTCTAGCCGTAACTTTTCATATTGAAAAGAGCTGCAACTTGAAGTATGCAAAGAGAAGAGAAGAATATTCATCTAAACAAATTCATAAATAAATACACTAAGATTCTACTCTTGATACCGTACTCAGACTGACAAAAGGCACTATTCTTCCAACAGTGTTTTTTTTCTTTTATCAGGCTAATATCTTTGGTTCATCTTATAAAATATGCAAGATATGTAGATTGTGAGTATAAAGGATGAATCTTTTTAGGTTTAATGGGATGTCTTGACGATGACTGTTCAGGAGGATGGGTGGGACGACATAGGTGAACATGAGATAGTTGGGTAGAGCTGCGATTTCTGTACAATATTTTTAAGTTTATGATTTCAATTTCTAAGTGAAAACGTTTTTAGTAATTATTATTTTTAAGAGTTATATATCTAACTATCTTAGCTATTAATTATTAAATTATGAAAGATAATTCAATATACATCCCTAACTTTTATTCAAGATGAGTTAAAAATCATTTACATGGTTACTTTTTAATTTATGTCCCTAATTAATTTAATTATAATTGTCAAAATTTATACAAAATTATTTGAAAATCAAACACTTTTATGTTTAATAAACATCCATATTTATTCATTTATAAATATTCTATACAATCTATAAAAAAATAATATAAATTAGCTAAACAACACATGACCAAAACAAGTGCCAAAAAAACTAGTAAATTATATATATATATATATATATAAAATTAATTTAATTATAATTGTTAAAGTACAGCATGCAGATGGGGATGCGAGAGGGAGAGGAGAAGGCAGGCAGGCAGGGAGGGATGAGAGACGAATCTTGTAATGATGGTTTTTCCTACTAAAAATGAAAAGGTCCCATCGCTTCTTTTTTATGTCAATGTATGGATAAAGATAAGCTACTAAACTTTCTTTCTTTGGACGGTAGAAGGATAAAGCTAACCTCCTTTCTAAGAAAGAAAGGTGGGGCTGTGAACGGCCGACAAACAATTACGTGGCAAATAAGAAACAGCTATAACCGGTGGCTCTCACATGCCCTCAAGTCGATGTCCCTACGCACTAGCAATAATTTGGGGGATTCTTTTTTAAAAAAAATTAGGCAATTAGTTGAAGATTCCAGCACAATACAGTTTAAATTTTTTTTGACTAAATATTATATTTTTAAAAATATATTTTTGTTTAAAAAATATTAAATTTAGATATTTTTAATGTTTTTTTACGATTTTAATAAAACATTATTAAAACGTAAGATTAAATTAAAAAATATTATTTTAATAAATTTTCTAATAAAAAAATATTCATAAAAACAACTGTAAACCACAATAAAATACTACTAAAAGTCTCGATCAAGAAGCCTTTAAATTATTGGGGAGGGAGCGGGAATGGTGGGGGAAGAGAAATATTATTGTTTATTTACGCGGAATTCAAATCTAGGATCTGAACTCCTTCTTTATTTATCCCGTACGATAGGCCTCCTTAATGCTGCATCCAAATTTTAAATTAATCATTTTTTTGGAAAACGAGTTAAATAATCCTTCGAATTTCTAAAATTAATTCCTTGATATTAATCAAATTTAATTTACTATTAAAAAAAAATCTTCTATCAATTAACCAGAGAAACTATTTTAATTTGTTTTATAATTTATTGTTGTTGTTGTACTTGAGATTTTCAAGTTTCGACCATTAATTGATTGGTAGTTGAGGCCACTGAGTCTAAGATCTTGAGTCGTTCTACTCCGACCCATCTCTAATCGCAAAACAAGTTCAGTATTCTCCTCAAATCGTTAGCTAAAACCCAAAACTTTTCAAGACTTGGAACACGATAAGAAATTATAGATTTGATATTTCTTGAACTCAAGATATTATGGAAAACAAAAAAGGCACATACCTCAATAGAGCTGAGCTTCCTGCTATAGAACGTATCTGCAGTCTCAGGGACGCCAGAAGTAGTTCTCCCCATCTTGCCACAAACCTTAGAATCTCGTATACAAGAGCCAATCTTGTGCCAGTAGCTATCACTAGCTACTCGATCCTTCAACCACCCTGAATAGTCCTGCAGATAATAGTCAGAATACGCACGATTCGTGAGGGGGCGGCCCGACCCTTTATCGGTGACAACATAGGCAAAGATGATGAACCCTAAAAGCGCGGCGATGATGAAGAACATAACAAATAGGTAAGCCCACATCAAGAAAGTGTTCCGATAACACGCGCCAGCGAAACCGGCTAAAGAAACGACCATGATTGAGATCCCAATTATTATCAATGGCCACTGTAAGAATTTTAGACAATCTGTGTTGTTGGCTCTGCTGCTTAGCCATATACCACCTCCTAGGATGGGTATTGATAGCAAAAAGGTCAGGAAGTTGAGTACCCCTATCAAGTGATTGCTAGATCTCATGGTTGATCTTTCTCTGTTTCTCTCTCCCTTTCTGCAACAAGCGCGTCGGATCTCTCTCTCTGCTCCGTCTCTCTCTCTTTCTTTCTTTCTTTACTGTTAATTTTTGGGATGGCCAGTTACAAGTGAAGAAGAGAAATGATAGCAACAAAGGCAAAGCTATAACGGCTGTCTGTGGGTGTGATATTTTACGCTCAAAAATATCCTCGCGTCCGTACTGGGCTTATGTCAAGTTGGATTCTATTTTTCAAGGTACGGGCCCGAGTTTCTAAGCTCCAACCCGGCCTGTGACGGGTTATGGAGATTTGCTGTGTTGACCAATATGTCGTTTTGCTCCGCGCCTTGGAGTTCTTAAGCATGGCTATAAAATTCAGTTTTACCTTGCACACGCTCTAGACTGAATTTCAAAAACAAAAAAATCAACTTGATGGGTACTCATGATCATATCGTAGTTATATATTTTTAAAATACAAAATAATATCATTTTATTTAAAAAAATAGAAATAATATTATTTTAATTAAAGATCAATCAATGTCTAAATTGCAATGCATTAAGATGTTAATGCCTAGTATTAAGAGTTAATCCAAGTTAACTCATCCAACATGTAACTCCAGCTTTAGAGTGGGTCATGAATTAGATCAAGTCTAATAATTTTTCTTAGAAAAAAAGTTAATGAAAGGCTAGGAAATCGATTAAAGTAGTAAAAGCTAGTGTTGTGATCGATGAAAATAGTAACACATCATTCAAATAGAATGAGTGCATGTAGTGAGAGGAAGAGCACACAATACTGGTGAGGTGCAAATCAAATGACACGTTGATGTGAACATCTTGATCATATGGTCAAGCAATCCCTAATAAAGAAGATAACAATTTTAAAAGCTAAAAATTAAGTTTGATAGAACTCTAACCTAAAGGTAACCATATACCTAATAACCAAAGGTATAGGAAAAAGACTTAAACCCATAGATAATCTTAAGTATGCGAATGACGCCACGAAGCCAGTTAATCTTCGATAAGTTAGTGTACGATCTTTCTTCCTGCAAAAGAAGGTTGTTTTGCCACAAATAAACAAAAATAAACTCATGTTTATTCTTCAACTAGCTACTCAAATTTGAAGCTAAAAAAACATAATATAGTATCTTCTAACTAACTCTAATTGAACCCTTTTGATTTGCAAGCTAATAGACCTAAACTAGTAATCAACTAACATAAGTCCAATAATAAAATAAACTCTTAAACAATGTTTAATGTTGTTTTTTTTATTCTCTTTTCCTTCCTTCCTTCTCTTTTACTCTCTTTCTTTTCAAAGCTTGTTAGACCTTTTATGTTAGGCTCTTGGGCCTTTCAATAGGGTCTATTAACAAAGTATTTCCTTATGTTTTTCCTTTCTACTCTTTTTCAGCTCTGATTTCAAGGGGTATTTATAGGGACTTTTTAGGTTTATTTGGTGGATTCCCTCAAAGATTAATCAAAACTTAACCCTTTGATCAAAGTGAGAAGGTTATGGACAAAAGCTAAAAGCTAGAAGCTCTTCTACTAAGCTGATTTTGCAATGGTGATTTTGGTTTTAGGGGTACTTGGTGGTTCTGCTAGACTTGGAGGAAAAAGAGTTATTTCTAGTCTTTAGATCTTGAGAAAGAGGTTTTAAAGTCATTGATAAGAACCTTTTGAGAAGCTTTAAGTATGAACACATAAAACAAATAAGTGTCACAGTGAAGGCTAACTAAGTTGACCACTTTTAAAGCTTCGTAGGAGAAACTCCAATGTAAACATCATTGGAAACCACCTGAAGTTGGTAGAAGAGATGCATACCTGCCGTTTCGATCCAACCTTGCTCAATTCAGAGGTGTGTAGCCTCATCTTCATTCATCTAAATGTGTCAACTTGATCAGTTCAGAATTTGAAAATGCAAGGAAAATTGATTGGGGACAAGATATTAGAGACTTTTGTGGAAGAATTAGAGTGTACACGTCCAATTTCATAGCATAGAGTTATAGAGGGGATGCTCTTCTTCCATATGTAAAAAACCTTGTGTCATTTGGAGGTTTAGAACTCTACATCATGCTCTTAGAAAATGTCAACCCGATCATCGTTTTCTGCTGGAAGAAGAAGAAAACCAGTGAATGACGTGTCGTTCATGTCCTTTCATTAAAACCAAACATCACATCATCTACTAAAAACCTTAAAAATTAGGGCTCTTAATTGCTTTTTGCTAAAAATCAATTTAGTCCTTTTTTTTCTAATCATGACACATGCACCCTACATTGATTTAAAATCCTTTTAATCCTTACAATTACACCCCTAGAAATTCTGATTTAAATCCTTTTATTTGAATGCCTTTTATAAACGAGTCATTGATTTTCAATTTGTTCAATTTCAGCCTTAATTGATTACCAAAATTTCAATTTTTTTCAATTTGGCATCTGATTTGGTCAATTTCAGCTTCTATAATCACACGCCTATTTTAGTTTGGTCCTTAATTTTGAATTTCTTAATCAAGTTTCTAATTTCCCATCAAAATTCAATATTCTTACAATTTATCCCCTGATTTGTCTAATGTAAACCTCCCAAAAATCAATTAAGTCCCCAGACTTTTATTTCTTCCAATTAACACCCAAATTGACTCTAAAAACTGATTTTCCCTGCAATTAAGTCCTTGATAAAATTAATTAAGTCTTTTAAAATTATCATTGAGTCCTTATATGACCAAATTTGTATTTCCTTACCCCAAATATAAATATTTTCACCAATGAGGCCTTTTGTCAATCAGAATTGAGCTGTCAATTCTGTCAATCCTATACATTTTGGTCCTCTAACTTTTCTACTTGTCATCTTGGTCCTCTACTATCAACTTAGGCAATCTTCTAGGCTTTCTTTTCTTTTTTTCTTGTATATTTGAATTCTATTTTTTCATTTTTTTTGGGATAAAAAATAGGTAATCACTGATGATTTTCTTTGTTGGGTCAAAAATGGATAACAAAAAATGTCTCCTCTTTATAATGTTTACGAAGCAAAATCTCATTACAGTTTTTTCATAGTGAGCTTTAAAAAAAAAAGTCTCTATCTGACTTGTTGGATGATCCATCCTTCCAAAGACTTTGTTTTATATAGAAAATAGTCTATTTTCACGAGCAACCTGCTCATTTTGAAACCCAAAAGTTTTGGTCTATTTTTACGGGCGACTTATCCTTTTTAAATTCCAAAACGAATTTCAGCAAATATCATGCTTTCTTGAAATTGGTTTATTTTTACGGGCAACCCGCCTATTTTGAAATTCAAAAGATTTGGTATAGTTTCTAAGGCAACTTACCTTTTTAAATTCCAAAGAGAATTTCAGTAAGTGTTCATGCTTCCTTGAAATTAGTATATTTTTCATTAGCGACCTGCTCATTTTGAAATTCAAAAGTTTTGGTCTATTTTCACAAGCGACTTATCCTTTTTAAATTCCAAAAATAATTTCAGCAAGCATTCATGCTTCTCTAAAATTGATATATTTTCACGAGCGACTTGTCTATTTTGAAATTTAAAAGTTTAGGTTTATTTTCATGGGCGACGTATCCTTTTTAAATTCTAAAAAGAATTTCAGTAAGCGTTCATGCTTCCCTAAAATTGGTTTATTTTCATAGGCAACCTACTCCCAAAACAAAATGATGAATAACAAAATTTCATAACAAAATAGTTGATAATGCAACACCCTAATTAGGTCAGCTTCTCCAGCAATCACCTCTGTCTTGCCATTGTTTATCAATCTTTATCATGCTCATGATATGATCCAGTACAATGTGATAGATGACATCATCCTTCACATCCTCAACTTACTTCTTGCTCACTAACTTCTAGACTTGATAATTGAAATTATTGCAACTACTCATATCTCTTATCTAGATTATACCACCATAACATTTTTCAATGTTGCATCCAACTATGCTCCTTTCCCGACAATAAAAGTGGATCGAAATAGAAAGCATTCATGAAACCCTTCCTTAATTGCAACATATCAATGCTTCCGGTCTTGAAATTAAAAAATATCATGTTAAGAAAATATTTTTCTATCAGCACAATGTTAGCATTGCAAAAGGCCAAAGGCCTTACATGAGGTTCTTTTCCCATTAAAACCCCTATGTTTATTGAATGTTTTTTGTCCTATTATCTTATGTTGTAACTTTTCATTATCCATACTTTCTTGAAATCACTTTCCTTATCAATACAGGTTATGTTAAGTTTTTCTTTGTATTCGACAAGCCTAATATCATTGATATCATTGCTCTTAGAGGTTGTGAAAAAAGTAGAAACAAGCAATAACTCTCATTTTTTAACATCAGATGTAAATATGTTTCTTTTCCAAGTAAGCCAATGAAGTGAACCATTAATGGATACTTCTATCATACGATAAA
>Ga0307511_10008562_pt1 | contig 10234 bp, 4 predicted proteins | sample 13_EM_MG_FD_200266 | JGI IMG/M metagenome (GOLD analysis project Ga0307511, IMG submission 200266) | Populus trichocarpa ectomycorrhiza microbial communities from riparian zone in the Pacific Northwest, United States - 13_EM | ecosystem: Host-associated > Plants > Roots > Unclassified | place... | reverse complement strand
AAAGAAAGAATAGAACACTTGTTGATACGCTTAACTGTATGTTAGTTAATTCCAAGTTGCCTACTAGTTTGTATGGGAAAGCTTTCTCAGTGCTTATCATATACATAATAGAATTCCTTTTAGAAAATTAAAAGTTTCTCCATATAGATTATGGAAGAAAAGAAAACCAAGCTTAAATTATATTAGAGTTTGGTGTTGTCTTGTCTTTTATAGAGTTCTAGATCCTAAAAGGATGAAATTGAGACTTAGAGCTTTAAAAGGCAATTTTGTTGGCTATGCTGAAAATTCAAAGGCATATAGAATATTGGATTTAAGTTCTAATGTGATTATGAAATCCATAGATGTTAAGTTTATTAAAAATAAATTTTAAAATGATTCCAATTCAATAAGTGAACTAATTAATAATTCTGAAATTAAAATAGAGTCAACAAAAAATACAGATTTTGATCCAAGTTCTAGAAATAAAAGAATTCAATTTGATCATCCCATTGAACTTAGGAGAAGCTAGTGTGCTAGAAAAGAAAAGAATTTACATCTGGATTATATATCTTCACAATCTATTGTTTTCTTAGTTGAAGGCAACAGGACTAATGTGCTTAATAAGATACCAATCTTATTAATAGTAGAAGATGACCCTAAAACATACAAAGAGACAATGATGTCTTGAGATTGCCTTTTGGAAAGAGATAGTTAATGATGAGATAGATTCATTATTATATAACAATATTTGGACTATTGTTGATTTCCCTCCAGGTTCTAAGGCAATTGGTTTTCAAAAGAAAATATAATAGTGATGGATCAATTCAAACTTTTAAAGCAAGATTAATAGTCAAAAACTTTAGACAAAAAGAAACAATAAACTATTTTGATACTTATGCTTTGATGGATCGTATAACATTTATAAGAGTTCTTTTGGCTTTGTTATCAATCTATAATTTGCATGGACATCAAATAAATGTTAAGACAACTTTCCTTAATGATTAATTAGATGAGGAGGTTTATATAGAACAACAAGAGGGTTTTATTTTACCAGGAAATTAGCATAAAGCCTGCAAATTGATTAAATCTCCATATAGGTTGAAACAAACAACTATATAATGGCATGAGAAATTTAATTCTATAATTTTAGAATATGTATTTAAACATAATAGTGTTGATGAATGTATTTATTCTAAATTTACTAGTGATTTTGGTGTGATAATATGTCTTTCTATGGATAACATGCTCATTATTAGTACTAATATGAATGATGTTAATGATACGAAGAAATATCTAACCTCAAAGTTCAGAATAAAGGACTTAAATGAGGTAGATATAATTTTAGGTATCAAAGTAAAAAAAAAAAAACATAGTGAGAGGTTTTGCTCTTTGTCAATCTCATTATATTGAGAAAATCTTAAATAAATTTAATCATTTGAATATCAAATAAGCAAATACTTTGTTTGATGTTTTCTTTAAGTTGACAAAAAATACAGATAGATTAATTGCCCAAATTGAATGTGCTAATGAAATTGGTAACTTAATGTATGTCATGCATTGTACTAAACTAAATATTGCTTTCACGGTATGCAAATTTTCCAAATACACAAGTAATCCTAGTGTGGATCATTGAAAAACAATTATAAAAGTACTTGGTTACTTAAAAAGGACTACGCATTTTGAGTTATATTATAATAATTTTCCAATTGTACTTTAAGGTTATACCGATGCTAGTCGGATAACTAGTGCAGGTGATAATAAGTCAACCTTTAGATGAGTATTTACTTTAGGAGGTGGAGTTGTTTCTTGGACTTTAGAGAAACAAACATATATAACTCGTTTTACAATAAAATCTGAGTTCATAGCTTTATTAGCCACATGATAAGATGCATAATGGTTGAGATATATGTTATTGGATATTAAGTTATGGCCACAACCAATCTCATCTATCTCCTTACACTGTAATAGTCAAGTAACGATGTCTAAATCATTTAGTAAAGTTTACAATGAAAAAACTAAACATATTAGCTTGATACATGAATATATAAGGGAATTAATTTCTGACAGGATAATTACTATTGTGTATGTTAGATCTTGTAATAATCTAGCAAATCCTTTTACTAAATGTCTTTCAAAAGATTTAGTTAGAAGTACTATTGCTAGTATGGGCTTAAGACCATTAAATTAAACTTTCTAATAACTGGAACCCAACTTTTACTAGTATTTTTACTACTTAAGAGTTTAATGGGTGATAACAAATTATTAGTAAGAATGGTTACACTAATTTGTGTATAAAATTAAGATGTACAAAATTAGTATTCAAATTAAAAAGGAGGATGAATGATTAACACTTTTAATGAAATCTTTATACAAAAAGGAAATTTCACCTATATGAACATAGAAAATGGGGCCACTTAAACAAAAGTTTGGAAAACTTTATAAATATTCATGAATTTAGAAAGTAGCACAAGGTCATATTAATGTTAAAATAATGGTGAATTTATGTTTTGGATTAATTGGATCATGTGTGCTAAAATCATAAAATCTTTATGCCTCAAAGCCTTCTTGTTATACCCACTGCCTTAATAGTGACATGCCGAGCTAGTTGCTGGATTGGTCTGAGCTTTAAAGCAAACTACATGGGAGTTAATCTAGTGTGGCATAGCAAGCATAGCTGGTGCACCTGCGAATCAGTCGCTCGACAAAAACCTAACTTGACTTTTATTAAACAATATTTTTAAAATGAAATTTTGGACCAAGCAAATTTTTTTCCTAGTAAAAATATGTTTTTTATTAGAATAATGGGTTTTATAATATAAAAAAATCAGCATTATATGAAAATTAAATCTCAATTGAAAAACAAAAAAATCATACCATAATAATTCGAAATCATTAATATAAAAAATAAGAAAAATGATTAATTTAAAAAACTATATTAAAACTTAACAAAAAAAAAATTATAAATGAATTGACAATATTACCCTAGAAATATCAAATCTTTTTTGAAAAGACATAATTGGTCAATTTATAAATTTCATTGCAATAATATCTATTAAAAAGCATTTTATTATAGAATAAAATGAATAAACTAAAACTAAAGAATTAGAAGAAAAAAAAAAGTCATAGTAAAGATGGTTTGGGTCTTGGAAGGCCAGACCCTTGCGTCTAGCTTGCACAAGCAGAAACCCATACACCCAGGCCTATAAACCAGGATCAAACGCTATTTTTCTTATAAACAGGTAGGTGACACGTTATCTACCTATTTTTTTTAATAACATGAGAAAACACTCTGTCTTTTTTATGTCATCGATTGGTTTTGTTTTTCAAGCACCTAACTTGTCTATGGTGACTGAAAATCAAGGTTCAACATTTTGGCTCAAAAAAACAAATTTGAACCGTTTTTTTATCTAAAAACATGAAAACAAATATCATGGGCCTCTAAAACCCCATTTCCGGCAACAAAAAAACATTTTAATTAGTTTAAAAATACAAAAGGAAATAAAAACTTTTCTTGATGGTCAATTTACTTTTTTAACGTTATTGAAGGTGAAAACTACATTTCTTGAGTTTCTCTCTCAAATTTGAATCTATACACACCAAAATCAAAGTTACTAATGATTAAAATCTAGTCATCTAAGAACTTTCTCTCTCATTAACATTTCTAGGGTCTTTCTCTTCTTTCTCTAAACTTTCAAGGACTAAAATGTTAGAACAATAAAGTCTAGGATTAAAATGTAATAACCTAAAATAACAAGGATAAAAAAAGGAAGAATTTGAAATTCTAGGGTTTCAATGGAACTTTATCACATGAATTATTAAGAAGGATAATGTTTCTCCCTTCATATTAATATTGTTCCTCAATCTCTTAATTTATTTTTCAAGAGAAGATAAATTGGCATTTAATAAAACTGGTTATCAATTAAATGCTAAAATATTTAAATAAACACCAAGAAAGTGAAAGAATAAAGGGAAACATAGATTCAAGCACATAAAATGATTTCTTTTAAACAAACACCAAGAAATAAGGGTTTTTAAATTGGTACTTGAACAAAATTCAATTTAGTCCCTAATCTTTTATTTCTTTTAATTACACTCATAATTGTCTTCTAACTTTTAATTTCATGTAATTTTATCTCTGCCAAAATCAATTATCATCCTCAAAGTTCAGTGCCTTTTCCAATTCAGTTTTTAATTTTTTATTTATACAAATTAACCCCTTATTGACCATTTATTTTTCAATTTTCTTCAATTTAGCCCATGATTTTGGTGATTTCAGTCTCTGAAGTTGCGCGCCTTTTTCGATTTAGTCTTTGATTTTGAATTTCTTCAATCAAGTCTCTAATTACTAATCAAACTATAATATTTATACAATTAAACCCTTTATTTGACAAAATTAGCTTTTCAAAATTGTAATGTAACCCTCAGACTTCAATTTCTTCTAATTAAAGCCTAAACTATATATTTTTATTTTTTTTGATTTTTTGGATATTTATACGGGGCTCCAAAATGGGTAACAATAGATGCCCTCTCTGTTCAATAGTTACAGAGCTAAGACTTGTCAAGTGTTTTGTGTAGTAAGTTTGTAACTACAAAGAAAAATGTTCTCCAAGGATGATCTTCTCAAAGCTTTAGTTCAATTCACCTGAACTTTGTCTTCGCAGCGATCTCTTTCAACTGTAATTATGATTCAACTGTTTTCATCAGGAAATGAATTTTATCATCTTAGCAACTTTTATTTTCAACTCCGTTGAACTAAAATCCTAAAGATCATGAAATTCCCTTCAACTAGAACCCTGGTTTCAACTTTTCCTGTTTAGAAAAGAGTTTTGTTGTCTCAGAAACCCTTGTTTGTAGCTCAGTCAACCTGAAATTCTAAATCTCAGTGATTTCCTTTGACTAGAACCTTGGTTTTACAGCAATTATGAGAATTGTATTCTTACACTTATTCTTCTATGCAACAATTTTATCTTTTTTATTTTTTATTTTTATTTTCAAATTTTTATAATGGGACCTTAAAACTTGTTTATTCTTATTTTCTCTTTTTTAAAATGGGTTTTTACACTTTCATCTTATGATTTGGATATCAAGTTAAGTTTGAGATTCTAGGGATTGTGGTTGGATCATGTTTCACTGAGCTAAAATGCTTAAAGGTCTAGCCATCTTGGTGGTCAAGTTGAGAATGGATTTCGAAAGCTTGAGTATCATGCTAAGTTTAATTTTAAAAGGCCTAAAGTTCATGCTTAAGGTTCAATTATTGATATCTATGATTAAGTTGAGATTAGTCCAAGCAATAGAAGGTGGTGTTGAGACCTAGTATAAAGTTTATTGGTTAGGTTAGGACTAGGTCTATAGTGTGTGGGGTTAAACCAAGAAAACAACCAAGGTGTATATAGGAGTTAGGTTGAGATTAAGTCATAAATGTTAGCCTTATGGCTACGATAATGACTTAATTATATGTTTTGATGATAACATAAACATTGGATAATAAACCATTGATTTGATTGAGTTTTGATGTATGCATATCATACTGATTTCTCATGACGTATTCAATAAAGCTTGTAAATGCTATGTTATAATGCTTAAATGATTTAATTAAGAATATGTTAATATGCTACATTTAATATAATTGTGTGCCATATACATTAATCTTGTTTTAATTGTTTAAGTAAAACATAATGCATGATATATATATCATTCAAGAAATCATTAAACAAACAAGGAAAGGATTTATGAAGGTTAAGAATGAAGAACTTGTAAATATAACGGTTATCGATTTTGCTTATTAAGACTTTGTAATAGGGTTTTACCAAATAACACTAGACTTGTTTAGGGCATCTTATAATACCTACACAACCTAAATAAACCCAAAAGAACCAAATAAAACCAAGAAAAGACCAAAACAAAAAAAAAATAGGTCAAAATTTGGACAATAGCTAAAACGATCTTGCAGTTCTGGAAATGGCAAGGCAGTAGCTAAAACAATCCAACTGTTTTAAGAAATGTTTTGACCGTTTCTCAAACTGATCTAACTGTTTCTCAAAATGGTCTAATTGATTCTGCCAACAGGTAGAATTCTCAACTCATTTGAGTGGTCTTGTACCCCAATAAAAGGGCAAATATCAACTCTCTGCTTCGTTTTATTTGTATAGGTGACTTGACAGCGGCCTAATCAAGAAATCGTGGACAATATAACCTCTCATTGTGCATCACTGGCTCCTGCAGATCTTCATTATACATGTGGATAAGCTTGTACGTATCATACTATGAATGTGAGTGCCCAACTACATATGCTCTATCTCTTTCACATGGCTACATAATTCGAAGAAGAACTCAATTCTCTCGACCCTCTTCAGGGATGTAATTGCATGAGATCAATAATGGACATTTGACAGAAGGAAAAATCTGTATGAGCTGTGATTTGAAAATTCTCTGTTTGTATCACCTGGGGGCCGGAAAGAAACAAAAATATTTAACAAGCATATCTTTAGTCTAATTTTCAGCTTGATCTTCATGATGAAGATGACGATAATGATGGTGATGATTGATCTCTTCTCTCATATTGCTCATGACTTTTGTATTTCAATTTTTCTTTTATGAACATCTTTTGGATTTTACTCTTATAGTTGTATTAAGGATGGATTTAATCTTTCAAAAAATGTTTGTAATGTAAGTTGAATTTAATGTTTTGAATGATTTATCATCTTTGTTATGTTATATGATTGTTTGAATCGTTCTTTTCAAATAAGAGCATAATATTTCTAAAATCCAATATGAATAAATTGCTTTATTTAGGGGGATATTTTAATATATATTTTTTTAAGAGGGAGAATCTTTCAAACAAAAATGGAGATATTTTTCTAACAAAAAAGGGGAGAAGTTTTATAGAAAGGGAGAGAAATTTATTATTTTGTTTTGTTTTCACATCATAGAGAGAAGTTTTTCTAACAGTTTGATCTTAAACCCACAAAAGCATAGGGTTTGATTTTGCACCCGCAAAACAATCGTGCGATGGTTTGGTCTTGCACCCTAAGAAGACAGGTGTGTGATAGTGAAACTCTTGAATGAAAGTTGAAGGAGAAGAGTAGGCAGTTTGTTGAATCTCTATAAATCTTAGTGCAATCTTTCTAAACTCTCGCTTTTTAATTTTCATATTTATTACTTTCACATTTGGTTGAGTGTTTAGAATTGCATGTTATTAGGTAAAAAAAATTTAATTTATAGTTTTACCTTGCATACCTAATCCACCCCTCTTTTAGGTGTTTATGTTGTCTTAATCCTAGAACAACACAAAACACCTGGGGGTTGAGCTAGGATTATAGCTAGGCATATGAGGGTTGAATCTGGGGTGACTATAATTGATCAGGACTAGGTCTAAGACACATGTAAGACAAGTTGAGATGCTTATGTGTCGGGCTAAAATAGTGTTTATGGAGTCAAAATGTCAGATTGGGATTAAGAATAGGATGTAGGTGTCATGTTTGGGTGCCTATTAATAGGTTATGCTTAGGTCTAAGGCATAATTAGGTCGAGTAAGGATCAAGTCCAAAGTGTGCTATTTTTGCTTATTAGCTTGGTTTTTTTTTTGTTGGAAAAATAACATAATTTGAAAAGAAAAATAGCATAATTTATACATGTCGTAATTGATAAACATGACATCTAAGCCTGTCGCTTTTTAGAAACATGATAATTCACAAAACAAAACTATGAAAAAGATTGCACATTAAGAGAGATGAGAGAGAGAGAAAAGAAATAAACAAAAAGATCTCAGAGGCACACCGAAGCTCCGACACCATAGGTATCATAAGAAAGATCTCGATGAGATGAATCCAACAACACTAAAAATATATGACTAATGGTGACTTGAGTGTGCCACACTTGCTATTTAGAGGTGGTAGGTGGCTTACTGGTGGATTCATCTAGTCGAGATATTTTTTATGGTATTGGTGGCGTCATAATTAAAGATTCGGTATGTCTTCGATGACTATTTCTTTACTTTTTTCTCTCTCTTTACTCTCCTCATGTACAATCCATTTCATATTAATTTTTTTAAATGTCAGGTTTCTAAATAGAAAAATACTTGAATGTTGTGTTTTCTAATTATGTTGTTTTGCCAATTCTTTTTCAAACTATGTTATTTTATCAATATTTTTTTTTTAAAAAAAAGCATGTTAATTTTCAAATAATCTCTAAAGTGCTTGGGGTTTGAATCAAGATGACTTGGGGTCAAGCAATATCAAGTAGGGGAATTTGAGCATCAATCCCGATAACTCAAATATAAATTTCAAAATAAACTAGATAGGTGGTTCGCGCTACGCCACAGACTGAGTCAAGTTTTTTCTAGTATAAAAAAAATATTTAGGTGATGCTAGCATTTTTAAAGAAGTAAGAAAAATTCGAGACCAAGCAAACTCGGATGATGCAATAAAAATCATAAAGTAAGCATATTGTGCTTATATTTAATCAAATAGTTTATTTTAACTAAAAACATTATTTAAATTTATTAATAAAAAAAGCTAAATTTAACAAAGAACAACAAAAAAAGAAAGACATGAGATAACCCAAGTGATTTTCAGAATTACTAAAAAGTCGTATATAAAGAAAATAAAAAAATAATTAATGTTGCTCGATCATTAATTGAATAAATGCTAAATGATGAAACTAAAAAATTCACGAGCTTAAAAAAAGATAAAAAAAACTAAGAAAAAATTAGGCGAATCTCCTAAACGTAGCACGTTGATTTTCCAAACTCGTAACCCATGAAATTGTAGACCCGAGCTCAATCAATAAACTCAATTCGCAGCCAATTTAATATTAAAAGATGAAATCATAAAAAAAATCAATGTAAAAATTTTTTCAAAGTAAAAAAACGTAGCAATCAAATGATTAAGAATAAAATCTTATATGAGAAAAAATTTTGAAAAATGATAAAATTGTAAAAAGAAATTAATTTTCAAAATTATCTCATATAAAACAAATAGAAATCAAAAGAATTGGGATCAAATCTAAAAGATGACAAAAATTTAAGGGGGATGAAATTGAAAAAAATCATAATTTTATAAAGTATTTCAAATAAAACAAATAGTAACCAAAAGAAAAGGGATCGAATCTGAAGGAAAAATAAATTGAAGGCTACCTTAAAATTTTATAGGGTTAGACGTGAATATCAAGTAGGAGAGGAAAAAAAAAAGGACATTGACACCAAACTAGAGGCTCATTGGCCGCATATAGTGCCTAATGATGAAGGAGTCATCATGATAATTCAAACACCGCTATGAAAGGCTGTGTTTAAATTCTAGGCAACGCTTCACACATTTAAATTCAAACACCACCGATGATGGAGGAGTCTAATATTGTTTTAAAGAAAATAAGTCATTTTATTGTGCTTAGAAAATGTGGATAAACCATTTTAATCCTGATCAATTTTATAATGACAAGTGGACCTCATGAAAATATCATTTTGCCCTCATTAGTCAGTTCATTGGTTTTTATTATAGAGAGTAAAATAGTTATTGCACTTTTCTAATCCATAATACAATGAGTCTATCTCTATAATGAATCATTAATCTCCTTTAATTTTTTTAATGTATTATTTAAAAATAAAAGTAAAAACAATACACAACCGAACAAGTTTTTTTATCTCTTAAAAAAAAATAAGAAATAAAAATGATACCTACCAAATTAAAAAAAATCATAAGAAACGTTTCTTAATTAAAACCCACTTTTCTTGTTTTCTTTTACTTTCCTTATCATTTTCTTTATTTTTTTTTAGAATTAATACATTGAAGGGAAGGATGACAATTGGTATCCACAAATATGATTTTTCTATATTCATACCCTACCCATTACTCATTAGGTAAGTAATTTATATATTCATACTCTATCTATTGAGTTTAGGGTATCCATATAGATATCTATTATTTAACTATTATTCATTATTCAACAAAAAATAAAATAGTACTATATATACGTGATCATGTGGTCACGTAACCAACAATCAAGATTGAGATTTGATCTTGGAAAGCCAAAAGAGGTCTGATAGGAGTGTGATAAAATGAAAACTTATCTCAAAGCACCAACATTATTGGAATGAAGTCGAATGATGCTACAAAGCCAATTAATCTTTGATAAGTCAAATTCAGTTCATTTATAAATCAAATAATACAAAAATCTCTTTTAGTCGTTAAATTGAAAAGTTCAGAAGTACTATTGATCAAAAAGTTTATGAAACTTAGGCTTACAAGAGTTTAAGTTCTTC